>FTKT01003678.1_pt1 | contig 15053 bp, 13 predicted proteins | sample 1658271 | NCBI WGS metagenome assembly FTKT01 (sample SAMEA3914811, study PRJEB12502) | metagenome | biome: forest; material: soil | place: Canada | collected 2011-08-04 | depth 0.3 m | reverse complement strand
GTGCTCGGCGCCCAGGGCTTCCAGGTTCTTGGCGTTGAGCGTGGTCTTGGAAGCCATCTGCCTCGTTTCATTTCGTATCTCAAAGCTAAAGGTAAGGATGTCAGAGCGTTAACGCAAGCGCTTCACCTGGCCTCGATGCCGAGTCTGTGACCATGCCTCCATAAACTTGACATTGATTTCCGCCAACGGATGCGCAACTAATGCGGCGAATTCGGGGGTATGGTGGGGGTATCATGCTAAAGACGTGCAATGCCGTGTTCGGGATCCGCGCATGAACAGCGGCCTTGATCCGTTCGACATCGAAGCCGCCATCCTGCGCAAGAGCGAAGCCGACCTGCGCGTCTTCCTGTCGGCCCTGGCGGCGCGTTTGGAAACGGCGCTGCCCGGCCGGGTCGAAGTCGAACGTAAACGCGACGGCCTGTTCTCCTCCTCGACCCACGTCGTCAGGATAGATCTTACCGCCGACACCGCCGCCTATACGATCATGCTGGACGCCAAGGGCCTGAAGACCGGCCGCGCCAAGATCGTTCGCGGTGTCACGATTTCGAACTCGACCGTCCCGGTCGCCGAATGGATGAGCCAGGTTCGCGGCGTCGTCTCCACCCTGTCGGGCGCAGCCGGCGACGCCAGTGACGAACTGGGCAAATTCCTGCAGAATGGCGGCGCCTGATGCGACCCGAGGACGATTTCGCAGAACAAAAGGCGCTGATGCGCCAGGATGCCTGGGCCGGTGCCCTGCAACGCAACGACATGCCGGGCTTTGTCCGGGATCGCCTGGAAGCGGCGGCCCAGCGCAAGATTCCGTGGCTGTCGACGATGACGCCGGCGGAACTGCTGCTGGGCAAGAGCCACGGCCTGCGGCCGTTGGCCACCGTCTCGGGGACCTGCTGGTTCCACTACGGCTACAGCTGGACCGAGGGCCACGCCCAAGGCTGGAATACCGCCGTCAAGCGCATCAAGCAGGAAGCCCTGGCGGCCGGCGCCAATGCCGTCGTCGACGTGCAGATGCGCACCGTGCAAGGCGCCACGGAAGGCAGCATGGATTTCACTCTCTTCGGTACGGCAGTGAAGTTCGACAGCCTGCCGCCGTCGAAGGACCCCGTCCTGGCGACCGTCCCGGCGATGGATTTCGTGCGTCTGCTGGAGATGGGGATCGCCGTCTGCGGCATCGCGGTCGGCGCCTGCTACGACTATCTCGAGGGCTATAATAATCCAGGCTATGGCGGCAAGGCCTATAATGTTCAGCAACAGCTGAGCGCCTTCGGCGGCAATGTACCGGTCATTACGCTGACCCAGTTCTGGGAACGGATCCGGCGCCAGGCCCATGCCCAGTTGCGCAAGGACGCGGCGCGCACCGGCAACGGCGTCCTGGCCCGGACGCATTTCGGCCAGCTGCTCCCCGTCGAGCGCGAAAAGGCGCCGCCGGATTACCTCGGCCGCCACATCGTCATCGGCACCACGATCGAGTCGCGCACGGGCGACAAGATCCCCCACCACATCACACCCGTCGTCGACATGCGCGACGCCCTGTCGCCCCTGAAGGGCGGCACCACGCGCAACAACGCGTTCGACGACACCAACGAACACGCCGGAGGAATTTGATGCCCGATCCCAACGCCATTCCCCAACACGCCCTGGAACGGATGCGGGGCCTGCGTGGCGCCTCGAACCCGGAGGGCATTTTCACCTCGGATTTCTCGGTCAACGAATTCCTGCTGGTCCGCAAGGCCGGCTTCGAACCGGTCGGCCTGTGCGTCGGCTCGTGCATCTACCACCTGGGTTTCCAGGTCGCCGGGTGGAGCAAGAGCCAGGAAATGACCGTGCTGTCGCAGGCCATGTACGAGGCGCGCGAACTGGCCATGTCGCGCATGCGTACCGAAGCCAAGGACATGGGCGCCGACGGCGTCGTCGGCGTGCGGCTGACCGTGAAGCGGATGGAATGGGACGCCAATGTCCTGGAATTCGTCGCCATCGGTACCGGCATCGTCCACGCCAAGGGCCATCCGGGCTTCAAGGGACCCAAGGGCGAACCCTTTACCTCCGACCTGTCCGGCCAGGATTTCTGGACCCTGCTGCACGCCGGATACCGCCCGCTGGAACTGGTCATGGGCAGTTGCGTCTACCACGTGGCCCACCAGGGCATCCTCAAGGGCCTGTCGAACGTCGGCCAGAATGTCGAACTGACCAATTTCTCGCAGGCGCTTTACGACGCCCGCGAAATCGCCATGGAGCGCATGCAGAACGAAGCCAGCGCCGCCGGCGCCGAGGGCGTCGTCGGCGTCGACCTGCACGAAGGCAGCCACAACTGGGCGCCGCACATCATCGAATTCTTCGCCGTCGGCACGGCGGTCACGCCTATCTCGACCGAGCTCGATCCGTCGACCATCCCGGATCCGCACCTGGTTTTGTCGGTCAACACGTAAGGAAACACGCATATGAGCATCCTCGGCCGCATCGCTGACCTGTTCCAGGCCAAGACCAACAAGCTGTTGAACGTCCTTGAAGACCCCAATGACACGCTCGACCTGTCCTACGAGAAAATGCTGACCGGACTGCAAGAGACCAAGGGTCACCTGGCGGACGTCGTCGCCCAGCAGATCTCGCTGGAACGCCAGATCGGCAATACCGACAAGGAAATCGCCGGTGCCGAGGACGATGCGGCGACCGCTGTCAAGGCCCAGCGCGACGACCTGGCGCGCGCCGCCCTCGTCCATCGCCGCCGTGCCATGGACACGCGCGAGACCCTGGTCGCCGCCCGCGACGCCATCGTGCCGCAGGTGGAAAAGCTGGCCGGTTACCAGCGCCAGCTTGAATCCCGCATCGAGACCTTCCGTACGCAGAAGGAAACGATGAAGGCGACCTACGCAGCCGCCAAGGCCCAGGTCGAGGTCACGCAGTCGCTGACCGGCGTCGGCAACCAGCTGGGCCGCGTCGGCAGCGCCTACCAGCGCGCCGAGGACAAGATGCTAGGCATGCGCGACAAGGCCGACGCCATGGACGGCATGATCCAGCAGGGCCTGTTGAATGACCCGCTTGACAAGCGAGACGCCACGACGCGGGAAATCGCCAAGCTGCGCTCGGACCATGCGGTCGAGGACGACCTGGAAATGCTGAAGCGCCAGTTGGGCCAGGAGACCAAGACGGCCCTGCCCCCACCGGCGAACTAAACGACACCCCGTCCTCGCCGCTTCGCCCAAGACGCTCGCAGAGGAGGGGGGCAGATTTGTGCGCTGCACACCTTTTATTGACAATTACGGATGCATATATTAGTTAGGTAGCTAACTAATATCTTGAGTCGTCATGCGCGCCCTGTCTCCGTCCCAAACCGTCACCGCCCTCCTGGCCCCCCTGGGCCGGGCCTATCGACGCCATGTCGACAAAGCGTTCTTGACGCTGGGCGTGTCGCATACCCTGGCCCTGCCGGTGATGTTGCTGGGCCGGCTCGAGGACGGCGTCCGCCAAGGCGCCCTGGTCGACGCGCTGGGCATCGAGCCGCCGTCCCTGGTCCCCCTGCTGAACCAGCTGGAGCGGAACGGCCTGGTCGAACGTCACCCCGACCTCACCGACAAGCGCGCCAAGACGCTACACCTGACCGCCGCCGGCCGCGACTTGGCCGAACGCGCCGAGGCCGTGGCCTCGCAGGTCCGCGTTAACCTGTTGCGTGATATGCCTGTCGCCGATATCGAGGTGGCGGCGCGCGTACTTGGGCAATTGCAGGCCGCCCTGGAAAAGGTGGACGGCTGACCATGCGGCGCCTTCGCGATTTCCTTTTTTCCGCCAACAGCTTCGTGGCGGCGATGCTGGCGCTTTTCGTGTCGGTCGGGCTGGGTTTCGAACGGCCGTTCTGGGCCATGGCGACCGTCTATATCGTCAGCCAGCCACTGGCCGGCACCGTGCGCTCCAAGGCCGTCTTCCGCTTCGGCGGCACGGTCATCGGCGCCATCGCCACCGTGCTGATCGTGCCGCCCCTGGCCAATGCCCCGATCCTTTTGACCTTGGCCATGGCGCTGTGGGTCTGCGGCTGCCAGTTCCTGTCCCTGCTCGACCGCACGCCGCGCAGCTACCTGTTCATGTTGGCCGGTTATACCGCCGCCATCATCGGCTTTCCGTCGGTCGACCATCCCGACCTGGTGTTCAATGTCGCCATCCTGCGCGCCCAGGAGATCGGCGTCGGCGTCGCCTGCGCCACCCTCGTCCACACCCTGGTCTTCCCGCGCAATGTGTCGACCGTGCTGACGGCCAAGCTCGACGGCATTTCCCGCGACGCCCAGGCCTGGACCTTGCGCGCATTGGCGGGAGAACCGACGCCGTCCGAAGCGCCCGTCCGCCGCACCCTGGCGGCCGACGTCACCGAGTTGCACCTCCTGGCCACCCACGTGCCTTACGATACCGAGACCCTGCGCCCGACGCGCGCGGCGCTGGCCGCCCTGCAAGACCGGCTGATGCTGCTGGTGCCGCTGATCTCGGCGATCGACGACCGGGTGGCGGGCCTGAAAAGCGCCGGCGTCCTGACCCCCGAACTCGAAACCCTGCTCACCGATACCGCCGCCTGGGTCACCGACCCGGAGCGCCGCGATCCGGACGGCCGCCGCGCCGCCATCGCCGCGGTGGCGGCCAGCGTTCCCGCCCAAGGTTGGACCAACCTGTTGACCCACAACCTGCTGGCCCGCCTGGTCGAACTGACCGACTTGATGACGCTGTCGCACGAACTGATCGCCAGTCTCCGGGACAACAGTTTGGGCGACAACCGCCACCTTAGCCCGCAATCCCAGGTCCTGGTGAATTCGCGCCTGAAGCGGCCCCTTCACATCGACCTCGGCATGGCGGCGCTGTCGGTCGCCGCGACCTTCGTCACCATTGTCGGGGCGTGCCTGTTCTGGATCTTCACCGCTTGGCCGGAAGGCGCTATCGTGCCGATGATCGCTGCCGTCATGTGCTGCTTCTTTGCGACGCTCGACGACCCGACGGTGCAGCAAAGGAACTTCCTGACCTGGACCGTGGTGTCCCTGCCGCTGACCGCGCTCTACCAGTTCGCCGTGCTGCCGGCCGTCCACGGCTTTGTCATGCTGACCCTGGTCCTGGCCCCTACCCTGCTGTTCCTGGGTTACCTGATGCCGTCGCCGAAATGGGGCGGCCGCATGCTACCTCTGGTCATGGGCTTCTCGCAGGGCTTGGCCCTGACCAATGTCTTCAGCGCTGATTTCGCCGCCTTCGCCGGTAGCAACTTCGCTCAGTTAGCCGGTGTCGCCGCCGCCATCGTCGTTACCCGCCTTTTCCGCGTGATCGGTCCGCAGACCGCCGCCAAGCGCGTGCTGCACGCCTGCTGGCGTGAGCTGGCGGCCATGGCCGGCGCGCGTAGCGACATGACGGTCGGCCAATGGACCGGGCTAATGCTCGATCGTATCCAACTATTGGCACCACGCCTGGCCGACGCGTCTACGCGCGAACGGTTGGCGACGTCGGATGCGCTGCGCGACCTGCGCATCGGCATCAATGTGATCGTGCTGAAGGAAACGGTCGACCTCGACGACAGCGCCCAGGCCTGCGTCGATCGCGTGCTGGGCGACGTCGCCGGTCACTTCGCCGAACTGGACCAGGCGCCCGAGCCGAAAAGCCCGGATCCGGAACTCATGGCCAGCATCGACCGGGCGCTGGCTCACACCAAACCCCTGCCGGCGCTGATCGCCCTGACCGGCCTGCGCCGCAATCTGTTTCCAAACGCGCCCGCGCCATTGGAGGTCGCCGCATGAGCCGCGAACTCGATATCTTCGGTGTCTACGTCCACCCGCTGCTAGCCGCCGCCATCCTGGCCTTCCTCGTCGCACGCCTGATCGAACTGATCCTGCAACGGCTGGGCGCATATCGCTGGGTCTGGCATCGCGGCCTGTTCGATGTCGCCGTCACCATCATTCTCTGGGGCGCCTTTGCCCTGTTCCTGAACCGTTACTGACATGTCCACCTTCAATCGCAACCTGCTGATCCGCCTCATCCCGACCGTCGCCGTCGTCGCCATCGCCGCGTGGGTCAGCCTCCAACTCTGGCACCATTACGAGGAAGAGCCGTGGACGCGTGACGGCCGCGTCCGCGCCGACATCGTCGAGATCGCCCCCGATGTCGGCGGGCTGATCACCACGGTGGCTGTCCACGACAACCAACCGGTGAAGCAAGGCGACCTGTTATTCACAGTCGACGCCCCCCGCTATAAACTGGCCGTCGACCAGGCCCAGGCCGCCATCACAGCCCAATTGCCGGCGCTGACCGAAGCCAAGGCGGAAGCCGCGCGCAATGACGGGCTGGGCGACCTGGTCGCCGCGGAATCGACACAGCAAAGCCAGGCCAAGGTGGCTGCGCTCGGCGCGGCGCTGGCCCAGTCCAAGGTCGCCCTGCAGACCGCTCAGCTCAATCTCGATCGTACCCAGGTGCGCGCGCCGATCGACGGCGTCGTGACCAATTTCGACCTGCAGCCCGGCAACTACGCCACGGCGGGGCGCCCCCTGTTCGCCGTGCTCGACCGCAAAGCCCTCTATGTCGTCGGTTATTTCGAGGAAACCAAGCTGAAGCACATCCATGTCGGGGATGCGGTTCACGTCAAGCTGATGGGCGACGACGCGGTCATCGACGGCCATGTTGACAGCATCGCCTCGGGCATTGGTGAACGCGACACCTCAACCTCCGGCGATCTTCTGTCCAATCCCAACCCAACCTTTTCCTGGGTCCGTCTGGCCCAGCGCATCCCAGTGCGCGTGACGCTCGACCGCTTGCCGACCAATGTGCAACTGGTCGCAGGCCGCACCGCGACCGTCGAGGTCCTGCCGCAAAACGCCACGAAGGGAGCGGTCAAGTGAGACGCCTTCTCCTTTCGGCCGCCAGCGCCCTGCTGCTTAGCGCCTGCGCCTCGGCGCCGATCTATCAACGCACCAAGGACGCCGCCATCGACAACCCCGACGCCCAGGGCGCCTTTATCGAATCGCAAAACAAGGCGTTTGCCGCCAATGCCGTGCCAGGCGACTGGTGGAAGCTGTATGACGATGCGCGCCTGAACGGCCTCGTCGGCGACGCGCTTACCGCCAATACCGACCTGCGCGCCGCCGCCGCGCGCGTCGAACGCGCCCGGACCGGTCTCGACGTCGCCCATTCGGCGCGCGAAGTCGACATCGACACCTCGGCCGCCGTCGAATATGCCAAGCCGTCCGCCGAGCAGTATCTGTTGATCGGCGAGCACCTGCCGTCGGACTTCCTCTACGCCGCCAATGCGGGCGTCTCCTACCAGGTCGACATTTCCGGCCAGGTCAAGAGCGCCATGCAGGCCGCACGCGCCGACATTACCGCCAGCCAGGCCGCCTATGACGGCGTGCGTATCACCGTCGTCGCCGACACAACTCGCGCCTATCTCGACGCATGTGCCACCAACCACCAGATCGCGATCGCCAAACAGGCCCTGGCCCTGCAAGGCGAAAGCACTGACGTGGCCCGCCGCCTGGTCGCGGCCGGCAAGGCCGGCGCTATTGACGTCACACGCTCGACCGGCGTTGAAGCCCAGACACGCGCCGCCATGCCCGGCCTAGAAGCCGCCCATTCGGCGGCGCTCTATCGCCTGGCCATGCTGACCGGCCGGGCCCCGGCCGACCTACCGAAAGAGGCCGCTACCTGCGACGCGGTGCCCGTGCTTAAAGAGCCGATCCCGGTCGGCGATGGCGCGGCCTTGCTCGCCCGACGCCCCGACGTGCGAGCCCGCGAAGCAGAGCTGCGTGGCGCGACCATGCGCAAGGGCCTGGCGCGCGCGGCCCTCTACCCACAGATCCGCCTGGGCGCCGGCCTTGTCTCGACCGGTCTGACCAGCCGCTTTTTGCAATACGACACCAACGGCTATTCGTTGGGGCCGCTGATCAGTTGGAACATCCCTGGCGAAAAGGCAAAGGCTAATATCAAGGCCGCCGATGCCGGGATCGACGAGGCCCAGGCGCGCTTCGACGGTGCCGTCCTGGCAGCGCTGCGCGAAACTGAGACGGCTCTGAATGCCTATGCCCGCGACCTCGACCAGCGCACCGACCTTCAACACGCCCACGACCAGGCGACAAAGACCCTGGCCGAGACCCAGCGCCTGCAACAGGCCGGCAAGATCAACGTCCAGCCGCTGCTGGACGCCCGCCGCGCCGTGATTGCCGGCGACCAGGCGCTCGCCCAGATCGACGCCAAATTGGCCGCCGACCAGGTACAGGTTTTCCTCAGTTTGGGCGGCGGCTGGGGCGATCCGTCGCCCAAAAGCTAGAAGTGGTTAACCTTCTCTCCCTAAAATAAGGGGACGTGCGCGCGGGGCCGATTCCGCCCCGGCCGCGCCGCAGGATCGCCGTCAGTCATGAGCTTAACCCGTACCCGTCCCTCTGCGAACCCAGGCGCCTCGCTTGATCCGGACCATTGGGATGCGTTTCGTGGCACGGCGCACCTCATGCTCGACGACATCCTCACCCACGTCATGACGATTGCCGAACAGCCGGTGTGGCAACCGGCGCCAGACGCTGCCAAAGCGCTGATTCGCACCGCGCCACCGCACGAGGCGACCGGCATCGACGGCGTCTACAATCTCTTCAAGGAAGCCGTCCTGCCTTATGGCAGCGGCAACGTCCATCCCGGTTTCATGGGCTGGGTCCAGGGCGGCGGCACACCGGCCGGCTTGCTTGGCGAGATGCTGGCTGCCGGCATGAACGCCAATCTCGGCGGCCGCGACCACATGCCGATCGAGGTCGAGCGCCAGATCCTGCGCTGGATGCGCGACATTTTTCGCTTTCCCGAAACGGCCGGTGGCGTGTTCCTGACCGGCGCATCGCAAGCTAATTTCGTCGCCCTGGTGATCGCCCGCACACGCACGCTCGGCCGCGACGTCCGCCACTGCGGCCTCGCCGCCTATCCTCAGTTGACAGGTTATGGTTCGGTCGAAACACACGGCTGCGTGGCGCGGGCGTTCGAGATGTCCGGTCTGGGCAGTGACGCCTTTCGCCGCATCCCGACCGACGACGCTTTCCAGATCGATCTCGGCGCCCTGGCGGCGCGCATCGACGCCGACATCGCCGCGGGACATAAGCCCTTCCTGTTGGTCGGTTCGGCCGGCACAGTCAATACAGGCGCGGTCGACGATCTCGACGCCCTGGCCGACATCGCCGCACGCTACGGCCTGCATTTCCACGTCGACGGGGCGCTGGGTGCCCTGGCTGTGCTCGATCCGGCCCTGGCCCCGATCTTCGCCGGCCTTGACCGAGCGGACTCGATCGCCTTCGATTTCCACAAGTGGGGCCAGGTGCCCTATGACGCCGGTTATCTCATGGTCCGCGACGAAGCCTGGCAGATGGACACGTTCGCTTCGCCCGCCGCCTACCTGACGCGCGCCGAGACGGGCCTGGCAGGGGGCGACTGGTGGCCGTGCGACACCGGCCCCGACTTGTCGCGCGGCTTTCGCGCGTTGAAGACCTGGTTCACCCTGAAAACCTATGGCCTCGACGCCATCGGCCGGGCGATCGCCAACAGCTGTGCCCTGGCGCGCTATCTGGCCGAGCGCGTGCGCGACGAACAGCGCCTGCGCATCCTGGCGCCGACGCGGCTGAACGTCGTCTGCTTCGGCTATGCCGGACCCGACGGCGACGCGCCGGCCGAACTTAACCGCACGATCGTCGAGGCCTTGCATATCGAGGGCCGCGTCGCCCCGTCGCTGACCACGCTCGACGGCCAGCCGACCATTCGCGCCTGCTTGGTCAATCACCGCACGTCCGCGGCCGATATCGACGCCTTGATTACCCATACACTGGCGATCGGCGACCGCCTGTACCTGGCCGGAGGCCGCGCCTGATGGATTTCGAAGACCCGCTCGATACCGCCCTGATCGCGGCCCTGACCAGCGGCGGCGACGACCGCATCACCTGCGACGCCATGGGCGCCAACCGCTACGGCACGCCTGCCCGCCCCGATACCGAAGCCGTTTGGTTGTCATCATCTACCGCTTCTGCGGTCAGCCCGGGAGGCTTCCGCGCCGCCCAATCGGCCTTGCGGGCGCTCAAGCTCGGCACCCGCGCACCGGCCGTATGGTTCGACGCCATACGCGCCCGCCTGCTGAAGCTGTATGGCATCGACGGCGCCGAGGCCGTGTTGTGCGCCTCCGGCACCGAGGCCGAATTCCTGGCACTGCATTCCGCCCGCGCCGTTCTGGGCCCTTGGCTGACCAATATCGTCATCGCCCCCAAGGAAACGGGCAGCGGCGTCATGCACGCTGCCGCCGGCCGGCATTTCGCGGCGCATACGGCGCGCGGCGACCATGTCGTCAAGGGCGATTTCGTCGATGGTTTCGACTCGGGACCCGCCGATGTCCATTCGGTCGCCCTGCGCGACATGCTGGGCCTGGTGCGCGGCGACCCCGACCTGGACGCCGAGCTCGAAACCCTGTGCGCCGACGCGGCCGGAGATGACCGCGGCATCCTGCTGCACGCGCTCGACTGCTCTAAGACCGGCCTCTTCGGCCCGCGGCGCGAGACCCTGGCGCGGCTAACCCAGCTCTATGGCGAACGCCTGCTGGTCGTGGTCGACGCTTGCCAATTGCGCTGCCCGCCAGAAACCATCCGCGAGCATCTGTCTCTCGGTCATTTCGTGATGATCAGCGGCTCAAAATTCGCCGGCGGTCCGCCCTTCTGCGGCGCCCTGCTGATTCCGCCGGCTCACTTCGCCGCGGTGCGCCGCACGCGCCTGCCGCACGGGCTGGGCGCCTATACCTCGCTGCAGGATTGGCCGGCGTCACTTCAGGCCTGCGTCGTCAAAAGCGGCTGCGCTGACCACAATGTCGGCCTCGGCCTACGCTGGGAAGCCGCCCTGCACGAAATCGAAGCCTTCCATGCCCTGCCCAAGAGCGTTCGTCACGACGTCACCCTAGCGTTCGGCTATGCGGTCGAAGCTGAACTGGCCGCGCATCCCGGCCTGCGCCAGGTCCTAGGTGCGCGCCGGCCCGATCTTCCAGACCGCACCATTGTCCCGATCGTCATCGGCGAAGGCTCGGCAGCGGCGGCGGCGGACCTGTGGGCGCGGCTGCGCGTATCGGTCCCCGGTCATGCCGGCCGCTATTATCTGGGCCAACCGGTCGAGGTCGGCGCGGTCAGCGCACTTCGCGTCTGCGCCTCCATGCCGCTAATCACCGCGCTCAGTGTCGCCGTGCTGCGCGGCGAAGACGTGCGCGGCGCCCTGATGCCGCTGCGCCGCGACCTGGCCCAGGTCTTCGCCAAGCTGTCCGTGCTCGACGCGGAATTGTCGCAAGCCACACCAGCGCGGCGCCAGGCCAGCTAAAGCGATTTTAAACCGTCGCCGCGATTTTCTCATTTGTCATCCGACCGGGGAATCCTTAAGAGCGCTCTCATTCCTTTGGGAATAGAAAGCCTGGCCCCTCCGTGACGACGCCGCCTACCGACGAAACGCCAATTCCTTCCGAACCGCTCGCGGAACCGCTAGACAACCGCCATCCGCTGCTTATCCCTGATTTCCGCGCATTTTGGCTGTCACGCGTCTGCAGTGTGCTGGGCACCTCGGCGCAGAGCGCTGCCATCGCCTGGCAGGTCTATGATCTCGCGCGCCAGAACAACGGCATCGCCCAGTCTGCACTGTATATCGGCCTGATCGGCCTCGCCCAGTTCCTGACCCTGTTCGCCTTTACCATCCCGGCTGGGATCGTCGCCGACCGCTACGACCGCAAACGGATCGTCAGCCTGGTTCTGATGGCGCAGTTGGCCTTGTCGGTCTGCTTCTTCCTCTATTCGTTGCTGCCCAGCCCGTCGGTTTGGGGTCTGTTCGCGCTCAGCGCCTGCCTGGGCGCGTTTCGCGCCTTTGCCGCCCCGGCCAGCTCGGCCATGGGGCCGATGCTGGTGCCCAAACACGTGCTGCCGCGCTCGATCGCCGTCAATTCCATGGCCATGCAGATGGGGCAGATCGTCGGCCCCGCGCTCGGCGGCGTGCTGGTCGGCTTTTCGCCGCGCTTCGCCTATGGCTGGTGCGCCATTCTTTGCCTGGTTGCCGCCAGCCTTGTGCTGACGATCAAGACGCCCACAGCGCCTCCGCCGCCGACCGGCTCTAAGACCGAAATGCTCAAGGAAGGTATCGCCTATATATGGAGCAACAAGGTGGTGCTGGGCGCCATTTCGCTCGACCTGTTCGCTGTCCTACTGGGCGGCGCCACGGCCCTGATGCCGATCTTCGTCAAGGACATCCTGCACGCCGGGCCGCAAATGTTCGGCCTATTGCGCGGCTCCCCCGCGGTCGGCGCCATAATCATGTCGTTCTCGCTGTCGATGTGGCCGATCCGCCGCAACGCCGGCCCGTGGATGTTCAGCGGCGTCGCCGTCTTCGGCCTGGCCACCATCGTGTTTGGCCTGTCGACCAGCATCGCCCTTTCGATCGGCGCCATGGTCATCCTCGGTGCCGCTGACATGATCAGCGTCTATGTTCGTGGCACTCTGATCCAGATCGTTACCCCCAGCCACATGCGCGGCCGGGTGTCCTCGGTCTCCTACCTGTTCATCGGCGCGTCCAACGAACTAGGCGAATTCGAGACCGGCGTGGTCGCCCGTCTCCTAGGGCCGGTCGGCGCCGCTCTGTTCGGCGGGATCGGCTCTCTGATCGTCACGGGGGCGTGGATGAAGCTATTCCCCGCCTTGTTCCGGGCCGACCGGCTCGAGTGAGGCCGCGGAGGCCTCATTTCGCCCTAGGGACGATATCCCCTCGCCCCTCTTCCCCAGACGCACGAACGCGGTTAACGGGGTACCGGGGGATGTTCAGGAGCGGCGTATATGGCCAAACTTACAGCCCAGGAAGAGCTTGTTACCCTTGCAGCGTCGATCTGCGTCGCTCTCGTCCTGGTCGCCATAATCGCCGGCATGACGCTGGCCAATACCGTCCACCAAATCAGCCCGGCCGCGGCCGGCGGGGTCAGCGGCCTGACGTCCAGCGCGGCAAAGACGCCTGGCAAGGCCTGACCGGAGTCGGTTTCTTTTCGAAATTCACGTCCTTTTTACGCCGACGGGGTATGGTCTTACTCTATCCGGTCGTTTCGAGGTCGAAGCGGAACCCAGGCGGGACCGGAAATTCGAAAGTGATAGAGTCATAGTGACCGCGGCGTCCCTCTCGGCCATCTCCCGCGTCCGGCATGGATTCGTCCGGCTGTTCACGGTTGCCACAGATGACGTGGATCTGGTCCGGGCCCAATATCGCGCCTTTATCCAGCAGGTTCCGATTCTCTATTTCATCCTGGCCGTCAATGCCGTGGCGGTCGCTTGGACGTTCGTCAGCTTCGGCCATCCTGTTTTGACGGCCTATATTCCCGCGGGCCTCTGCATTCTCACCTTCTGGCGCGGCACCTGGTGGGCCCGGCGGCGCAACCTCAAGGTCAACGATGCTGAGGCGTTGCGCCACCTGCAAACCACTAATCGGATCAGCTTCTTCCTAACCGCGGGCTTCAGCGCCTGGGGCTTGACCATCTATCCGCTCGGCGACGCCTATGCGCAAGGTCAGGTCGTCTTCTTCCTGGCCCTGACGACGATCAGCTGCGTCTTCTGCCTGATGCACTTGCGCGCGACGGCGCTGATCGTTTCGATCGCCGGCGTTGTGCCATTCGTTGTCTATTTCCTCTTTTGCTCTCAGGGCCATTTCGTCGCCGAGGCGGTCAATCTGGCCCTGGTCGCCGTCGGCATGGTGTTCATGGTGATCACCTACAACCGCGAATTTGCTGACCTGGTGACCTCTCGACGCGACTTGGCGCGCCAGAATGATGAGACCCGGCGGCTGGGCAGCGAAAACCTGCGTATTGCCAACGTTGACGCTCTGACAGGCTTGCCCAACCGCCGCGCCCTGATGGCCCGGCTGGAGCAATACCAGGAACAGGCCATTGCTCCCAATCGCCCTACCGCTGTCCTGTTCGTCGACCTCGATGGCTTTAAGGACGTCAATGACACCTACGGCCATGAAGTCGGCGACAAGCTGCTAAAGATCGTCGCCAAGGATTTTGAGTGCCGTCTACCCGGCGGCACACTGTTGGCGCGTTTGGGTGGTGACGAGTTCGCCGTATTGGCGTCGGCACCCAGCGTCGAGGACCTTGCCGTGTCGATCGCGCGCACGCTGATCGATTGCCTGCGCGAGCCACTGCACATCGGCGAACGCACCATTCAAGTGGGCGCAAGTGTCGGTGTCGCCTGGGCCTGGCCCCAGGCCTGTTCGGCCAGCGAACTGATGCGCCAGGCCGACGTCGCCATGTACCAAGTCAAAGCATCGGGCAAGTCGAACGTCGTCGTCTATACGCCAGCGCTCGACGTCGAACGCCAGCGCCGCCAGGATATCGAGGACGATATCGAGGATGGGCTGAAGCGCGGCGAATTCGAGGTCGAGTACCAGCCGATCGTCGACGCCGCCACGCGCCGGCGCATCGGTGTGGAAGCCCTCCTGCGCTGGCCGCGCCGGCCGGACGGCCCGCTCGGTCCCGACGAATTCATTCCGATCGCCGAATCGAGTGGCCTGATCCATACGCTAGGCCAATTCGTGCTGCGTCGCGCCTGCACCGACCTTCTGGACCGTGACGACCTCAAGCTCAGCGTCAATGTTTCGCCGGCCCAGTTCCGTGACCCGTGCTTCGAAAGCCGCATCCGCGACATCCTGGCCGAGACCGGCTTCCCGCCGCACCGCCTTGAGCTGGAAGTCACCGAAGGCTATCTGATCCACCATCCCGCCCGCGCCGCAGCGGCGATAAACGCACTGAAAGCCATGGGCATCGCCGTCGCGCTCGACGACTTCGGTACCGGCTATACCTCGATTGCCTACCTGCAGACCTACGGCTTTTCGCGCATCAAGATCGACAAGTCGCTAGTCGACGGTATCGGCATCGACCATAAGTCCGGCGTGCTGATCTCGGGCATTGTCTTCTTGGCCCAGGGCCTGAACCTGGCTGTCACCGCCGAAGGCGTCGAATCCGAAGACCAGGCCGTGCTGCTGCGCCTGGCCGGCTGCCACTGCCTGCAAGGCTTCCACTTCGGCCGCGCCGCCGC
>FTKT01433671.1_pt1 | contig 15081 bp, 16 predicted proteins | sample 1658271 | NCBI WGS metagenome assembly FTKT01 (sample SAMEA3914811, study PRJEB12502) | metagenome | biome: forest; material: soil | place: Canada | collected 2011-08-04 | depth 0.3 m | reverse complement strand
GTCGACCGCTCGGTGCAGGTGCCGATGGAGTACGTCAAGAACAACGAGATCGTGCTGAACGTCGGTTTCGAGGCCACCAGCGGCCTGAAGCTGGGCAACGACTTCATCGAGTTCCGCGCCCGCTTCGGCGGCATGGCGCGCGACATCCTGGTGCCCGTCGACCACGTCGTGGCCATCTACGCCCGCGAGAACGGCCAGGGCATGGCCTTCCCGATGCCCACCGGCGAGGGCGAGGCCAGCGCCGGCGACAACAGCGGCCCGGTGAGCCATTCGCAGGCCCCGGCCTCCGACGGCGCCCCGCGCGGCCTGCGCCTGGCCCCGGCCACGGCGCAAGCCGACGAGGGCATGCCCGTCGAGCCCGCCGAGGATGACGACACCGACCCGCCCGACGCCCCCACGCCCGCGCCCACCAGCCCGCGCCCGGCGCTCAAGCGCATCAAGTAAAGTCCTGCCGGGGCACCGCGCCCCGCACGCCGACTTAGCTCAGCTGGTAGAGCATCCGCCTTGTAAGCGGGAGGTCATCCGTTCGATTCGGATAGTCGGCACCATTTGGACATCCCACGCCGACCTGCGGCAGGCCGTGTCACGCTTCACGCTCGACACGCGTGGGTGCCACTCGCGCTCGGTCGGTGTCGCGAAGACGACGCCATGCAAGCACGGCGACGAGCCCGGCGACGAGCAAGGATACGGTAGCCGGTTCGGGGACCTCGGTCAGCTGTTCCGTGGTGGTCTCATAGAAATCGGAGCGTGCGAAATCGTCCCCGAGAGCAATCCCAGCCAGCTGTGCGTTGACATACAACACGTCGGTGAAGTCGATACGCGTGCCGACCGGCAGGATCATGGTTTTCGGCGGAATTCCGTCGACGACTGGAATGACCGAGCTGTTCAGGAGGTTCTCGCGCACATCGACACTCTTGTGACCGATGAAGGGAACCAGCCCGAGATCGTAGCCGACACGCGAAGCACCGCCGCCCGGGAGAAAGAAGCCGTTCTGCAGCAGCCCGCCTATCGATTCCTCTTCCGTGATTATCGGCAGAGTCGTGAAATAGTGTCCCTCAATATCGAGGGACAACGCCAAGTCATCCTGCGGCTTGGTTGCGGTAATGGACAAGCCCTTGGACAGAATGGCGGACGTGTCGTTTTCCGAAAAACTGATGAATCCTTCTGCCTGTCCTTTTGCGAATGTCTTGCCGTACCCGTAATCGGTCAGGTCGAAATCGAATCGCTTGCCTTCCTGGGCTTGCAGCTCCGATTTCGTCGGGAAACTGGTCACCGTTTGCAGGCCTTCGCCGTGGCCGAGGTCCACCTGCAGCGAAACCTGGTCGATGGTGATGGCCAAGCCCGCTTGCGAGCACATTGAAATCGCGGCTCCAAGCAGGAATCCACGGCCGGCGATGAAAGTCGACATGTTCGCCTCCTCTTGAGTCAAGCAAACCTGCCTGCGCACGTCTGAAAAACAATGATGAGTTCGACGTTCGATTCCTGGCGCGCTTGAAATCGCTGCAGCTGCCCCGACGCCTTCATGGCTTGACGGGCAACGAAATTCCAAGCATCAACCATGCCGTTTGAGGCGGTGCCATTCAAAACAAGAGGTTGGCGTTCTGCGCGGCTCCAGAAAATCAGAGAGCGTCAAGAATTTCGACAGCGATTATGTTTGCCATTGGCAGGTCGTGCGGCGCTCGTCGCGTGCAAATAACTTTCAGTCTTGTTGAACTGCTCGACCGCAGGGCCCCGGGCTTGCGTGCCAAAGCGACTGCACACGCAGCCGGGAACTGCTCGCCGGGGCCGCCTTGCGCTGGCACTTGCGTTGCGCGGCCCAGCGGCGATCGACCTGCCAGGCACGGGCGCGCAACGATATTCATTTTTGGCGCTTCGTCGCATACTCGATGCCCCTTAACCTGCGGTCACTCGACAACAACGCCATGAAGACGATGCAGACCCGCACCCGCAAGTTCCTCGCCCTCCTGATCGCCGCCACGGCGTTCGTCTCCGCGGCCCACGCCGACCAGCTCGACGACATCAAGAAGAAGGGCGAGATCGTGTTCGGTGTGCTCGGCACCGACGAGCCCAACAGCTTCGTCGATCCGAAGACGCGCGAGATCGTCGGCTACGAGGTCGACATCGCCAAGGCGATCGCGCAGAAGATCGGCGTCAAGCCGGTGTTCAAGCAGGTGGCGGTGGCCGCGCGCATTCCCGAGCTGCAGCAGGGGCGCGTGGACGTGCTCGCCGCCTCGCTGACGCACAACAAGGAGCGCGAGTCGCAGATCGACTTCTCGCTGACGACCTTCGTCACCGGGCAGAAGGTGCTGGTCAAGACCAGCAGCGGCATCGCCGACGTGCCGCAGCTGGCGGGCAAGAAGGTGCTGACCGTCAAGGGCGGCACGCAGGAGCCCAACATCCGCAAGGCCGTGCCCAACGTCGACGTCGTCACGTTCGAGACCACGCAGCAGGCGTTCCTCGCGCTGCAGCAGGGCAAGGGCGTGGGCTACGTCAACGACGAGGCCTCGATCATCAACGACTACGCGAAGCTGGGCCCGGCGAAGAAGGACTACGTCATCCTGCCGACCAGCATCAGCGTCGAGCCGCTCGCACTCGGCCTGCGCAAGAACGAGCCGGCGCTCAAGAAGGTGGTCGACGACACGCTGCGCGAGCTCGAGAGCTCGGGCAACGCCGACAAGCTGTTCATCAAGTGGTACGGCCCGGCCACCAAGCTGCAATTCGACAAGCGCAGCTTCAAGATCGACTCCGACAAGATCTGATCGCCCGGTGCGACCCGGCCGGCACGGCGCGTCGACCCGGCGCGCCGGCCGGCATTTCCAACTTCCAAGATGCCCGGTTTCGATCTCGCGCTGCTGCAGCACGGCCAGTACCACGACTGGCTGGTCGTGGGCCTGCTGGTGTCCCTGAAGATGGCCGGCGTCGTGCTGGTCTTCGCACTGCCGCTGGCGGTCGTGATCGCGTTGCTGCGCCTCGCGCCGCAACGCGGGCTGCGCGCCGTGGGCACCGTGTACGTCGAAGGCATCCGCAACGTGCCGCTGCTGGCGCACCTGCTGTTCTGGTACTTCGGCGCGCCGGAGCTGCTGCCCGATGCGTGGAAGGAGCGGCTGTACGCGGGCAGCTTCGAGTTCATCGCGGGCGCGATCGCGCTGACGCTCTACGCCGCGGCGTTCATGGCCGAGGACATCCGCAGCGGCATCCGCGCGATCCCCGCGGTGCAGTTCGAGGCCGGGCGCGCGCTGGGCCTCGGCTTCGCCGCGACCATGCGCCACGTCGTGCTGCCGCAGGCGCTGCGCATCACGGCGCCGCCGTTGCTGTCGCAGACGCTCAACCTGTGGAAGGACACCAGCATCGCCACCGTCATCGGCGTCGGCGAGCTGATGTACCAGGCGGCGCGCGTCGAATCGGCGAGCTTTCGCAGCAGCGAGGCCTTCACGTTCGCGACCGTGGCCTACCTGACGGTGTCGCTGGCCATCACGGGCCTGGCCGCCTGGGTGCACCGGCGCTGGCCGGTGCGCACGCTGTGACGAGGGCGCGATGATCGACCTCATCAAGACCTACTGGCTCTACTTCCTGGTCGGCCAGTATCCCGACGGTCCGCTCGGCGGCCTGGCGCTGACGCTGCTGCTGTCCGCGCTCGCGCTGGTGCTCGCGATGCCGGTCGGACTGCTGCTGGGCCTGGCGCGCGTGAGTCCGTTCCGGGCGATCCGCTGGCCGGTCACCGCCGTGGTCTACGTCGTGCGCGGCATCCCGTTGCTGATGGTGATCTTCTGGGCCTACTTCTTCCTGCCCAGCCTCACCGGCCACAAGACCGAGCAGTTCGGCACGATGCTGATGGCGCTCGTGCTGTTCGACGGCGTCTACCTCGCCGAGATCGTGCGCGCCGGCATCCTCGGCGTGCCGTCCGGCCAGTACGAGACCGCCCGCGCGCTGGGCCTGGGCTACTTCCGCGCGCTGCGCCACGTGGTGCTGCCGCAGGCGCTGGTGAGCATGCTGCCGTCGCTCGTCAACCAGTTCGTCTCGACGATCAAGGCCACCTCGCTGGGCTACATCATCGGGCTGACGGAGGTCTCCTTCATCGCTTCGCAGATCAACACGCAGGTCTTCACCCACGCGACGCAGGTCTACTTCCTTCTGAGCCTGACCTACTTCCTCCTGTGCTTCGGGCTCTCGCGCTTCGCGCACTGGCTGGAGCGGCGCCTGGGCCGCCGCGCCAAGACGCGTCCGACCCGATCGCCTGGCACCCCGCAACCGTCCGCCACGTCCGCCGCATGATCCAGTTCAGCAAAGTCAACAAGTGGTACGGCGACTATCACGCGCTCGTCGACATCGACGAGACCATCGCCAAGGGCGAGGTCGTGGTCGTCTGCGGGCCGTCGGGCTCGGGCAAGTCCACGCTGATCCGCACCGTCAACCGGCTGGAGGACATCGCCTCCGGCACGATCACGCTCGACGGCGAGGACATCCACCGGCGCGGCATCGACGTCAACAAGCTGCGCTCGCGCATCGGCTTCGTGTTCCAGCAGTTCAACCTGTTCCCGCACCTGACGGTGCTGCAGAACTGCACGCTCGCGCCGATCACGATCGGCGGCGCGCGGCCCGCGCAGGCGCACCAGAGGGCGATGGCGCTGCTGGATCGGGTCGGGCTCGCGCACAAGGCGAACGCGTGGCCGTCGGAGTTGTCGGGCGGGCAGCAGCAGCGCGTCGCGATCGCGCGCGCGCTGGCCACGGAGCCGCCGCTGATGCTGTTCGACGAGCCGACCAGCGCGCTCGATCCGGAGATGGTGGGCGAGGTGCTGCAGGTGATGCGCGACCTGGTGCGCGACGGCATGACGCTGGTGGTGGTGACGCACGAGATGGGCTTCGCGCGCGACGTCGCGCACCGCGTGCTGTTCATGGACCAGGGCCGCATCCTGGAGCGCGCCGCGCCGCACGAGTTCTTCAACCATCCGCAGCATCCGCGCGCGCGGCAGTTCCTGGCCGACATCCGCACGCCGTTCGCCAACGCCGGCTGAGCGGCGCACGGCCAGCCTCGCGGCCCGGCTATCCAACGGCGGATTGCGTATTTCCCTGCGCGGCGACAACGGCCTAATCTGCCGTTCATCGCCACCAATTCCGAGAAACACGATGTCCGCCCTGCTTGCCGACACTCACGAAGACATCCTGCTCGAGCACGCGATCCGCGAGGCCCGCGCCGCCGGCCTGCCGTTCGCCGGCAGCGTGCCGCCGATCGAGGCCTGGGCGCTGGTCGAGGCGGGGCGCGCCGTGCTCGTCGACGTGCGCTCCGCCGAGGAGCGCCGCTTCGTCGGCTACGTGCCCGAGAGCATCCACGTGCCCTGGGCGACGGGCACCGCGTTGACGCGCAACCCGCGCTTCCTGCGCGAGCTCGAGGCCAAGGTCGGCAAGAACGACGTGCTGCTGCTGCTGTGCCGCAGCGGCAAGCGCTCCGCCATCGCCGCCGAGGCCGCGACGAAGGTCGGCTTCACCGCGGTCTTCAACGTCAGCGAGGGATTCGAGGGCGACCTCGATGGCGACCGCCGGCGCGGCCATCTGGGTGGCTGGCGGCTGCGCGGCCTGAAGTGGGTGCAGGACTGATCCATCCACCATGGCCATCGAACATGAACTGACGCGCGCGGCGCCCGCGGGCGTCGTGCGCGCGAACGATCCTGTCGCGCCGCCGGATCGGCTCGACCTGTCCGCCATCGTGGTGCAGCTCCACGCCGCGCGCGAGCGCTGGCGCCGCCAGCAGCCGCGGCCGCGCGAACTGAGCGGCCGCGAGCTGCCGTCGCGCGAGGCGCTCGCCGAGATCCTGGACGACCTGCGCGGCGCGCTCTTCCCGATGCGGCTCGGGCCGCCCGACCTGCGCCAGGAGAGCGAGGACTACTTCGTCGGACACACGCTGGACAAGGCGCTGCACGCGCTGCTGGCGCAGGTTCGCCTGGAGCTGCGATACCACGCGCGCTCCGCGGGCGCGGCCGCGCCGGCGTTCGACGAGCGCGCGCTCGAGATCGTGCGCGAGTTCGGCGCGGCGCTGCCGGCCATCCGCGAACTGCTGGACAGCGACGTGCTGGCGGCGTATCGCGGCGACCCCGCGGCGCGCAGCGTCGACGAGGTGCTGGTCTGCTATCCCGGCCTGCACGCCGTGATCCACCACCGCGTCGCGCACCGCCTGCACGTGCTGGGCGTGCCGCTGATCGCGCGCATCGTCGCCGAGCTGGCGCACGGCAGCACGGGCATCGACATCCACCCCGGCGCGCACATCGGCTCGTACTTCTTCATCGACCACGGCACCGGCGTCGTGATCGGCGAGACCGCCGTCATCGGCGACAACGTGCGCATCTACCAGGCGGTGACGCTGGGCGCGAAGCGCTTCGAGACCGATGCCGAAGGCGCCTTGCACAAGGGCGGCGCGCGCCATCCGATCGTCGAGAACGACGTGGTCATCTACGCGGGCGCGACGGTGCTGGGCCGCATCACGATCGGCCGCGGCTCGTCGATCGGCGGCAACGTCTGGCTCACGCGCAGCGTGCCGCCGGGCAGCCGCATCGCGCAGGTCACGGCGCGCGACGATCGCGGCGACGCCGGCGCGGGAAGAATGACGTGACGCCCGACGCCGGCATCCGCCCTTCGGCGAACGGGCCGTCCGAGCGCTTCGGCCCGGTGGTGCGCGAGCTGCGCGAGTCGCGTGGCTGGTCGCAGGAGTACCTGGCCGGCCAGGCCGCGCTGAACCGCTCCTACATGGGCGAGATCGAGCGCTCCGCCGCGATGCCGTCGCTGGCCACGGCGGAGAAGCTGGCGCGCGCCTTCGAAGTCGCGCTGTCCGAGCTGATCTCGCGCTGCGAGGCCACGGCCGCCGTGTAGCGGCCCGCGTTTTCGCGCTCGTTGGTGGCTATAGCCGGTTGAGCGGCCGCCCGGCGCTCCGGATACTCGCTCGTGCGGCTTCCGCATATCCAAATTCGTTTTCCGTTACCAGGACTTCCCTCCCATGGCTGAGAGCACGAACGCGCCGATGGCGCTTGGCGACAACGCCGCAAGGCAACTGGCGAACGCCACCAAGACCGCGCCGACGCTGTCGACGATCAGCCCGCGCTGGCTGACGCACCTGCTGCAGTGGCTTCCGGTGGAGGCCGGCATCTACCGCCTCAACAAGGTCAAGAACCCGCAGGACGTCGAGGTGCTGTGCGCCAAGCGCGACGAGGCGGAGCTGCCGACCACCTTCGTCGACTACGACGAGGCGCCGCGCGAGTACTTCCTGAACGCGGTCAGCACGATCCTGGACGTGCACACGCGCGTGTCCGATCTCTACAGCAGCCCGCACGACCAGATCAAGGAGCAGCTGCGTCTGACGATCGAGACGATCAAGGAGCGCCAGGAAAGCGAGCTGATCAACAACCCGGACTACGGCCTGCTGGCCAGCTGCGACGAAAGCCAGATCGTCTATCCGCTCACCGGCGCACCGACGCCCGACGACCTGGACGAGCTGCTGACCAAGGTCTGGAAGGAGCCCGCCTTCTTCCTGACGCATCCGCTGGCCATCGCCGCCTTCGGCCGCGAATGCACGCGGCGCGGCGTGCCGCCGCCCACCGTCAGCCTGTTCGGCTCGCAGTTCCTCACGTGGCGCGGCATTCCGCTGATCCCGTCCGACAAGGTGCCGGTGGCCGACGGCAAGACCAAGATCCTGCTGCTGCGCGTGGGCGAGAAGCGCCAGGGCGTCGTCGGACTGTTCCAGCCCGGCCTGGCCGGCGAGCAGAGCCCGGGGCTGTCGGTGCGCTTCATGGGCATCAACCGCAACGCGATCGCGTCCTACCTGATCTCGCTGTACTGCTCGCTCGCGATCCACACGCCGGACGCGCTGGCGGTGCTCGACGACGTCGAGGTCGGCAAGTACCACGAGTACCCGGACACCTACAAGTAGGCCGCCCATGTCGACTCTCGATGCCGGCCCCGATCCCGCGGCCGCCGCAGGGCTGCCCGACCTCGCGACGCTGACGCGGCTCGCCGGCGAATTCTTCAGCGCGCTGCCCGGCACCTACGCGGCCGGCGGGGTGCCGGTGCCGTCGAATCCGCAGCCCGCGGGCCTGACGCTGCCGCCTGGCGCGGCGGGGCCGTCCACGCCGTCGGCGGTGCCGCTCGGCGCGCTGCCGCCCGGGGCGAACCTCGTCCCGAGCTCGCCGCAGTCGCCGGCGAACGCCGTCGCGTCGGCACCGGCGCTGCGTCCGCATGCCGAGGCGCCCAACCGCGTTCCCGACCTCGTGGTGGAGGCGGCCCCGGGCTACGACAGCCGCGGCGGCGGTACGGTGCTGGGTATTCCACAGCGCGGTGCGGCGCCGTCGCATGCCGACGCGCCGTACTACTTCCTCGGCGAGCGAGGCCCGTCCGCGCCGGAGTCCGCGCGCGCGATCACGACGCCGCGCATCGACGTCATCGACGCCGGCGTGTTCGGACTGCCGGACGACGCCGCCCTGCGCGCATTGCTGGGCGCGAAGCCGCCTGCGCCCGGCGCATCGAACTTCTACTTCCTCGAGTCGACGCCCAAGCCCTCAGCCGATGCATCGAACCATCCGCCGTTCGACGTCAACGCCATCCGGCGCGACTTCCCGATCCTGCGAGAGCGCGTCAACGGCCGCCCGCTGGTCTGGTTCGACAACGCCGCGACGACGCAGAAGCCGCAGGCCGTCATCGACCGGCTGAAGCATTTCTACGAGCACGAGAACTCCAACATCCATCGCGCCGCCCACGAGCTGGCGGCGCGCGCGACCGACGCGTACGAGGGCGCGCGCGAGACCGTGCGGCGCTTCATCGGCGCGGGCTCCGTCGACGAGATCGTGTTCGTGCGCGGCACGACCGAGGCGATCAACCTCGTGGCCAAGAGCTGGGGCGCGAACAACATCGGGCCGGGCGACGAGATCGTCGTGTCGCATCTCGAGCACCACGCCAACATCGTGCCGTGGCAGCAGCTCGCGGCCGAGAAGGGCGCGACGCTGCGCGTGATTCCGGTCGACGACTCCGGGCAGGTGCTGCTCGACGAGTACCAGAAGCTGCTCAACGACCGCACGAAGATCGTCGCGGTGACGCAGGTCTCCAACGCGCTGGGCACCGTGGTGCCGGTGCGCGAGATCGTCGCGCTGGCCAGGCGTGCCGGCGCGTGCACGCTGGTCGACGGCGCGCAGTCGGTCTCGCACATGCGCGTGGACGTGCGCGCGCTGGACGTCGACTTCTTCGTCTTCTCCGGCCACAAGATCTTCGGCCCGACGGGCATCGGCGCGCTGTACGGAAAGAAGGCGGTGCTCGACGCGATGCCGCCGTGGCAGGGCGGCGGCAACATGATCGCCGACGTCACGTTCGAGAAGACGATCTACCACGGCCCGCCGGCGCGCTTCGAGGCCGGCACCGGCAACATCGCCGACGCCGTGGGCCTGGGCGCCGCGCTGGAATACGTCGAGCGCATCGGCATCGACAACATCGGCCGCTACGAGCACGCGCTGCTGGAATACGCGACGCACCGCATGGCGCCCATCCCCGGGCTGCGGCTCGTAGGCACCGCGCGCGACAAGGCCAGCGTGCTGTCCTTCGTGCTCGATGGCTACACGACCCAGCAGGTCGGCGAGGCGCTCAACGAGGAAGGCATCGCGGTGCGCACGGGTCACCACTGCGCCCAGCCGATCCTGCGCCGCTTCGGCCTCGAGGCGACGGTGCGGCCGTCGCTCGCGTTCTACAACACCTGCGAGGAGGTCGATCGCATGGTGGACGTGGTGCGCAGGCTGGCGTCGCGCCGGCGCTGAAGCGACAAGGCCCGCTCGCCGCGGGCCTCGTCGGAGCGAGTCCGGCGATCAGCCCTTGACGAGGTGCCAGACGTTGCCCTTGCCGTCGCCGGTGGTGTCGCCGGGCTTGGCGTCCTTGGCGAAGGTGTAGAGCGGCCATCCCTTGTAGGCCCACTGCTTCGAGCCGTCGTCGCGCGTGACGATGGACCAGTCGCCCGACGCCGCGTCGGACGCCTGCGCCGCGAGCGGCGGCCAGTTCGTCGCGCACTGTGCGTTGCACGTGCTCTTGCCGCTGCCGGCGGTGTCCTTGTCGAAGGTATAGAGCGTCGCGCCCGTGGGCGTGGCGAGCACGCCGTTGGCGGACACGGCCGGTGCCGGGCTCGACGCCGCGACGGCGGCGAGCGCGGCGACCGCGAGGACGGCGGCAATGGCAGTGGCTTTGATCATGAGATTCTCCTGTTTGCTCTGGTTCTGGGTTGGGGTCGGGCAGGTCATTTGGCCGCCGCGAGCAGCGACTGCTGGTAGTCCGTCTTCACGAAGCCTGCGAACTTCGTCTCCGTGACGGCGAGGAACTCGCGCGAACGGTAGGCGTCGGCGAGATCCTTCACCCACGGCTTGTCCTTGTCCGCGGTGCGGATCGCGACGACGTTCTGGTAGGTCGGGCCGGTCTTCTCCAGCGCCAGCGCCTCGGTGATCTTCAGGCCCGACGCGAGCGCGAAGTTGCCGTTGACGAACGAGTAGTCGGTGTCGTCCAGCGAGCGCGGCAACTGCGCGGCCTCGATCGGCACCAGCTTGATCTTGCGGACGTTGACGGCGACGTCCTTCTCGGACGCCTTGATCGGGTCGACGCCGGCGCGCAACGTCACCCAGCCGAGATCCTGCAGCACGACGAGCGCGCGCGCGGCGTTGGTCGGGTCGTTCGGCAGCGCGACGAGCGCGCCTTCCTTGACGTCGAGATCATGGTGCTTGTGGCTGTACAGCGCGATCGGCGCCGTCGGCACCTTCAGCAGCTCGGAGATCGCCAGCTTGTTCTCGGTCGAGAACTTCGTCAGGTAGACGATGTGCTGGAAGACGTTGGCGTCCAGCGAGCCTTGCGCGAGCGCGAAGTTGGGCTGGATGTAGTCGTTGAACTCGACCACCTTCACGCGGTAGCCCTTCTTCTCCAGGATGGGCTTGATGCCCAGCCTGACCTGGTCGGCGTACGGGCCGGCGGTCGCGCCGATGACGAGATCCTTCTTGTCCTGCGCGAAGACGGAGCCCGCGGCGATGGCGGCGAGCGAGAGCGCGACGAGCGCGCGGCGGGTGAGTGTCATGTCGGAGCCTGCGGGAAGTGGAGGAGTCAGCGCTTGTCGAGGCGGCGCGCCAGCGCGTTGCCGCCCCATTGCAGCAACTGCACGAGCACGACGAGGATGGCCACGGTCAGCACCATCACGTCGGTCTGGAAGCGGTAGTAGCCGTAGCGGATGGCCAGGTCGCCGATGCCGCCGCCGCCGACGACGCCCGCGACCGCGGAGTACGACAGGAAGCTGATCGCGAGCACGGTCAGCGCGAGCACGAGGCCGGAGCGCGCCTCCACCAGCAGCACGCGCGCGACGACCTGCAGGTCGGACGCGCCCATCGCGTGCGCCGCCTCGATGACGCCGCGCGGCACATCGCGCAGGTTCTGTTCGACCAGGCGCGCGAAGTACGGGATCGCGGCGAACGACAGCGGCACGGCCGCGGCGACGGGGCCGATCGACGTGCCGGTCAGCGTGCGCGTGAACGGCACCAGCGCGACCAGCAGGATGATGAACGGGAACGAGCGCACGAGGTTCACGAGCCAGCCCACGATCGCGTGCAGCGCGCGGTTGTCCAGCGTCTGGCCCGGGCCGAGCAGGAACAGCCAGATGCCCAGCGGGCCGCCGACGAGGATCGCGCTGCCCAGGCCGATGGCCAGCATCAGCACGGTCTGGCCGAGCGCGGTCCAGAGCTCGGGGAGGATGGCGACGATGTCTTCAGGCACGCGCGGCCTCCGTGTCGTGGAGGTTGCTGTTCGACGACGCGGTCTCGCGCAGGCGCTGGAGATCGCGGCCCAGGCGCGTGACCGGCGCGGGCCGCGCGGGGTCGTCCAGCGCGATGCGTTCGGCGATGGCGCCGTGCTCCATCACGGCGACGTGGCGGCACAGCGTGGTGACGACCGACAGCTCGTGCGTCACGACGACGATGGTCACGCCCAGCGCGGTGTTGATGTCGCGCAGCGTCGCGAGCAGCGACTCGGTGGTCTCGGCGTCGAGCGCGGAGGTGGGCTCGTCGCACAGCAGCACGTCGGGCTGGCTCGCCAGCGCGCGCGCGATCGCGACGCGCTGCTTCTGGCCGCCCGACAGCCGCGCCGGGTGGCTCGTCGCCTTGTCCTGCAGCCCGACGATCTCCAGGCAGGCCTCGACCCGCGCCGCGGTCTCGGCCTTCGAGTGGCGGCCGTGGATGCGCAGCGGGAAGGCGACGTTGTCGAACACCGTCGCGTTCTGCAGCAGGTTGAACTGCTGGAAGATCATGCCGATGCCTTGCCGGGCGTCGCGCAGCGCGTGCTTGTCGAGTGCGGTGAGGTCGCGGCCGGCCACCAGCACGCGGCCGGCGTCGGGCCGTTCCAGCAGGTTGACCAGGCGCAGCAGCGTGGACTTGCCCGCGCCGCTGCGGCCGACGAGACCGAAGATGTCGCCGCGCTCGATCGACAGCGTCGTTTCCCTGACGGCCTCGAAGTCGCCGCCGTCCGGCGTGCGGAAAGCCTTGCGCACCGCCTCCAGCTGGATGATGGGCGGGGTCACGTTCAAGGTGGCGACGCGCGCGCCGGTTCCGTTGTGCATGGCCGGCAGTCTTGCCGCACGGGCTGCCGTCGACAACGAACGTTTTCGTCTGTGGTTGTGCGCGCGCGTTTCAAGCCGCGGCCCGGCGGAACGCGGCGGCCGCGTGGCGCCCCGGCAGCCGGTCGCCGTCCCCGTGCAGCTTGTGGCGCAGGCTGCCGTCGTCGTAGGCCGTCTTGTACGCGCCGCGATGCTGCAGCTCGGGCACGACGAGGTCGACGAAGGCCTCGTGGCACTCGGGCGTGACCGTGCGCGTCAGGTTGAAGCCGTCGATGCCGGTCTCGGCCACCCAGGCCTGCAGCTCGTCGGCCACCTTGGCCGCGTCGCCGACGATCACCGGGTAGCGGCTGCCCAGCTCGAACATCTCCAGCATCCTGCGGCGCGTCCAGCCGCCTTCCTGGGCGGCGCGCGCGTGCGACTGGATCGCGTTGCCGGGCGTGTAGTCGATAGGGTCGTCGAGGCCGTAGCGGCCGAAGTCGATGCCGGTGCCGGCGGCGAAATGCGCGAGCCCGGCCTCGCGGCTCGCGTGGTCGCGGTACTCGGCGTGCAGGTCGCGCGCCTCGGCGGCGGTGGGCGCGACGATCACCGACGCGGCCAGGAACACCTTGACGTCGTCGGCCCGCCGCCCCGCCAGCGGCAGCGCCGCGCGCAACGCGTCCACCGAACGCTTCGCCTCGCCCCGGCTCGTGGCCGCGATGAACACGCACTCGGCATGACGCGCCGCGAAGCGCTGGCCGCGGCCCGAGCTGCCCGCCTGGAACAGCACCGGCGTGCGCTGGCGCGACGGCTCCGACAGGTGGATGCCTTCGGCGTCGAAGTACTTGCCGTGATGCGCGACCGGATGGAGGCGCGCCGGGTCAGCGAACACGCGGCCCGTCTTGTCGCGCCGCACCGCGCCGTCCTCCCAGCTGCCTTCCCACAGCTTGTAGAGCAGCTCGAGATACTCGTCCGCGCGGTCGTAGCGTTCGTCGTGGGGCAGCTGCGAACCCAGGCCCATCGCGCGCGCGGCGCTGTCGAGATAGCCGGTCACGATGTTCCAGCCCACGCGTCCGCCGGTGAGGTGATCGAGCGTCGAGAAGCGGCGCGCGAGCAGGTACGGCGCCTCGTAGGTGAGGTTGACCGTCACGCCGAAGCCCAGGTGCTGGGTGACGGCGGCCATCGCCGACACCAGCAGCGTCGGATCGTTGACGGGCAGCTGGATCGCCTCGCGCGCGGTCAGGTCGACGCCGGACTGGTAGACGTCGTAGACGCCCACGATGTCGGCCAGGAACAGGCCGTCGAACAGCCCGCGTTCGAGCGTGCGCGCCAGGTTCGTCCAGTACGGCAGCGTGTTGTAGTCGACCGAGCGGTCGCGCGGGTGCGTCCACAGCCCGTGCTGGATGTGGCCGACGCAGTTCATGTCGAACGCGTTGAGCAGGATCTTCCTGGACATGGCTTCAGATCGCGTGGGCCGCCCGCAGGCCGTGGAAGATGCGGGCGCGGGCGTCGTTGATGGCCGGGTCGTCGCGCTCGCGGGGCCGCACGGACGGCACGCGGATCTCCTCGCGCACGCGCCCCGGGTCGGCGCCCAGCACGAGCACGCGGTCGGCGAGCCAGGCGGCCTCGTCGATGTCGTGCGTGACCATCGCCGCCGCGATGCCCTTGCGGCGCACCAGGCCGGCCAGCAGGTCCTGCAGCTTCATGCGCGTGAAGGCGTCGACGGCGGAGAACGGTTCATCGAGCAGCAGCACGCGCGCGCCGCCGGCCAGCCCGCGCGCGAGCGCCACGCGCTGCGCCTGGCCACCGGACAGCTCGCGCGGCAGCGCGTCGCCGTAGCCCGCCAGCCCGACGTCGGCCATCAGCGCGGCGACGCGCGCATCGCCGCGCCGCGCGCCGCCGGACTCGAAGGCGATGTTGTCGGCCACGCTGCACCACGGGAACAGGCGCGGCTCCTGGAACACGACGCCGACCTGGCGCGTCGGGCCGTCGCGGCGGCGCCCCGCGACGCGCACGCTGCCGTCGAAGTCCGCATCGAGCCCGGCCGCGATGCGCAGCAGCGTGCTCTTGCCGCAGCCGCTGGCGCCGACCAGGCCGACGATCTCGCCAGGCGTGACGCGCAGTCGCACGTCGTCCAGGATCAGCCGCGATCCGAAGCGCTTGGCGCGTACGTGCACGTCGAGAACGTCTTCGGACAACGCGGTCGGCGCGTCGACGAGCGACTCCGCGATGCTCATTCGCGCTCCTCGTGCCGATCGACGGTGTCGCGCCAGTGCAGCAGCCGGCGCTCGAGCGCCGCCATGGCGGTGTCGCTCAGCTTGCCGAGAAGCGCGAGCAAGACGATGGCCGCCAGCACGAGGTCGGCGCGGCTCGTCTCGCGGCCGTCGGTCAGCAGGGTGCCCAGGCCGTTGCTCGCGGCGATCAGCTCGCCGGCCACCATGAACATCCACGCGAGGCTCAGGCCGTTGCGCAGCCCGGTCATCACCGACGGCAACGCCGCGGGCAGCAGC
>FTKT01003170.1_pt3 | contig 15121 bp, 18 predicted proteins | sample 1658271 | NCBI WGS metagenome assembly FTKT01 (sample SAMEA3914811, study PRJEB12502) | metagenome | biome: forest; material: soil | place: Canada | collected 2011-08-04 | depth 0.3 m | reverse complement strand
GTGGAGTCCTCGAAGAAGAGGTTGACGACGGTGCGGCCGCGCAGCGTGGGGAGCTTCTTGACGGCCCGTCCGGAGAGCTGGGCGAGCTCCTCGGCGGTGTCCAGGATCAGCAGCGCGTCGTCGCGGCTGAGGTCGGCGGCGGAGACGAGGTGGCGCTTCACAGGTGCTTACTCCGGCAGAGTGGGTTCGGCGGCGAGCGCCTGGGACGAGCGGGCGGCGTAGTCGCGGTCGCCGACCAGGACGGCGTCGTGCCCGTCGGAGTCGGAGAGCCGGACCTGCACGGCCTCGCGCAGCGAGGTGGGCAGGTTCTTGCCCACGTAGTCGGCGCGGATCGGCAGCTCGCGGTGGCCCCGGTCGACCAGGACGGCCAGCTGGACGGCGCGCGGGCGCCCGATGTCGCCGAGCGCGTCGAGCGCGGCGCGGATGGTGCGGCCGGAGAAGAGCACGTCGTCGACCAGGATCACCAGCCTGCCGTCGATGCCGCCGGGCGGGATCTCGGTGTGCTCCAGGGCGCGGGCGGGCTTGAGCCGCAGGTCGTCCCGGTACATCGTGATGTCGAGGGTGCCCAGCGGGATCTCGCGGCCGGTGATCTGCGTCAGTTTCGTGTGCAGCCGACGGGCGAGGTGGACGCCGCGGGTGTGGATGCCGAGCAGGACGACGTCCTCGGCGCCCTTCGCGCGCTCCACGATCTCGTGGGCGATCCGGGTGATGACCCGGGAGATGTCCGCTCCGTCCAGCACCTGGTGCGGCGGGCGTGGTGTTTCGATCTGTACGGTCATGCCGAAGCCGACCTCCTTCCCCGCCTCACTGGACGGGCCTTAAAGGATGCCTGGGGGTGGCCGCCCGGTCGTGAAGCAAGCCTCGTCAACTCTACCAGGGTGATCATGATGGTTCGCGCGCCGCTTTATGTCGTGTTCACGCAGAGGTAGCAACCCATTCGCACGACTGCCCCATTCGGCTTGACGCAGCTACCTTACTCTACGTAACCTCACAGTGAGTTACGGAACAGACGTCGAACCCACCGGTAGGACGCTCTGGGTCGTGAGGTACCCCTCACTCCCCCGTGACCGTCATTGAACGTGAAGCAATCTCGTCCGGGGAGACCAATGTCCAGCGACTACGCGAAGCAGCTCGGAGGCAAACTCCGAGCGATCCGCACTCAGCAGGGGCTCTCCCTGCACGGCGTCGAGGAGAAGTCCCAGGGGCGCTGGAAGGCAGTCGTCGTCGGCTCCTACGAGCGCGGGGACCGCGCGGTGACCGTGCAGCGTCTGGCCGAGCTGGCCGAGTTCTACGGTGTGCCGGTGCAGGAGCTGCTGCCCGGCGGCACCCCGGGCGGTGCGGCCGAGCCGCCGCCGCGCCTGGTGCTGGACCTGGAGCGACTCACCCAGGTCCCGTCGGAGAAGGCCGGCCCGCTGCAGCGCTACGCCGCGACCATCCAGTCCCAGCGCGGGGACTACAACGGCAAGGTGCTGTCGATCCGTCAGGACGACCTGCGCACGCTGGCCGTGATCTACGACCAGTCGCCGTCGATCCTCACCGAGCAGCTGATCAGCTGGGGCGTGCTGAACCCCGACGCCCGCCGCGCGGTGCGCGACGAGGACAACGGCTGACCTCTGGTCACCCGCAGAAACGTCACGGCGCGGCCCCCTCGGGGGTCGCGCCGTTTCGGTTCCGCGGCCGGTCAGCCGCTCAACCGCTCAGCGGTCGGTCGCTCGGCCGGTCGGGGCGAAGCCGGCGCCGGTGCTCGCCCAGTCCCAGCGGACCTGCTGGTACTCCCCGCAGCCCGCCCCCGAGCCCCGCAGCCCGGCCAGCGTCAGGGTGCCGGGCAGCGCGCCGGCCAGGGCGGCGCAGAGCACCGCGTGGACCAGGTCGAGATCCTCGTCGTTGATCCGCACCACGCCGTCCTCCCACTGCACCACCCGGGCCCGGGCCGGCAGCGGGCCACCGGGCGCCCGCACCTCGCAGTGGAACTCGTACGTCCCGGGTCCGGCCGTGCCCAGCAGCCGGCGGAAGAGTTCGGCCGCCTCCTGGTAGGCGCGCTGGACCACCGGGTCGGACCCCGCCTCGGCCAGCAGCAGCTCGGCGTGGCGCATCGTCAGGCCGTTCTCCCGGGCCCGTTCCAGCCGGGGCACGAAGTCGCCGGTCAGCTCCTCGCCCTGATAGGCCAGCAGCTGGCCGAGCAGGGCCGGGTTGGCCAGGTAGCGCTCGCGGGCGAGCCGGGCGGCGGGGTCCAGCCGGTGCAGCACGCAGAACTCGGTGAAGTCCTGCGGATGGAAGCGGCGGACCTGGACGGCCTCGAAGGAGCGCAGCGCCCGCTCCAGCAGCACGGCGGTGTCCAGCAGGTAGCTCTCGTAGTCGCGGGCCGCGCTCAGACCCCAGGGGCGGGCGCGCTCGAAATCCTCCGCACTGGTCAGCACACCGGCCAGGAAGACCTGGTGCGACGACGCCGGGCGGCAGCGGCCGGGGCGGCGGGAGTGGGCGGACCTGGACATCGGGGCGCCTCCGGGGCGGCGGGGGACGAGTGGTTCACCGCTCTTCTCCCCCGCCGCCCGCGGCGCACACACACCTGGTGTCACAGCTGTGTAACCGACGGTGAGAGCCGCCGGCCGGACTCAGCCGCGCGGCACCCGGGCCAGCTGGCGGGATTGGGCGACCAGGCGGCCGGCCGAGTCCCAGATCTCGGCGTCCTCCTCGAAGTAGCCGCCGGCCAGGTTGCGGGTGGCGTGGCCGACCCGCAGCCAGCCGGGGGCCGGCTTGGCGCGCAGATGGACCGTCAGCTCGACAGTGGGCGCCCAGCCCGGCATGCCGAGGTCGAAGGTGGCCGGCGGCAGCGCGTCGGCGACCAGCAGCAGCGCCAGCGGGTCGGGCTCGCGGCCGTCGGCGAGCCGGAACCAGCCCTGGATCCGGCCCTCCTTGGACGGCTGGCCCAGCGCCCAGCCGACGGTGGCCGGGTCGAGCCGCAGGTCGAGCCGCTCCAGCAGGGCGGCCTGCTGGACGAAGGAGGCCGGCGCGTGCTCCACGCCGATGCACTGCTCCACCGGCGGCAGCTGCAAGGCGGTGGCGGAGGTGAGCACCTCGCCGTCGTGGGTGGCCAGGTCGCCGAAGCTGGCCAGCACCCGCAGCCGCTCGACCGGCGTGCCGTCGGGGCCGTCCTGGTAGAGCGAGGCGGTGCCGGTGGAGAGCGAGCGGCCGCGCCGGACGATCTCGGTGCGCACGGTGGCGGGGCCCGGGACGCAGGCGGAGAGGTAGTAGCAGCTGATCGAGACCGGGTCGGGGTGCTCGGGCAGCTCCAGGGAGAGCGCGTTGGCGGCGACCGCCAGCAGCAGTCCGCCGTTGATGCCGCCGCCGATCCGCCAGCCGGCCCCGAGTTCACCGTCGTAGCGGCCGCCGCCGGCGGGGCGCAGGGCGATCGCCCGGTCGAACTCGCTGCTGATCGAGGTCTCGGTGTCCCGAGCGGTCACAGTCGTCATGGGAGTGGCGCCCTTCGAGATGTTACTGGTCGGTAGCCACCCTACGCCAGCCCCTCGTTCTATCAGAGGGGCGAGAACGCCTGATGGCCGCCGGACCAAGAAACGGTCCGGCGGCCATCAGGAGAGAGCTCAGTCTCGACGGATCGTCGGCTTGAGTTCCAGGAAACGGGCGAGCAGGCCGTTCACGAAGGCCGCGGAGTCGTCCGTGGAGTACTCCTTGGCGAGCTGCACGGCCTCGTCCAGGACGACCGCGTCCGGGACGCCGTCCTCCCAGATCAGCTCGTAGGTGCCGATCCGCAGGACGTTGCGGTCCACGATCGGCATCCGGTCCAGCTGCCAGCCCACCGCGTAGGTGGAGATCAGCTCGTCGATCCGGCGGCCGTGCCGGGTGTAGCCCTCGACCAGCTGCATGGTGTACTCGGCGATCTGCGGAACGCCTTCGTCCGGCTTGGGCTCACGCGCCCGGGCGACCCAGTCGGCGAGCACCGACAGCGGGTCGACGTCCCGGTGGTCGGCCTCGAAGAGGATCTGGAAGGCGCGCGTGCGGGCCTTGGTACGTGCGGCCGACACTTACTCCTTCACCCGGCCGAGGTAGCTGCCGTCACGGGTGTCGACCTTGATCTTCTCGCCGGTGACGATGAAGAGCGGGACGGCGATCTCGGCGCCGGTCTCCAGGGTGGCCGGCTTGGTGCCGCCGGTGGAGCGGTCGCCCTGCAGGCCGGGCTCGGTCTCCTGGACGATCAGCTCGACCGAGGCCGGGAGCTCGATGTACAGCGGGGCACCCTCGTGCACCGCGACGAGGGCCTCGAAGCCCTCCAGCAGGTACTTGGCGTTGTCGCCGACGACGTCCTTGCTGACGAACAGCTGGTCGTAGGTGTCCATGTCCATGAAGACGAACTGCTCGCCGTCCATGTACGAGAACTGCATGCCGCGCTTGTCGACGTTCGCGGTCTCGACCTTGGTCCCCGCGTTGAACGTCTTGTCGACGACCTTGCCGCTCAGCACGTGCTTGAGCTTGGTGCGCACGAAGGCGGGACCCTTGCCCGGCTTCACATGCTGGAACTCGACCACGGACCAGAGCTGGTCGTTGTCGAGCTTGAGGACCATGCCGTTCTTGAGATCGTTCGTGGAAGCCACGGGCGCACTTACTCCTGCATCTAGCTGTCAAGGAACCAAGGGATGCGGCCTGCCCCCACGCGAATGGGACTACAGGGCGAGGAGCTCCTTGGTGGTGATGGTGAGCAGCTCGGGCCCGCCCTCTTCGAGGGGGCGCACCACGAGCGTGTCCTCGATCCGGACCCCGCCGCGGCCCGGGAGGTGTACCCCTGGACCGACGGTGACCGGCACGCGATTGTCCAGTTTACCCATGTCCAGGGGCCCGAGACGCGGCGCCTCCCTGACCTCCAGGCCGACCCCGTGTCCCACCGGGCGCGGGAGGCTCTCCAAGTGGCCTGCCGCCTGGAGGACATCGCGCGCCGCGCGGTCCACCGCACTGCCCGTCACCCCGGGGCCGAGCGCCTCCCGGCCGGCCCGCTGGGCCTCGAAGACCAGCCGGTGCAGCTCCACCTGCCAGGCGGCCGGCGCCGCGCCGATCACGAAGGTCCTGGTGGTGGCCACCGCGTAGCCGCGGTACTGGGCGCCGAGCGAGACGGTCAGGAAGTCCCCCTCCTCCACCCGGCGGTCGGTCGGCGGGTGGCCGGCCCGCCCGGAGTGGGTGCCGGCGCCGACCGAGACCGGGTAGGCGGACCGGTCCGCGCCGTGGTCGATCATCCGGCGCTCCAGCTCCATCGCCAGATGCCGCTCGGTGCGCCCGACCAGGATGGATTCGAGCAACTCGCCGAGCGCCTGGTCGGCGATCTCGGCGGCGATCCGCAGGTCGGCGATCTCGTACTCGTCCTTGACCACCCGCAACCGCTCCACGGCCCGCCGCAGGCCCAGCAGCCGCACGCCCGGGACCAGCTCGGCGATCGCCCGATGGCGGCTGACCGTCAGGTCGTGCTCCTCGACGGCGAGGTCGCCGACGCCGAGCCGGACGGCGGCCAGCACGGCGGCCCGGGCGGTGTCCTCGTCGGGCCCGGCGGTGAGGTGGTCCAGCTCCTCGGCGTACGGGTGCTCGCCGGTGTCGTCCGGCGGCAGGTCGCCCGGCAGGGCCAGCAGCGCGCGGTCGCGGGTGAGCAGCAGGGTGGCGCCGCACGGGGCGCAGCCGGTCAGGTACCGGACGTTGGCGGGGCCGGTGATCAGCGCCGCGTCCGCACCGGCCGCGCTGCAGTGCTCCCTGAGCCGTTCCCTGCGGGCCGCGTGCGCATCAGACATGGTCCGAAGCCTACGAAGAGTGGCGCTCGTGCGCCTCCTGGGCGGGGCCGGGCGAGCGGGTGAAGAAATGATGGGTAGTCATATAGGCTGCCCGGCGCGGCCAGGAGGCCATTCACCCTTGGGGAGGACACCATGACCAAGCGCAGTGAGATCCTGGGCGGCTGGGAGCCCACCGAGATCGACACCACGGTCGCGCACTCCGCGCGGGTGTACGACTACTGGCTGGGCGGCAAGGACAACTTCCCGGCCGACCGCGAGCTGGCCGAGCAGATCATCGCCGCCGTTCCCAACATGCGCGCGATGGCGCGGGCCAACCGCGACTTCCTGGCCAAGGCCGTCACCCACCTGTCCGTCGAGGGCGGCATCCGCCAGTTCCTGGACATCGGCACCGGCATCCCGACCGCGGGCAACACCTTCGAGGTCGCGCAGGCGCTGGCCCCCGACAGCCGGGTGCTCTACGTCGACAACGACCCGATCGTGCTGGCGCACGCGCGCGCGATGATCTCCAGCCACCCGGCGGGCCGGACCTCCTTCGTGCTGGGCGACCTGCGCACGCCCGGGGACATCCTGGCCGACCCGGCCCTCGCCAAGATCATCGACCTGGACCAGCCGGTCGGCCTGCTGCTGATCGCCGTCCTGATGCTCTTCAAGGACGCCGAGGACCCGTGGGCGATGGTGCACGCGCTGATCGAGGCGCTGCCCTCGGGCAGCTACGTCGCGCTCACCCACCCGACCGGCGACTTCGCCCCCGCCGAGGTCGCCGTCGCGGTGGCCGCCGCCGAGCACGCGCACGTCACCCTGACCCCGCGCAGCCACGCGGAGGTGACCCGCTTCCTGGCGGGCCTGGAGCTGGTCGGCCCCGGCGTGGTGCCGGTGCTGGGCTGGGGCGAGGTCGAGGACGGCGTGGACGTCAACTCGGCGTACTACTACGGCGCGGTGGCGCGCAAGCCGTAGCGGGGGCAGGCGTAACGGCACAGGCACGGCGGGGCAGGCACGGCGGGACGGGCGCGGCGCGCCGCGGATTTGCGGCAAAACACCGCCGCGGGCCGGGTATCTGACGTAGCGTCGGCTCCGGCGGTCCGAAGTGCCGGACCGCCGGGCCCCAACGGACACTGGAGGTTCCATGGACACCGCCGTGCTCAGCTCCCAGGTACCGCCCTCCCCCGAACTCACCGCCCAGCCCGCCAGGCTGCCCTGGTCGCGGCCCGTGGTGGAGAGTCTCGACACCGCTCCCGAGGTCACCGCCTACGCCGGCAAGGACGAGACGTGGCCGTAGCGCTGACCCGCGCTCAGTTCCAGGCCGAGCTGTTCGGGCTGCGCGACCGCTACTGGGACACGCACCCGTTTCACGTCCGGCTGCACGAAGGCGGCTGCTCACCGGCGGAACTGCGCCGGTGGGTGGCCAACCGCTGGTACTACCAGCTGTGCCTGACGCAGAAGAACGCGGCCATCGTCGCCAACTGCCCGCTGCCCGAGGTGCGGCGCGAGTGGATGCAGCGCCTCGGCTACCAGGACGGGCGGTCCGAGGGCGAGGGCGGGCTGGCCGACTGGCTGGCGCTGGCCGAGGCCGTCGGGCTCAGCCGCGAGGAGGTGCTCGACGAACGGCACCTCACCCGCGGGGTGCGCTTCGCGGTCGACGCCTACCTGCACTTCTGCCAAACCCGGCCCTGGCAGGAGGGGGTCGCCGCGGCGCTCACCGAGACCTTCTCCCCGGACCACATGGCCCACCGGGTCACCGCCTGGCGCGAGCACTACGACTGGATCAAGCCCGAGGGCTACGCCTACTTCGAGCACCGGATCCCGACGGCCCGTCAGGACAGCGCCCGCACCATGGAGTTGGTCCTGGACCACTGCACCGGTCCCGAGCAGCAGCAGGCCGCCGTCGCGGCGCTGGCCTTCAAGTGCGAGGTGCTGCGCGCGATGCTCGACGCCATCGACTACGGCCCCGACCGGTGACCGCGGGCCCGGGCGGCGTGGGTCTGCGCACCGGGGTCCGACTGGTCCACGACCCGGTGCGCGCCCAGCAGGCGCTGCTCTACCCGGAGGGCGTGCTGCTGCTCAACGAGACGGCGGCCGCGGTCCTGCGCGAGTGCGACGGAAGCCGGTCCGCCGAGCAGCTGGTCGCCGTCCTCACCCTGACCTACGACGGGGTGGTCGCCGAGGAGGTGCGGGCGCTGCTCGCCGACCTCGCCGCGCGGCGGCTGATCGCGCTGGACGGCACCGGGCGCCCCGTCGAGCAGGCCGAGCTCCCGTCCGTACCGAGCGAGCTGCGCGCGCCCGCACCGCTCGGGCTGCTCGCCGAACTGACCTACCGCTGCCCGCTGAGCTGCGCCTACTGCTCCAACCCGGTCAACCTGACGGACTACCGCGACGAACTCGGCACCGAGGACTGGCACCGGGTGCTGGACGAGGCGCGGTCGCTGGGCGTGCTGCAGTTCCACTTCTCCGGCGGCGAGCCGCTGCTCCGCCGCGACCTGCCCGAGCTGATCGCGCACGCGCACCGGCTGGGGATGTACACCAACCTGATCACCAGCGGCATCCCGCTGGCCGAGGAGCGGGCCGCCGCGCTGGCGGCGGCCGGGCTGGACCACGTCCAGCTCTCCCTGCAGGACGCCGACACCCGCAACGCGGACGCCGTGGCCGGCCTGCGCGCACACGAACGCAAGCTGGCCGCAGCTGGGCTGATCACCCGTCAGGGCCTGCCGCTGACCGTCAACGCGGTGCTGCACCGGGGCAACCTGGAGCGGGTCGGGGCGATCGCGGAGCTGGCCGTGGCCCTCGGGGCCGACCGGCTGGAGTTGGCGCACACCCAGTTCTACGGCTGGGCCTGGCGCAACCGCACCCAGCTGATGCCCACCCCCTCGCAGGTCGAGCAGGCCACCGAGGCGGTCGCGGTGGTCCGGGAGCGGTACGGCGACCGGGTCGAGATCATCCACGTCGCCGCCGACTACCGCAGCGGCACCGCGAAGCCCTGCATGAACGGCTGGGGCAGCCGGCAGCTGGTCGTCGCGCCCAACGGGGACGTGCTGCCCTGCCTGGCCGCCGCCCAGCTGCCGGGCCTGGAGCCGCCCAGCGCGCGCCGTCTGGACCTGCGCTCCATCTGGTACGACTCGCCGGCCTTCAACCGGTACCGGGGCACCGACTGGATGCCGGAGCCCTGCCGCGGCTGCGAACTGCGCGAGGTCGACTTCGGCGGCTGCCGCTGCCAGGCCTTCCAGCTCACCGGCGACCCGGCGGCCACCGACCCGGCCTGCTCGCTCTCCCCCCATCACCAGCTGCTCGCCGTCCCGGAGCCCACGGCGGCCGCCGTCCCCCGGAGGATGCACTGAAGGTCCGGATCCTCGGCACCGCCGCGGGCGGCGGGCTGCCCCAGTGGAACTGCGGCTGCGCGAGCTGCACCACCGCCCGCACCACGCGGCTGACGCGCACCCAGGACTGCCTGGCCATCAGCGGCGACGGCAGCGCCTGGTACACCGTCAACGCCTCCCCCGACCTGCGCGGCCAGCTGCTCGCCGCCCCGGAGCTGGCACCGGCGCCCGGCACCCGGGACACCCCGCTGCGCGGCGTCCTGCTCACCAGCGCCGAACTCGACCACACACTCGGTCTGCTGACGCTCCGTGAGGCCGGCGCGCTGAGCGTCCACGGCACGCCGCCGGTGCTCGCCGCCCTGCACTCGGCCTTCCCGGTGGGCCCGATCCTCGCGCCGTACACCGAGGCCGCCTGGCACCCGGTGACGGCGGGCACGCCGATCGAGCTGGACGGCGGCCTGCGCGCCACGGCCGTGCCGCTGAGCGGCAAGCGGCCGCGCTACGCCCGGGAGCTGGTGGTGGGTCAGGCGGCTGCCGCACAGGAGCTGACCGCGGGCCAGACGGCTCCGGCCCCGGCGCGGCTGCCCGACGCGGCAGCGGGCGAGCGGGAGGACTGGACCATCGCCTACCGGTTCACCGACGCGGTGAGCGGGCGGACGCTGCTCTACGCGCCCTGCCTCGCCGAGTGGACCGAGGCGTTCGAGCGGGCCGTCGAGGACGCCGACGTGGTCATCCTGGACGGCACCTTCCTGGCCGACGACGAGATGGCGCGCGGCAGCGGCGGGCAGCGCACCTCGCGGGGCATGGGCCACCTGGCCATCTGCGACTCGCTCCCGCTGCTGGCCCGCCGGCCAGGGCCGCGCTACCTCTACACCCATCTCAACAACACCAACCCGCTCGCCCACCCCGGCGCCCCCGAGCACACCCGCCTCGCCGACGCCGGCGCACACGTCCCGACGGACGGGCTGCTGCTGGAGCTCTAGCGTCCTGCGCCGTTCGGGGGGCGGTCGGGCGCGGCTGGTGCGGGGGTGGGCGGCGGGCTGGTGGGATGGGGGCGTGCAGTGGTTCTCGGCGCCCGGGTACGAGCTGAGCGGGCTCGTCCTGCTCCGGCTGCTGGCCGCCGTCTACCTGGTCGGCTTTCTGACGGCGGCTCGGCAGTTCCGCGCGCTGATCGGGGAGCACGGGATGCTCCCGGTGCCGCGCTACCTCGCGTACACCCCGTTCCGGCACTCCCCCAGCCTCTTCCACCTCGGCTACTCCGACCGGCGTTTCGCCGCCGTCGCGTGGAGCGGCGCGGCGATCGCGGCGGCCGTGCTGGCGGGCGCCGCGGACGCCGTGCCGCTCTGGGCCTCGATGCTGCTCTGGGCCGCGCTCTGGGTGCTCTACCTGTCGATCGTCAACGTCGGGCAGACCTGGTACTCCTTCGGCTGGGAGTCGCTGCTGCTGGAGGCGGGCTCGCTGGCCGTCCTGCTCGGCAACGCGAAGGTGGCGCCGCCGCTCCCGGTGCTCTACCTGCTGCGCTGGCTGCTCTTCCGGGTGGAGTTCGGCGCGGGGCTGATCAAGCTGCGCGGCGACTCCTGCTGGCGCGACCTGACCTGCCTGAAGTACCACCACGAGACGCAGCCGATGCCCGGTCCGCTGAGCTGGTTCTTCCACCACCTGCCGGGCCCGCTGCACCGCGTGGAGGTGGCCGCCAACCACTTCGCGCAGCTGGTGGTGCCGCTCTGCCTCTTCCTGCCGCAGCCGGTGGCGGGCGCGGCGGGCTGGGTGCTGGTCGCCACCCAGCTCTGGCTGGTGCTCTCCGGCAACTTCGCCTGGCTCAACTGGGTGACCATCGCGCTGGCCTTCTCCGCGATCGAACTCCCGCAGGACACCCGGGCGAGGCCGCCCGCGCCGCTCTGGTTCGAGGTCCTCGTGCTGGGGGCCACCGGCGCCGTAGCGGTGCTCAGCTACTGGCCGGCCCGCAATCTGATGTCCCGTCGGCAGGTGATGAACTACTCCTTCAACCGGCTCCACCTGGTCAACACCTACGGCGCGTTCGGCAGCGTCAACCGGATCCGCTTCGAGGTGGTGCTGGAGGGCACCGCGGAGGCGCGGCTCACCCGGGAGACGGTCTGGCGGGAGTACGGCTTCCGGGGCAAGCCCGGGGACGTGCGCCGGCTGCCGCGCCAGTTCGCGCCGTACCATCTGCGGCTGGACTGGCTGATGTGGTTCGCCGGGATCTCCCCGGCCTACGCCCGCCCGTGGCTGCGGCCCTTCGTCGCCCGGCTGCTGGTGAACGACCCGGCCACCCTGCGGCTGCTGCGGCACAACCCGTTCCCGGACGCGCCGCCCCGGTACGTCCGGGCGGTGCTCTACCGCTACCGGTTCACCAGTTGGCGCGAGCTGCGGGAGAGCGGCGCCTGGTGGCACCGGACCCGGGTGCGGGAGTACCTCGCGCCGGTGCGGCTCTGACGGTGCGGCTCTGACGGTGCGTCACTTCTGTTGGCAGCCGGGGCACCAGAAGAGGTTGCGGGCCGCGTGCGACTCGGTGCGCACCTCGGTCCCGCAGACCAGGCAGGGCATCGCGGCCCGGCGGTAGACGTAGACCTCGCCGCCGTGGTCGTCCACCCGCGGCGGGCGGCCCATCGCCTCGGGGGTGTGCTCGGGGCGGACGGTGTCGATCCGGCCGATCGCCGCGCCGCCGCCCATCAGCTCCACCAGGTCCTGCCAGATCGCCTCCCACTCGGCGCGGGTCAGGTCCCGGCCGGCCCGGTGCGGGCTCACCGCGTGCCGGAAGAGCACCTCGGCGCGGTAGACGTTGCCGACGCCCGCCAGGATCTTCTGGTCCATCAGCAGGGCCGCCACCGTGCTGCGGCTGCGCGAGATCCGCTGCCAGGCGCGCTCGGGCTCGGCGTCCGCGCGCAGCGGGTCCGGGCCCAGCCGCGCGTGCACGGCCTCCTTCTCGGCGGGGGTGAGCAGCTCGCAGGTGGTCGGCCCGCGCAGGTCGGCGAAGTGGTCGTCACCGGCCAGCCGCAGCCGGATCTGGCCGACCGGCACCGGCGCTGGGGCCGGACCGAAGGTGTAACCGCCGTACAGGCCCAGGTGGATGTGCAGCCAGGAGTCGTCGAAGCCGAGGAAGAGGTGCTTGCCGTCGGCCTCCGCGCTCTCCAGGGTGCGGCCGTCCAGCAGCTTCGCGCCCTCGGCGAACCGGCCCTGCGGGCTGGCCACCGCGACCGGGCGGCCGGCGAACAGCCGGCGGTGCTCGGCGGCGAGCCGGTGCAGGACGTGGCCTTCGGGCATGACGGGTCAACTCTCTTGCCGGGGAAGATGGTTCAGCGGACCGGCTGCCCGGTCAGCCGGGCCGCCAGGACCCGGTCCAGCGCCTCGGCGGTGGCGGCCACGTCGAGCTGGGAGTTGTCGATGATCGGCAGCCCGGAGTTGTACCAGCCCGCCATCCGGCCGTGGATCCGGGCCACCTCCTCGTCCGCGAGCCGCCGGTTGCCACTGCGCCGGGCGTTGCGGGCCAGCACCGAGTCGAGGCCCGGCAGCAGCACCACCGGGATCATGCCGGGTCCGATGTGGCGCTTCCAGCCGCCGAGGCCGATCGCCGGCCGGTCGGGGAAGACCGCGTCGTCGATGATGCAGGAGATGCCGTTGGCGAGGTAGTTGCGACAGGCGAAGCCGCAGGTGCGCCGGGCCAGGCGGTACTGGGCCTCGGAGGCGTTGTTCCAGCCGGACTGCGGGTTGGCGAAGCCGGACTGCACCCACTCGCGGACGTCGTCCAGGCTGATGTGCGCGGTCGGCGTCGGGCGGCGCTCGGCCCAGTGCCGGGCGACCGTGGTCTTGCCCGCGCCGGCCGGGCCGATCAGCAGCACCGCGACCGGACCGCTGTAGGCGTGCGGGACGTGCGCGGGCAGGTGGACGGGCGCGCCGGCGGGCATCACGAAGTGGCCGGTGGCGCCGGGCGGGACGGCGGCCGAGGGCGCACCGGCCGGTACCCGGCGGGCGGGCGGCGGGGGCTGCTGCTGCGGCTGACCGGCCGTCACCGGCGCCGCTGCGGGCAGCGCGGCGGGCGCGGGCGGCAGGGCCGGCGGCAGTGCGGGCCGGCCCGGCGGCGGCGGGTAGGACTGCACGGTCTGCCGCGGCGCCACCGGCGGCGGCACCATCGGGCGCGGGGGCAGCGGCCCTCCCCCTGCGTACTGCGTCACGGACACACCTCCCGGCGGGGACACTACACGGCACCCCGGCGGCGGGCCCAGTCCGCCACCGGGGCACGGGCCCTATCGCGTGGTGAGCTGGTCCGCCAGGGCGCGCAGCGCCAGTTCGTACGAGCCGAGGCCGAAGCCGGCGATGGTGCCGGAGGCGATCGCGGAGATCACCGAGGTGTGCCGGAACTCCTCGCGCGCGTACGGGTTGGAGATGTGCACCTCGATCAGCGGCGCGGTGCGCTGGGAGGCCGCGTCGCGGATCGCGTACGAGTAGTGCGTGAAGGCGCCCGGGTTGATCACCACGGGGGTCTGCTCGTCGGCCGCCCAGTGCAGCCACTCGATCATCTGCTGCTCGGAGTTGGTCTCCTTGACCTCCACCTCGAAGCCCAGCTCCTTGCCGAGCACGATGCAGCGCTCCACCAGGCCGGTGTACGAGGTGGCGCCGTAGACGTCCGGCTCACGGCTGCCGAGGCGGCCCAGGTTCGGTCCGTTGAGCACCAGCACCCTGGTCATGAGGAGACCTCCGCGTAGGCTGCCACCAGCAGCGAGGGGTCCGGGCCCTCCAGGACCGAGGTCTTGGCCAGTCCGTCCAGCACGATGAAGCGGATCAGGTCGCCGCGCGACTTCTTGTCGATCTTCATGGCGTCCAGCAGCTTCGGCCAGGCGTCCGCCCGGTAGCTCAGCGGCAGCCCGACCGAGGCCAGCACGGTGCGGTGCCGGTCCGCCGTCTCATCGTCCAACCGCCCGGCCAGGCGGCCGAGTTCGGCGGCGAAGACCATGCCGACGGAGACCGCGGCGCCGTGCCGCCACTTGTAGCGCTCATTGCGCTCGATGGCGTGCGCCAGGGTGTGGCCGTAGTTCAGGATCTCGCGGCGGCCGGACTCCTTGAGGTCGGCGGAGACCACGTCGGCCTTGACCTGGATGGCGCGCCGGATCAGCTCCACGGTGTGCGGGCCGGCCGGGGTCTTGGCGCCCTCCGGGTCGGCCTCGACCAGGTCGAGGATCACCGGGTCGGCGATGAAGCCGCACTTGATCACCTCGGCGAGGCCGGAGACGTAGTCGTGCTTGGGCACGGTCTCCAGGGTCGAGAGGTCGGCCAGCACGCCGGCCGGCGGGTGGAAGGAGCCCACCATGTTCTTGCCCTCGGCGATGTTGATGCCGGTCTTGCCGCCGACCGCCGCGTCCACCATGCCGAGCAGCGTGGTGGGCATCGAGATCCAGCGCACCCCGCGCAGCCAGGTCGCCGCGACGAAGCCGGCCAGGTCGGTGGTCGCGCCGCCGCCCAGGCCCACGACCACGTCGCTGCGGGTGAAGCCGGTCTGCCCGAGCACGGACCAGCAGTACGCGGCGACCTCCGCGCTCTTGGCCTCCTCGGCGTTCGGCACCTGGAGCGCGATCGCCTCGTAGCCCTCGGCGGCCAGGTCCTCGCGGATCACGTCGGCGCTGGCCTCCAGCGCCTCCGGGTGGATGATCGCCACCCGGCGGGCCTGATTGCCGATCAGCGCGCCCAGCTCGCCGAGCAGTTGATGCCCGATCAGCACGTCGTACGGCTCGTGGCCGGCGGCGCCGCCGACCCGGATGGTGACAGGGCTGCTGGTCATACTCGCTTCAACTCCAGGGATTCCAGCACCGCGTCCGCGACCTGCTCCGGGGCGAGCCCCTCGGTGCCGATCACGACGGCGGCGACCTCCAGATACAGCGGCCGGCGGGCCTCCATCAGCTCGCGCCAGGCGGCCCGCGGGTTGACCGCGAGCAGCGGGCGCGGGGCGTCCAGGCCGACCCGCTTGACGGCGTCGGCGAGCGCCACCTCCAGGAAGACCACCGGACGGCCGGCCAGCAG
>FTKT01003238.1_pt1 | contig 15137 bp, 12 predicted proteins | sample 1658271 | NCBI WGS metagenome assembly FTKT01 (sample SAMEA3914811, study PRJEB12502) | metagenome | biome: forest; material: soil | place: Canada | collected 2011-08-04 | depth 0.3 m | reverse complement strand
CAGCTCGTCCAGCTTGGCCTGGCCGGCGAAGTAGGGCGAATGCGTGCTGACGATGCGCTGGCCCGGAATGGACTTGATCTGCGCGAACAAGGAACGTTGTGCCTGCGGATGCAGATGGGCCTCCGGCTCCTCGAGCGCCAGCAACGAGTGCGTCACGTCGCCCACCTTGGCCGCTGCTTCGTAGCGCCAAGACATGAACGCGCGAAAGACCAGCAAGGACGCCAAGCTGCGCGTGCCCATGCCGTGGCGGGCGAGCGGAAAGGCCTGGGCGCCGGTTGTGGCGAGCGTGACGTCAACGCCTTTGGACAGGTCGCGCAGACGCTGCGCGACAGGGGTGATCTCAACGCCGCCGCTGTCGGCGCTGACAACAGCGGCCATGTCTGCCAGGTTCGTCCGAAGGTGCTGGAGCACCTCGCTCTTGGCGACAATGCCGTTGTTCAGCTCGCCGAGCGCCGCTTCGAAAGCATCGACGTCGGCTTTATCTAGGCCGAGGTTGTCAGTCATGCGACGCCAGAACGAGCCTTGCCGGTGGACGTCGTCTTCAAGGTCACGCTTGGCGTCGATGTAGTGCAGCGCGATGTGCTCGAGCTGATCGGCTCCAACGCCGTCCGTGGACACTTCGGACTCAAGCCAGTTCCCCACAGGCTTCCAGTCCTTCAAGAACTTGCGCTCGAGCGCATAGTCACCTCGCGCGTCGCTCCAAGCCAGCGTCGTGCGAAAGGCCATGAAGTCGTGGAAGTCCAGGTCTTGGAAGATGTCCGTGCCCCACAGCGACGTCCAGAAGCCGCCTTGCGGGAAGGTATCGAGGAACTTGCCTTCGTCACTAATCGGGCGCACGAGCACGTCGACGGTGACAACGCGGGTTTGCGGTGCTGCGGCTTCGCCGGCACTCACGTGAATGTCTTCTTGCCCGAGCGTGCGTCGGCCCGCGCCGATCGCTGCGTACATCGCGTCCAGAAAGCTCGTCTTGCCGGCGTTGTTCGCGCCCACCAGGACGGTCAGGTTGTCCAGTTCGACGACCACGTTTTCGAGCGAACGGAAGTTGGAGACCCGTACCTCGGTCACTCGCACGCCGCTCGATGCCTTGCTTGCAGTCGCCATGGCGCTGCCTCCCTGAGATGTTTTATTGGAACAAGCGATCCTAGAACGGAATGTCGTCATCCATATCGTCAAACCCCGTCGGACGTTTGACCGGATCGCTCGGAGCAGGGCGGCCAGCCGGGCGAGAAGCGGTCGGCCGCGGCCTTTCGGCAGGTGCGTCGGCAGGTGCGTCGGCAGGCTCGTCGTCTGGATCCTGGCGGGCCGCCGCCACGGCCGGGTCGGCCAACGCCTGCTCCAGGGCGGCTTCCACAGCATCGATGCGCTCCTTGCACGCCTTGTAGGCGTCCACCGATTCGGTGACGACGCGCAATAGATCGTCGATGTTGGGCTCTTGCTGGGCGCGAAGCGTCTGAGCATGCTTGTTCAGCACGCCGTAGGCCTCTTTGAAGGTCATGGTCAAAGCTTCTTCTCCTTGCGGGCGCCCACCGTTGCGGGGACGGCACCATCGTGAAACGTGACGTTGATGATCGAGCCGTCGCCCAGCGTGTTCGCGTTCATCACAGTGCGCCCATTTTCGTCGCGCACATGGGCAAATCCTCTGGCAAGCGTCTTTTGCGGCCCCTGGCCGCTGATCTCTCGAATCAGGCCCTCGGCCTGCGACCCGGCTCGTGCCAAGCCCTGGTGAGCGTCGTGGACAAACCGTCCCAGGGTGTCGTCCACGGTGGACTTGATGCGGCGCACGTCCATGCCTGCGCGGTCAAGAATGGCGTCAAGCGCCTGGTCGGACGTCGTGCGGGCGACCTCGACGCGCGCCCACGAGCGTTCGCGCACCTGGGAAAGCAAGTGGGGTACAGCTTGCTTGGCGAGCGCGATGTGCGTGGACGCCTGCCCTTTGACCTCTTGCAGCAGATCGCGTGTTTGCTCGCCGGCGTTGACGACGGTGCGGCGCGCGCGCTGTCGAACGACTTCGAACGCTTCGTCGCTGGTGTTGCGCACGGCGCGCAGTTGGCGCGTGGCGTTGGTTTGAACGCTCGAGCGTGCGAGATCGATGTTGCGGTGGGTCTGCGCGAGGTGGGCTCGGGTCAGATCGGTGATGGCGTTGAATGCGGCGTGTGCCGTGCGCGCGCGCTTGGCGATGACCGCCTCCATGCCGGCGATGACCTTGCTGGGGGTGTCGAAGCTCGTGTTGGCGACCTCGTCCAGGATGGTGCTATCGCGTTCGTGCCCGATGCCTGTGAGAACGGGCACCGGCGACTCGCAGATGAACTTGGCCAATTCAAAGTCGTTGAGCCATGCGAGGTCATTGACCGCGCCGCCGCCGCGGATGAAGACCAGGGCGTCGAGCACGCCGTCGTGCTTGGCCGCCCAATCAGCCATTGCCGAGCGCGCCTGCTCCAGAATCTCCGCGGCTGCCCCTTCTCCCTGAAACCGGCTGTGGACGTAGTGGAAGGTGCAGAGCCCGACGCGCTCGAGGCGAAGCGCCTCGGCTCGGAAGTCGCCCAGACCTGCCGCGTCGCGGGGCGCGATCACGATGACCTGGTTGAAGTCCCACGGGGACTCGATCGACTTGTTTCGTCCCCACAGACCCTCTTTCTTGAGCCGGGCCTGAATCTCGCGCTTGCGCGCCTCGAGGTCGCCGAGCGTGTAGTCGGGGTCGATCGCATCGATGGTCAGCGTAAAGCCATGCTGCGCGCTGAAGACGGGCTTGGCACGCACCAGCAGCTTGATGCCCGGGCCGATCGACATCCCGGTTGCAGCCTCAAAGGGCGGCAGGATCGATTCGGCCACGCGTTCCCAGATCATGCCGCGCGCCTTGGCCAGAACCACGCCGTTGGCGTCGCGCTCGGCCAGCTCCAGGTAGACGTGCCCCTTCAAGGTCGCCTGCACGACGTCAACTACCGTCCACACACCCGCCTTGTAGGCCTGCGCGACTGCGTTGGCGACGCCGGCCAGCAGCTCCGACAGCGTCGCGCCGCGCTTGGCCACCTGTACCAGCGAGGCCGGCTCCTCTGGAATCGCGACCTGGTTGGCGGCCGAGCTCGCAGGGATCCAAGCCTTGAAAGGCGCCAGGTCGCGGCCATCGGGCACAAACCATTTGCGCTCGTTGGTGTCCCAACGCGCACCGAGCGCTTTGACGGCCTCCTTCTGTGAGAAGCTGACTTGGAGGTAGGTGACGGGCATCTTGCGTTTGCAGCTACGTGCGCATGTATTCGGCGAGCTTGTCGACGATGCGCAAGGGCGACGGCGTCGTGACCCAGCGGTCGTTGAAGCCCGTCAGCATGCCGGCTCGCAGGGCTTGGGCAAACGACGCCAGCTGAACATCGGTATCAATCGCCTGCCGTTGAAGCACGACCAGTTCAACGGCGCGAGGCGTCATGTGCTGGTGGTCGGGCTGGGCGGGAAACGCGCTGAACCAATTGGAGCGGTCGGGCGATTTTTTGCTGATTGGTAAGACGGTTTGGCGATAGCAGCTGGCACCGCGCTTGTGCTTGGTCGTCGGGCCCGCCAGTGACCAAAAGGTTGGCAGCGCCGCCGGATCGACCTGGAATAGTCTTGGCGTCGAAGTCCACGCCCGAACGGTCGGATCGCTCGGCGCCTGAGCAGCGTAGGTCTTTTCCTGGCCTATGGCCGGAGCTTGTTCACGAACCCGCAGCAACCGCAGACCCGGCCAACGCACGCTGGCGTCAACGCCCGGGGCCACCGCGCCACGTGCGTCGATGACGCCTTGGTCCGAAAGCCAGCGCGCCAAACGAGCCGAACGCGTTGAGTCGATGAAGACCACCGCGTTCGGATCATCGGTCGCCAGCTGGTCCAGGGTTGTTTCGAAGAACTTGGCTAACAGATCGCGTTGATCACTGTGCAACCGGGGCAGCGTCAGCCGACGCCCGGCAAGGTATTGCGCGCCCTGATCGAAGCGCATCCACGGCGTCTGGACTTTCTCTGCGTTTTCGTGGGCGAAACGAACCCAGGCCCGTCCGCTGGCGCACTCCAGCTTGGTGGCAACGAACACGTTGTTTACCGTACCCCAATCTGTGAAGACCTGCAACGAGCTAAAGGCACTGACCCAGCGCGGTGCCAATTCATTTACCGCGAAGCACGTCGAACTCGCCTGTTGGAGGCCCCAGACCGAGCCCGCATGCCCAAAGACAAGATCGAGGATCGCGACTTGAAGGCGCGGCATGAACTCTTCGAGCTGGCCGGTCTTGCTGGGCAAAAGGTACTGGACGGTACAGCCGACGCTGGCAAGGGCTTGGCGCGCGGCCGCCTTGTTGACTTGGTCGTCGGGTTGCACCTTGCCGTCGCCCACCTCGTAGAAGCGCGGCGCTTGCACCAGCACCATGGCACGCTCTTGAATGCCGGCCGACTTCGCGAACGACAACCAAGCTTCGACACGAGCGTCGAAGCGCGCCTTGTTGGACTTCGAGTCCAACGGCAGCATCTTTTTGGGCCCGTGCGTGCCAGCGGGCAGCGGCGCGCTGACAACCTTGATTGCGTCGCCGAGCATCGCATCGATCGTCGTTCGGATCCACTCGAGGTCATCGGGCGCGTGGGCAACGACATAGATCATCTGACGTGTGGTGTCCCCTGGGCAGGCGGTGTCTTTGACGAGCGTGCGAATCGCCCCGACGATGCGCTGATGCTGCGGATCAGGGGTGGGCGTGTCGCCCTTGAACCACCGTGACGCGGGCGCGTCAGTGGCTGCCTGGATGCTGTCGTCGACCGAGACGTCTTCGCCGTCGCCGTCTCCGCTGGTCGCATGGCGTTCGAGTAGCCGCGCCAACGTCACCTCCGCCTTGAGCAACGACAGCGGCTGCTTTTTTACGGTTGGCGATTTGACCGCACGAAACGCTTCGAAGGGTTCGAATCCGAACGGCTGCAGCGCTTTGACAATCTGGGCAAAGGCATCGGCCTGATCGACCAGCGGCACGCCGGCCTTCAGATTGGACTTGCGGGCATCGGCGACTTCCGCTTTGACCATCACCACAACGCTCGCGTGATCGTCGCACGGGTACTCAAGCACCTTCTCGTCTTGGTATCCGCCGGCAAGCTCGAGCGCGTGCTCGTAGTGCGGATAGCCCATGTCGGTGACCCATTTCTTGGACTGGTACATCACGCTGAAGCGGTACGCATTGGCCGGACGCATGGCATGCGGAAAGACAAAGCCGCCGATGCTGGCGCTGATGGGGTACTTGCTATTGAGGCTATCCGCCCACCGCCGGCGTTTGAACCGAAGATAGACTAGGGGCGTCGTTGCGCCAGGCAGGGTTTCGACCGACAGGTCGCACACGAGACTGAATCGTCCGCCCGCGGCGCTGTGGGGGCGGGTCATGATCTCGGCATGGTTGTTGACCGGGCCGCCCACCACGCGCGTGACAGGGCCCAGGTCAGGAAAGATCTCCTTGCCTGCCAGTTGGGCTGCCAGTACCCCGGCGGTGACATCAAAGGGCGAAGGCTGGCCCGATTTGGTGGGGGCACCCCAAGGAAACAATTGCACCCTCGACGGCGTCACCCTCAGCAACTTGTCTTGCTGAGCAAGTTGGCGCAGCGTCACGACGCCAATGGCGTGAGCCGATCGTCCGTCGCAAAAGCGGGCCAGGGCGCCTTCAGACCAAAGGGCGAACGCTTCCTTGATCTTGCGCAGGTTCTCCCGCGGATCGCCACCGGCAAGAAAGCCCCAGGGGTCCGCTTCGCGCTCTTGCTCGGGCAGTGACCGCAGTCCGATGTCGTCTTTAAGCGTGGCCCAATCAGGCACCTCCAGCTGCAGGCAGGCACGCAGATTGGCGTAGGGCAAGTGCACAAACGCCCGCGGGTCGGCAACGCGGGCTTGGCGGATCGCTTCGCCGCGAATCTCACGCAGCACCCGCAGCACGTCGACGGTCCAGCTGACGGCGACGACGTTGCGGGTGATCGCAGGCGCCTCAACGTTGAACTTCAGGGCGAACGCGACGTCTCGGGGGGTGGATTTCATCGATCCTCCTGCTCGTTGATGGGCGCGTCCGCGGCCCACATCGGATTTTCGGTCCAGAAATCCTCAGTCGACCGGTCGTTGGGCGCCGAATCGACGTACAAGCCGTCGGTGTCGGCCAATGGATCCAGGAACTCCCCGTAGAGCGCGCGGTACAGCGCGGCCTCCCGCGGGTCGATCGACGTCGAGCCTTCCTCGAGGATGAGCCGAAGCTGAACCAGCATACTCGACGTCTCGCTGTCGGCCTGACCCTGCGCGGACTTCTCCGCCCAGGCGCGATCGACGAAAAAGCACTGCACCGGACACCCATTGCGCATCGCGCGGCCAATCGTCTGCAGCAGGTTCACCGCCATGTTGGCGGTGAACGGCTTGAAGAGCTTTCCGAGCGATCGCGCGTAGAGCGGGCGGCGTAGCAGGCGTCCAATGTCGCGGTAGGCCTGGCGCCGGGCTGCGAGCAGCCGTTGGCCGAGTTGCTCAAGGGAGGTCGAGTCCTCTGTTCGCAGATCGAAGTCGAGCGTTGCTTTGGCCGCCATGCTCACGGGCAAACCCATGTCGTTGGGGGCCGGGTGAGGTCGGGTCAGAAAGTAGAGCGTTCCAATCGCTGCATCGCGCCGGCGAGGTCCGTTCGTGAAGACAACGTTCGTGCCTCGACCCAGCGCCCCGGGCGGAAAGATCAGGATCTGCCACCGATCGTCGTCCCCCAAACTCTCGACCCGAGAGGATGACACGTAGCCCGAAGAGGTCGACGACTCGGGCAAATCGTCAACGACCGCAATCACCTTGTCGCGCCAAGCGGGCAGCCGCTGGTCGATGAACAGCTTCAGGCGCTTGGCCTGGTCGTAGCTGTTGACGACGAACGCCGCTTTTCGGGCGACTCCGTCACGCAGGTCGAATTGCTCAATGTCGCGCGCCAGCTGGGACTCGGTCGGGCCACCATCGAGCAGAGACAACGCCATCTTTTCCAAGCTCGCCATGCGCAGCGAATCAGATGGCTCGCCGCTGAACCGCAGGAACGGGGCGTCCGGATTTTGACCATCTCGAATCGGACGGAACGCGTAGCGAGAGGGCGGGGCGTTGTCACGCTCGGGTCGCAGCCGTCGCAGCACATAGCTTGGCGTCACCGCAACGTGATTCGCCGGGCTGGGAGGCAGGTAGCTGGTCGCGCTGGTGAGCAGCACCGCAGGGCCGTCGCGCGAACCGTCGCTGCGCTTGACCCATTCGTGCAGCCTGTACATCAGGAGGCGGGGCGCGCCGGCAAACACCAAATACTGGAGCTGCAGATCGATTGCCGAGCTTGAGGCCTCACGCTGGGACGGGCTTGAGAAAAATCGTACGCCGCTCAGGCTGCCCAAGATGTTGTCCGGCGAGGCCATCAAGAGCGACTTGGACGAGAGCTCGTCAACCTTGATCGGCTCAATCAAGCCTTGCTCGGTCATGTCGTTCAAGCGCGGCGACAGACGGCGGTAGCTCAAAATGGTGAAGGTGACCGGCAAGAGCAGACCGACCAATTGCTGAGCGTGCGCATCGCCGTCGGGGCGACGCACCGCACGCAGGCGCTGGGCGATCGCGCTTTGGATGCCAGCCAGCTCTTGAAGGCTCGACTCCGCCAACCAGTCCGACATCAGTTGAGACAGCTCAGTCTGCAGGTCGAGCGCGTCTTGCGTAGAGAGTTTGAAGGCCGCGGCAATGCGGGTTGTGCCCTCTACTGGCGCGAGCGCATTTCGGCCGCGCTTGCCACGCAGCTGGAACGCACGAATGGCGGCCCCTTCCCACAATTCGCACAGGGCGTCCTTGGCCTGAGCCTGAGGATCTTCTCCGAGACTCTCGCTGGCCAGTCCACTCAAGCGCTTGGGCGAGAGCCAGTCGCCGATGATTCGAAGCGGGGACATCAGCAGACCGTCAAACTCTTTGCGCAGGTCGTCGCTCAGGCGAAGCACCGCGTGGGTCAACGCGACGTTTAACTTCTCAAACTCGGCGATCTCGATGGCCAGCTGCGCATAGTCGATGCCGTGGAGCACTGCGTTCTGGCCAGCCGCGATCGGCTGCAGCGTGCTGCGCTGAATCTGGCGGTGAAACGAGCGGTCGTGCCCAGAAAGACTCAGTTCGGCAATCCCGCCGCGGTCAAGCTCTTGCTGGGCTCGGTCAGCCTCGTCAAAGATCACCACGTCGAACGAGCGAGCGATCAGCTCGAAATAGCGCTCATCGAGGGTGGTCGTGTGGCGTGGCACCCGCGTATCGGAGGACATCACATGTCCCAGCCAAACGTTGGCCTGCGGGAGCTCGCGAGCCGAGCGCGTGAAGCCGCACAGCGACCATGCGGGGCACAGTCGCTTTTCAAAGACCTTTGGCTCGCCGTCGTCGTCCTGGCTGGTGCCGGAGCCTTGGTGCACGGAAGCGCAGAAGCTCTCTGACAGGGCGAACGCGGCCGGCGGCGCTGAAGTCAGCGCGGGCAGGGCGCAGACGCCTTCGAATAGCGGAACACTTTCTGAGGACATGCCGAATCCTCGAAGCGGATCCTCGGTGGCCAGCGCCTCAGCCAGTTTGTGCGCGTGACGTGCACGAGTGTCTCGAGACTGCCCCATTAGCAGGCCCGCGTGCACGCCGTAGCGTCGCAAGTCCTCGAGATACTGACGACTGACTTCGATCGAAGGGAAGAACACCGCCACCTTGAAGTTGCGCAAACCGAGGTAGCGCAGCAAGCAGACCAGGAGCGTCGTTTTACCGGCTCCCGGCAGTCCGATGAGGTGCTTGAGTCCGTCCAGATCTAGATGCGGCTCGATGCTGAACAAGCCGTCCAGATCCACCGAGTGCAGGGCGACCGCCTGCAATCGCTGATGCCAGTTGCCGCGGCGCACCACCTGCAGCTGTTCGTCAATCGCGTCCATCTGGCTGGCCTCTGCGAGGAGGTCCGCCCAAGGCACGCGTACAGGCGTGCGTCGCTCGCGTTGGGTTTCATGCTGTGCGGGCTTGGGGAGGTTGCCCGGCACGGCATGCGGCACGTAGCGACGCGATTCGCCGGCAAACTGCACGTAGATCGAGAACGGCTTGCCGGGCTGCGCCGCACTCATGCCGTGATCGTCAGGTACGTAGGGCTGCTTCAGGGCAGCCAACGCTTCGCGCAGGTCCGCCGAGGCCAAGTCGAAAAGCGGCTTGATGGTCAGTGTGCGCTCGTCGATGCGAAACAGACGCCGGTGACCGGCTGCCTGAGAGGCGTCGTTGTAGCGAACGGCCGCGCCCTTGAGTGCGGCCAGCGTCGACAGTCCGTTGCATGCACGGCGCAAGTTGTCGAGTTCAACCTCCCGGGCGCGCAGCAGCGGCGAATGGGCCACGCTGCGAAAGCCCATCAGCAAGGCCGGCGCGTGTTGGAGGGAGGTGACCCCGAGCTCGTGATAGAAAAAGCCCGCCAGCAGATCGACGCGATGCAGTCCAAGCTTTTTGAGCTGCTTGACGATCATGTGCTGGCCTTGAGCTTGCGACGCAGAGCCGCCACCGACGTGATCTCGATGTCGGGACGGGAGAATTCACGCCGCAGGATGTCCAGGTAGTCAGGAAAGCGCGACAGCGCCTGGTCGTTGACGGCAATGATCTTGGAGGGAAAGAGCTCGAGCCCGCCCAGTCCGCGATTGAGCGATTCGGCCAGCACGAAGGGGTTGGCATGGCTCTTGACATCGATGCCCACGGCGTCACTGTCCAAGCTCAAGTCGCATTTGTCGCGCGCTGGGTAGAGCGCGGCGCTCAGGCCCGGTGGGACTGAGATCGCCGTGTCGTACAACGCGATTTCGTCCAGCCCAGGGGCGCACCAGTAGACGAGGATGGGTGGCCTGGCGACCAGGCTCTCGCGTCCCGGCGCCTCGTGGGCGGAGACACGTGGGATCGGCGTGTCGAAGACCTTGCATTGGCGCGTTGCGCACGCGACGTGTCGGTCAATAACAGAGGCCACCATGGGCGTGCCGCAGGTCGCGCAGCGATACAGCACGCCGCCAACCGTGTGATGGGGCTGCACCTGCTCGTAGCAAGAGGCCAGGAATGGCGCCGCCAGTTGCATGAGCCGGTCTTCGAGGAAGCGCCGTTGCTCCAAGGCGCTGGTCACCGGATGGCGCACGATGAACTCGCGAAGCGCCGCATAGACCTCGTTGCCTCGAGGCCCGAACTGGTCGCACACCGAATTCAACTGCGAAAAGGCCTGCTGCTCTTGGAGGTCGAGATCGGAGGTGATCTGGCGCGCCAGATCGAGGCATTCGAGCGTGGGCAGCCGAGTGCTGGTGTCCAAAAGTCGAATGCCGTGGAAGCGAAACGTTGGCCAATCGAAAATGGGAAGGCCCCAATCGCGTTCACGCAGCGGCTGGCGGCTGCTGGCCACGAGTACATGGGCGCCATCATTTTGGACGGGCAGCCCGAACATCAGGTACAGGCTCGCGAATCGCGAGAGCGCGCCTCGGAGCCAGGTCGAGAGCTTCGGACCATGCTCGAAGGCCTCGCCGTTGCGGGCTTGTCGAAAGTGATGCACCAGTCCGGCGGCCAAGAGATGCACGCCGTCGTGCGCGAGTCGAAGGGCCAGGCTTTCGTCGATCGGGCTGGCCGTTGGGGCGGCTGAGTCCGCATCCTGGCCCGGATCGACGCTGTTGAGTAGCGCAATGATCTCGTCGGGGGTCAGGGATTGCAGGCGCTTGGCCACCGCTTTTCGGGGTTGCCCGAGCTGCACAAGCACGCAACCCACCACCAACTGCGTCAGGTGAAGCCACTGGTATCGCTTTCGAACCGAACGCGAGACAAGGCCGTTGCTGCGGTAGTCGACCGCGAGCGAGCGGGTGGGCGCCCGCAGCGAGCAACCCTTCCAAGAATTCTGGGCAACAAGGAGCCGCCCCGCGGCTTCGACGAGTTCGTCCAGCGAGCCTTGCCAGTCAATCTGCCTGCGGAGTTCGTTTGCGAGCATCGATATCACAACGCGACAGTTCGATCTTCTAGTGAGCATTGTGATATCACAACGCCGACTTTGGCAAGCACCGCCTGTGTCATGGCAACAGCCCCGGCCCAGGGGCTTGCGAGCTGCCCAACTTTTCAATATGATCCAATCATTCCAAATTAACGAGATTATCCAAATGGTTGATCTTGCACTCCCCAGTACGCGCGAGATCAAGCGCAACAGTGCCATCGAGCGAATGATCGATGCTCTTCTTGACGCCCATCGCACGGAAACGACGATGAAGAGTGCTCGGCGGCGACATATCGTGAGGGCGTTGCGCGCTCAAACGATGCTGCTCGATGACGCGTCGAGCTCGCAAGGCATCACCGCGCCTTACAACGAGGCGCTGCAGGGCCGAATCGCCGAACTCCATCGACTGCTTGACGCCTTCGGTCGATCTGCCGAGCGCTTTTCCGATGCATCGATCATTCGACGTTTCACGCCGCAGGCGCCGTCTTGGGAGCCGGGGACTCACTTCAATGCGGCAGAGGTGATTCGCCAGGCTCTGCGCAAGTTGGGCCTGCGCGATCTACCGTCTCATCTCGCGGGCCTGGCGCGACTGCGCCAGAAGCTTCGCCGCCTGGGCCTGCACCTGGATGGATTCTTCGGGCACGCCAAGGTCGACGGCCGGAACAACCCCTGAGCCAAGGCAAAGCAACCTACACCTTGGCGCGACCTAGAAAGGCGCGACAGACATGACTACCTTGACGAAAACTTCTTCGCCTTCCCAGACTAACCAACTCGCTCGACCCGTCGTGAGTGCCCGTGATGATTCCGCATACGCCACCGTCGAAGAAACGCGCGCCCTCATGGCCTCGAGCCAGGCCGCGCGCGCGGCACGACTGGCGGCGTCCGACATGCTGAGCACAGACATGGCCGCCGAATTCACCGGCGTCTCTCGGGTCACCATCAACGCATGGATCGCCAAGGGCCGCTGCATCGGCCTGTCCCAAGTCAAGCGCGGTTTCAAGCTGCCGGTATGGCAGTTCGATCCCGTTCTGTGGGACGCGATCCCGAAGATCTCTGCTGCACTCGGCGTCAAGGAAGGCTGGGCACTGCTCAGCTTCCTGGAATCGCAGAACGGCGCCCTCGACGGCCAGACGCCGCGGGCAGCCATCGAGCAGGGCCAGATGGAGCGAGTGTTGGCAGCAGCGGAAGGCGAGGGCAACACATAAGTCCCGAAATGCGCATCGCAGAACTCTCCAGCCCTACTACCCACCACGTTCCCGTTCCTACAGTCCTGCGCCGTGTCCAGCGGACGCGCGCGCGGCCCGGCTCCGCTGCTGTCGGTCCGGTGCGCATGGCACCTCCAGGCACGCTCAGTGGTCGCTTTGACCTCGCTCATGAGGTGACCGGCTATTTCGCGTCGTCGACGACGACAGCTGTTCTCGAATCTATCGCCCGCCGCGAGGTACTCTCAGTTTCGATGGCGCTGCTGAACACCCGCCTCGAGCTCGTTGTCTGCACGGCGCGCACACTGGTGCTGCTCGACCTGCGCCCGTACGCGACCGATTGGCCCGTCCTTCAATCGCTACGCTTGTCGGAGACACAAGAACTCGCGGCCGACGCGCTGGCCAGCGGCTTCGAAGGCATCATCTATTGTTCGGCGCAGCACCAAGGCCAGGATTGCTACGCAGTGTTCGGCGGTGCCATGTCTGGGCTCAAGCTCATCCAAAAACGCCCACTCGTGGATCCACTGACGGGGCGTCTGCTACGAGCCGCGCACGACGCACTGCGCCAGGCCAAGGTGCCATTGGCTCCTTGATGCAAGTGACTGACAAGGTGGCGTGCACCTAGTGAGCGAGCCACGCTGTAACGCCCCGAACCTTCCATGCTCGCCCCCCCCAGAAGGGCAGGCTGGATGCACGGTCAGCCACCTGGCGCGCCAAACTGGCTGGAAACTGCCCGATTCGCGGTCGGCGCCTTCCTGGCGCTGGCCTACGATGGGGCCATGCATAGCGAATCTGATGAGATTGCCGCGCTCCAGCGGTTGATGCTGATGTTCGTTCCCGAGTCTGAACGGGCCGCGTTCATGGCGAGCGCGCTAGCGTTGATGGCCCCGCCACCGCCGATGTCGCGACAGCCGGACGCTCGATCCAGCGCGCCCGACGCTGCGCGCCGCATCTTGAGGCCGTCTTGAACGCGCCACGGGCTCGCAGTGGCTGTCGTTGGCCGCCTTCGGCCAGGGTGCGCAGGTGCCGCAGGCGCCGTGAGAGGGGTTGCTTCAGCCCTGGATGATCAACGCCACCACGGTTGTGGCCAGCGCCGTCAAAGCCGCCGTCCACACAACGACCGGCAGCAGCTCCTTAAGCGAGCGCAGCGGCAAATCGGGCGCCGAGCGGCGACCGCCCGGGCCTTCGAGTGCGCGCAGCTGGCGCGTGATTTCTGACTGAAATCGCGTCAGTGCTTCGTCGAGACCCTTGTGGATCGCATCGGCGCTGGCCGCTACCTCGGCGTCGAGCTCGATCAACCGATCGAGCACGCGCTGCGTGGGCAGGGGCGGGGCAGGGGGCGGGTTGACCAAATCGATCTCCTCAAGCGGCGTTCAAATCGATTCTGCGCCCGATCTCGCCCGCCCGCGTTCGAGCCGGTGAGATCGGCGCGAGGCGCCGAAGCCCCAAGACTTCCGCGACGTTGCGGCCAGACCCGCATCGATCAGGCGGGCGCCCCCCTCCCCGCGCCAGCCTGATCGCCGTCAGCAGGTCAGAAGTTGTGAACGGCGCTCAGATTGAAAGCCTTGTTGCCCGCCCCTGTTTCGGTGGCGTTCCCGACCGTGAAGGTCGCGCCGTTCTTGTCGATGAGGCGGGCGAAGGCCGTGTAGAGCGAGGTGCGCTTGGACAGCGGACAGAGGTAGCCCACGCCGAAGTGGTGGGCATCGTGGTTGAGGACGCCTTGGTCGTTGTGACTCACGAACGACGCGAGCAGATATCCGCCGGCCAGCGGAACGGTGGCATCGCCCATGAAGTCTAGCGAGTCCAGCTTGGCTGCGCCAGTCTAGGTGCCCGTGGACTTCTGCACCAGGGCATGGAGCTTGACGACACCCAGATCGTAGGTGCCACCGAGCAGGAAGTTGCGGCGAGCGGCGCCGACTCCATTGGCGTCGTCCAGATCGTAGACCGTGAAGGCGGCATAGGCCGGCCCGGACGCGTAGTTCACTGACGCGCCGGTCTCCCGGCTCTTTTCCCAGTCGCCGGTCTGTTCGCCGAATGCGATCTCGCCCGTCGCGGTCAAACCTGCCAGCACCGGCATCGTGTAGTGCACCGCGTTGTTCAGGCGCGTGCCCGAGCTGTCGACGATGTTGCTGACCTGGCCAGCAGCGCAGTCCCTTGTTCTCCTCGATCGTCATGTTCACTCAGGAGTGCTGCGACTTCACACGCATGTTTCAGACAGCCGGCTCAGCGTAGGGCACCTGGCCCGGCCGGGGCCTCACGTTGGAGAAGAGGGCGCCGGTCGAAAGAGCTTGGCGGCCGCGCTGCGACTCGACTCGGCCGCTCGAAAATAGCCAATGAGCGTGGCAGGCGAACTATGTCCTGTCAGCGCCATCGTCTCCCCCAGCGACACGTTTTGCCGCGCAGCTTCAGTCACGAAGCCCGAGCGCAGGGAGTGCGCTGCGAATTCCGGCTCCAGGCCGGCCAGTGCGGCGCGCTCACGCACGATGTCGCGTACTGCGGCGGGCGCCAGAGGCTCGCCTACCTTCTCGCCGCGTCGCACACGTCGGAAGATCGGCCCGTCGGTGAGGGCGGCGCGACTGATCCAAGTGGCTAGCGCATCGGCGGCCTCGTCCAAGATGGGCTTGTCGCTGTCGGGGCGTTGCATGCCGCTCTGATTGGTTTTGGAGTGCAGCAGGGTGTAGCTGAACGCCCGCGGCGCCACGCGGCGGACGTTCTCCATCGTCGCGCCCGTCACCTCGGAACGCCGGCGACCGCCGCTGGCCCACGCAAAGAGCAGCAGGGCCCGGTCGCGCACCCCGCGCAGCGAGTCGTCGCACGTGGCCAGCATGGCCTGGAGCGGCTCGAGCGTCAGTGCCGCCTTCTTGTCGGGTCGAACACCGCGCTTGGCGTAGGCACGCCGCGTCTTGGCGACCAAGTCGCGCACCTTGATGTCCTGAGCCGTATTGGTGACGCTTCGAACTTGATGCGCTTTGGACAGCACGCTCAGGCGCAGCAG
>FTKT01000961.1_pt5 | contig 15193 bp, 15 predicted proteins | sample 1658271 | NCBI WGS metagenome assembly FTKT01 (sample SAMEA3914811, study PRJEB12502) | metagenome | biome: forest; material: soil | place: Canada | collected 2011-08-04 | depth 0.3 m | reverse complement strand
GCCTGCGCGCCCAGGGCCTGACCGTCGCCGATGCCGACTATCGTATCCGGCTCGATGGCCGCATCAAGGACGCGGCGCAATATGACGGCGACGCCGATGTGGCGCTGCGCAGCGGCCGGGTCACCGGACAGGGGCTCGACGCCCGTCAGGTGTCACTGTCGGCGACCGGGCTGAATGTCCACGTGGCCGCCGGATCGATGCGCGCCAAGGGCGCGGTGGCGGCCGATGCCGGCCAGGTCACCCAGGCCGGTACAGGTGTACACGGCGTGCGTGTCCGCGCCGATCGTTTCCAGCTGACGGCGGATGCCGCCGGCAGTCATGCCGATTTCGACGGGACGCTTACCGCCGACGGCGCCCATGCCGCCGACCTCGATCTCAGCCATGCCAGCGTGGCTCTGAATGGTGCGGTCGACAGCGATACGGCCTCCGGCGCCTGGGCCTTGAAAGCCCAGGGACGGGCGTCTTCGGATGGCACTTATGCCGGCCTGCACGCCCTGGCGCGCGGCCGTGACGCCAAGGACGATATCGCGCGGCTCGACCGCGGCCTGTCGCGTTTCAGCGCCCGCGTGCCCGGCTTCGTCGTATCCGCCGAAAGCCAGGGCGGCGATGCGGCTGATATCGATTTGCATCTGAAAGGGCCGGTCGACGCCAGCCTCGACGGCGGCCAGACGCTGGACCTCTTGCCGGTCGACGGCCGTCCGGTCTTCGCCAGCCATGCGCCGGGCGCGTTCGGCCTGACCTTAAAGGGCGGGCCCGAGGTCGCGCTCGATGTATCCGGCCTGACCCTGGCGGCCAATGGCGCGGTTGCCGGCGACTATACGCTCGACGGCCAGGTTTCGACGGCGCCGGTGACCGGCGCCAAGCTTGCGGCGCGCGGCCATTTCTCGACCGCCGGCGGTTTGTCCGCCACCTTGACGCAGCCCTTGACCTTCACGGCGGAAACCGCCGACCTTGGCGACACCTTTACCCATCTGTCGGGCACTTTGAGCCAGACGGGCGACACCTTCCTGCACGCCGATGCGGCCGGCTGGCGCGTCAATGGCGTCTTCAAGGGCCTGAGCCTCGATGCGCCCAGCGAGCAACTGAACCTGCGTGACGGCGAGGGGACGATTGGCGCCTTTTCGTTGCCGCACAGCGAGGCGATCGGGCTGAAGGCCGGGTTGACGCGCGGGCGCGTCAGCGACAGTTCGCCGGACGCGGAAGAACGCTTCTATCCGTTGACCTTGACCGGCACCCTTGTCCAGGACGCGCGCGCCCTGACCGGCCGTTTCGTCGCGGCGACGCCGAAGGCCGTCCTCCAAGGCAAGCCGCGGCCGGTGGTGGCGATCGACCTCGATAACGACAATGCGGCGCAAAAGGGCCAGTTGCGCCTGCGGACGCTGGATCTGACCTTTGCCCCGGGCGGGCTGCAGCCGCGTGACCTCAGCCAGATGGGCACGGCGATCCTGGCCAAGTCGGTTTCGGGCGGATTGAGTTTCGACGGTGGCTTCCGATGGGATCACAAGACGACGTCCTCGGCGGGTATCCTCAAGGTCGACGGCCTGAGCTTCGCCGGCGCCATCGGCACGGCCGAAAAGCTGCAGGGCGAGATCGACTTTACCTCGCTGTCGCCGTTGTTGAGCCAGCCCAACCAGTTGCTGGGCATCTATCGCATGCAGGTTGGCCTGCCGCTCAGCGACCTGGCGATGAGCCTGCAGTTCCAGGGCGACCGCATCGCCATCGAAAAGGCCACGGTCAATACGCCGGGGGGCATGGTTCATCTGGAGCCGATGAGCGTCGCCTTCGATCCGAAAATGCCGATCACTGGCGCCGCGGCATTCGACGGGCTCGATTTCGGCCAGGTCATCGCGTCGACCGGCCTGTCGAACGCGATGACCTTCGAAGGCAAGCTGTCCGGCCGTGTGCCGTTCTCGATCCTCGGCGGCCACGTCACGTTTGCCGGCGGCTGGATGAAGGCCGACGGCCCGGGCGATATCTCGATCAAGCGCCAGGCGGTGACCGGCGTGGCGGCCAGCGGCTCCCTGACCGGCGATGGACAGGCGCAGGCGGCGGCCGAACAGCCGGCGTTCAACCCGTTCCAGGACCTGGCCTACCAGGCGATGGAGCACCTGCATTACGACCAGTTGGACGCCAAGATCAATTCGCAGGCGGGCGGTGTGCTCGATACGGCTTTCCATCTGAAGGGCCGGTTCACGCCGCCGCAACAACAAAAAGCCCAGGTCAGCCTTCTGGACTACCTGAACGGCACCTGGACGCAAAAGCCGCTGAAACTGCCGTCGGATACGCCGGTCGAGCTCTATCTCGACGTGCCGGTCAATCTGGATGACATCCTGGACAGCCTGTCGCAGTTCGGCGGGAAGTAGCCTTGTTGCCTGGCGTTTGAACGCCGGTTCTCCGAACGCGAAGCGTGAGGCAAGGGCGACGCCCGCGTGGCGTTTGAACGCAAACGAAAAACTCTACCGTTCAGCCCCGGTTCAGCCTATATCGCCTAGCGTATGGACATCCGTACGGGGAGTTACGATGAACAAAGCCATTCCAGTGCTGGGCGCGATGATGATGGCGGTCGCGATGACCGCTTGCACGCCCTCGGTCAATGTCAACGTCAACCTGGCGCCGATCTACGCCAAGCTCGACGTCAATGTGAAGGTGCAACTCGACCAGGACGTCAAGAGCCTGGTCCAACAGAACCCTAACCTCTTCTAGGAAACCGTCATGCGCACTGTCCTGAACGCTATTATCGCCGCCGCCCTGATCGGCAGCGCCACCGCCTCGGTCGCCATGATCGCCACCCCGGCCTCGGCCGATATCGCCGCTTCCAAGGCCGTGGTCGATGCCGCCAAGGCCAAGGGGCTCGTCGGCGAGCGGTCCAACGGTTATCTCGGCTTCGTCGGCGCGTCTTCCGACGCCGCGCTGAAGGCGGCGGTCGACGAGATCAATGCCGGCCGTCACGACGTCTATGCCCAGGCCGCGGCCAAGAACAACGTCTCGATCGACGCCGCTGGGCAATCGGCCTTCAGCAACGTCATCTTCCCCAAGCTGGCCGCCGGCCAGTATTACCAGACCGCGGCGGGCGCCTGGGCGCAGAAGTAGGCCCGGATACGGCCCAAAACCAAGGACCCTCCCGGTTTCGGGAGGGTTTTTTTGTGCTTTGCAGGGTGATTTAAGGCAAATGTAACCCTAATTGGGCCATTTAGAGCGGGCGCGTCCAGTATGACGTCGGTTCGGAACGGCAGAATGGCCTATTCATTTACCCTGGTGCGCGCCTCGCAGGCGTCGCCCGACCAGATCAAGCCGTTGACCGCCCTGCGCTTCTTCGCCGCGCTGTGGGTCGTGCTGTATACCTATATCAAGGAACTGGACCTGCCGGTCCATTTCGGCCTGATCGACCACGGCTATCTCGGGGTCGACCTGTTCTTCGTGCTGTCGGGCTTTATCCTGAGCTATGTCTATCTCGAAGGCTTCGGGGCGGGGCGCTTTACCTACGGCCGTTTCATCGTCCATCGCCTCGCGCGAATCTATCCGCTGCATATCGCGACGCTTTTGTTCACCCTGATGCTGATCGGGATGGCAGCGCTGAACGGCATGTCGCTCGATCCCAATGCCGGCAATCCGGCGGCCCTGCCGGCCCACCTCCTGCTGATGCAGGCCTGGGGCATGGCGCCGACGGCGTCGTTCAACCACCAGTCCTGGTCGATCTCGGCCGAATGGTTCGCCTACCTGTCCTTTCCGGCGGTTGCCGCTGTGGCCTGGCGCCTGCGCGACCGGCCGATGCTGGCGGTCGGCCTGGCGGCCCTGCTGTTGACCGTCGTCTATATCCTGTTCGAAGCGGTCGCCGGCTTTGCCCTGACGCACGCCACCTTCCAGTGGGGCGTGCTGCGCATCGTGCCGGCCTTCCTGCTGGGCGCCTCGCTCTACCTGGCGCATCGGGCGGGGGCGGTCGCACGCCCGCACATCGCCATGGCCGGGGCCATGGTCGCCAGCCTCATGGTTATCGCCGCCTCGAGCTATTCACGATCCGATATCGTGATTGTGATCGCCTGTGGGTTGCTCGTCCTGTCGATGTCCGGTCTCGGCCGCGACGGCCGCGGTATTTTGTCGAGCCCGCTGCTCGTCTATCTCGGCGAAATCAGCTTCGCCACCTACATGATCTACGTTCCGTGGAAATGGATTTATCTGAGGGCGGTCAACGGCTTATTGGGGACTGACCACCAGGCTCTGCCTTTTGTGTGGTGGTTCGCTGGACTCCTGGCCCTGGTGCCTTTAAGCATGCTGGCGCACCACCTGGTCGAGGTTCCCATGCGGGGTGTCGTTCGCCGTTTCGGGGAGAAATTTCTCGTGAGATTCGGCCCAAAACTCGCCCGTCAAGGTTAATTTTTGACAGGACGGCGACAAAAATAGTTTTGAAATTTTATTTCTTCGTTGTACCAAAGACACAGGAACAACAGCGCAAAGGGTATCTGCGTGAATAAAGCTGTGACGGCCTGCTTGTGTGCCGCGTTATCTCTTAGTGTCGCCAGCCCTGTATTGGCGCGTCAGACACATCAGGCGGCTCGGTCGGAACAGTCCCGTTCGTCTTCGCCCTACCTGCAATGCGTGACCTTCGCGCGTCAGGTGACGGGCATGCAGATCTTTGGCGATGCCTATACCTGGTGGCAAAAGGCCACGGGCAAGTATGACGAAGGCCAGGCGCCCAAGCCGGGTGCGGTGCTCGTCTTCCGCTCGCAAGGCAAGATGAAGCTGGGCCACGTCGCCGTCGTTTCGCAAGTCATCACCGATCGTTATATCCAGGTCACCCACGCCAACTGGTCGCCCGTCGAAGGCCACCGCGGTCGTGTCGAAGAGAATGTCAACGTGCTTGACGTTTCCGACAAGGGCGACTGGTCCAAGGTCAAGGTGTGGTACGGCCCGCTGAACGATCTGGGCACCACCGTCTATTCGACCTACGGCTTCATCTACAAGGCCGCCCAAAGTGGCCAGGACATGGGTCAGCAACTGGTGGCCTCGATCTCGGGCAACAAGGACGCCGCCAAGGTCGAGACGACCAAGACCGCGGAAGCTTCGAGGCTCGTGGCGCCGACCCAGGTCGCCGTTGCCGAACAGGCCCCGGCCAACCTGCCGGAAGACCTGAAAGCCGCCCTGACGCCGGAAGCGCGCGCCGCCGCCCGCCAGCCTCGCGCCGTCACCGCCAGCGCCCAGATCACCGGTGCTTCGGCCCAGCAACTGGTCGCCCAGTTGAACGCCAACCACGGCGTCACTTCGGCCGAGGCCCAGGCCCACGGCAACGAGACCCTGGCGCACCCTTAAGGCGCGCGTCCAGGGCAAAAACACCTCGACAGCTTATATAGCGGACCGCTATCTGGAGGTCCCGTAGCGCTTGAGGTAACGCCTTGCTGATCCAGCATAAGCCCGACCAGATCGGCACCGCGACTGGTCAGGCGCTCGACGCCGGCATGGTCTGGTGCGATCTTTATAATCCGACGCGCGAAGAAGAAGTGAAGCTGGAGCATGAGCTCGGCGTCCCTTTGCCGACGCGCGAGGACATGGACGAGATCGAAACCTCGTCGCGACTCTACCTTGAAAAGGGGGCGGCCTTCATGACCGCCCAGATCGCCTTCTTCGGTGGCCAGACGCGTCTGCAGGCCGGTCCGGTGACCTTCGTCCTGGTCAAGAATCGCCTCGTCACCATTCGCTATATCGATCCGGCGCCGTTCAAGATCCTGTGCGGCCACGCCGCGCGCGAACCGGAGATGATGGCGACGGGGCCGTCGACCTTCCTCAGCCTGCTGGAAGTGATCATCGACCGTACCGCCGACCTGATCGAAAAGACCGAAGACCGCATCGACGCCGTGTCGCACGGGATTTTCCGCATCAAGCGCGAAACCCGGCTGGAAGATGCGTTGATCGAGATCGGCGACGTCCAGAACACCATCGCCAAGATTCGCGATTCCCTGGTCTCCCTGGCCCGCCTGACGGCCTTCGCCCACAATCTGGACGCCGAGGTCGTCGGCCTGCGCGACGGCAACCTGATCGACTTCCGCGACCGGCTGCGCACCATCGGCCAGGACGTGGCGTCCTTGTCCGATCATACCAGCTACATTACCGGCAACATGTCCTTCCTGCTCGATGCGGGCCTGGGCCTGATCAGCGTCGAGCAGAACAATGTCATGAAGCTGATCTCGGTCGTGTCGGTGATTTTCCTGCCGCTGACCCTGATCGCGTCGATCTATGGCATGAATTTCGAGGACATGCCGTTCCTGCACGCCAAGGGCGCTTTCTATTGGTGTATCGTGCTGATGATCGCCGTCGCCGGTGGCCTGCTTTGGTGGCTGCGGTCCAGGCGTTGGTTGTAGGCTCCGCGCGAAGCGCTTTTCTTAAAAAACGGGAACACGGAAATCCGTGTTTTTCCTTGTTTTCCGTGGCCAAATTCATAAGCTGAAGCGGCCTCAGAAGGTGAGGTTTGGCTTCGCCGATCGCTACGCTATTCGCGTTCCGTCAGGGTGTAGTTACAGCCCTTGTCGCGCATGTTGTCGGTCTGGGTTTCGATCATCCGGGCGCGGGTCAGGTCGGCATTGGTCAGGTCGGCATGGCTGAGCGTCGCGCGTGTCAGGTCGGTCCGGATCAGCCGGCCGCCGCCCAGGTCGAGCGGGCCGAGCTTGGCGCCTTCCAGCTGGGCGTGGGCCAGCTTGGCGCCCATCAGCTTGGTGCCGCGCAGATCGGCGCCCCGCAGGTCGCAACGGCGCAGGTCCGCGCCGGCGAGATTGGCGCCCTGAAGTTCGATGCCCTGCATATCCATGCCGAAGAAGACGCTGGTTTCGGCCGACAGGGTCGACAGGGTCCGCCGGCTCAAGCGGCGGACGAGGCGAAAATCGATGCCGTGAAGGGTTTGCCGGGCGCCGCCGGCGCCGCCGGTCTTCACCCAGGTTTCATGCTCACCGAGCAGGTCGTCCAGGGGCATGTCGTCGATAAAGACGCTGATCGGCGCGTCGAGCATGCCGGTGGTGTCGGCTTCACGCAGATTGCAGCCGTTGGTGGCCGTACCTTCCATGACCGCGTCGCGCAGCGTCGCGCCCGTGACATCGGCACCGGACAGGTCGGTGCCCTTGAGCATGGCGCCGTCGAGATTGGCTTTGCGCAGCTTGGCGTGCGACATGATGGCGCCGGACAGGTTGGCATCGCGGAAATCGGTCGACACGGCCATGGTGCCGGTCATCTTGGCGCCGGACAGGTCGGCGCCGGATAGAATGGCGTAGTCGAGTTCGCCCGGGCGCCGCTCGTGCTTCATCAGCCGGTAGCCCTGCTTGTCGTCCTTGAAGGCAATCTGGCCCTCGCGCAGGTCGGCGCCCAAAAGCGAGGCGGCGGTCAGGTTGGCGCCGCGCAGGCAGGCGCCGCGCAGGTCGGCCCGGTCGAGGCGGGCAAAGCGCAAATCGGCATTGCGCAGGTCGCAGCCGAACAGGTTGGCGCGCATGAAATTGGCGTCACGCAGCGAGGCGCCATAGAGCCGTGCCCCGGTCAGGTTGGCGTCGGACAGGTCGATGCCTTCCAGCTTGATATCGGTCAGGTCGATATAGGCCAGGTTGGCCAGCCGTCCGCCGGCTTTGCGGGCCTTGAACATCGTATGAAGGTCGAGGATTTCGCGCAGCGACGAGGGATCGAGGGGCTGCAGGGTCGCGGCGGACATCGGCAATTCCGGCTGGCCGGCGCGAAAACGGCGCCAGCAAAAAAGCTATGATCATCAAATGCCAACGGACATAACTGAGTCGCCGACGCGGGGATACCTGTAAACGGTTTCCCCAAAAGAAATACGGTAATCCGTAACTACTCGCCTAAAGTCATACGTTCAGGCTTATTCGGCCCGGCAGGCGGCGCACAGGCCGCGTGCTTCCAAAGTGATGTGATTCAGGTTGAAGCCGGCGCGGGCGGCGCTCTCCTGGATGTCGGACACGTTCGGAATGGCGATTTCGACGCTCTGGCCGCAGCAGTCGCACAGCAGGAAACCGGCCGTGTGCTTGTGGTCGTGCGTGTCGCAGGCAACGAAGGCGTTCAGGCTTTCGATGCGATGGATCAGCCCCATCTGCTCGAGAAAGCTCAGGGCGCGATAGACCGTCGGCGGCTTGGCGGCGCCATCCGGATGGAAGCGGTCGATGACGTCGTACGCCTTGACCGGTGCATTGGCTTCGAGGATCAGCTCGTAGGTGCGCAAACGCGACGTGGTCATGCGCTCGCCGGCTTCGGCGCACAGGGCCTGGGCCTCGGCCATCCGCGTGGCGCGGTCGGCAGGCTTCAGGTCGTGATCGTGGTCGTGGACGTGGTCGCAGGCATGGCTCATGACGGGAAAATAAGCCTTCGGCGCGGATTCCGCAAGACGCCCCAAGCGACCGGTCAAAGAGGCCGAATGTCGCATCGGTCGTTACAAGGCGCTGTTATACTGTTTCAGTTTTGACTTGACCTCTTACATGTTATTCCATAACACGAGTGCGTTGCAGCATGTTGGAGTTGGATTTATGGGTAAGCGGCCGGGTCACAAGATGGCGCAGAAGGCAGCGTGGCTGGCCGGTTTTTCGGCGCTCGCCCTATGTGCCGGCATCGCGCATGCCCAAACCGCGACCGCTTCCGGCGACGACAAGCCGACTGAGGTGGTCATCCGCGCCCGCCGCCTGGACGCCGCCCAGCAAGCGATCCAGCCCGATATCGGCGCCTCCAGCTATTCCGTGCCCGAAGCCATCGTCAAGGCGCTGCCTGGCGGCGACAACGCGTCGCTGAGCGACGTCATCCTGCAGGCGCCGGGCGTCACCCAGGACAGTTATGGCCAGCTTCACATTCGCGGCGATCACGATGGCGTGCAATATCGCCTGAACGGCATCATCCTGCCCCAGGGCCTGTCGAGCTACGGCGAGGTGCTGAGCCCCCGCTATGCCCGCTCGATCGAAATGATCACCGGCGCATTGCCGGCGCAATACGGTCTGCGCACGGCCGCGATCATCAATATCACGACGCAATCCGGCCTGAAGAACGGCGGCAACGTGTCGATCTACGGCGGCAGTCACGGCGACTATGAGCCGTCGCTCAGCTATGGCGGCTCGAATGGCACCGACACCTATTTCGGCTCGCTGAGTTACAAGCAGTCGCAACTGGGCATCGAAAGTCCATACAATACCGAAACCCCGCTGCACGATCGCACGGCGCAACTGATGGGCTTCGGCTATTACGACCACATCATCGACGACGACAGCCGCCTGTCGCTGATCGTCGGCGCGTCGAACCAGAGCTTCCAGTTACCCAACGTGCCGGGCCTGAATTCGGCGACCGACGGCGCGGGCTATACGGTCAACGGCGTCTCCAGCTTCGCCAGCGACCATATGCAGTCGCACCAGACGGAATCGACCGACTACGTCATCGCTTCGTACCTGAAGACGATCGGCGCCATGAGTACCCAGGTCTCGGTGTTCGCGCGGACGTCCAAGCTGGTCTACATGCCGGACTGGGACGCCGAGCTGGCCTTCAACGGGATCGCCCAGGCGGCCGACAAGAAGGATACGGCCGTCGGCATCCAGGCCGAGGGCTCGTGGATGATCAACAACCATCACACGGTGCGCGGCGGTGTCATCGCCTCGAGCGACGACAGCCACAGCGAGACGCTGAGCCACGTCTTCCGGCTGGACGACGACGGCAACCAGATCTCCGACGTGCCGACCGTCATCGCCGACAGCGGCAAGAAGGTCTCCAACACGATCAGCGTCTACGTCCAGGACGAATGGCACATCGCCGAGCCGTTCATCCTGAATTACGGCCTGCGTTACGACAAGCTGGAGTCCTACCGGACCGAAGACCAGCTTAGCCCCCGGATCAATTTCGTGTGGATGCCCAAGCTGTTCAGCTTCGGCGACACCACGGTGCACGGGGGCTATGCCCGCTATTTCACGCCGCCGCCCTATGAGTTGGTCGCCACCAACACCCAGGCGCTGTTCGCCGGGACGTCTTTCAACATCGCCGGCCAGAACGACGTGCCCTATGCCGAGCGCGACAACTATTACGATCTCGGCATCCAGCAGAAGATCGGCAAGAAGATCAGTATAGGCATCGACAGCTATAATCGCGTGTCGCGCTACCTGCTCGACGAAGGCCAGTTCGGCGCGCCGATCATCCTGACGCCGTTCAATTACAAGTATGGCCGCAACAAGGGCGTGGAGTTCACGTTCGACTACGATAGCGGTCCGCTGACCACCTATGCCAACCTGGCGATTTCCCAGGCGCAGGGCCGGGACGTGGTGTCGTCGCAGTTCAATTTCGATCCGACGGTCGAGCTGCCGTATATCGCCACCCACTACATCTATGTCGACCACAATCAGACGACCTCGGCCTCGGCGGGGGCGACCTACAAGATCGGCGAAACCCACCTGTCGTTCGACGCCATCTATGGTTCCGGGCTGCGCACCGACGGCGCCAACGGCATTCCCAACGGCCAGCGCCTGCCGGCCTATGTCCAGGTCAATCTGAGCGTCAGCCAGCACCTGAAATGGCTGGGCGGCGTCGATGCGCGGCTGGACGTGATCAATGCCTTCGACCGGGCCTACGAGATCCGCGATGGCTCGGGCGTCGGCGTCGGCGCGCCGCAGTGGGGCCAGCGCCGCGGCGTCTTCGTTGGACTGAGCAAGGATTTCTGATCGGGCGGTACGGTCCCTAATTACCGGTTTCCTGCGCTGAAACGGCACACAAGAATCGTTTCAACCGAAATGTGAGCCGGCCATTTCCCCTAAATCCGCGACCCCGCTTGCCGATGCGCCAGGCATGGGTTAGAAGCGACCTTCGTTTTTGCAACCCAAGCCCTTTCAAGCGATCTCATGGCCGAACAAAATACTCCTGACGCGACGCTCTCCGGCAATGTCTTGTTCTACAAGAACCCGGAACCCCTGAGCCCCGAGGCGCATGGCGCCATGGGCATCAGCGCCACGCCGCACCCGCACGCCTTCGTCGCTGAAACCAATGTCGTGCCGCTGACCGTGGCCGAATTCCCGGCGGCGTCGCTGAGCTACCCGATCGTCTTCATCGGCGAAGGCTACATGCCGGTGGCGGCCATGGGCCTGTCGTCGGGCCAGAATGTCTTCGTGTCGACCGACGGCACCTTCCGCCCGGACGCCTACCTGCCGGCGTTCGCCCGCCGCTATCCCTTCGTGTTCGCCAATGACGAACGCGAAGAGCGCATGATCCTGTGCGTCGACACCCAGGCGTCGATGGTTCGCTCCAGCAATCCGGACGTGCCGTTCTTCGAAAACGGCAAGGCGACGCCTTACGTCGAAAACGCGATGCAGTTCTGCTCGGACTTCGAACAAGAACGCCGCCGCACCGAGTCGTTCGTCGGCCTGCTGCGCGAACTGGACCTGCTGTCGCCGCGCGAAACCCTGTACCGCCCGCAAAATCCGGACGGTTCGGCCGGTGAGCCGCAAAAGATCGCCGAATACTTCGCGGTCGACGAGGCCAAGCTGGGGCAATTGTCCGGCGAAAAGCTGGTCGAACTGCGCGACAACGGCGCGCTGACCCACATCTACGCGCACCTGAACTCGCTGCTGGCCTGGGATAAGCTGATCGCCCTGACCATCGAGCGCAACAACGGCGCCGCGCCGGTCGTCAACTAAGCGACCCGATAAGCCTATAAGGAAAAGCCCCGGAGCGATCCGGGGCTTTTTCATTTTCGAACGCCTTTGAATGGCGACGGGGATTTTGAGTGGCGATAACGCGCTGGGCGCGTTTATTGCGCCTCCGGGGCCTTCGGAAGCCGCTGGAAGACCGAGCGGGTCAGGCACGAGAAGACCAGGCGGCCGGCTTCGTCGAGCAGGTCGTGCTGGGCGATGACGACGCCCTTGCTTTCGCCGACGGCGTCCTTGCCCATGACGGTCATGCGGGCGCGCAGAAGTTCGCCCGGCGGCGGATTGCGCGACCAGCGCAGCGCGTCGACGGCCAGGCGCTTGGTCTGCGGCCACGCCGAAGAGGCTTCGGTTTCGAGTTTGGACCACAGGACGAAGATCAGGGCGTCCGGCACGCCCTCGGCGCGGTCCCAGTTGGGCGCGTAGGTCTTGCAGAAGGCTTCGAGCTCGGTTTCGGAAATGACACCGGCGCCAAGCGAGGCGCCCTGGCCGATCCACAAATCATCGAACGCTGCGGGCATGGGCGAAACCGGTCTGTAAAGGCCTGAAAGAGGGCCCTCATAAACCGAGTTGAGGTTTCGCGCAACGGCGTTTGCTGACAAGTCCGCCGCTGGTAAAAATCGCGTCACGAAGAGCGCGGATTTGTTGTAATTTACGGGCGGCTGTGATTGTGTCGCCGGGTGTATCAAGGCCCCTTTGTGTTGAAGGTTTCATGAGTTCCGAAACGACCCCGAGTGTGATCGAGGACGATGCCTATCAGGGGGTTTACCATGGCCTCGGCGCGGCTATGAAGGGCCGCCAGGCCGCGGGCGACGCGCGGACCGATCGCTTCCACCTGGCCGAACTTCTGAGAACCACACGCGAGGCCAAGGGGCTGACGCTGGACGAGGTCGTCGAGATCACCCGGGTACGCCGTGCCTATCTGGAGGCCCTGGAGCAGGCGGCTTACGACGTGCTGCCAACGCGCGCCTTCGCGATCGGTCACGTCAAGGCCTATGCCAAGGCCCTGGGGCTCGACGAAGAAGCCCTGGCCGAGATGTTCAAGTACGAAGTGGCGGAATCGGCGACGCGGCTGCACGCGCCCTCCGGTACCTCGCTTGAAGACGTCAAGCCGAACTACCGGCTCTATGTCTCAGGCGCCATGTGCCTGGTGGCGGCGATCGCCGTATGGAACGTGCTGCAGCACAACCCCAATCTCCTGTCGTCCAAGGCCAAGGGGCCGGGCAATCTCGACAGCCAGGCCTGGTCGGCCGGCGTGCCGATGATCCGCGACGGCGTCGTCTACGTGACGCGTTCGGCGCCAGCGCCCAAGGACCAGGATATTCCGCCGCCCTATGTCACGCCGGGGCTTGAGGAGGGTTTCGCTTCGATCGCGGCGGCCGGCAACCACGACCAGCAGGCGGCCGTGCCGGTCCAGGACCTGCAGGCGCGCAAGTCGTTCAACCCGCGCGGCGCCGTCTACGGGGCGCCGCCGGAAAACTCGACCGTGACCGTCCAGGCGACCAAGAGCGTCAACCTGATCGTCCACGGTGCCGACAGCACGGTTTATTTCGCCCACGAACTGGGGGAGGGCGAGGCGTACCGCTTCCCGTCCAACAGTCAGCAGGAGCTGACCGTCGACGTGTCCGATCCGTCGGCGCTCGACATGTATTATAACGGTGAATATGCCGGGGCGCTGGACGGGCCGAGTTCGACCATCGGCCGCCTGAATCAGCGCGCGGCGCAGTTGTCGGCGGCGTTGGACGCCCACCAGGGTGCGCAGGGCCAGGGATCGGCGCTGTACAAGGCGCCGCCACCGGCGCCGGAAAAACCGCAACTGGCGCCGCATTCCGACGCGCCCATCCCCTATATGCCGGGCAAGACCCTGGCGCCGGCGCCGGTCCATCCGACGCCCAAGGCGGCCAAGGCCGCGGCATCGTCCGCCGCGGCGACGCCTGCGCCGGCCAAACCGGAGACGCCAAAGCCCGAGGCTCCCAAGCCCGAGGCGTCCTCGTCGGCCGCGCCCGAAGCGCCGACCGACACGCCAGTGCCGCAATAAGTTGTTAAATCTGCCTTGTGTCAGGCGGCACGCGGCGCGATATAGCACCTGACAGGTCAAAAGGATTTCGATCATGGACACCCAGCACCCGGCCGGCGCGCATGACCATACCCATGTCCGCCCCTGGCGTACCATAGACCGCCGCAAGAGCCGCCAGATCATGGTCGGCAAGGTGCCGGTCGGCGGCGACGCACCGATTTCGGTGCAGTCGATGACCAATACCAAGACCTCGGACGCCGAGGCGACCATGGCGCAGATCCGCGCCCTGGAAGAGGCCGGCGCCGACATCGTGCGCGTCTCGTGCCCCGACGTCGAGTCGACCCGGGCACTGAAGACCATCGTTCAGCACGCCAATGTGCCGATCGTCGCCGATATCCATTTTCACTACAAGCGCGCCATCGAGGCCGCCGAGGCCGGCGCCGCCTGCCTGCGGATCAATCCCGGCAATATCGGCTCGGCCGACCGGGTGCGCGACGTCGTCCAGGCGGCCAAGGATCATGGCTGTTCGATGCGCATCGGCGTCAATGCCGGCTCGCTGGAAAAGGACCTGATGGAAAAGTACGGCGAGCCGTGCCCCGACGCCATGGTCGACAGCGCGCTGTTCCACGCCAATATCCTGCGCGACCACGATTTCCACGAGTTCAAGATTTCGGTGAAGGCATCCGACGTCTTTTTGACGGTGGCCGCCTATCAGCAACTGGCCGACGCCATCGACTGCCCGCTGCATATCGGCGTGACCGAAGCCGGTCCCCTGCGCACCGGCACCATCAAGTCGTCGATCGGGCTGGGCAATCTTCTGTGGGCCGGCATCGGCGATACGATCCGCGTCTCGCTGGCGGCCGACCCGGTCGAGGAAATCAAGGTCGGCTTCGATATCCTGAAGTCGCTGGGCCTGCGCCATCGCGGCGTCAACATCATCGCCTGTCCGTCGTGCGCCCGCCAGGGGTTCAATGTCATCGACACGGTGGCCAAGCTGGAAGAACGGCTGGCCCATATCGCCAAGCCGATGTCGCTGTCGATCATCGGCTGCGTCGTCAACGGTCCGGGCGAAGCGCTGTACACGGATGTCGGTTTCACCGGTGGCGGGGCAGGGGCCGGCATGGTCTATATGGGCGGAAAGCCGGACCACAAGCTGAAGAACGAAGACATGATCGACCACATCGTGGAATTGGTCGAAGCTCACGCGGAAAAGCTCTAAAAGAAAAAGCCCCGAACCGCAGGTTCGGGGCTTTTTCTTTTAGGCGCGTTTCAGTTCCAGCGGTTCGGTGATCGCCAGCTTGCCGCCCTGGCGCGTCAGGATGTCGCCGATGACATCGCTGGCGACCGGCTTCGAATAGAGGAAGCCCTGGATGATCGTACAGCCGGTCTGGCGCAGGATGTTCTTTTGCGCCCGGGTTTCGACGCCCTCGGCGACGATGTTCAGGTTCAGCGCCTTCGACAGCTTGACGATGGCGCGGATGACCGCTTCGGCTTCCGGGTCGACGCCCAGGTTCGACACGAAGGAACGGTCGATCTT
>FTKT01004233.1_pt1 | contig 15267 bp, 11 predicted proteins | sample 1658271 | NCBI WGS metagenome assembly FTKT01 (sample SAMEA3914811, study PRJEB12502) | metagenome | biome: forest; material: soil | place: Canada | collected 2011-08-04 | depth 0.3 m | reverse complement strand
AGGTAGTCCCACTGGCAGCCGGTCCGGGACTGGTAGAGCAGGGCGTTGACGATCTCCCGCATCTCGTAGCGACCCTCGTGGCCGCTGACCGAGGGATGCTGGGCCTTCCACGAGGTGATCACCGGCTCGATCAGCGCCCAGCGTTCGTCGGATAAATCGCTCTTGTAGGGCTTGCGGTCACTCACGCAGTCACCTCAGCACGGCACCAGCCCCGCGACCTGCCGTAGACGGTAAAGCCACACGTTCAGGCGACGACAGAACGGACATCAGCTCACATTCCGCCCTCTCAGAAGCCCCTGTGGGTGTCGAGGCTGGGTGCATGGTTCTTGCCCCCCCAGGCGTGAGGGCAGCCTCTCCAGCGAAACACGCACGCAGTGAGCGCAGACTCAGGGGCAGGCGCAGTCATGTTTGATTGACCCCCATGGGGAGAAGAATGACTGTGTGAGGCGATCAGCATGTCAGTCACTTCTGCGTCGAACCATATAGGTCTCCCGACTCCTCGCCGCTGGATCCAGCGAGCCAGCGCTATGCCATGGGTTCCAGGGAGCGTTGGTGAGATCGTGGACAATCTCTGTGTCCTGCTGGCGAGCATCAAGCAGGACCCTGGGCTTGACCGGCCCTTCACGTGGCCCTCGTCCGGTGATGTAACTACCCTCCGGGAAGCCGTGACTCCATTGGGAACCTCCGGCTTGCTGGCGCGTCACAGTCGAGGGTTTGCGGTGAACCTGACGCCTGAGGCGGAGGGATTCCTCGAGAGCCGGAGTACCGATTACCTTATAGGTCTTTTCCACTCCCGGATCCGCTTTGTTGGTGAGGCGCTGCTGCTTCTGGAGCACCCGGTAAGCAGCGCGGAACTCAATCAATCGGCCGATGAATTGTACGGGCTGGTGTGGGCGACTCTGGATCAGGTGAGTCGCCGGACTCGATGGTTCCGGGCTGCCGGGCTCCTCGATCTCTGGACGGGAAGTAATCAGCTAGTCCTTACTGATCACGGCCAAGTATTCTGTGATTGGCTCTCGATCACCGAACCGTATGAAGTGCCAGGTAGGAGGAAAGCAATTGTTGCCGATGCTATTCTGCCTGGCCCCGGGCCGGTCCTGAGTGAGGAAATTGCGAGGATGAGCCAAGGGAGGCTGCAAGCCCGCAGGGCACCTATCGGGTATATTGCGGGCGGGTACTCGCAGGAATCAATTCGAACGTTGCTGAATCTGGCATCTCCGGAAATTGGCCGGGACGAATTTGTGGCTGCTTGCATGGAGCAGTCAAATCTCGTAGAGTCCTCGGCGCATCAGTCCCTGATGACCCTTCGGACTCTTGGTCTAGTGCAGCAAATCGGGGTCAGCACTTTTGCGCCGACGGAGCTAGGCCAGGAGTGGCTGGCAACTGACTATGCGGTAGACCTGATACGGATTATTCATTCAAAGATATTGCTTATCGGTGAGGTTATCGCTGGGGTTGCTCACGAGGCGGGGTCGGGCCCGCTGCATCACTGGCTGGCCGATGCGTATCCGGGCATCCCTATCACGCGAGCCGAATTGGCCAAACGCCTTGCCCTGCTTCAAGATGGTGGATTGATAGAATCGATCGGCTATGCCCGCCACCAGGTCACCCAGCTCGGTAAGGCATTCCTCGGGGCGGTTCCCATATTGGAACCTGAGGCGGCAGCCCCGGTGCCAGAAGCAGGCGACGTCGGCGGGATGGCCGAAGATCCCTGCGGAGATCGCCTGGCCGATCAGGCCCAGGAGCTCTTGGAAGCTTCAACGGACAGCCTTAATCCGATTCGGTTCGAGCGGGCTCTGGAAGTGGTATTTCGCACGCTTGGGATCGGAGTAAAACATGTCGGCGGCTCAGGAAACCCGGATCTATGCCTGACGTTTTGGATTTCACCCACAGAGCGACGAAATGTTACTGTCGAGGCCAAGACCAACGGTAGTGGGGTAGTTCCGGAGAAGGAATTTAAGCCGCACATACTTGAAGGTCACCGCAAGAAGAGTTCAGCCGAGCGGGTAATTTTTGTAGGTCCTGGCTTTTCTGGTCGGATACCGATTTGGGCTGCAGATGAAGGGATTGTTCTCCTTTCGGCCCGGCAAATTGCTGAGATGCTCATCAAGGTAAGCGGAGTTGGATTGCTTCCAAGTGGTATTTTCCATCTCATATTTGCGGGGGTGGCCGACGAAGTTCAGGGATCCTCCGAGGCTGTCTGGGTGGATGCGGAGCGTGCCTTGGAGGCAGTGCATCGAGCTGCAAGGGACCTGTGGGCAGCCGGGAATGACGAGAAAGATATCGAATACACGGGCGGTGCGCTGACTGCCCGTGATATCTGGCTTATGCAGAAGGAACGCGCGAGTGTTCATCTCGACAAGGCGGAGCTTCAGTCAGCATTGGAGTTCCTGTCCAGTCCGCTGGTTTCAGGTGCCGTCAGAGGGGCCAGTGGATCGTTTGTCGCCGCAGCCCCACCGCAGCTTGTTGCGGCTCGACTTCGAGTGCTGGCCGACGTGATTGAAAATGGATCACCGAAGGCAAGGCTGATTATTCAGACCCCGAAAACCCGTCAGATCTCTGGGCAATCTAGAAGGGTTGAAACAAAGGCAGGGAACCGACCGGTCCTGGCCTCGCAGATCCGCGCCTGGGCACGCGAAAACGGCCGTCGGGTGAGTGCGTCGGGTCGGCTCCCCTCAAGTCTGGTGGCTGATTTCATGGCTTCCGCTGCCGATACTCCTCAGTATCGTCCTGCGGATGGGCGGCCAGGGCATCGAGACGATGAGGCCTGACTCAATGATGTTTCCCAGGCGAGCGCACGATCTTTCTCGTTGGCGCCGCCGGAGGGCGTAGCCATCTCGGTCTGCTCCGGCGTGTTCGATGGGGTCGTCGCCGCGGGTACCTGGACGGCTGGGGTACTGGCCGTCATGGTGAACCGCTTGGCTGACGCGACCTCGCCCTACCTGCTGCAGCACGCCGACAATCCGGTGGACTGGTGGCCCTGGGGGCCGGAGGCGTTTGCGGAGGCGGCACGGCGTGGGGCGCCGGTGTTGCTGAGTCTGGGGTACGCAGCGTGCCATTTGTGCCAGTGAACTCGTCAATCGAGTAGTGGGTCCGGCGGGAACATTGCCAGCATAATCCAGCCCGGGCCAAGGATCCACGGCGAGCCGCCTGCCCGGTAGCAGAAGGCGGGAGGATCAGAGTTTCCGCACCCCGAGGTCGGTGAAGAGCTTCCTGGTAACAGGGTCGACCGAGTACAGCACCAAGCCGCGCATCGAACGGGTCATCAACACGCCGTAGGCCCTGCACAATGCCCGGGTGAGTTCGGTGTCGTCGTCGATGCGTGAAGCCTTGCTCTTCACGTGCTTGCGGTGGGCGACCCAGGCGCCGTCCTCCCACGTGAGATCGGGGCCCATGATCACGCCGCCCCACTCGTACTCGAGCCCCTGGGCCGTGTGCACGCACCCGATCTGCCCGAAGCCTCCGGGGTCGGTCGCCCAGAACTTCCGCTTGGGTATTCCCTGGGTGCTGTGGTTGTCGCCGGCGTTCCAGGGGCGTGCCCAGTCGGGATCGGGGCTGACGTCGGGGAAGGTGCCGGTGTCGTCGGTCCAGCCCCAGCACATTCCGGCGGTCATTCGGGCGCTCACGCCCGTCGGGTCCTTGCCCTGGAGGAAGGACTCCATCTCGGCAGCACTGTCAGCGTAGTAGAGCTCGAAAGGCTCAGGGTCGGTGGCGCCGTCAGGACGCCACGCTATGGGGTCCCCGGCCATGAGCCGGCTGACCCAGGTGTCGTATGTCGAGCTGCCGACGGTTCGGAGTACCCGGTCCAGGTTGATCGGCACGATCTCTACGCCGAGGTTTTGGAGCTCGCTCTTGAGTCTCTCAGGGGACCAGACCTCTTCTGCGAAGAGGCGTTGATCCCCGTCGATGAAGAAGACCGGCACGCGAGCGTGGGTGACGACTTCCTCCACCGAGGTCGGCCCTGTCTGCCGCATCCCGAAGGAACCGGTCTTCGGTCGCAGGCTGAGGCGGTGGGCTTCGTCACAGACGATCAGGTCCAGCTCGTCGGGCCCGAACTTGTCGGCAATCTGCACCAGCGGCCTGAAGACCTTCTGGTGCCCCTTGGCAGCCCGCTTGAAGGTGTCGCGAGAGGCGACGCCGCCGGAAACGAAGGCAGCAGAGTGTCCAGCTTGCAGCGCTTCTCCCAACGCGGTGAGCGCAACGAGTGACTTGCCGCTGCCCGCACGTCCCTCGATGACGAATACCTTTTTCACCCCCTGCGATCCGACGGCTGCCGTGGCATCGGCGATCGCCCGGACCGCCCGCAGTTGGTGTTCGACGAGACTGAACCGGGTGTGGCCGTTGACGATCGCCGCGGTCTCATCGGTCAGAAGGTTGGTCGAGCGTCGACGTCCGAGCAACTCCTGTGCGGCCTCCGCGCCGGAGTCGGAGCTGAAGTTCGCGGTCAGGAACTTCTCCAGGTCCCCCGGTTGCCGTGCAGTGAACGTGGGGATCCCTGGGCGAGGGGACACCTGGCTTATCCACTGGTGCTTCGGATCCATCAGGTTGTGCAGGTAGGCCGCGCCTACGAGATTGACGTAGCGGTCGTCGAACATGCTGTGGTGCCTGCGCAGGTCGTCCATGTTGTTGCCGACCTGGACCGCAGGATGCTTGAGGTGCCTCTCGTACTCAGGGAACGGCGCGTAGACCAGATCCCTGGCGCAGCGCTGGCAGAGCGTGGTGTTACCGTCCGCCCTGCACGAGGCGCAGAGCCCGGCTGTCTTCGACACGGTCGGACGCTCGATGCTGCCCCACTGCTTGAGCTCGATGACCGCGTAGCTGAGCCGTCCTGATGGATGTTGTCCTGCGAGGACGACGTCGATGTGGTTCATCCGGCCGTCGGCGAGGTACTCGATGAACATCCGCACCTGGCCGAGCCCGAGGTTGTCCAGCGTGGTCGCCAGCTCGTAGACGCTCTCACGCCAGGACCTGACATCCGAGGGGCTCGGTTTCTTGTCCTTCGGGTGCGCGGCGGTGTAGCACTCGCTGATCTTCCGGACCAACTGATGACGGTCCCTTACCAGACGCTGTACGGACCAGAACGCCTCCAGCGGCTTCCAGCCGCTCCCAACCGCCATCCCGTTTACCTCCAGTGAACGGAAGCTCTCCTGAGCCGATTCAGTGGAACTTAGCAGTATCGTATTGTCATTCAATCTGGATTTCCCTGGTCGGCTGCGGTAGGCGGACTACGGCGGAGCTGGCCCGGGTGAGCCCTCAGGGCTGAGCCGCGTGAGACGCTGGTTCGCATGAACCGTCTTGCCGACGCGACTTCGCCGTATCTGCAGCAGCACGCCGACAACCCGGTGGACTGGTGGCCCTGGGGGCCCGAGGCCTTCGAGGAGGCGCGCCGGCGGGGGGTGCCGGTGCTGCTGTCCGTCGGGTACGCGGCCTGCCACTGGTGCCATGTGATGGCGCATGAGTCCTTCGAGGACGAGGCGTTGGCGGCCTATGCGAACGAGCACTTCGTGGCCGTCAAGGTGGACCGCGAGGAGCGGCCGGATGTGGATGCGGTCTATATGGAGGCGGTGCAGGCGGCTACGGGGCAGGGTGGGTGGCCGATGACGGTGTTTCTGACGCCGGAGCGGGATCCGTTCTACTTCGGGACGTACTTTCCGCCGGAGCCGCGGCATGGGATGCCGGGTTTTCGGGAGGTGCTGGAGGGGGTGAACGCGGCCTGGCGGGACCGGCGGGGGGAGGTCGGTGAGGTGGCCGGGCGGATTCGGGCGGATCTGGCGGAGCGGGCTTCGGTGTACGGGGCGGGGTCGGGTCTGCGGGCGCCGGGGGAGGCGGAGTTGCGGCAGGCGGTGGTGGCGTTGGGGCGCGGGTACGACGCGACGCGGGGCGGGTTCGGCGGGGCGCCCAAGTTCCCGCCGTCGATGGTGTTGGAGTTCCTGCTGCGCCACCATGCCCGGACGGGGTCAGAGCCGGCGTTGGAGATGGTCCGGCGCAGTTGTGAGGCGATGGCGCGGGGCGGGATCTACGACCAGCTCGGTGGCGGGTTCGCGCGCTATTCGGTGGACGCGCAGTGGGTGGTGCCGCACTTCGAGAAGATGCTGTACGACAACGCGTTGCTGCTGCGGGTCTACCTGCACCTGTGGCGGGCCACCGGCGAGCCGCGGGCGCGCCGGGTGGCGCTGGAGACGGCGGACTTCCTGCTGCGTGAACTGCGCACGGAGGAGGGCGGGTTCGCCTCGGCGCTGGACGCGGACAGTGTGGACGCGGTCAGCGGGAGGTCGGTGGAGGGCGCCTACTACGCCTGGACGCCGGAGCAGTTGACCGAGGTGCTCGGCGAGCGGGACGGTGCGCTGGCGGCCGCGATGTTCGAGGTCACCGAGGGTGGCACCTTCGAACACGGCTCCTCGGTGCTGCAGTTGTTGAGCGACCCGGAGGACGGGGAGGCGTACCGGCGGATCCGCGAGCGGCTGCTGGCGGCCCGGGCCGGGCGTCCGGCGCCGGCGCGGGACGACAAGGTGGTGGCCGCCTGGAACGGGCTGGCCGTCGCGGCGCTGGCGGAGGCCGGTGCGCTGCTGGACCGGCCGGACCTGGTGGAGGCCGCGGCCCGGGCCGCCGATCTGCTGCTCTCGGTCCATCTCACGGCCGAGGGGCGGCTGTTGCGCACCTCGCGGGACGGGCGTCCGGGGGTCAACGCGGGCGTGCTGGAGGACTACGCCGACACGGCGGAGGGTTTCCTCGCGCTCTACGCGGTGACGGGTGAGGAGTCCTGGCTGGCGCTGGCCGGTGGACTGCTCGACACGGTGCTGAAGCACTTCACCGACGATGCGTCAGGCGCCCTGTACGATACGGCGGATGACGCCGAACAGCTGATCAGGCGTCCGCAGGATCCGACCGACAACGCGGCGCCGTCCGGCTGGACGGCCGCCGCGAGCGCGCTGCTGTCGTACGCCGCGTACACCGGCTCGGAACGGCATCGGACGGCCGCCGAGCGGGCGTTGGGAATCGTCGGTGCGCTGGCCGGGAAGGCGGCGCGGTTCATCGGCTGGGGCCTGGCGGCGGCCGAGGCGTTGGCCGACGGGCCGCGCGAGGTGGCCGTGGTCGGCCCGGCGGGGGACCCGAGGACGGCGGTGCTGCACCGCACCGCCCTGCTCGCCACGGCGCCGGGCGCGGTGGTCGCGCTGGGAGTGCCGGTGGCGCAGGGGGCGCCGGTGGCCACGGGGGAGTCGCAAGCCGTCCCGCTGCTCGCCGACCGTCCGCTGGTCGGCGGCGCGCCGGCCGCGTACGTCTGTCGGCACTTCAGCTGCGAGGCGCCGACCACCGAGCCCACCGTGCTCGCCCGGTCGCTGGGCGTGCGGGCCGATGCGGTGGCCGGCTGACGGGCGCGGTAATCGGTGGCGCCGGCGGGGAGGAGTCGCCAGGATCGGGTGCATGACCTGGACCTTGAGCGATTCGCCGGACGATTTCCTGGCCGCCGCGGGCGAGTTCCTCGCCGCCGACCCGGCGGAGAACACCGTGCTGCTGTCCATCGCGGCCCGACTCGCCGCGGGTACTCCGACGGGCGGTGACCCGGCGCTGCCGCCGTCTCTCGGCTGGTGGCGTCCGGCAGCGGGAGCGCCGGTCGGCGGGGCCTTCGTACGGATGCCGGCTCAGCCGCTGCGGCTGAGCCGGATGCCGCGGGAGGCGGCGGCGCGGCTGGCCGAGACGCTGAGTGCGGAGGAACTGCCGGGCGTGACAGGGGTGGTGGAGGCGGCCGAAGCCTTTGCCGGGGCCTGGACCGCCCGGTCGGCGCAGGACGTGCGGGTGCACCGGAACGAACGGCTCTACCGGCTGGGCGAGTTGACGCCGCCGACCGTGGACGGGCGGCTGCGGCCGGCCGGGCCGCCGGACCTGGAGCTGCTGACCGGCTGGGTGCTGGCCTTCGTGGAGGAGGCCGAGGTCGCACCGGGGGACGTCGTGCGGATCGTCGAACGACGCATCTCCACCGGCGACTTGTGCGTCTGGGAGCGTGACGGCCGGCCGGTCTCGATGGCCGGGGTGTCGCCGGTGGTGGCGGGCATGGCGCGGATCGGGCCGGTCTACACTCCGCCCGAAGAGCGCGGCCGGGGCTTCGGCGGCGCGGTGACGGCCGGGATCTCCGAGCTGGCGCTGGAGCGGGGTGCGACGCAGGTGGTGCTCTTCACCGATCTCAGCAATCCGACCAGCAACTCGCTGTACCAGAGGCTGGGTTACCGCGCGGTGGGGGACCAGGTGGTGCTGGACTTCACCGGCTGACCCGGCTGACCCGGCTGACCCGGTTGGCCCGGTTGGCCCGGTTGTCCCGGTTGGCCCGGTTGCCCCGGCTGACCAGGTTGACCGGCGGCTGGTCCCGCCAGGCTGGTGACCCGGCGGCAGGTCACCCGCCGCCGGTGCCCGGGTCAGTCCCAGTCCCACCGGATCCCGAGCAGGCAGGGCGCCAGCCCGCTCCCCACCAGGTGCACGGAACTGTGGCCGTCCAGGGTGAGTTCCTCGCTCTCGTACGGTTCGGCGCCGGGGGAGTGGGCGGCGATCCGGTGGCAGCGGACCGGGAGGGCCCCGGGGTGGAAGCTCGCCTGCAGAACGTACTGCGCCGCACCGGAGTTGAAGCCCCGCAGGTACTCGGCGCTGGGTTCGACCGAGGGTGCGTCGTCGAAGCCGTAGGCGAGCAGGTGGGTGTCGCCGGTGCGCAGCCGGCGGTCCAGCAGGAGTTCGGCGATGACCAGCCGGGAGGTCTGGTCGCGGCGGATCCGGCCGGGTCGGCAGTTCTCCACGGCGCGCACCGCGACCTGCCGCACGTCGCAGCCCGGGTCGCCTTGGTAGATCGCCAAGTAGCGGTCGATACCGTCCCGGTGGGCCCGCAGCGCGTGCTGCGAGTCGCGGCGCAGCAGGCCGCGGTCGGCGCCGATCCGGATCCGCTCGATGTGCGTGACGGTGTGCAGTCCGGTGTCCCGGGGGCCGGGGAGTTCGGCGAGCAGCTCGTCCACAGCCGCGGCGGGCGCGATGAGGTCGCGGTAGGGGCGGGTCGCCACCGAGGCGGCCGGCTGGTCGGTGAGGGTTCGGCGCGGACCGAGCAGCCGGGTCAGCGAGTGTGCGGGAAGGTCCAGTAGTTCCTCCAACGCCCTTACCGCACGCAGGGATTCGGGCCGTTCGGGGCGGCGCAATCCCTGCTGCCAGTAGCTGAGGCTGGTCACCGAGACGTGCACGCCGCGTTGGGCCAGGTGCCGTTGGATGCGGTGCAGGGCGAGCCCGCGCGAGCCGAGCGCGGTGCGCAGTGCCAGATGGAACGGGCCGGTGCGCAGGACCGTTGCCAGGTCGGGGTGCGAGCTGCGCTGCATGGGCGGGCCTCCCGATCCGGTGCTCCGGGGCCTGGTCGTGGTGGTGAATATTCACATGCCCGCCGCTCGTTGTCACCCTCCCGGTGGGCAGTGACGGCTGCCGTTCACACTTGGCGGGCCGCGTTCACACCCGGTCTGCGAGCGGTCCGCGGGCCGTTGACCGGGGGCGGTCAACGGCCTGATGCTCGGTCACACCCCGCCGCCGGTCCGGACCGTGCGCCAGGGCCGCCCCACCGCCGGTCCGGACGGCGCCGGGGCCGCGTGTCCCCCACTTCCCTTCCCTGCACGTCCCCGCACGCCCGCAAGGAGGAAACGCCCATGAACTCCCCCGGCACCACCCACCCCCGCCGCCGCCTGCGCAAGGCGGTCGCCGCTCTCGCCCTCGGGATCCTGGCCCCGGCCGTGACGGCGGCCACCGCCACCCCGGCCTCGGCCAGCGTCACCCCGGCCTCGGCTTCGGCCGTCGAAAGTCCCCGGCTCCACCCGAGCGCCCAGGTCCGGCCCGCCGGCGCCGACGGCAGTCAGGCCGCGGCCACCGGCGGCTGGAAGAAGCTCAACCTCACCATGCAGCAGCAGCAGAACAGCAACTGGTGCTGGGCGGCCAGCGGCGACACCATCGCCTCCTGGTTCGGCTACAGCTACACCCAGAACCAGTTCTGCAACGCCGCCTTCGGCCGCTCCATCGACTCCAGCTGCCCCAACAGCCAGGCCTCGCTGGACAATGTGCAGTCGGCGCTCGGCTGGATCGGCATCAACCCGGGCAACTACGTGAACGGGTACCTGTACTACAGCACTGTGCAGAGCGAGATCGACGCCAACCGCCCGGTCGAGACGCGCATCCAGTGGTCCTCCGGCGGCGGCCACATGGAGGTGCTGTACGGCTACGACACCAGCAGCAACTGGGTCTACTGGGGCGACCCGTGGCCGTCCGACTACCGCTACAACTGGGCGGACTACTCGTACTACGTGAGCAACGGCTCCTTCTCCTGGACCCACTCCCTGTACCAGATCGGCGCGTGAGGAGGCAGTGATGACGATTCGTCAGATATCCGGCGGTGCGGCCCTGGTGGCCGTGGCAGCCGCGACCCTGGGTCTGCTCGCGGCCCCGCTCGCGCAGGCCGACGACGGTGGTGCCCGGCCGGCCGTCAGCGGTGAGGCGGCTCCGGCCGCCGTCGCACCGGGCGACCTCGCGGCCGCCCGCAGCGGGGTGCAGTCGCCGGCCGTACTGGACCGGGTGGGGCACTTCTTCGCCCGGGACGGCCTCCCGCCGGCCCGTACCGCCCAGCTCGGTGCGGCGGACGAGGCCGCCGCGGCCGCGAAGGCGGCGCCCCGGCTCCAGGGTGCGACGGTGCCGGTCTACACCCTCGACCCGGGGTTCGTCGCCGGGGCCAAGGGCGCGCCGGTGGCCCGGGCGGAGTTCGCGGCCACCGCCGTGGTCGCCGCCGACGGCCGGACGGCCTCGGTCTGGACCGTCGCGCAGGGCGGCGCCTGGCGGGTGGTGGACATCGCCTCCGGCAGCGACGAGACCGACTACGCGACCCGGGGTGCGGGCACCGGGGGCGGGACGGTCTTCCGGGAGCCGCAGGTCAACGCCTGGTACGTGCTGCGCGGCGGCCGGGTGCTGCCGCTGGACGCCGAGGCGCGCAGCTCGGTCGGCGCGGGCGGGACCACGCTGGCCTCGTACCAGCGGCTGGTCCACCAGCGGTACGGGGACAAGCTGCCGGGCTCGGCCTACGACCGGGCGGGTCTGGGCGGCGGGTTCTCGGCGGACCCGCCGGCCGAGGCCGCCACCGCGTCCGGCGCCTCGTCCGCGTCCGCAAGCCTGCCGGCAACGACGGCCACGACGGCCGCGGTGACGGCCGCCGCGGCGCTCGGCCTGACCGGGTTGGCGGCTGCCGGGTCCGCGTTCCGCCGCAGGTGCGCGAAGGGGTAGCCGCACCGCGAGACGAGCAGTCGACAAGGGGTGCTGCCGCGACCGCGGCAGCACCCCTTTACCGCACCTCCGCGCCTGGCGGCACCCGAAGTTGATGAAACATTGACACACTGTTCGCCCGACACCCGCTACGCCCAGTGACCGTCGGTAGATACCATGTGTCACTGGGTCAGATCGGAAAGGGGTGGCGATGGCCGCGAAGGATTCGCGCGATCTGCAGCTCTGGGGTGGCGTGGCCGTGGTCGGGGCGGCCCTCGCGGTGGTCGCGGCTTATCTGGCCGACGGCGCGCCGCTGGTCTGGGTGGTGGCCTCGGTGGAGGTGCTGCTCGTGATGGTCTACGTCGGGCGCCGCTTCCAGTACCTGGTCAGCACCCGCCCCGCCGCCGCGTCGCACGGGTCGGCCGCCGACGCGGCGCACTGCGAGCGCTGTCGCCGGGCCCGTGAACTGCGCGACGGCCTGGCGGCGCGACGGGCCGGCACGCCGGCCGGCGCCCAAGCCTCAGCGGGCCACGTTGTAGGCCACCAGCGAGACGCCCACGTACTGCACGATGAAGGCCCCGAGGGTGAAGGCGTGGAAGACCTCGTGGAACCCGAACCATCGCGGTGACGGGTTGGGCCGCTTGAGCCCGTAGACCACGCCGCCCGCGCTGTAGAGCAGGCCGCCCACGATCAGCAGCACGACCACGGCGACGCCGCCGGTGCGCAGGAAGTCGGGCAGGAAGAAGACCGCGGCCCAGCCCAGCGCCAGGTAGCAGGGTGTGTAGAGCCAGCGCGGGGCGCCGACCCAGAACACCCGGAAGGCGATCCCGGCCAGCGCGCCGCCCCAGACCAGCCAGAGCAGCAGCTGCTGCCGACCGCCGTTCAGCAGCAGGATGGTGAACGGCGTGTAGGACCCCGCGATGATCAGGAAGATGTTCGCGTGGTCGAGCCGGCGCAGGATCGCGTCGCCGCGCGGGCCCCAGTTGAAGCGGTGGTAGACCGCGCTGACGCCGAAGAGCATCCAGGCGCTCGCCGAGTAGACGGTGCAGGCGATGGTGGCCTGCGGTGAATCGGCCAGGCAGATCAGCACGATGCCGGCTGCCAGCGAGGCGGGGAACATCCCGGCGTGCAGCCAGCCGCGCCAGGCGGGCTTGGCGGGCGGGGGCGCTGTCGGGGCGATGCTCGGCTTCTCGTCCGCGGTCATGTGAGTCATGCTACCTACGGAAGCGTAAGTTACTGATAAGTAGGAAGTGGTGCTCATCACTTTTGGACGTTATGGAGTGTGGGGGTCCTCTCCCTGAGGGGTATCTCCCCTCCAGGACTGCCGGATATCGTCCCACTTTTTGGCCAATGCGGTGCAAAACTTGCGGCAAAACCGCCATCGTGCCGTGTTCTCGTTCGAAAACCGGGGCTACGCTGCAAGCACCCTCAACCCCCCGGACGCCTGCTCAAGGACGAACAGGCGTGAAACGGAGCGATCGTGTCGTACGAGAACTCTGCCCTCAGCGCAGCCGCACCCACCCGTCACCAGCCTCTGCTGGACTGGGTCACCGAGATCGCGGAGCTCACCCAGCCGGACCGCGTCGAGTGGTGCGACGGCTCGGAGGAGGAGTACCAGCGACTCGCCGAGCTGCTGGTCGCCCAGGGCACCTTCAAGAAGCTGAACGCCGAGAAGCGCCCCAACTCCTACTACGCCGCCTCGGACCCCACCGATGTGGCGCGCGTGGAGGACCGGACGTACATCTGCTCCGTGCGGGAGCAGGATGCCGGCCCGACCAACAACTGGAAGGCCCCCGCCGAGATGCGGGAGGTGTTCAGCGGCGCGGACGGCCTCTTCCGCGGCTCGATGAAGGGCCGCACGATGTACGTCGTGCCGTTCTCGATGGGCCCGGTCGGCTCCCCGCTGGCCGCGTACGGCGTGGAGATCACCGACTCCGCCTACGTCGCGGTGTCGATGCGCGTGATGACCCGGATGGGCCAGGCCGTGCTCGACCAGCTCGGCGAGGACGGCGAGTTCGTCAAGGCCGTGCACACCGTGGGCGCGCCGCTGGCCGAGGGCCAGGCCGACGTGCCGTGGCCCTGCAACTCCACCAAGTACATCTCGCACTTCCCCGAGACCCGTGAGATCTGGTCCTTCGGTTCCGGCTACGGCGGCAACGCCCTGCTCGGCAAGAAGTGCTACGCGCTGCGGATCGCCTCCACGATGGCCCGGGACGAGGGCTGGCTGGCCGAGCACATGCTCGTCCTCAAGCTCACCCCGCCGTCCGGCGAGGCCAAGTACGTCACCGCGGCGTTCCCGAGCGCCTGCGGCAAGACCAACCTGGCGATGCTCCAGCCCACCATCCCGGGCTGGAAGGTCGAGACGATCGGCGACGACATCGCCTGGATGCGCTTCGGCGCCGACGGCCGGCTCTACGCCATCAACCCGGAGGCCGGCTTCTTCGGCGTAGCCCCGGGCACCGGTGTGGACACCAACGCCAACGCCATCGACACCCTGTACGGCAACACCGTCTTCACCAACGTCGCGCTCACCGACGACGGCGACGTCTGGTGGGAGGGCCTGACCGACGAGGCGCCCGCGCACCTGACCGACTGGCGCGGCAACGACTGGACGCCGCAGTCCGGCACCCCGGCCGCCCACCCGAACGCGCGGTTCGCCGTCCCGGCCGCGCAGTGCCCGACCATCGCGCCCGAGTGGGAGGACCCGGCGGGGGTGCCGATCTCGGCGATCCTCTTCGGCGGCCGCCGCGCCACCGCCGTCCCGCTGGTCACCGAGTCCTTCGACTGGCAGCACGGCGTCTTCCTCGGTTCGAACATCGCCTCCGAGAAGACCGCCGCCGCCGAGGGCACGGTCGGCGAGCTGCGCCGCGACCCGTTCGCGATGCTGCCGTTCTGCGGCTACAACATGGGCGACTACTTCGCGCACTGGCTGAAGCTGGGCGCGCAGGCCGACGCCGCCAAGCTGCCGAAGATCTACTACGTCAACTGGTTCCGGAAGAACGCCGACGGCAAGTTCGTCTGGCCGGGCTACGGCGAGAACAGCCGGGTGCTGAAGTGGATCGTCGAGCGCCTGGAGGGCACCGGCGAGGGCGTCGAGACCCCGATCGGCGTGCTCCCCGCCGCCGGTGCGCTCGACCTGGACGGCCTCGACCTGACCCAGGCCGACCTCGACCTGCTGCTCACCGTGGACGCCGACATCTGGCGTCAGGAGGCGGCGCTGATCCCCGCCCACCTGGAGCTCTTCGGCGAGCACACGCCGACCGAGCTGTGGGAGGAGTACCGGGCGCTGGTCAAGCGCCTGGGCTGAGCCGACCGCTACCGGGCGCCCCTGCAGGGCGCCCGGTAGCGCGCTGACCGAATGTGACGGCCGGAGCCTCGGCCGGACGATCTCTCCCCGACCAAGCGGAGATCGTCCGGATCGGGACTCCGGCCGTCGCGTTCGTGCCGGGACTGCGGCCGTCAGGTTCGTGCGGGGGTTTCCGCCGTCCGGTTCCGTGCCGGGCTTCCGGGCATCAGGTTCGTGCCGGGACGGTCAGAGCAGCTTGATGGCCGTGATCCAGGCCTTGTTGGCGGGGGCGACGCCGGGGCCCGCACTGCGCCACTGGCGGGCCGGGGCGCCGTTGTCGGTGCGCCAGTCGGCGATCTCCAACAGGGCGGCCGAGTTGAGGTTGGACAGGCCCAACTGCTTGTTGGGGCCGATGTCGCCCGTGTAGAGCCAGCCCTGGTTCCAGCCGTTGGTGCAGTCCCACTGGCGGGCGGGGGCGCCGTTGTCGGTGCTCCAGTCGGCGATCTCCAGGCACTTCCCGGAGTTCCGGTTGACCAGCATCATGATCCCGTTGGCGTACTTGTAGTCCCAGAGCTGGTTGGCGCCGCCGGTGCAGTCCCACTGGCGGGCGGGGGCGCCGTTGTCGGTGCGCCAGTCGGCGATCTCCAGGCACTTGCCGCTGTTGGCGTTCACCAGGGTGCTCGACTTGGGCGTGCTGAAGCCGCCGCTCATGGCGGTGGCCGGGG
>FTKT01000372.1_pt1 | contig 15299 bp, 17 predicted proteins | sample 1658271 | NCBI WGS metagenome assembly FTKT01 (sample SAMEA3914811, study PRJEB12502) | metagenome | biome: forest; material: soil | place: Canada | collected 2011-08-04 | depth 0.3 m | reverse complement strand
CCGCCACCGCCGAGGCCGCCGGCGCCAAGCCGAAGCCCCGGCCCGCGCACAACGTCACCGACGTCAAGCACGTGGTGATCCTGATGCAGGAGAACCGCAGTTTCGACCACTACTTCGGCACCCTGAACGGCGTGCGCGGCTTCGAGGACAAGCAGGCGCTGCGCTTCCCCGGCGGCGACTCGGTCTTCCGCCAGCCCGACGCCGGACGCGGCGACGGCGGCGCGATGCTGCCGTACCGGATGGACACCACCAAGTACAACGCGCAGAACGCGGGCGGCCTCGCGCACGACTGGGCCACCGGCCACCAGGCCATCAACAACGGCGCGATGAACAAGTGGATCGCCGCCAAGGGCGAGCGCACCATGGGCTACTTCACCCGCGAGGACATCCCCTACCAGTACGCGCTGGCCGACGCGTTCACCCTCTGCGACGCGTACTTCTGCTCGCTGGCCGGCCCGACCGACCCCAACCGCCTCTACCTCTGGTCGGGCACCGCGGGCCCGGGCAAGGACGGCACCACCGGCCCGTGGATCGACAACACCCCGGTCACCCAGAACCCGGTCGCCGACTGGACCACCTACGCCGAACGCCTGGAGGCCGCCAAGGTCAGCTGGCGGGTCTACCACAACCCGAGCGAGGACGAGCGGACCGGCGACTACGACGACAACGCCTTGTCGTACTTCAAGCAGTTCCACAACTTCCCCACCACCGACCCGCGTTACATCAACGCGATGACGAAGTTCGACCTCACCGCCTTCGACCGGCACTGCAAGGACGGCTCCCTGCCGACCGTCTCCTGGCTGGTCGCGCCCTACCTGTTCTGCGAACACCCCAACGCCAGCCCGGACTACGGCGCGCACTGGGTCGACTCCGCGCTCCAGTCGCTGATGTCCAACGCGGACGTCTGGGAGCACACCGTCTTCCTGGTGATGTACGACGAGAACGACGGCTACTTCGACCACGTGATCCCGCCCGCCCCCGAGCCGGGCACCCCCGAGGAGTTCGCGCAGGGCCGGGCGATCGGCCTGGGCAACCGGGTGCCGCTCTGGGTGGTCTCCCCCTGGTCGCGCGGCGGATACGTCAACTCGCAGGTCTTCGACCATACTTCGGTGCTGCGCTTCCTGGAGGTGGTGACCGGCGTGCAGGAGCCGAACATCTCCCAGTGGCGCCGGACCGTCTGCGGCGACCTGACCAGCTGCTTCGACTTCACCAAGCCGGACTTCACCGTCCCAGGCCTGCCGGACACCACCGCGCTGATGGCCAAGGCGGACGCGAACGCCGCGCTGCCGCCCGTCGCGCTGCCCGCGCTCGGCACCCAGTCGATGCCGGCCCAGGAGCGCGGCGGACGCCCGCACCGCACCCTGCCGTACCGCCCGTGGGCCGACCTCACGGTGGACCGCGCCACCGGCCGGGTCACCTGCACCCTGACCAACTCCGGTACGGTCGGCTACCACTTCACCGTCTACCCCAACATCCTGCAGCCCTTCGCGGGCACCCCGTTCACCGTCCCGGCCGGCGCCACCCGCGCCTACACCTGGGACGCCGCCGCGAGCGACGGCCGCTACGACTTCACCGTGCACGGCGCGGACGGCTTCGTCACCCGCTTCGCCGGCACGGTGGTCCGCGCCGACCAGAGCGACGTCCCCGTCCCGGTGGTCACCGCCGAACTGCGCGGCAAGTCCACCGTGCTGTTGCACCTGTCCAACGCCGGTGCGGGGGACGTGAGTTTCACGGTCGCCCCGAACGACTTCGCCGGCTCAGCACGGACCCTCTGGGTCGGCCCCGGCCGGGACACCACCGTCTCCTGGCCGCTGGACGCCGACGGCCGCTACGACGTGACAGTCACCGCCGGCACCGGCACCCGCTTCGCCCAACGCTACGCGGGCACGGCGCACCGGGCCTGAACGCGCCTGGTCTGAACACGACGGGCCTGAACGCGCCGCGCCCCGCTGCCCGTTGACGGGCGGCGGGGCGCGGCGGCGCGGCGGCGTGCCGACCTGCCCGCGCGGCCTCAGTCGGGCAGGCCGAGGCCGGTCCAGAGCGCCCGCACACCGTCGAGGTAGACACCCTCCCAGTCCTCGGCGATGGACCAGCCGGGCAGTTCGGTGCGGTCACGGTGGGTCAGCTCGATGCCGACCATGCCGTGCATGCCCGCCCAGATCAGATAGGCGCCGCGCTCGGCCCGCTGCTGCTCGGCGGCCCGCGCGACCACGGCCACCAGCAGGCCGAAGGTGCTCCGCAGCGCCTGCGCGCGCAGCTCGGGCCCCGGGTCGAAGCCGGGCACCGCCCGCTCGAACATGAACGCGTACCGGGCCGGACTCTGCAGCGCGAACCGCCGGTACGCCACCGCGAGGGCGCGGATGTCCGCGTCGGCCCGCTCCGTGACGGGCACCGCGTCGAACGCCTCGCGCAACATCGCGAACGCCCGTGCGTAGAGCGCCTGGAGCATGCCGGTCCGGCTGCCGAAGCGGCTGTAGACACCCATGGTGGAGGAGCCCGCGGCCTCGGCGACCCGACGCACCGTCAGTCCGGCCGCGCCGTACTCGGCGGCCACCCGAAGCGCGGCCTCGATGAACTGGTCGCGCAGCTCTTCGCCGTCCGGCACCGCACACGTCCTCTCGTCTTGTCTTTCGGAAACCTTACAGACCTGCTCGCGGCGGTTCGGCAGCTCCTCTATAACGTACGTTATTGCCAGCGTTATCCCCCTGGCCCTGGAGGCACCGTGCCATCGAACTCCCTTTCCCGGCTTGCTGGTTGGGCCGGTCTGGCGTCCGCCGCCATCCTGCTGCTGAACGCCGCCCGGCGCGGCGGCCTGATCCCCGACAACCTCCCCGTCACCCACGCGCTCGCACCCCTGGCCGAGGCCTTCGGGCTGCTCCTGGTCACCGGCCTCTTCCTCGCCGCCCGCCGCAGCTCCGGCGCGCTCGGCACCCTCGGCACCCTCGGCTTCACCCTCAACTTCCTCGGCATGGCGGCCCTGGTCGGGGTGGAGTTCATCCTCAACTTCATCTTCCCCGAACTGACCAAGGCCCAGATCAGCACCCTGCGCGACGGCCTGACCGGCACCGTCTTCACCGGCTCCTCCCTGCTCTTCCTGACCGGCGTCCTCCTCTTCGCCTTCACCCTCTGGCGCACCACCCCAACGCCCCGCGCCGCCATCGCGGCCTACGCCCTCGGCGCCGTCCCGGTCTCCCTGCGCGGCGTCCTCCCCGCCCCCACCCTCCCCATCGGCCTCGTCCTCCTCGCCTGCGGCGTCGGCTGGCTCGGCCTCACCCTGACCAGGCCCACCCCAGCCCTGGAGCTGTAGCACCGCGCCCCGCCGTCCCGGCGTCAACCACCGGACGGCGGGGCGCGGTGAGGTCGAGCGACTGATCGCCCCCGAGGGCCCTGGCGCTGATCCCCCGGCACTACTCGGGCAGGGCACCGCCGCGCCTGACGGCCGCAGGCGTCAGGCGTCGAACGCGTACTCCAACACGTAGGCGGCCGAGTCCAGCACCATCTCATTGACCTCGACGGCCCGGCCGTCCGCCGCGAACGCCGTGCGGCAGACCAGCACGACCGGCGTGCCGGCCGAAAGCCCGAGCCGGTCCACCTCGTCCTTGCACGGCATCCGGGCCCGCACCAACTCCTCGAAATGCACCGGCGCCGCACCGAGTTCGGCCAGCCTGGCATACGTTCCGCCAGGCCCGGTGTCCTCCTGAACGATCCGCGACCCTGCCACCAACTCGGCCGACAGGTAGGACTCCGAGAGCAGCACCGGCTTCCCGTCGAGCACGAACCGGCGACCGCGCACACAGACCAGCCTGCCCGCCTCGATCCCCAACACCGCTGCGACCCCGCCAGGCGCCTCCCGCTCCCCCACGGAAACCTGGTCCACCACGAGGTCCCGTCCTTCGACATCCGCCGACCAGACCGACAATCCAGCACCCCACCGTGCCGAATTCAACCGCTGAACGCCCCGCCGCCTGATCGGCCGGAATTCCCGCACGAAGACACCGGCCCCCTTCCGCGCCTCCGCGATCCCCTCGCTCTGCAACACCCCGAGCGCCTGGCGCGCCGTCATCCGGGCTACGCCATACGTGTCCATCAGGTCGTTCTCGCCGGGAAGCCGGTCACCCGGCCCGTACCGGCCGGAGTCGACGGCGGCCTTCAGCTCATCGGCGATCCGCTGGTACTTGGGCAGCCGGCCGGGGCCTTGGCTTGTCATCGTTCTGGAGTTCCCTTCCCTCTCTAGACATCCTAGGGCGGCTGCCCTCCGCGCCAAGCGGAAGCATCCCCTCCGGGGCATCTACGCGAGCATTGACATCTCTAGAGATGTCAGCTTCACTGTAGATCTCTAGAGATGTCGCTCGAGGACACCCCGCCTCGTTGGACGTGGCGCCTGGGCGAGTGCTCCCGGCGCACCGAGCAGTCTCACAGCGCCCAGAACGGACGAACGCCCATGAGCTCCAGAATCAAGCGCTACGCCGACGAACAACGCAAGGCAGCCGAAGCGGCGCTCGCCCACCTGGCCGCCGAGCTCAGCGCGGCGGGACTCAAGCTCCCGTCCGCCTGCGTGGACCACGGCTCGCCGTACACGGGCGTCGTCCTGGTGAGTCTCGGCTCCGCCGGCGCGGAGGTGATCGAACAACTCGCCGACGTCATCCGGCGAGGCAACGAGCGTGCTCGTCCCTGACCGCGAACGGGAGTCGGGCCCGGACGACCGCCGCGCCCCACTCCTCACCCGCATCCTCACCCACCTCACCAGCATCGCGTACAACCCACGGGCCACACCCTCCCGCTCGGCCACACCCTGCCCGCTGGGCTGGCCGAACTGCCCACTCTGCGAAAGGAACTGAAGCCCCATGCCCTCCCCCCGCAAGAGCCGGATGCGCCTGCGTACCTACCGCGTCACCTCCACCGGTCGGCGCATCGAACTCTCCCGCAGCAGCATCAGCGCCAGCGAGCCCTACCAGCGCCCGCTCACCGATGTCTGGCCCGACTGCCGCTGCCGCCGGTGCGACCCGCTGCGACGCCGTGCTACCGGGGAATCGCTCCCGAGCGGGCGGTGACGATACCCCTAACCGCGCGTCGTGCGGCGCAGGTGGTGGCGGACGGCGCGGGTGGCTACCGGGCCCAGGGTCTCGATCGCGGTGACCAGGGCGATGAGTTGTTCCAGGGCGGCCAGGGCGGCGGCCGCGCCGGTGGGGTCGACGCCCTCGTAGAGTTCGATGCCCACGAAGGAGGCGGCGATCGCGCGGGCCAGGCCCGGGGCGTCGGTGAACTCGCCCAGGGGGGTGGCGGACAGGACGCGGGTCAGGACCGACTCGATCTCGGTGATCCACAGGTCCAGGCCCGCCGCGGTCGCGGGTGCCAGGGCCGGGTGCGACTGTGCGCCGGCGAGCAGTTGGCCGAGGACGGCGAGGTGGCCCCCGGCGCGTTCCTCCTCGTGCATCTCCCGTCCGAAGGACAGGAGTTCGGCGAAACTGGTGATCTCGGCCAGTCGCGGCCGGTAGCGGTCGACCCGCTGCTGGGCGCCGTACCGGCAGGCGGCCGAGAGCAGTTCGTCCACCGAGCCGAAGTGGTAGAAGACCAGGGCCTGGTTGACGCCGGCGGTCGCGGCGATCGTCCGGGCCGAGGTCCCGGCGATCCCGTGTTCCACCAGCGTCCGCAGCGCGCCCTCCAGCAGCTTGGCCCGGGTCGCCTCGCTCACGCGCGGTCCTCCTCGCGGACCGGGCGCAGTCCCGGCCGGACCCCGCTCGTGCGGACGTCCGAGTAGGTCGCCGCGAACGAGCCCTGGTAGCCGAAGAGCGGGCCGAAGCACCGGTTGACCACCTGGACCTGGATCCGGAACCGTCCGGTCTTCTCGTCGAAGGACTCGCGCACCTGGGCCTGGCCGCCGATGGGTTCGGGTACCCGCACGTCCACCGGGCCCTCGCGGAAGCGGTGTTCGCCGGAGCGGATCAGCAGCGAGCCGTCGGCCTCGGCCTTCAGGTGCAGGTCGCTGGCCAGGTGCTGGTGGGTGCCGAGGTAGTCGAGGATGCGGTCGCCCTTGGGGCTCAGCACCATCTGGGCGTCGAATCGCCGGGCGCCGCCGGGCAGGTCGAAGGTGCGCACGAAACTCACCGTCTCCCGGCCGTAGTTGTCGGCGTACGGCACGTTCTCGATGGTGAAGGGGACGTTCCGGCCCACCCGCGGCACCAGGATGTTCCGGGTGCCGCCGAGCACCAGGAACGGCTTCACGAGCCCGCCGCCGTGCCAGATCCGGTCCATCGTCCCGCGTCCCGTACAGGCCTCACCACTGGCGAGGCCGACCGAGAAGCGCCGTTGCAGCTCCGGGTGCAGGCGGTCGAAGTCGGCGCCCAGCACCGTGCGGAAGATCGAGGTCATGACTGCTGCTCCAGAGTGCCGGGGAGACGAGGGGCGCTGACGGGTGGAAGGGAACCCCCAGGTCGGCGGCTTGTTTGAGCGAGTGCTCAATTCCTGGAACGTGAAGCTACACGGTTTTGAGCGATCGCTCAAACGGCTGCGTACAGCCGACCGGACAACACGATGGTGGCCCCACCCACGAGAGGTGGAGCCACCATCAGCACCCGCCGGCCCTACGGGCGCGGGCTACTCGGCCAGCAGCGCGGGCAGTTCGGCGATCGAGGCCAGCACGTGGGTGGCCCCGTCCGCGCGCAGGCGGGCGGCGTCGTGGGCGCCGGTCAGGACGCCGGCCACCACGGTGGCGCCGGCGCGGGTGCCGGTCAGCATGTCGTAGCCGGTGTCGCCGGCCACCGCGACCTGCTGGACCGAGTCGGTGCCGGTGCGCAGCAGGGCGGTGAGGGCGAGGTCGGGGTAGGGGCGGCCGCGGCCGGCCTCGGCGGGGCAGAGCGTGAGGTCGGCGATCTGCTCCCAGCCCAGCGCGCGCAGGATCTGGTCCTGGGTGGCCCGGGAGAAGCCGGTGGTGAGGACCACCTTGCGGCCCTGGGCGCGCAGTTCCGCGATCGCCTCGGCGGCGCCGGGCAGGGCGGCGCAGTGGCCGGCGTCCACCAGGTCGTGGTAGGCGGCCTCGAAGGCGAGGTTGGCCTGCTGGGCCTTCTCCTCGGCGCCGAAGAGGTGGCGGAAGACCGAGATCTTGGACTCGCCCATGGTGACCCGGACGTGCTCCAGCATGCGCTGGTGCTCGGGGCTGCCGGACTCGACGCCGAGCGCGTCGGAGGCGGCCTGGAAGGCGCGCTCGACCAGGCCGTCGTCGGCGACGGTGGTGCCGGCCATGTCCAGGACGACCAGACGGATGTCAGTGCTCATGTGCTGAGTGCCCTTAAAGGTTGAGGAGTTCGGCGGTGGTTTCGGCGATGGCCGGGGAGCAGGTCATGCCGCGCCCGCCCGGACCGGTGACCAGCCAGACGGCGTCGCGGACCTGCTCGCGGTGCACCACCCGGGTGGTGTCGATGCACTGCGCGTAGACCCCGGCCCAGCGGCGGCGGATCCGCGGCAGCGGGCGGCCGAGCAACTCCTCGGCCACGCCTGCCAGATGCTCGTACGGCTCCTCGTCCACGTCGAAGGAGAACGGGTGCTCGTACTCGTGGGTGTCACCGATGGTCAGTCCGCCGTCCTGGCGCTGGACCATCAGCAGCTGCATCTTGTGCTCGGCGGCCGTGGAGGACTGCGGCTGGCCGGCCTTGAGCTGCTCCAGCGCGGCACCGGCGAAGGCGGGGTAGTAGCGGAAGCTGTCGCCGTCGGCCACGGCGGTGGTCAGCGGCTGGTCCAGCGGGTCGGTCTGCATCATCTGCAACCGGACGCGGCGGACCGGCAGTTCGGGGGCCAGCTCGCGGACCAGGCCGCCCAGCCAGGCGCCGGTGCAGAGGATCACGACGTCGCCGGTGTGGACCTGGCCGTGGTCGTCGCGGACCGCGTTCCCGCCGATCACCTCGCGGACCTCGCGGCCCGGTATGAAGGTGTACCGGCCGCTGGCCAGCAGCGCCTCGCGCAGCGCGGGCTGGGCGGTACGCGGCTCGACGGCGCCGTCCCGCTCGCAGTGGAGCGCGCCGAGCATCGCGCCGCCGAGCGCCGGGTTCAGGGCCCGCGCCTCGTCGGCGTCGAGCAGCTCGAAGCCGCGCGCCTGGGCGTCGTCCAGCGTCAACGCCTGCTTTGCGACGGCCAGTTCGGCCTCGGTGCGGATCACGGTGAGCGAACCAGCGGGCCGGAAGCCCAGCTTCGGGACGCGCGCGCCGATCTGCTCCCACAGCTCGCGGGCCCGCAGTGCGGTGGCCAGCTCCTCGCCGCCCGACCGCCCGCTGACCCAGACCAGCCCGAAGTTGCGCACCGACGCGCCACGCGCCTCGGCCTCGCGCTCCAGGTGGACGACCTCGTGACCGCGCTCGACGGCCTGCCAGGCGTGCATGCTGCCGAGCACGCCTGCTCCTACGACAATGACTCTCATGGCGACCAGGCTGCGTGGCTCAGGTGACCGCAAGGTGTCGCAGCGGCGACCACCGGGCCAACAATCGTTAAGTTGTACAGCCAACCCGTCGGTACGTTCAGCTCCGGACGATCACCGCGACACGCGAGCGCGCAGGTAGTTGCGCCGGCCGAAACGCGGCTCGTCCACCGCGGTCAGCTCCTCCACCTGGAACCGGTAGAGCGCCGCCGCTCCCCCGCCGGCCAGGAACTGCGCCCGCACCTCGGGGTCCTGCGCGAACGACGGGTAGCGCCCCTGGTAGGCCGACAGCGCCGCCTGGGCGTGCAGCCCCCACGCCTCACCCGCGCTCCCGGTCAGCTGGACCCCGCGCAGCTGCTCGCCGAAGACCGGCGGCGGCAGGAAGACGGTGGCCGAGGCCCGGGCCTCCTCGGTCAGCCGCAGGCTGTGCCGGGTCGAGCGTTCACTGACGAAGTAGAGCACCAGGTCCTCGTCGAAGGCGAAGAACGCGAGGTTGGCGTGCGGGCCGAGTTCGTGCCCCGCGGTGGCGAGGGTGAGCACCATGGCCTCGGCCAGCAGGCCTTCGACGCCCTCGCGGAGCTCCTCGGCGGGCAGATCGCCCTGGGTGATGTCGAGCCGGTACGGCATTGGTGCGTCCCTTCGACCGGGCAGGCAGCGCGGGCTGAGCGTCGGGCGGGAGCGGCACCGCCAGGCGCGGCGCGACCCCGCACGGACCAGGACGCGGAACCTGGGCACGGAACCTGAATACGGACCTGAGTGCGGAACCTGGATACGGAGCTGGATACGAGCAGGCGGAAAAGGCGAAGCCGGGCCGGTGCGCTAGGCACCGACCCGGCTCTCATGCTGCCCCTGCCCGGCACGGCCGCACAAGGGGGACGATCAGTCCGTACCCACCGCCGCGACGGCGGGTCCGGTGCCCAGCACGGGGCCGAGCGCACCGGCGCGCAGCCGGTCCACCAGCGGCGCCGCGCGTCCGGCGACCAGCGCCAGCGGGATCGCCACCAGGATGCCCACCAGCATGCCCACCACCACGTCGTGCGGGTAGTGCACGCCGACCCAGACCCGGGAGGCGCCCATCAGCACCGCGGCGAGCAGCGCGATCGTGCCGATCCTGCGGTAGGCGAACCAGAGCGCGGTCGCCGCCGCGAAGGCGATCACCGTGTGGTTGCTCGGGAAGGACCAGTCACCGGCCGCCGGGCAGCTCTCCAGCGAGAGGCTGCCGGCGATCTGCTGGCACGGCCGGACCTCCTGGACCAGGCTCTTGAGCACCGAGTTCGCCACGTAGGCGATCACCACGATGACCGGCGAGGCCAGCACCCGGGCCATCAGCACCGAGTCCGCCTGGCGGGCCTGCCACCAGGCCCAGAGCATCAGCACCGCGAAGAGGCCCAGGCCCAGGCTCGACCAGGTCTTGATGATCTGGTCCAGCCAGTGCGGGGCGTCGGCGGCCCAGCGGGTGACGGTGGTGTAGAGGCCGCCGTCGATCGAGCTGCCGTCGTAGGCGAGCGGCCGGCCGGCCGCGTCGAGCACCTGGGACATCAGGCGTCACCCCCGCCGTGGCGGGCGTCGTCGCGGCCGGCCCCCGCACGGGAGGCTTTCCGGGCGCGGAACAATTCAAGAACAATCGGGATCACAGAGACAACTACTACCAGACCGATGATGGGCAGCAGGTACTTGTCAATGTTCGGAATGCTCGATCCGAGCCCGAAGCCGGCCAGCACCACCCCGACCGTCCAGACGGTGCCGCCGATCACCTGCCACAGGGTGAAGGTCCGCACCGGCACCTCCAGGGCGCCGGCCAGCGGGTTGAGCACGGTGCGCACCACCGGGATGAAGCGGGCCAGCACGATCGCCTTGCCGTAGCCGTACTTGGCGAGGATCTCCTCGGCGCGTTCGACGCCCTGCCGCAGGCTCTTCTTCTGGGAGCGGGCCAGCAGCGCCTTGCCGCCGCGCGCGCCGATCACATAGCCGACCTGGGCGCCGGCCAGCGCGCCGACCAGGGCGCACGGGATCACCTGCCACAGGTGCAGCTGCGGGTGCGCGCCGGAGACGCAGAGCAGGCCGGCGGTGAAGAGCAGCGAGTCACCGGGCAGGAAGAAGCCGACCAGCAGGCCGGTCTCCGCGAACAGCACGACGGCGATACCGAGTGCTCCGAAGGCGGCGAGCAGCGACGAGGCGTCGAGTACGTTGACCGCGAGAAGGGTGGACGAAGGCAAGGTTGGCGGACCTCCCATACTGGTGGAGGCGGTCCTGCGGAACGCGCCCCGACCGTCTACAGTGACGTAGACGGTCTACATGACTGTAGACGAAGACTGGAGGTTACGTCGACATGCCAGAACTGCCGGCCGCGCGCCGCTCCTCCGGTGAGCTGGAAGCACAGGTCCTCGCCGCACTCTGGGCCGCCGACCGGCCACTGGCCCCGCAGGACGTCCAGTCCGCGCTCGGCGGTGATCTCGCCCGCACCACGATCGCCACGATCCTGGCCCGGCTGCACGACAAGGGCACCGTCGAGCGGACCCGTACCGGCCGTTCCTATGCCTACACCCCGACCGTGCAGGACCCCGCGGGGCTCGCCGCCCGCCGGATGCGGACCGAACTGGACCGCGAGCAGGACCGCTCCACCGTGCTGGCCCGCTTCGTCTCGGACCTCTCGGACGACGACGAGCGGCTGCTGCGCGAACTGCTCGGCGAGGCGCACGACCCGCAGCAGGGCGGCGGCCCGTGATCCTCGCCGTCTGGGCCCCGTTCCTGGTCCCCTTCCTCGCCGCCCCGGCCGCCCGGCTGCTGGCCGACGCGCTGGGGCCGCGAGCCGCGGCCTGGGTGCTCAGCGTGACCACCGTGACGCTGGCCGCCGCCACCGCCGCCTCGCTCGGCCTGCTCGCGGCCTCCGGACTGCTGCGGATCCCGGCGGTCGCCGCGGTCGGACACCTCTCGCTGCCCTGGATCAGCCACGCCTCACCCACCGCCGTGGTGCTCGCCACGCTGGCCGCCGTCGCGCTGGTGACGGCCGGCGGGCTGGCCGCGCGGACCGCGTACCAGCAGTACACCGACCTGCGCCGGGCCCAGCGCGCCGTCGGCGGGCCCAGCGCGCCGTTCAGCCTGCGGGACTGGTTCGCGCCGCACAGCCACCCGCTGGCCGTGCTCGACGACGACCGGGCGGACGCCTACGCGCTGCCCGGGCGCCCCGGACGGATCGTGGTCACCGCCGGGATGCTGCGCGCGCTGCCCGCCCCGGAGCGGGCCGCGCTGCTGGCGCACGAGCGGGCCCACCTGACGGCCCGCCACCACCTCTTCCTGGCCGCCGCCGAGTACGCGGCCGTCCTGCACCCGGCGCTGCGCCGGCTGCGCGCCCCGCTCGGCTTCCACCTGGAGCGCTGGGCCGACGAGTCCGCCGCGCGCTCGGTCGGCGACCGGGCGGTGACCGCCCGCGCGGTCGGGCGCGCCGCGCTCGCCGCCGCTCGCGCCCCGCGCCCGGCCCGCCCGTTCCTGGCCCCGGCCGCGGCGGCCGGCCCGGTACCGCGCCGGGTCGCCGCGCTGCTCTCCCCGCGCCCGCGCACCGGCACCCGGCGCCGGGCGGCGGCCGCGCTGGCGCTGGCGGCCTGCCTGGCCGTCAGCACCGCCGCCACCCTGGAGGCCACCAGCGACCTGCACCACACGGTGGAGAGCGCCCAGGCGACCGCCGAACACGACCGCTGAGCCGACCCGTACCCTCCCCCGTTCGCGGGGCATCCTCGGCCGGCACATGCCAGGGGCACATGCGCCGTGCGCTCCGGCTCGTCCGCGGGACCGTGCGCCCCCGGCGGTCGAGGCATCGTGGGGTTCCCCTCCCGCGCCGGAACGCGCCTCCGGACGACCACCGGACGACCACCGCCGGCCCGTCCCCCGGAGACCGGCCCTGACCTGCCCGGTCACCGGCCCCGCGGCAGGCCCGCGCCACTGCCTGGCCGCCCGCCCCGCGCCGCCCGGCGGGCAGCCGCGACCCGGGCCGGGCCCAGCCCGCGGCGCCCGTGCGAGCATCGGAGGTCCAGCCGCCCGCAGGCACCCGTACGCTGTGGGCCACAGGGCCCACAGGGCCTGCCCCGGCTCGGGCCATGGGCTGAGGGGACCGGACTGCGGCGAGGGAGTCACCATGCGGGACACCGCACACCTGAACCGGGCCGGCGATCCCTCCCCCCGGGGCCCGGCCGATCTGGCCCGGACCCACGAGCAGGCCTTCGGCACGGACGCGCCCCGGCTGGCCCCGCGCCCCGAGATCGGCGACTCCTGGGAGCGGCTGCGCCGGCTCGGCCTGGACCCCGAGCGCGGTCGCAGCCCCGAGCACCTGGGCACCGCCGAGGTGGAGCACCGGCGCCGGGCCAGCGGCCTGGACGCCGTCCTGCCGACGCTGCGCAGCACGCTCTTCGACCCGGTCGCGGACCTGCCGCTGATCCTGGCCGTGGCCGACGCGCAGGGCCACGTGCTCTGGCACGAGGGCCCGCGCCAGCTGCGCCGCCGCGCGGACCAGATCGGCTTCATGACCGGCAGCGTCTGGGGCGAGGACGCGGTCGGCACCAACGGCATCGGCACGGTGGCGCGGACCGGCCGCCCGCTGCGGGTCGAGTCGGCCGAGCACTACCTGCGCAACCAGCACTCCTGGACCTGCGTCGGCGCCCCGGTCCGCGACCCGCGCACCGGCCGGGTCGCCGGGGTGGTCGACCTCAGCGGACCGGCCCGGGGCGTCCACCCGCAGCTGCTGGCGCTGGCCGTCACCGCCGCCCGGCTGGCCGAGACCGAGCTGCGGGCCGCCCAGTTGGAGTCGCTGCACCGGCTGCGCACCGTCGCCGCACCGCTGCTCGCCCAGTCGCTGGGCCCCGCGCTGGTGGTGGACCGGGACGGCTGGACGGCGGCCGCCTCCGGCCTGCCGCCGGTGAGCCGGCTGCGGTTGCCGGCCGAGGGCCTCGGCGCGGTCCCGGTGCACTGGCTGCCCTCGCTCGGCGAGTGCGCGATCGAACCGCTGGCGGACGGCTGGCTGGTGCGACCGCTCGACCGCTCCGCCCAGGCGGTCTCCGAGCAGTCCGCGGGCGCCCGGCTGGTGCTCGACCTCAGCCGCGCCGACCGGCCCGAACTCTTCGTCCGCGGCGGCGCCGGCTCCTGGTCGCACCCGCTGAGCCCGCGGCACGCCGAACTGCTCCTGCTGCTGGCCACCCACCGGCCCGGACGGACCGCCGCGGAGCTGGCCGACGGCCTCTTCGGGGAGGCCGGGCGCACCGTCACCGTGCGCGCCGAACTCTCCCGGCTGCGCCGCTACCTGGGCGCGCTGCTGGAGCACCGCCCGTACCGGTTCGCGGAGTCGGTCCAGGTCGAGGTGGTCACGCCGACCGACCCGTACCAGCTGCTGCCCGCCTCCTCGGCGCCCGGCATCCGCCGGCTGCGCGCGCTGCTGGACGGCGGCTCACTGCTGCTGCCGGGCTGCCAGCTGGCCAGCGAGCAGCCGGTGCAGAGCCCGGCCCAGCAGGTCCCCAGCCCGCGTCAGCCGGACGGCGCGCTGCACGCCCGGCGCTGAGCCCCGCGCAGCTCCCCCCGCGACGGTCAGCGCTCGCCCCAGGTCCAGGTGTCGCCGTCCTCGAACCCGTAGCGGTCGGTGCCGTCCACGCCGACCAGGAACTCCGAAAGCTGCGCGTCGGTCGGACCGCAGTCCGGCTCGGCGCCCTCGGGGACCACGGCGTACGTCCGGTCCAGCCAGGCGGCGATCCGCGGCGCGGAGGCCTCCAGCAGGGCGCTGCCGTACGGGGACTCCAGCGCGAGGTGCAGGGTGGCGCCGTGGCAGGGGCAGTGCGCCGGCCAGAGGCGGACGTCGCCGTGCCCGGTCAGGCCGCGCAGGCCCTCCCGGAGCAGCTCGCGGGAGAAGACCCAGTCGACCTCGTCGGGGCGGCCGAGATGGAAGGTGACCAGCACCTGGTAGGGCCGGTCGGGCTCGAAGCGGAACCGGGTGGGCACCGAGCCCACCTTGTCGCGGCCGAGCGCGATGCGCAGGGTCAGGGTCTCCTCCACCGGCTGGGCCGGGCCGGGAGACAGCTGTGGCAGGGCACCTGGCGTGGCCGGGTGCGGGGCTCCGGTGCTGGCGGGCAGTGGATCGCGCGGCATGGCTGATTCTCCGAGGCGAGACGGGACGGCGCCAGCCTGGCCCTTGGCCGCCGCGGGCCGCAAAGGTTGCACAGGGTTGCAGCCGGGCCACCGCACCCCGATCGCACCCCCGCGACGGTCCCGACGGTCCGTCAGCGGGCTTGCCACGGGCGCCGGTCCGCGATATTGATCTGCTACCGGCACCGGTGCTCACAGACTGTTGCCGCGCTGATACTCTCGTCTCCCTGTCGGTCCGGAACGCTCACGGGAGCGCGGCCCGCAGGCCGACAGGGCAGCTTCAGGGGAGGAAGGAGTCCGGTGGTCCAGCGTGAGGGCACCCCCGTTCTGGGGCGCCGTACCAGCGGTCAGCGGGCGAGCGGGCATCCGGACCCGGCCGGCCGGCAGCCGCGGCACGGGCGGCCGAAGCCGCTCGGCGGGCAGTTCCGGCTGCCCGCGTTCAGGGTCTCCGGCGCCGCGATGGCGATGTCCACCGTGGTCGGCCTCAGCATCGCCACCACCCTGCTGATCAGCGAGCAGCAGCGGATCGGGGCGGGCATCCGGATGTCCACCGTCGGCGCCACGCCGCCCCCGCCGCAGGAGACGCCCTCGGCGCCCACCGACGCCTTCGGGCCGGTCGCCGGGGCGCCCGCCGCAGGTCCCGCGCGACCCGCCGCCCCCGGACCGTACGTACCGGCGAGCCGCGCCCCGGGCGCCGGCGCGAGCCCCCAGCACCCCGCGGGCGCCGCCCCGACGCCGGGCCCGGACCTCGGCGCGGCCACCCCCGCCGCCCCCG
>FTKT01001337.1_pt2 | contig 15302 bp, 15 predicted proteins | sample 1658271 | NCBI WGS metagenome assembly FTKT01 (sample SAMEA3914811, study PRJEB12502) | metagenome | biome: forest; material: soil | place: Canada | collected 2011-08-04 | depth 0.3 m | reverse complement strand
ACGGCGGGCAGTGCATCGAGGTCGCCCCCGGCTTCGCGGGCGTCATGCCCGTCCGTGACTCCAAGGACCCCGAGGGCCCCGCCCTCGTCTTCCCCGCCACCGCCTTCGCCGCGTTCGTGGCCGGCGTCAAGGGCGGCGAGTTCGGCACCGTCTGAGCCCCGCCCGCACAACCCCGGGCCCCGCGCCCTCTTGAGGACGCGGGGTCTCGGCATGTCCGCTTCGGCCGACGAGCGGCCTGCCGGGCGCTGTTCGATTCAGGTGAACGCATCACGTTCACCCTGCCTGCGATTTTCTGTCGCTTTCCGACCGGACGGCACTCCGATGTGACGAAACCATGCAACCAGGGCTCCTGGGAAGAGAGTTCGCACCGGTCCGACGCTGCGACCGCTCCCCTGCTGTGCACGTTGTATGTCGGTGGCGTCGTCCCGTGGAACCTGTCCAACCTGCAAGCCGGTACGAGCGAGGACTGCTCCGGCGGCTTCCAGTACCAGTGGACCAACGGCCAGTTCGCCGACGACATCGGCGGGTGGCACCGGATCACCGGATCGATACAGGGCCCCATAGTCTACGGCGCCCACAACGACACCACGTTCTTCTACCAGTGCAACTCCAACCCCAATTGGGGACAGTACGACTACCGGCTCGAAGCTCGCGGCTACGCTGTAGCGAGCGACGGTACCCAGGTGAGCGGATACCTGGAGTACGGCAACTCGTCGAAGTGGACCTGCCAGTAAGGGAGAAACCCCTGTGCATGCCGTCGACCGACTGACCTTGCGGATCCTCGACGCGGTCCTGCCGACCAGTGGCTCCAGCACCTTCGGACACCCTGCGGACGCGCACCGCCGCTTCGAACCGCGTACTGTCGCCGACGACATCCGCAGCAGAATCGCCGCACGAAACCCGGCGCCGCTGGGCCACGGATTCGCCCGTGCAACACGGCCTGGCGACTTCCCGGACGACTACTGGACGCGCGGTTAGCTGGATGACCCCAGAACGGCTGGGGTCATCCGGTACGAGACCTGGGCCCGAGCCGGTGTGCGGAAGTCGCAGTGGGCGGCCGGCCGGCGTCGGCTCTGATCGATCTCACTTCCTGCCCAGCCCCGGCGTGGAGGACGAGAGCGGCGGGCACCTTCCCGGCCTCGGCCTCACACACCCGCGCGGCGTAGGCGGGACGTCCACTTCCCGGAGCACCGCCATGGTGGCGCTCCGGGGCAGTAACTACACGGAAGGAACTGCTGAACATGAGCAATGCCGTTGAGTTGGCCGGCGCGAGCTGGTTGAAGTCGTCTTACAGCCAGAACGGCGGGCAGTGCATCGAGGTCGCCCCCGGCTTCGCGGGCGTCATGCCCGTCCGTGACTCCAAGGACCCCGAGGGCCCCGCCCTCGTCTTCCCCGCCACCGCCTTCGCCGCGTTCGTGGCCGGCGTCAAGGGCGGCGAGTTCGGCACCGTCTGAGCCCCGCCCGCACAACCCGGGGCCCCGCGCACCCTCTTGAGGACGCGGGGCCCCGGCGCGTCCGGGGTGAACACGTCCCGGTCGCCATGTCTGTGATCCTTCTGCCGCTCTCCGACCGGACGGTGCCCTGGTGTGCCGTACCTTGCAACGCGACTGCCTGGCACCGGAGTTCGCGGCCCCACGGCGTGGATGTGGACGGGGGCTACGCTCGTCTCCAGGTGGTGGCACTCTCCCGGCTGTAGTCGGCCTACAGCCAGAACGGCGGGCGGTGCATCGAGGTCGCCCCCCGGCCGCGCGAGTGTCATGCCCGTCCGTGACTCCGGACTCCGGACTCCTGACTCCTGACTCCCTGGGCCCTGGCGGCCGGCACCCCTCGATCTTCCATAACCCGCCTCGATGATGATTTCTGCTCGCAGCAGCCTTCACATTGACAACTTCGAGCAAAATGCGGTTGCATGCGTGCACTCCCCGCTTCCGTTCCTGGCCATGCAGACGCACCCAGAACGCCACGTCACAGGAGCGCCATGCAACTGCCACGTAGTCAGCGGACATCCTCAGGGCGCGCAACGGTCGCTCTGGGTACCGCCGTTCGGCCCGCGTCAGGGATCGTCGCCACGTTCGGATCGACCTCGGCCACCGGTGCCGTGCACGGGGGCCGGTACTGGGACCGCAAGGCGGACGGCGCCCTCGTCAGTCCGCAATCCGACCGCTGCCCCGACGTGGCCGGCGGCAGTTCGACCGACGGCGTCAGACCCGTCGTGTGGACCTGCGGCAGCGGGCAGGCCAACCAGCGCTGGAACGTGCCCTGCTGAGCCGAGCGCACCCGGGGCGGCAGTACCCGCGATCCGATACCGGAGATCGTGGGCACGGGTGTTGTCCCTGATGAGCGGACGCCTGACTCGATCGACATGAGCGCTGCGCTCACGTCGCCGGCGGCCGGCCACGGCTCGTTCGCGGCGGCGGGCTCTCTCCCGGCCCACGGCCTTTCCGGATCGCTGAGACAAATTCTGTTGTCCGGGCCGGACTCGCGGATCTCCTGAGTCGGAGAAGCGAGCGCAGCTCCCCGTGCCCAGGCTGCCGGCACCTGCAGCCCTCTCCACCGTTTGAAGGCCTCGTGATCTCCAGTCCTCACGCCGACCCGAGGCTGGTGACACCAGGGGCCGCCGATCTGAACCGAGCAAGGAGAACACCCATGGCACGCAGCAGTTCCCGCATACGCCTGACCGGAGGGCCATCGGAGTCCGCCGGCCGGTCCGGGGCCGTCCGGCTCCTGGCAGGTTCGGCCGCCGCCGCACTCGTGCTCTGCGGGCCGGCGGTCACCACCGCGGCGGCGGCCGGTCCCGCCACGCAGACCACGGACCGGCACGCGGTCGTCCTGGTCAACTTCCGCAACGTCGCCCTCTCCAGCCCCGACGCCGACCATGCCAAGGCCGTCAGCAACTTCTTCGGCGCCGATGGTTCCCTCGCCGCCTACTACGCGGCCAACTCGGGCAACCGGATGAGCGTGGTGCCGGCGAAGGGCGACGGCGTGTTCGGGCCGTTCACCCTGGACGTGGACACCACCGCGTGGGACAGCTCCGGGTGCGACAGTGGCAAGATCGCCGATCTCGCCCGCAAGACCATCCCCGACGTGGCCTACGACCACCTGTCGATCGTCATGCCCGACACGAAGGCCTGCGATTGGTGGGGACTTGGATCGCAGCCGGGGCCCACCACCTGGTTCCAGGAAGGAGCCGTCAACGACCTGGCCGCCATCGACCACGAGGTCGGGCACAACCTCGGCTTCGCCCATGAGGAACGCCAGGTGTGCACCTCCGGCAGCTTCACCGCGTGCACGGCCGATGGGTACAGCCAGCGGACGCCGATGGGCGCGGGCGGTTCGAAGAAGGGCCTGTCCGCACCCGAACTCCTGGCACAGAAGTGGCTGACCCCTCAGCAGGTCACCACACCCCAGACGGCCAGCACCGTCCACCTCACGCCACTGCACGCCCCCGCCGGCGCCTCCGGGGCCCGGGTGATCGACCTGCCGCTGGGCACCGCCGGCGACCGGATCGTCGTCGAGTACCGCACCCCGGACTCCGGTCTGGACATCGACGTCGCGCAGGGCGTCGACGTCTTCCGTGTCCCCCAGGGGAAGTACGACCACGCGGTCATGATCGGCAACACCAAGCAGGAGGACAAGACGGCCACGGGCTCGTTCACGCCCAACACGCCGCTCGGTGACACCTCGGCCCGTATCTCCCTGAGCGTCACCCAGCTGACCGCCCAAGGCGCCGACGTCCACATCGACTTCGGCACCAACCAGGCCACCAGCGCGAACACCCCCGCCCCCGCAGCGGCGCCCGTCCAACCGACGAAGCAGGGCGACGACACCAAACTCCTCGGATCGACCGCCACCGCGGCACCGTCTCCTGCCCCCGCAGCCTCGTCCCCCGCCCCCGCCCCCGCCGGCGCACCCGTCGCTCTCGCCTCCACCGGCGCGAAGATCCTCACCCCCACCCTCATCGGCTGCGCACTCCTTGCTGCCGGAGGCGCTTCCCTGCTGCTGCGCAAGCGCCGAGCCCAGCACCGCCGCCGCTGACCTCCGCCCGCGCCACCCGGCCCCGCGCACCCTCCTGTGGGCGCGGGGCCGGGTGGTGTCCGCCTCAGGCCACCCCGCGGCCGAAGGTGCGGCGGTAGGCCGTCGGGGACGTCCGCATGGTGCGGCCGAAGTGGTGGCGGTAGGTGGCGGCGCTTTCGAAGCCGACGGCGGCGGCGATCTCCTCGACGGTGCCGTCCAGGGATTCGAGGAGCGGGAGGCTGGCGGCGATGCGCTGGGTGATGACCCAGCGCATCGGGCTGGTGCCGTTGCGGGCGGTGAAGTGGCGCAGGTAGGAGCGGTCGGACATCTGGGCGGCGCGGGCCAGCAGGGAGATGGTGAGCGGGGACGAGAGGTGGTCCAGGGCCCACTGCATGCTGCGGGTGATGCCGTCGTCCTCCTCCTCGACCGGCTTGACCGCGGCCTCGATGAACTGGGCCTGGCCGCCGTCCCGGTGGGGTGGCACGACGAAGCGGCGGGCGACCGTGTTGGCGACCTTGGCGCCGTGGTCGCGGCGGACCAGGTGCAGGCAGAGGTCGATGCCGGCCGCGCTGCCCGCACTGGTGAGCAGGTCGCCGTTGTCGACGTAGAGCACGTCGGGGTTGACCCGGACGGTCGGGTAGCGCTGCTGGAGCAGGTCGGCGTACCGCCAGTGGGTGGTGGCCTCCTTGCCGTCCAGCAGGCCGGCGGCGGCCAGGGCGAAGGCGCCCGAGCAGATCGAGACGATCCGGGCGCCGCGCTCGTGAGCCGTCCGCAGGGCGGCCACCAGGCCGGGGGAGACCTCGCCGCTGAAGGTGTTGGGGACGGCGACCACGATGACGGTGTCGGCGGCGGCCAGTTCGTCCAGTCCGTGATGGGCGGTCAGCGAGAAGCCGCCGACCGCGCGCAGCGCCGTGCCCGGCTCGTCCGCGCAGACCTTGAGGCCGTACCAGGGGGCCGCCAGCAGCCCGCCCAGCTCCGGCCGGGCGAGGCCGAACACCTCGACCACGACGCCGAGTTCGAACGGCGCCATGCCGTCGAAGGCGTACACCGCGATGGTGTGGACGGGCTCGGGGCGGCGCCCGATCGAGACGGAGACCGGCTGTGGGCTGCGCTGTTCGGCCATCGGGTACCCCTTGCGGTGCTTGGCGAGATATTGGCGAGTGTAGTCGTTCACGCCACTGTCGAGGGGTGGCCGGGACGGAAGAAGATCGAGTCATCGCCAGGAAGTGCCGCTGAGTGCCAGTCAGGAGACAGAACATGACCACCGTCGCCACCCCCACCACCTCGCCCGTCACCGCCATCCCGGCCGTCTCCCCCGAGCGGGCCTTCGCCTTCTTCGCCGAGCGCCTCGGCTGCCAGGCCGACCCGGCGGACGTCTGGTACGCGATGCGCGACGGCGTCCAGGACTTCACCGTCATCGACGTCCGGGCCGAGGGCGCCCACCGCAAGACGCACCTGCCCGGCGCGATCAGTCTGCCGCTGGCCGAGATCACCCCGGAGCGGGTCGCCGAACTGCCCGCCGGCCTGCTGGTCGTCTACTGCTGGGGCCCGGCCTGCAACGGCTCGACCAAGGGTGCGATGAAGCTCGCCGCGCTCGGCCGCGAGGTCAAGGAGATGATCGGCGGCCTGGAGTACTGGATCCGCGAGGGCTGGCCGACCGAGGGCCGGCGCCCGATCGACCCGAAGACCGCGACCCCGGCCGACCTCGGTCTGGTCTGCTGAAAAAGTTTTTCGAAGTCACCTGCAACCCCCCGGGGGGATGGACGTCTATCAGGGTGAGAGCAAGGGGAACGGGACCGGCGAGGCCGGGGCTGAGTCGGTCGCTCTCACCAAATCGATGACATCCATGTCCCTTGGGGGAGCTGCGTCATGAACGCGTCCGTTATCAGCCGTTTTGCGAAGATTGCCACCGCCGCTGTCGCCGCCGCGACCAGCACCACCGCGACCAGCACCACCGCGACCGCCGCCACCCGCCCTGCCGGTCGCCGCAAGGACACCCTCTGGGCCCCGCGCCTCGCGGTCTCCGTCCCGCTCGCCGCCATCGTGGCGGTCGGCGCGGTCGGCTGCTCGCCGGGGAAGAGCGGCTCGGCCGCCGCTCAGCCGAGTGCGACCCCGAGCGTGGCCGTCTCGGCCCCCGTGACCCCGTCGGCCGCGCCCTCCGCGAGCCCGACCGCCACGCCCTCCGCCACGCCGACCCCGTCGGCCACGCCGAGCGCCACGCCGAGCGCCACCCCGACCACCCCGACTGCAGCGCCGGTGCAGCCGGTCAGCCAGAAGTCGCCCGGCCACAAGTCGTCCGGGCCGGTCGACGTCGAGTTCAACGGCCTGGAGGAGGGGCAGAAGCTGGCGGCCGGTGGCGACCAGGTCTCCTTCTCGGTGACCTGGACCAACACCACCGACCACCGCCTGGACGCGGTTGCGCCGGTGGTGTCGGCGCAGGAGTTCGCGGGTGCGCGCTGCCAGGTGGTCGAGGGTACGGTCGCCGGGACCCTGCAGCGCAAGGACGGGGCGTCCTGGACGCAGGTCCCGATCTCCCAGGGCACCGGAATGGACTACGCGACCACGGGTGACAAGGCGGCGTTCGCCCTGGCCCCGGGCGCGAGCCGCACGGTGCAGTACCGGATCCAGCTGGCCGCGGACAACGGTCCCGCGCCGCTGGCCATCGAGGCCGACGCCTTCGTCCCCTCGCACCGCGACGTCGTTCCGCTGGGTCGGGAGATCCGGCACCTCACCGTGGTGGACAGCCACCGGCCGATGGTGAGCCTGACCGACACGATCCAGATCACGACCCCCCAGACCCGGATCCCGACCTCCGTGACGGTGGGCGGCCCGGCGACCCCGGTGGAGCTCTCGGTCGTGAACCACACCCGGGCGGCGTTCGGCTCGGCCGCGCCGTTCCTGACCCTGAGCGACGGTCGCACCGACAGCACGAGGCTGACGGCACAGGACGTCAAGGTGGAGGCCATCGTCGCGGGCTCCTGGACCTGGAAGGAGCTGCCGGTGGTCGAGGACTGCGGCAGGATGCGTGTCGACACCAGCTTGCTGGCCTCGCAGGTGAACGTCGGATTCGACTCTCCCACGATGTTCCGCTTCTCGATCTCCCCGTCGCTCTCCAAGGACGTCACCACCCTCGACGTCTCGGCCGGCGCGCTGGCCGACGGCCACTACGCCGCGCCCGTCGCCTTCAAGGTCGCGGTCAAGCGGTAGGGCGGGGCCGCCCGGAGGGGGCCGGGAACGCCCAGTGACACAATCTCGTCGATCACGAACTTTGATCACAGCTCTGACGGCCACGGCGGGGAATCTCACCCGCCGCCGTCCTGGGGGAAAGCAGAACGCGCATGTCCGTGGCCGTGGCACCGAGCCTGCCGATATCCGTCCCCGTGCGGGGGCGGCGCGGGAGGACTCCGTTGGGGGCCCTGAAACTGCTCTTCGGCGCGCTGAGCGCCGAAGCGGCCGGCGAGGAGAGGGAGACGGGCAAGCGCCGTTCCGGCTTCCGGCTGCTGCGTGGGGGCCGGGCGCAGGACGAGGAGGAGCGTCCGACCGTCACCGAGCTCTACCACGCGCACCGGCTGCGGCTGGTGCGGATGGCGGTGCTCCTGGTGGACCATCAGGACATCGCGGAGGACGTGGTCCAGGAGGCGTTCACCGCGCTCTACCAGAAGCACGGTGAGCGGCTGGACGACCTGGACAACGCGCTCGGCTACCTGCGCACCTCGGTGGTGAACGGCGCCCGTTCGGTACTGCGCCGCCGCAAGACGGCGCGGGAGTACGTGCCGCCGCACGAGGCGGACGCGCCGTCGGCCGAGGACCACGCCGTGCTGAACGACGAACACCGTCGAGTCCTGGTCGCACTGAAGGAGTTGACTGACCGTCAGCGCGAGGTGCTGGTGCTGCGCTACTGGTCGGATCTGTCGGAGGCACAGATCGCCGAGACCCTGGGACTCTCCCGGGGCGCTGTGAAGTCCACCGCCAGCCGCGCCCTGGACGCGCTGGAGAAGCAGCTGGAGAAGGCCCGATGAGCGAGCAGAAGACGCATGACGACGGCCCCGGCGAGACCCCGCTGGAGACCCTGCTCCGCGAGGCGCTGAACGCCCGGGCCGACCAGATCTCCCCGCACGACCTGCGCCCCGAGGCCCCGCCGGCCCACCGGGTGCGCCGCATCCGCCCGCTCTACACGGTCGTCCTGCCGGTGGTGGCGCTGGCCGCCGCCGCCTCGATCGGCTACCTGGGCTTCCAGGCCAGCCCGGTCGCCAAGCAGGAGACCCCGGCCCCGGCGGCGAGCATCAGCACGAGCCCGACCCCGGCGCCCTCGCTCACCACCGCTTCGCCGAGTGCCTCCACGAGCCCCTCGGCCCAGGTCTCGGCCGTCGACCCGGCGGGGCAGCCGTCGCCGGGCGCGGCGACGAGCTCCAGTGCCCCGGCGGGCACGCCGTACACCTTCAAGGGCGTCAACTTCGTTGTTCCCGCCGGGTGGACGACCAAGGCGATCGACTCCGAGAACCTCTGCCTCCTCAGCCCGGGGGCCAAGGGCAACGCGTCCTGCGAGCCGTACGGCGTGACCGTGACGGCGTACAGCACCCCCGGCGAGGTGGCGGCGGCCACCTGGCCGACCGTCTCGGACTCACGGTTCCGCGTCGGCTGGGGCCACCAGTCCTACTGCTACTCCTGGGCCAATCCGCACGGCTCCGACACGCCGACCACCCAGCAGTACTCGTTCCAGGTGGCCACCTTGGCGCAGCAGGCCGTCGACACGGCCACCTGGCAGGTCAAGTGCGCCAGCGGCGACACCTTCACGGCGCGCCGCTGGGACTTCCCCAAGCAGCAGGTCTTCATCAGCGCCCGCGGTCTGAGCGCCGACTACGAGGCCGGGTTGCAGTCCCTGCTCGGCAGCCTGGACGTCTCCGGGCACCCCGACCCGCTGGCGGGGACCGCGCAGAAGGCGGTCACCGTCTCCCTCCAGGGCCTCACCGCGGGCCAGAAGGTCTACAGCGACAACTCGACCATCCCGTTCTCGGTGACCTGGACCAACAACAGCACCACGAGCTTCGCGTCCATCATGCCGCTGGCGTACACCGACTACTACGACGGAATTCCGAACGACCAGGTGGGCATCGCTCAGGGGACCCTGGAGCGCCAGGACGGCTCCACCTGGACGAAGATCGGCGCACTCTCCATCGGCGGCGGGACGGACTACTGGACCGCCGGCGCCCCGGTCGCCTTCCCGCTCGCTCCGGGGGCGCACCGCACGATCAACTACCGGATGACGCTCGACCCGGTCGACAACACCGGGACGCTCGACCTGGTCGGCCTGGCGGCGCTGCCGCACACCAAGCCCAGCGACCCGTACACCTCCGTCGGCATCGGCGACCTGCCCCTCGTGGTGACCAAGCGCTGACGACCGTGCCCCACCCCCAAGAAGGGGGTGGGGCACGGCAGTTCAGTGCGTCAGGCGCTCAGTGAAGCCATCCAGCGCTCCACCTCGTCGCAGGTGCGCGGCAGGCCGGCCGAGAGGTTCTCGTTGCCGTCCGCGGTGACCAGGATGTCGTCCTCGATCCGGACGCCGAGGCCGCGGTACTCCTCGGGGACGGTCAGGTCGTCCAGCTGGAAGTACAGGCCGGGCTCGACGGTCAGGCACATGCCGGGGACCAGCTCCGCGTCCACGTAGGACTCGCGGCGGGCCTGGGCGCAGTCGTGGACGTCCAGGCCGAGCATGTGGCCGGTGCCGTGCAGGGTCCAGCGGCGCTGCAGGCCCAGCTCCAGGACCTTCTCGACGTCGTACAGGGCCGGGTCCAGCAGGCCCCAGGCGAGCAGGTGCTCGGCCAGCACGCGCTGGGCGGCGTCGTGGAAGTCGCGGAACCGGCCACCGGGCCGGACGGCCGCGATGCCCGCCTCCTGGGCGGCGTACACGGCGTCGTAGACCTTGCGCTGCAGCGGGGTGAAGGTGCCGTTGATCGGCAGCGTGCGGGTGACGTCGGCGGTGTAGAGGGTGTGCGTCTCCACGCCGGCGTCCAGCAGCAGGAGTTCGCCGGGGCGGACGTCGCCGTCGTTGCGCACCCAGTGCAGGGTGGTGGCGTGCGGGCCGGCGGCGCAGATCGAGCCGTAGCCGATGTCGTTGCCCTCGACCCGGGCGCGACGCCAGAAGGTGCCCTCGATCCAGCGTTCGGAGGTGGCCACGGCCTGGCCCAACTCCCGCACCACGTCGGTGAATCCGTTGACCGTCGAGGTGCAGGCGGCGCGCAGCTGGCCGATCTCCCAGTCGTCCTTGACCAGCCGCAGGCCGCTCAGGAAGACCTTCAGCTCCTCGTCGTGCTCCTCCACCGTTCCGACCACGGCCTGCAGGCCGGCGTCGTAGCCGCGCACGATCCGGGTCGGGACGGCGGGGTCGGCCTTGAGCTCCTCGGCGGCCTTGCGGACGTCGCGGGTCGGCAGGCCGAGCAACTGCTCGGCCTCGGCCAGGCTGTGGCGCCGGCCGACCCACAGCTCGCCCTGGCCGTCCAGCCAGAACTCGCCGTTCTCCCGGTTCGAGCGCGGCAGCAGGTAGATCGCGGCCTGGTGGCCGCCCTGCGCCAGCGGCTCCAGCACCAGGACGCCGTCCTCGCTCTGGTCGCCGGTCAGGTGCACGTACTCGCTCGCGGCGCGGAAGGAGTACTCGGTGTCGTTGGCGCGGGTGCGCAGGTTGCCGGCCGGGACCACCAGGCGCTCGCCGGGGAACGCGGCGCTGAGCGCGGCGCGCCGGGCGGCGGCGTACGGGGCCTGGGCGATCGGCTCCAGGCCGTGCAGCTCGGTGTCGGCCCAGCCGCTCTTCATCGAGGCCGCGAGTTCGTCGGACACCTCGGAGTAGAGACCGTTCTTACGGCCCTGGACGGGCTGGTCGGCCTCGGGTTCCCCGATGCCGGCGCCCTCGGGGTTGTCGGCCGCTGCCGGGGTACGGTCCTCGGTCACGTACGTCGCCTCCTTGCGAGTGTCGCCGCCCCGGGCGCGTCGGATCGCGACGCGGTTGGGCGGCCGTGCGTCCATGGTACGGACGGGCGGCCGATCAACCGTTCGGGAGGTGCCGCGGGCCCGGCCCGCGCGCGGCCGAGCGGCACTAGGGGTCGTGCCGGACCTCGCGCGGGGCGTCGGCCGCGGCCTCGCGCAGCCGGGCCCGCGCGCGGCCGTCCTGTCCGGGTCCCGCTGCTGCACGCCCCGCAGGTCCGGGCCCGCGCGCGCCCATGGCCGTCCTACTCGAAGCGTGCGGCCAGCAGGACCAGGTCGTCGACGGCGGTGCCGGCCGGCTCGTCCGTGCCGCTGACGCAGCTGGTCAGCAGGTGGGTGCAGAGCCGCTCGGGGTCGTACCGGACCTCGCGCGGGGCGTCGGCCGCGGCCTTGCGCAGCCGGGCCTGGCCGGCGTGCAGGGTCGGGCCGCAGCGGCGGGCCAGGCCCTCGGTGTAGAGCAGCAGCAGGTCGCCGCGCTCCACGTCGATCTCGACCCCCGGCGCCTCCCAGCAGCTCAGCATGCCGAGCGGGGCGGAGAGCGAGGTCTCCACGAAGTTCGCGCCGAACCGGGTGACCAGGACCGGCGGGCAGTGCCCGGCGCCGGCCAGCGTGACCCGCCGCTGCTCGGGCTCCACGCAGGCGTAGACGGCGGTGGCGGTGCGCGCGGGCTCGGTGGTCTTGAGCAGCAGCTCCAGGTCGCCGAGCACCGAGACCGGGTCCTCGCCCTCCAGTACCGCGTAGGCGCGCAGCGCCGCCCGGATCCGGCACATCGCGGCCGCCGCCCCGGGCGCGGAGCCGGGACCGGCCCCCGGGCCGTCGCCGGAGACGCTGCCGACGGTCAGCCCGACCGAGCCGTCCGGCAGCGCGATGGCGTCGTACCAGTCGCTGCCCGCCGACAGCTCCAGCCCGGCCGGCACCCAGCGGGCCGCCAGCCGCAGGCCCGGGACGTGCGGCAGGTGGTCGGGCAGCAGACCGCGGCGCAGCGCCTCGGTGGAGCGCCGGCGGCGGTCCGCCACCAGCCGGCCGGCCAGCAGCGGGGCCGCGAAGGCGCAGTACCGGCGGGCCAGTTCCTGCTGCTCGACGGTCGGCGCGGTCGGCTCCGGGTAGAACCAGACGGCCGCGGCGAGCGGACCGTCCTCCTCGGTGGCCAGCGGCAGCCCGAAGCAGGCGCCGACCCCGAGGCTCGCCGCCACCTCGCGGAACCGCGCGCCGGCCGCCGGGTCGGCGGCCAGGTCCTCGTGCAGCAGCCGCTCGGGACGGCCGAAGGGCCGCAGCAGGCCGGCGAAGGGGCCGTGCTCGACCGGAACGGTCTCCCAGGCACCGAGCGCCGACCGGTCCATGGCCAGGCCGACCAGGGTGCCGTAGCCGGCGTGGTCGGGGTAGCCGCGGCCGGGCGGACCGTCGGCGCCCCCGCGGGCCACCGGCACCAGCAGGCCGGCGGACGCGCCGAGCAGTTCGGCGCCGGAGGCCAGCAGCGCGGCGAGGGTGGCCGGCAGATCGCGGGCCCGGGCCAGCTGCTCGGTGTGCCGGCTCAGCCAGTCGAGCGCGGCCAGCTGAGCGGCGCGCGGGTCCTGGGCGTGCGGGTCCTCGGGCTGCGGCTCCGTGGCGCGCGAGGTCAACGGGGCCAGCGGGGCCGGCAGTCGGGCTGGCGATGAGTCAGGGGCGCTCGCCGGGGCCGGACCGTGTTCACCCCCGTGCACGGCCGGCCGGTCGGAGAAGGCCGGCGGGCCGGCCGCCACGGCGACGGCCGGCGGCAGGTCGAGCAGGGCGGCGAGCCGGCGGGCGCCGGGTTCCGGCGGTTCGCCCCCGCCCGACCCCTCGGCCGGGCCGGACTCCTCGGTGCTCGCGCCACCGCGGCCGGCGGCGGACGGATGCTTGTCACTCATGCCGGCACTCCCAGCGCTGTGGTACGTGTCACCCGGAACACCAGGGGGCTCGCCCTGCCAAACCATTCCTAATGCCCCACTTCTACACAGGACGGTCGGGGCGTGTCCAGGAACGGACCCCCGCCGGATGGCTGGTAGTACCTCGGCCGGCGTCCGCTCGGCAGCCGGCCGGGCGATGCCGCGGCCGCCGTGGAATGGAGCGCAGGATGAGCGGGCACAAGCCAACGAGAAGCTGCCGGACCCTGCCCGGATCGTAGGGGTCCCCCGTCCGGCAACCGTGCTGACCAGAAGTCACTCACTCGTACGGTGGAACCGCAGGGCGTCGACAGGCGTCCATCTGGCCGCATGAGGGATTCTCGTTCCAGGGACGCGTTCGCGGCCGGCCCCACTCCGGTCTCCGGACCCCGGTCGTCAGGCGCGTCCGTGTCAGTCCGAAGTCCGAAGTCCGAAGTCCGTAGTGCACAGTTCGCAGTCGTCAGTTCGCACTCCCCGGTTCGCAGTTCGCAGTTGCCCGTCCGCAGTTGCCCGTCCGCAGTTGCCAGTCGCAGTTGTCAGTTCGCAGTCGTCAGTTCAGCGGGCCCGCGGTTCCCCGGCCGTGTCGGACCAGATGGGCGATCCACGCTGTCCGCCGCTGCTCGTGCCGCCGGCGGTCCGCGCGCCGCGTTCTCCTGCGTCACCGTTGTCACCTGTGTCACCTGCTCGTGCGTCACCTGCCGCTGTAGGGGCCGCTGCTCGTGCGTCACCGTTCCTGCACCAGCTGTCCGTCGATCCATCTGCTCCTGCGTCACCCGTCCCTTGATCCACCCGGTCGCGAAAGGAACGAGCGCTCATGCGTGAGATGTCCGGAAGACACCGCAGGACCCGGCAGGCGCTGCTGCAGGCGGCGTTGACCTGTGCCGAGCAGTGGCTGTGGCCGGTGGTCCCAGGGGCCGTCATGGTGGAGCGGGAGCCGGGCGGCGAGCTGCCCGCCGTCTCCTGCTCGTGCGCCGACCCGGCCTGCGCCGTGCCCGGCGCGCACCCGCACGACCATCCGCTGCTGGCGGCCACCACCGAGGCCAGGATGGTCCGTTGGTGGTGGGAGCAGCACAGCCCGCAGGCGCCGGTCCTGGTGGCCACCGGCTGCGCGGTGGCGGCGATCAGCCTGCCGGCCGCGGCGGGGGAGCGGGCGGTGGAGTACTTCGACACGCTGCGGGTGGCGATGGGGCCGGTGCTGGCGACGCCGACCCGGTACGCGCTGCTGGTGGCGCCGTACTCCTACCCGGAGCTGGCGGAGCTGCTGGCGGCCGAGGAGGCCACCGCCGCGCCGGGCGGCGGGCCGGGCGCGGTGCCGAGTTCGGTGCGCTACCACGGGCCGGGCGGGTACCTGGTGCTGCCGCCCTCGCGGACCGGGGCGGGCGGCGGGGCGCCGGTGCGCTGGGTGCGGCGGCCGGTGCCGCTGCCGGGCGGCGGAGTGCGGCTGCCCACCGTGGGTGCGTTGCTGGGAGCGCTGGTCGCGGCCGGTTCGGCGGCGCCGGACGGCACCCGGCTGGCCTTCTGAGCTGGGCGCGAACGGGTCCGCTGGAGCCGCCGGACCCGGAAATGGAAGATCCGGCCGCTGGCGACGGGGGATGCACCAGCGACCGGACTGTTTAAACAGTAACAAGGATTGGCGCCGTAGCCAATTTCCTCGGACGGCCCGGCGCCCCTGATTTGGGGCCTACCGGGCCGAATGTGACCGGGGTCACGTCCAATCGGACAAATTCGGTCACACTCCGACAGGAACGGTCAGTTGAGCGTGACCTGACGGTTGACCAGGTTGGCGCGGGCCTTGCGCTCCTCGGCGGTCAGCGGCGCCGGGGCGGCCAGCGTGGCGGCCAGCCGCTCGGCGAAGGCCGCCGCCGGCTTCTCGCAGTCGGCGGCCGTCATCGCCAGCGGCAGGTCCCAGACCGGCACGGTCAGACCGTGCGCGCGGAACGAGCCGACCAGCTTGGTGCCCTCGCCGATCGAGGTCTCGCCGGCCGTGGTGAGCCGCGCCAGGGCGTCCAGCAGCTCCTCCTCCGGCACCGTCATCACCCAGCGCAGGTGGTTCTTGTCCGGCGTGCCGCACCAGTAGGACGAGTCCACGCTGCCGAGCTTCTCGGTCGGGATCGCCGAGGCGTTGGCGCGCTCCAGGGAGGCGGCCACCTCGCCGGTCGCGGCCTCCGCGTCCTCCAGCCAGAACTCGAAGCCGGTGTGCACGGCCGGGACGAACTCGCCCGCCGGGTCCAGCAGATCCTGCAGGCGGGGGCCGTCGGCCGCGGCCCGCCGGGTCGGCACCGGGTTGCCGGGCTCGGTGACCAGCGCCTCGGCCAGCGCGTCCGCGAGGTCGCGGCTCAGGTCGCCGGAGGAGGACTGGGTCTGCAGGCCCAGCAGGATCGAGCCGTCCGGGCGGCGCAGGGCCGGCCAGGC
>FTKT01002292.1_pt6 | contig 15339 bp, 13 predicted proteins | sample 1658271 | NCBI WGS metagenome assembly FTKT01 (sample SAMEA3914811, study PRJEB12502) | metagenome | biome: forest; material: soil | place: Canada | collected 2011-08-04 | depth 0.3 m | reverse complement strand
GTTTCGCTTCGGAGTGATTTGGCACTTGCAAGCACGCGGACGCTTCGCGTCCGCGAACGCGCGTCGCGCGAGCCCGTTCGCGCGCCAAGGCGTGCTGCGCAGCGTTCGGACGGCGCCGCGGCTGTCGAGCCCCGGCCCAGCCTGCCGCTCGCGACGCCGCGCCCCAGGAACGCCAGCCGCGCAGCGGCTGGCAACAAGCGCCGCAGGCGAAAAAAAGCCCCGCACACGGCGAGGCTTCGAAGGAGCAAAAGAGACGCGCTCTCCGCGCGCTGGAGGGTTACGCGTTGGCGCGATGCCCGACGATCGTCACGGTCTGCTGCGCGACATGCGTCTGGCCGTAAGCGGCCATGGCCAAGGTGTCCGCCACCGCGTACTGCTTCGTCGCGATGCCGTTCATGCCGGCCACGGTGGCGACGGTCATGAGGGCGGCGAGAGCGAGGGCGGCGAACTGGGTGGTGGTCTTGGTCATGGCGGGCTCCTGGGGTGGTTGGTTCGGAATCGCGTTTCGTGTTCCGATGTGTGGACTATCGGAGTTCATGCAGGCGCCTCCAATCGCCTTGCGACGGCCGGCGGCGGAATTGGCGCGAACTGCAATCTGGCGCGATGAGCCGGGCCCGCGCGCGCGGCCGGAGAGGGAACACGGGTTGCCTCGAGAGGGCACGAGCGGCCCTGGCGCCGCGCAGCGCCGTGCGCGAGAGGTTTCCCATGGACATCAAGCAAGATCCCAATTCGATCCCGAACTTCAATTCGGGTGGCCGTCTTGGCGAACCGCAGCGGGCCGAGCCTGAGCAGGTGCAGTCCAGCGTCGAGCTGGATCCGACCGCCGGCGGCGATGGCGCCGCCAGCGAGGCGGCCGAGCATGAATCCCTGCTCGGCGATGGCAGCGGCGACGTCAAGCCCAAGGCCCCGCAGGATCCGTCGAAGACGGGCAGCGGCGCGATCGACGGGCTGGTCGGCGCGCCCTGAGCGCCCGATGCTGCCGCCTCAGCTCGACAGCGGCAGATGCAAGGTCGCGCAGAGCCCGCCGCCGGGCCGGGCGGCGAGTTCGAGGCGTCCGCCCTCGCGTTCGGCGAGCGCGCGCGTGATGTAGAGCCCCAGGCCGAGGCCGGCGCGGCGGCCGCTGTCGCTCTCGGCGCCGGCCCAGCGCAGGAAGGGTGTGCCCGCGTTGGCCAGCTGTTCGGTGCTGAGACCCGGCCCGCGATCCATCACCATCACGCAGACGGTGCTCGGGCCGGTCGTCACCTCGACATCCACCGCCCCATGCGCGCCGCCGTGGCGGATCGCGTTCTCGATCAGGTTCTCGACCATGCGTCGGAACGCGGCCGGCTGGCACGGCGTGGAGGCGGACTTGCCGCTGAGCGTGACCTCGGCCTGCGCCTGCGGCAGGTCGTCGACGATCGCCTGCACGAGCGCGAAGGCGTCGAAGCGGCGGTCGCCGCCGCCGGGCTCGGGCGTGGCGGGACGGAACAGCGCGAGCAGGCTTTCGATCAGCTCGTCCATCTGGTGCACGTCGTCGATCGCCGAGCGCGCCGCCGGATGGGCCTCCAGCTCGGACAGCCGCATGCGCAGGCGCGTCAGCGGCGTGCGCAGGTCGTGAGACACGGTGGCCAGCATCAGGCGCTGCGTGTCGAAGTCGGTCTTGAGCTGGCGCGACAGGTCGTTGAAGACGCGCGCCGTCTGGCGCACCTCCCGCGTGCCCAGGCTCTCGTCGAGCTGCGGCGGTGCGACGGACAGCCCGACGCTCGCCGTGGGCGACAGCGAATGACCCAGCAGCCGCGCGGCGTCGCTGAGCCGCTGCATCGGCGCCGTCAACGCGCGCGCGACAAGCCATGCCGCGAGGGCGACGGCGATCAGCTTGATGACGGCGTCCAGGGCGATCGAGATCCACGGCGGCTGGCGCGGCCCTGGCGTCGGAGGCCAGCTCTTGCCGGGCGGCGGCGCCGGGATCGGGGTGGTGCTGGACAACAGCGGATGGATGGACTGCCGGATTGGCGGCGTGTCGCGCCAGGGCGGCGGCGGCGCGGTGGCGCGGAAGACCTCGAACGCCAGGAACGAGCTGGTCGAGAACGCCACGAGCAGCAGCAGGAAGATGCGCACGAACAGCGTGTCGAGGGTCTTGAATCTCAAGGCGGCCCCGGCGTCTAGTAGTGGATGGCGCGCGGCGCGCCGCCGCCCACGGCGATGGCGTCGCCGTTGATCGCGCGCGAGCGCGGCGAGCACAGGAAGGCGACGACGTCGGCCACCTCGGCGGCGTCGACGATGTGGCGGATGCTGTTGCCCTCGGCCATCTCGCGCTCGACGTCCTGCGCGCTGCGGCCCGTCGCCGCGGCCTTCTGCGCGATCAGCGGTGCCGTGCGCTCGGTGCGCGTCAGGCCCGGATGCACCACGGTGACCTGGATGCCGGCCGGCCCCAGTTCGTCGGCCATGTTCTTCGTGAGCGCCGCCACCGCGATGTTGCGCATCGAGCCGAGCGCGCTGCCGCTCTGGCGCGCCGCCAGGCCGCTGACGTTGACGATGCGGCCCCAGCCGGCGGCGCGCATGCCCGGCACGACCTCGCGCGCGCAGCGCACGTAGCCCATCACCTTGGTGTCCATCTCGCGGTGGAAGGCGTCGCCGGCGATCTCCTCGAGCTTGGGTGGCGCGGCGTAGCCGGCGGGCTCGGCGGCGGCGTTGACGAGGATGTCGATCGCGCCGCCCAGCTGCTTCGCGGCGGTGGCGACGGCGTGGCGCACCTGGTCGTCGTCCGTCGTGTCGGCCACCACGGCGATGACGTCGCCGCCGGTCTGCATCGCGAGCTCGGAGACGGCGTCCAGCAGCGTCTGCTCGTGGCGCGCCAGCAGCGCGACGTCCGCGCCCTCGAGCAGCAGCGCGCGCGCGACGGCCTTGCCGATGCCCTTGCTGCCGCCGGTGACCAGGGCGCGCTTGCCTTTGAGCTTCAGATCCATGGGGGAGACTTTCCGGTCGAAGTGGGATGGCCGATTCTGGCGCGCCGGCGATGGGCGTGTCACACGGCGGGACAAGCGGGCGCCTATCATCGCCGGGCAACGTCATCCCCGTGTTGCTGTCGACATCGTCCCAGGAACCCATGCCGCCTCGCCTCGACACCTCCATCGCCGTGCGCACCTGGCTGCGCGCGCTGGCCGCGTTCGGCCTCGTCCTGGCCCTGCAGGGCTGCGCCTCGCTCGCCGAGCTGCAGAAGACGCCGGGCGAGGCGATCCCGGCCGCGCCGGACAGCCCGCTGGCCGCGCTGCTGCCGCCCGACCTGACGCCCGGCAGCGGCTCGGCGTTCCGGCCGCTGGCCTTCAGCTCGTTCTCGATGGACGCGCGCCTGACGCTGATCCGCGAGGCGCGCGTCAGCCTCGACATCCAGTACTACCTGCTCGCCGACGACCTCACCGGCCGCGCCTTCCTGCGCGCGGTGCGCGACGCGGCCGTGCGCGGCGTGCGCGTGCGCATCCTCGTCGACGATCTCTACACGGCCACCAACGATCGCCTGCTGCAAGGCATCGCGGCGTACCCCAACGTGCAGGTGCGGCTGTTCAATCCGTTTCCCGCCGGGCGAGCGCTCAACGTCACGCGCTGGGGCCTGTCGCTGCTCGACCTCGCGCGGCTGAACCACCGCATGCACAACAAGCTGTTCATCGCGGACGGCGTGTTCGCGATCGCGGGCGGCCGCAACATTGCCGACGAGTACTTCTTCCGCAGCCCGCGCGGCAACTTCATCGACTTCGACCTGCTCGTGGCCGGCGACGCCGTGCCGGAGCTGGCCGCCAGCTTCGACAAGTACTGGAACAGCCGCCACGTCTACACGCTGGACGCGCTGGAGCCCGACGCCCCCAAGGCCGAGGCGCGGCGCGAGGAGTTCGAGCGCGCGACCGCCTCGGCCGAGATGCTGTTCGGCCCGATCATGGCCGGCGCGCGGGACTTCCTGAACTACGCGCCGCTGAGCCACGACATGGCGAGGCCGCCGCTGAAGATGCTGCGCGGCCGCATCGAGGTGGTGGCCGACAGCCCCGACAAGGTCAGCGGCGCGGCGGCCTCGGGCATGGACAAGTCGACGGTGATCTCCCACCTGACCGAGCGGATCGACCACGCGCACGACCAGGTGCTGCTGGCGTCGCCGTATTTCGTGCCGGGCAAGGCGGCGCTGGACGGCCTGGTGCGGGTGCGCCAGCACGGCGTGGCGGTGACGCTCGTCACCAACACGATGGCCTCCAACGACGAGCCCTTCGTCAGCGCCGCCTACGCCCGCTACCGCCGCCGCATGCTGCAGGCGGGCATGAGCCTGTACGAGGTGAGCCCGCGCATCCTGCGCATGGACACGACGTTCGACGATTCGTTCGGCTCGATGCTGGGCACGTCCACCGGGCGCCTGCACGCGAAGATGGTCGTCATCGACCTGAACACCACGGTCGCCGGCTCGATGAACCTCGACTTCCGCTCGTCGCGCGAGAACACCGAGCTGGGCCTGTTCGTCGAGTCCGGCGAGCTGGCCGCCGACGTCTCGCTGCTGGTCGACGACCTGCGTTCGGCCGGCACCTACCGCATGCGGCTCGGCGGCGCGTCGGGCACCGACGTGCAATGGGTGGACGACGAGCCGGACGGCGAGAAGGTCTTCGATGCCGAGCCCGAGATCAGCATCGCGACGCTGCTGGAGGTGTGGCTGTTCTCGCCGTTCATCCAGGAAGACCTGCTGTGAGTCGACGCTGACTCGCGAATCGCCGCGCCTCGCCGGTGACGGGATCCGTGAACGCGATCTCGCGAGCGAGCAGCTGCAGCGGATTCGACCAGTCGGGCGGCGCCTCGGCCGCGGGCTCGGGCCACAGCGTCGGATAGATGCGATCGCCGACGATGGGCACGCCCAGCGCGTTCATCTGCACGCGCAGCTGGTGCGTGCGGCCGGTGTGCGGCGTCAGGCGATAGAGCGCGCGGTCGTCGCCGAGGCGCTCGACGAGTTCGACCAGCGCCTCGGCGTTGGGCTCGCCGTCGACGACCTGCACCTGCATGAAGCCCGCGCCATCGGGCTTGTCGAGACGATGGCGCGCGAGCTGCGGGAGCGCGAGATCCGCGCGCCACGGCGCGATCGCCTCGTAGACCTTGTGCACGTCGCGCTCGCGCAGCAGCGCGTGGTACGCGGCGCGTTCCTGCGCGCGCACGGTGAACACGAGCACGCCGGCGGTCTCGCGGTCGAGGCGGTGCATGGGTGCGAGCGTGGCGATGCCCAGGCGCTGGCGCAGCCGCACCAGCACGGTCTCGCGCAGGTGGCGGCCGCTCGGGATCACCGGCAGGAAGTGCGGCTTGTCGACGACGACCAGGTGCTCGTCCTGGTGCAGCAGCTCGATCTCGAAGGGCACGCGCGGCTCGGGCGGCGGATCGCGCCAGTACCAGAACAGGCTGCCGGCGGCACACGGCGCGTCGGCGGCGAGCGCACGGCCGTCGGCATCGAGCACGTCGCCGCGCGCGAGCCGCGCGGGCCAGTCGGCCACGGCCGGAAAGCGCGCGGTGAGGAAGTCCAGCAGCGTCGCGAAGCGGCCGTCGCCGACGCCCACGCGGCTGGCGGCCACGCCTTCTCGCAGCGGCGGGACGAACACCTCAGTCGCCCGAACCATCGAGCCGGCGCGCGCGCTGCAGGCGCCAGGCTTCGTCGGGATGCGACGGGTCGAACACCTGCTCGGGCGTGGTGGCGGTCTCGCGAAGCGCGGTGTCGAGCGCGACGCGGTTGTCGAACACGAAGCACTCGCCCTGCCAGTCGCGCGCGGCGTCGGGCAGTTGCTGGAAGTAGTTGAGGATGCCGCCGTCCAGCTGCAGGACGTCCAGGCCGAGGCTGCGCAGCCACGGCGCGGTCTTGTCGCAGCGGATGCCGCCGGTGCAGTACATCGCCACCGGCTGGTTCGCCGCGCGCCATTCGTCGGCATGCGCCTGCACGTAGGCGACGAAGTCGCGGAAGTTGTGCACCTGCGGGTCGAGCGCGCCGCGGAAGTGGCCCAGGCGGACCTCGAAGTGGTTGCGGTTGTCCAGCAGGACGACGTCGCCGCGCGCCAGCAGCTCGCGCCAGGCCGCGGGCGAGAGATGGCTCGCGTCGCGTTCGTCGGGCGCGGGCAGGCCGCCGGGCAGGCCGAGGGCGACGATCTCGGGCTTGACGCCGACCTTCAGCAGGCCGAACGGCGCCGTGGTGCAGGCGCTGTGCTTGAAGACCATGCCGCGCAACGCGCCGGCCAGCGCTGTCTGGAGCGCGGACTCGAACGCCGCGACCGCGTCCGTGGTGCCCGCCACCGTGCCGTTGATGCCCTCGTGCGCGAGGACGATGCTCCCCGTGAGGCCGCGCGCGAGCGCCCGCAAGGCCTCGGCCGCCGCGACGGGATCGGGCAGCGGCACGAATCGGTAGAAGGCGCTGTGCAGCAGCGTGGCGGGCGAGGGCTCGGGCATCGAACCCGGATTGTCTCAGCGCGCGAGGAAGTCCGTCACCAGCCGCGTGGTCGCGCGCGGGTTCTCCTCCATGATCCAGTGGCCCGAGTCGGGCACCTGCGCCTCCGTCACGTCGTCGGCGGCGGCGCGCATCACGGTGGCCATCATCGGGCCGAAGGACTTCGCGCCGCCGACCGCGAGCACCGGCATCTTCAGGCGACCGCCCTGGGCGAGGAAGGCGCGGTTGTCGATCGCGTCCTGGTCGAACGCCGCGAACTGCGCGAAGCCCGAGTGCATCGCGCCGGGCAGCGCGTACAGCGCGGCGTAGTGCTCGCGCGCCGCTTCGGTGAAGTTGGCGGGAGTGGCGGAGAAGTCGTTCCAGAAGCGATCCAGGTAGATGCGCTCGCGGCCGGCCACCAGGCGCTCCATGTCGGGGCCGCCGAAGCGGAAGTGCCACAGCAGCGGGCTCTTGAGGATCTCGTCCCACGGGCCGACGCCCGGCACGGGCGCGTCGATCACCACCAGCTTGCGCACGCGCTGCGGATAGCGCGCGGCGACCTGGAACGCCACCATGTTGCCGATGTCGTGGGCGACCACGTCGGCCTTCGCGGCGCCGAGGGCGTCCATCACGCCGGCGACGTCGGCGGCCTGCGTCTTCTTGTCGAAGCCGCCGGCCGGCTTGGCCGACAGGCCCAGGCCGCGCAGGTCGGGCACGATCACCTGGTGATCCTTCACGAGCTCGCTGGCGAGCGGGATCCACATGTCGCCCGATTCGCCGTAGCCGTGCAGCAGCACGACCGCCGGGCCGCGCCCGCCCGATCGCACGTGGATCGTCGTGCCGTTGACGGGGATGTCGCGCGCGCTGAACGCGGCGGGGAAGTCGAAGCTCCCGGCGCGGGCGGCGCCGGAGGTTGCGCCGATGAAGGCGCTGGCCACGAGGGCGAGGAGAGGCAGACGCATGATTTTCCTTTCGAAGCAGTCGTTGTTCGAGTGTGGGGATGCGCCGGCTTCGCGACTAGTCTCGATTGCAGGCAATCAGCTTCAACCAACGGTTTAAGATCGCGCCATGGCCGACCTGTCCCTGCTGACGTCCTTCGTGCGCGCCGCCGAGCACGGCAGCTTCTCGGCCGCCGCGCGCAGCCTGGGCGTGTCGGCGGCGGCGGTCAGCAAGAACGTGGCGCACCTCGAGGCCCACGTCGGCGTGCGGCTGTTCCATCGCAGCACGCGGCGGCTGGCGTTGACCGGCAGCGGCGAGCGCTTCCTCGCGCAGGTGCACGACCCGCTGGCCACGCTGGACGCCGCCATCGCGGGCATCCGCGACGACCCGGACGAGCCTTCGGGCACGCTCAAGGTCAGCATGGGCCAGGCACTGGGCCGCAACTTCCTCGTGCCGCTGCTCAACGAGTTCCTCGAGCGCTGTCCCGCCGTCGTGCCCGACTGGCATTTCGACAACCGTCGCATCGACCTCGTCGGCGAGGGCTTCGACGCCGCGGTGGGCGGCGGCTTCGAGCTGGCGCAGGGCCTGGTGGCGCGCGAGCTGGCGCCCGTGCACATCGTCGCCGTCGCCTCGCCGGCCTACCTGGCCGGCCGGCCGCTGCCGCGCCAGCCCGAGGACTTCGCCGAGCTGGCCGGCATCATGCGACGCTCGACGCCCAGCGGGCGCGTGCGGCCGTGGACGCTGCGCCCGCGCCGCGGCGGTGTCGATCAACCGGTGCCGTGCCGCCCGCGGCTGATCCTCAGCGACCCCGAGGCCATCGCCCAGGCCGCGCGCCAGGGCCTGGGTGTCGCGCTGGTGCCGATGCCGTTCGCCTTCGCGCACATCGCCTCCGGCGAGCTGGTGCGACTGCTGCCGGGCTGGTACAGCGACGCCGGCCCGCTGTCGCTTTACTACCCGTCGCGCCGCCTGCTGCCGGCCAAGACCAGCGCCTTCGTCGACTTCGTCGTCGAACGCTTTCGCGCCAGCGGCTTCGCGAAGCTGGTCGACGGACGCTAGCGCGCCCGCGCGACGCGCGAGCGCGCGTGCGCCAGCACCTGCCGCACCAGCTCCCCGCGCTCGATCGGCTTGACGACGCGTCCGCGCATGCCGGCGCGCAGGCACTGCTCGAGATCCTCGGCCATCGCGCGCGCCGTCTGGCCCAGCAGCGGCAGCGACGGGTCGAGCTCGTGCAGGCGGCGCGCGGTCTCGTAGCCGTCGATGCCGGGCATCTCGACATCGAGCAGCGCGAGGTCGTAGCGCGGGCCCGCCGCCCCGGCGACGAGCGCGAGGGCCTCGTGGCCGTCGCTCGCGAGGTCGGGCTGCGCGCCTTCCATCTTGAGCAGGCTGTCGATCACGAGCCGGTTGATCGGGTTGTCCTCGACGACCAGCAGCCGCAGGCCCTCCAGCGCGCGGCCAGGTACTGGCGCGGCGACGGAGTCGGCCGGCTCGGCCTCGTCCGGCGCCTCGGCGAGCGCCAGCGGCAGCGTGACGGTGAAGGTCGATCCCACGCGCCGCTGGCTCGCCACCGCGATCGTGCCGCCCATCATCTCGACGAGGTTGCGCGTGATGGTCAGGCCCAGGCCCGAGCCGCCGTGGCGGCGCGTGACCGAGGCGTCGGCCTGCTCGAAGGCCTCGAAGATGCGCGCGGTCTCGCTGTCGCTCATGCCCACCCCCGTATCGGCAACCTCGAACGCCAGCGCGTCGCCGGCGACGCGAACGCGTACCTCGACGTGACCCGCATCGGTGAACTTGACGGCATTCGACGCGAGGTTGATCAGCACCTGCTGCAGCCGCAGCGGATCGACGACGACCGCGCGCGGCACCTCGGGCGCGACCCGCAGGCGCAGCGCGAGGCCCTTGGCGGCGGCGGCCTCCTGCAGCAGCGCAACGGCCTGCTGCGCGATGTCGCGCACGTCGGTGGGCAGCGGCTCGAGCAGCAGCTTGCCGGCCTCGATGCGCGAGACGTCCAGCACGTCGTCGAGCAGCGTCTGCAGCAGCTTGCCCGATTGCAGGATGCGGCTGAAGCGCTGCCGCGCGGCCTCGGGCGTGGCCGGGTCGAGAAAGCCCACCTGCGCGAAGCCCAGCACGCCGTTGAGCGGAGTGCGGATCTCGTGGCTCATGTTGGCGAGGAACATCGACTTCGACTGGTTCGCCGCGTCGGCCTGCATGCGCGCCGCGTCGAGCTGGCGCAGCACGCTGGCCAGCGCGCGCTCGCGGCGCCGCTGCATCACCAGCAGCACGCCGCCGCCCGCGGCCAGCGCGAGCCAGAAGATCAGCGCGATGCGCAGCTCGACGAACCACGGCGCGCGGATCTCGTCCTCGGCCAGGCCGACCACCACCCACGCCGGGTAGCCGCCGACGCGGCGCATCATCGTCGTCCGCACGACGTGGTCGATCGAGCTCTCCGCCGTGTAGGCGGCGATCGGGTGGCCGGTGGCGAGCGCGGCCAGTAGCGCCGGCGCGGTCAGGCGCACCGGCGCCTCGTCGGCCACCTGCTGAACCTGCGGCAGCCGCACGATGACTTCCTGGTGGTCGTTGAAGATCGTGATGGCGCCGTGCTGGCCGACCTTCAGCTCGCCGAGCATGCTGATGAAGTCCTGCAGCTCCAGCGTGAAATAGACGACGCCCGCGAAGTCGCCGTTCGAGTGGCGCAGCTGGCGCGCGATCGGCAGCACCCAGCGGTTGCTGACGCGCGAGCGCAGCGGCAGTCCGACCACCAGCGCGGGACTGCGTCGCGCCGCCTTGAAGAACTGCCGTTCGGCGACGCTGATCGGCGTCGCGCCGTCGCTGAACCGCACCAGGCCGGACTCGTCGGTGGCGCGCAGGGGCGGCGCCTCGGGCAGGCGCTGCTGCAGCCGCTTGAGCGTCTGCATGAAGCCTTGCGGGCCGGCGCTGTCGCCGGAGGTCGCGTACTCCTGGACGGCCGACTGCAGCACCAGGTCGGCGGCCTGCAGGCGCGTGAAGTAGTAGCGCTCGAGGTTGAGCGTGAGGTTCTGCAGCTCGTCGGCCGCCGTCGCCTCGACGCGCGCACGGGCCATCTGCAGCGACGCGGCGAGGAAGGCGCCGACGGCCAGCAGCAGCCCGGCCACGCCGAGCGCGAGCCGCACGAAGCCGCGCGACCACTCCGTGATCGGTGGTGCGGTCGCGGCGATCGCCTCGTCCACCCTGGGTTGTGCGCTCATCGGAGGTCGGGTCGTCCTGTGTCGGCTCTGCAAGGCCCGACGATGGTACTCGCCGGGGCGTGCCGCGGGCCAGCCATCGGCGCGTGCGCCTGATCCCGGCGGCGCTGCAGTTCGTCGCAAACTCTTCGGTGGCGATCCGGCGGGTTGCCTACACTGCGGCGGCCTCGCACAACCACACGCCCACCCATGACCATGAAGAACCCCTCGTCGCGCCTCGCGCTCGTCCTGCTGCTTTGCGGCGCCGCCGGCGTCGCGCGGGCCGATGGCCTCGCCGACCTGCGGGGCGCGCTCGCGCGCCTGCAGGCGCAGTCCGTGCTGAAGGCCAGCGTCCAGGTCAGGGACTGGCGCCGCACCGGCGACGGCAAGGACGCCAAGGAGACGCAGGGCCAGGCCAGCATCGGCCTGGAGGACGGCCCGCGCGGCCTGCAGCCGCTCTACAGCCACGAGCTGCTGGGGCGCCTGGACGCCGAGTCACACGCCGCGGTCAAGGACAAGTCCGCGAAGAAGCCGCTGTCCCAGGTGATGTCGCAGCTGGGCCTCGACGACCTGCGGGTGCTGGCCTCGGCGGCGCCGGCCTTGCAGCGCGCGATCGACGACGCGCAGTTCAAGTCGGAGTCGGCCGATACCTGGGCCGGCAAGCCCGCGCGCAAGCTCGTGTTCGAGGGCAGCGTGGACAGTCTGTCCGAGAGCGACCGCAAGTACGTGCGCGACATGAAGCTGCAGCTCACTCTCTGGATCGGCGCGGACGGCACGCCGCTGGCGAGCCAGCGCCACTTCGACCTGTCGGGCCGCGCGTTCGTCGTCGTCAGCTTCGAGCAGCACTCCGATGAACAGCGCAGTTATGCGGTGGTCGGCGATCGCCTGGTGGCGACGAGCGACGACGAGAAGGGCAGCGCCAAGGGCGCCGGCGAGGCCCAGGAGTACCGGACCGAGCGCAGCCTGCAGGTGCTGCCTTGAGCGCGCGCCTCGCATCCTGGCGGCGCACCGGCGCCGCGCTGGCGCTCGCCCTGGCCGGCGCGACCGCGCACGCGCAGGCGCCGACCCCGCACGAGCTGACCGCGCCCGACCTCGCCGCCTTCGTCGACGGCTACTTGCCCATCGAGATGGAACGCGCCGGCATCAACGGCGTGACGGTGACGGTCGTCAAGGACGGCCAGGTGCTGCTGGCGCGCGGCTACGGCAACGCCGACCGCGAGCGCCACGCCGCGGTGACGCCGGATACCCTGTTCCGTATCGGCTCGATCTCGAAGCTGTTCACCTGGACCGCCGTGATGCAGCTCGTCGAGCAGCACCGGCTCGATCTCGATGCCGACGTCCAGCAGTACCTCGACTTCGACCTGCCCAGGACCTTCGCGCAGCCGATCACGCTGCGCCAGCTGATGACGCACACGGCCGGCTTCGAGGAGAGCTTCCACGGCATGTGGGCCAGCGAGGGCGAGTCGCTCGACCTGCGCAGCTACCTCGTCGCCCGCGTGCCGGCGCGTATCTACGCGCCGGGCAGCATGGCCGCCTATTCCAACTACGGCGCGACGCTGGCCGGCTACATCGTGCAGCGCCGCTCGGGCGAGCCGTTCGACGCCTACGTCCGCAAGCACATCCTGCAGCCACTGGGCATGGCGCACACGACCTTCGCGCAGCCGTTGCCGGCCGAACTCGCGCCGGCGATGTCGCGCGGCTACGGGGAGGGCGCCGATCCAGCCAAGCCGTTCGAGCTGATCCGCGTCGAGCCGGCCGGCAGCGCCTCGGCCAGCGCCAGCGACATGGCGCGCTTCATGCTCGCCGAGCTGGCCGGAGGCAGCCTCGACGGCGGCCGCATCCTGCAGCCCGATACCCTGGCGGGCATGCAGACGGCGCAGTGGTGGCCGCAGCCGCACGGCCCGGCGATGACGCTCGGCTTCTGGGAGGACGGCGGCTACGGCGTGCGCGTGATCGGCCATGGCGGCGACTCCGAATGGTTCCACAGCGGGCTGTACCTGCTGCCGGCCCAGCACGTGGGCGTGTTCGTCGCGCAGAACAGCCTGGGCAAGCGCACGCTGCGCGACGCGCTGTTCCGCCGCTTCATGGAGCGCTATTTCCCGACGCCGTCGCCGGCGTTCTCGACGAAGCCGCCGGCGGCCTCCGAGGTGGCGGGCATCGCCGGCCACTACGCGGGCACGCGGCGCGGCGAGAGCGGGCCGCTGGCGCTGCTGGCGTTGCTGTCGCAGAGCAAGGTCGAGGTCGGCGCCGACGGCACCCTGACGCACAGCGCCAACATCGGTGCCGACGATCGTCCGGTGAAGTTCCGCTCGCTGGGCGACGGCGTCTGGCAGAGCCCCGACGACAGCACGCGCCGCCTCTGGTTCAAGCGCGGCGCCGACGGCCTGTGGCAACTGAGCGGACGCGTGCCCGTGTTCGTCGAGCAGCAGGTGCCGTGGACGCGCAGCGCCGCGCTGATGGCGCCGCTGCTGGGACTGTCGCTGCTGGTGATCGCGGGCACGCTGCTGGCGTGGCCCGTTGCCGCGGCCGTTCGTTGGCACCTCGCGCCACCGCTGCCCGCGCCGCACGAGCGCCGCGCGCGCGGCGCGCTGCGCGGGGCGGCGTTGCTGCTCGTGCTGCCCTGGCTGACCTTCGGCCTGATCGTGACCTGGGCCAGCGGATCGTTCACCTGGCTGGCCGGGCCGCACGCGCTGGCGTGGCTGCGCGTGGTGCAGGTCGAAGCGTGGATCGCGCTGGCGGGCATCCTGCTGGCGGCGTGGGTCGTGCGCACCCGCTGGCGCGCGCGCGGCGCGTGGTGGTGGGGCCGGGTGCACGCGGTGCTGGTCCTGCTGGCGGGTGCCGGACTCGCTACGCTCGCGGCGCTGGGGCATCTGCTGACGGGCGCGACGAATCTCTGAGCCACCCGTCGCCGGGTCCGCGCGGCAACTGTTCGGCAGGCGTCCCGGAAGGCCGGGTCGGGCGTCGTTGATTCGGAGCGCGAGCGGCGCGGCGTCGCGTTTGGTGACACTCGCCGCGCCTGTCTGGCTAACGTCGGGCCATGAGCCATCCGACCTCGCCTCTGCCAGTCGCCGCCGGCCTCGACGCCGGCCCCGTCGTCCACTTCGCGCGCCCCGCGGGAGGCCACGATGGATCGTAGGCACTTCCTCGCGGCGGCCGGATCGGCCAGCCTGCTCGGACTGGACGCCTGCGGCGGCAGCAGCGACGCGGCACCGCCGGCACCCGCGCCACCGCCGCCTACCGCGCCGGACTGGACCTCGCTGCAGGCCGGCATCCAGGGCACCGTGGTGCTGCCGGGCGCGGCGGCCTACGCGCTCGCGGCGCCCGTCTTCAACTCGGTCTACGACGCGACGCTGCCGCAGGCCGTGGTGCGCTGTACCGGCGCGAGCGACGTCGCGGCGGCGCTGGCCTTCGCCCGCTCGAACAAGCTGGCGGTGACGGCGCGATCGGGCGGCCACGGCTACACCGGCAACGCCACGAACACCGGCATGGTGATCGACGTCGGCCAGATGAACACGATCGCGCTGGGCAGCGGCACGGCCACGATCGGCGCCGGCGCCAAGCTGGTCGACGTCTACGACCAGCTGTCCGCCCAGGGCGTGTGCATCCCGTCCGGCTCGTGTCCGACCATCGGCATCGCGGGCATCACGCAGGGCGGCGGCATCGGCGTGCTGGACCGCGCGTACGGGCTGACCTGCGACAGCCTCGTCTCGGCCCAGGTGGTGCTGGCCGACGGCTCCGTCGTCACCTGCGACGCCGGCACGCATGCCGACCTGTTCTGGGCGCTGCGCGGCGGCGGCGGCGGCAACTTCGGCATCGTGACCTCGCTGACGTTCGACACCTTCGCCACCAGCGACCTCACGAACTTCTCGGCCGCCTTCGCCTGGACCGACGCCGCCGCGGTGATCGCCGCGTGGCAGGCGTGGCCGCGGACGCTGCCCGACGCGGTGTGGTCGGGCATGGTGCTGCAGACGACGCAGACGGGCTCGCCGGCGATCGAGGTCTCGGGCACCTTCATCGGCAGCTCGGCCGACTTCGCGCCGATCTGGGCCGGGTTCCTCGCGGCCAGCGGCGCCACGCCGACATCGCAGAGCGCGCAGACGCAGTCCTTCCGAGACACGATGCTGGCCAGCTGCGGCAGCCGGACGGTATCGCAATGCCACCTCGCCAGCGAGACGAGCGACGGCAACGTGCAGCGCGGGGCCTTCGTCGCCGCGTCGGATTTCTTCGACGCCGAGTTGCCGTCCGCGGGCATCCAGGCCCTGCTCGCGGCGGTGCTGGCGCAGCAGGCGGTCGCGCCCTTGATCGTCATCATGGACCTGATGGGCGGAGCGATCGCCCGTGTCGCGCCCGACGCCACGGCCTTCGTCCATCGCGGCGCGATGTTCAGCGCGCAGTACTACATGGAAGGTCCGGTCGGCACGCCGGATGCGCAGGTGCAGGCCGCGCGCAGCATCGTGACCGGCATGCGTGCGGCCATGGCCGCCTGGAGCAGCGGCGAGGCCTACCAGAACTATCTCGATCCCCAGCTCGCGAACTGGCAGGCGGCCTACTACGGCGCCAACTACGCGCGCCTGGTGCAGGTGAAGGCGGCCTACGATCCGGCGCAGGTGTTCAAGCCGGCGCAGGGCATTCCGCCGCAGTAGGCCTTGCGGGTTTCCGCCCTGTCGCCGCGCGGGGGCGGCGGCGAGGATGGCGCATCCCTCGTCACCGCCAGGCAGGTCCCGCATGACTTCGATCGTTCGACGCGACATGTTGCGCGCCTCCGCGACGGCGCTCGCGGCCGGCCTGTCCGGCGCGCCG
>FTKT01448224.1_pt1 | contig 15399 bp, 11 predicted proteins | sample 1658271 | NCBI WGS metagenome assembly FTKT01 (sample SAMEA3914811, study PRJEB12502) | metagenome | biome: forest; material: soil | place: Canada | collected 2011-08-04 | depth 0.3 m | reverse complement strand
GCCTGCTGCGAGCGCATCATGATCGCGTCGCTGAAGCCGCGCAGCAGCATCACGAGCGCGAGCAGGACGTACATGATGCCGACGCGCTTGTGGTCGACCGTGGTCAGCCACTCGTCCCACAGCCACTTCCAGCGGCCGAGAACCGTCAACAGCCCGAGGATGCCCGCGATCCCGATCAGGATGACGGAGCACGTGACCATCACGATCGGCTGGTCGAACGGGATCGCCGCCAGCGTGAGTTTGCCGAACATCTTCAGTCGACTCCATTGGAAAGGGTCATGTCCTGGCAGGCACCCACGCCAGGGTCGATCGTTCGAGCGACGACGGAGGAGGCGGGCTTCGTTCCCCGCTGCAGCGCGTAGTCGAACAGGCCGTCCTCGGCGTATCCATAGAACGTCGTCTTGTCGGTGGCATGCGCGGCGATCAGTTGCTCGTAGGCCGCCTTGTCGAGCGAATGACCGGACTGGCGCAGGCCTTCGATCCACTGGTCGAAGCCGGCACGATCCGCCGCGACCACCTTGAAGTGCATGTCGGAGAAGCCCTCGCCGCTGAACTGCGTCGCCAGCCCGCGATAGACGCCGGGCTTGCCGGCGATGACGGACATCTGCGTGCACATGCCGCTCATCGCGTAGATCTGCCCGGCCAGGCCCGGGATGAAGATGGCGTTCATCACGGTCGCGGAGGTGATGTCCATGCTCACCGGCACGTCGACGGGAAGGGCCATCTCGTTGACGCTGGCCACGCCCAGCTCGGGGTAGATGAACAGCCACTTCCAGTCCATCGCGACCACCTCGACGCGCACGCGCTTGTTCGTGCTCGCGATCGGCTTGTAGGGATCGAGCTCGTGCGCGCCGACCCAGGCGATCGCAGCGAGGAACAGCACGACCAGCAACGGGATGATCCAGATCGTGAACTCGATCTTGCCGCTGTATTCCCAGTCCGGCAGGTAGGTGGCGCGCTTGTTGGAGGCGCGGAACCACCAGGCGAACGCGAGCGTCAGCACGAGCACCGGCACGACGACCAGCAGCATCACGCCCAGCGACTCGAACAGGAGCTGCAACTCGGACCTGCCGACGGCCCCCCAGGGATCGAGCACGCTCGTGGCCCGGCCCGCCGCCGCAGACGTGCCTAGCAGCGCTCCGACGAAGCCTGCCCGGAGCCGTTGCCACTTCGTTGCCATCGGGATCCCCTCGACGTCTGAACACGGTTGCGGGCAAGACGCGCAGGCCGATCGGCTCCACGTCCACGCATCGCGCCGAAGATCCATCGGCGGACATTGGATGACATGCTCGTGGCCGGCCGCCGACGCGAATATCCCCCGGCTGGGGTACGGCGAGGACATCGCCGCTTCGAGCTGAACGGGCCGCAAGCATGGCGTCGACCGGTGCCCCGCCCGGGGGATGTGAGGCTTGCTCGCGCGTCAGCAGACTGCGGCGAGACGCTGTTACCGCGTGCAGACGGAGACGTTGCCGTTCAAGGCACCGACTCGCCTTTTCCGCCCCGATTCAAGGAGAGAGTCCATGAGCCAACCGGTCGCCGAGATCATCGTCGAGACCCTGTTCGAGGCCGGCGTCCGGCGCTGCTACGGCATCGTCGGGGACACCCTCAATCGCATCGCTCTCGAGATCGACAGGAGCGAGATCGAGTGGGTCCACATGCGCCACGAGGAGGCCGGCGCGTTCGCGGCCCAGTCGGAGTCCCTCGTGACCGGCAAGCTCACCGCCATCGCCGGCAGTTGCGGGCCGGGCAGCCTGCACTTCATCAACGGCGTGTTCGAGGCCAACCGCAACCGCGCGCCGGTGATCCTCATCGCCAGCCAGGTCACGCGCGAGGAGATCGGCTTCGACTTCATCCAGGAAGTCGACCTGAAGAAGATCTACGAAAGCTGCAGCGTCTACTGCGAGATGATCCTGACGCCCGACCAGGCCCGGCGCAAGACGGTCGCGGCCTGCCAGGCCGCCATCAACAAGCGCGGCGTGGCCGTGCTGGTCGTTCCGGTCGACGTGTCCCACGCGCAGTCGAACGACAAGACCCCGTTCTCGCTCCACGCACCATCGCCCGTGCTGCGCCCGAGCGACGGCGAGCTGGCCGACATGGCCGCGCTGCTGAACACCGGCGGCAAGGTCACGATCTACGGGGGCTCGGGCTGCGAAGGCGCGCTGGCGGAGATCCTGCAGGTCGCCGAGCGGCTGAAGTGCCCCATCGCCCACACGTCGCGCGGCAAGGAGGCCATCGAGCCGGGCAATCCGTACAACATCGGCATGACCGGGATCATCGGTACCGAGGCGGGGTATCGCGCGATCCTCGACTGCGACACCCTGCTGCTGCTGGGCGCGGACTTCGCGTGGCGCCAGTTCTATCCCGACAACGCGAAGATCATCCAGGTCGACATCGACCCCACGCACCTGGGCCGGCGCCATCCGGTGCACCTCGGCGTCGTGGGCGACATCAAGGCGACCATGGCCGCGCTGTTGCCGCTGCTGCAGGAACGTTCCGACACGTCCTTCCGCGACCACTACGTGCGCAAGTACGAGCACGACCTGCAGGCCATGCGCGACAAGGCCGTTCCGGGGCGCGACGGCAGCATCCCCGGCACCTACGTGACCAGGCTGATCAACCAGTACGCCGACGACGACGCGCTGTTCTCGTCCGACGACGGCACGCCTACCGTCTGGGCCTATCGCATGCTGGACCTGAACGGCAAGCGCAGGCTGTTCGCCAGCCTGCTGCACGGGACGATGGCGCACGCGATGCCCGCGGCGCTCGGCATGAAGAAGTGCCAGCCGGACCGCCAGGTGATCTGCATGTGCGGCGACGGCGGCATCGCGATGCTGTTCGGCGACCTGATGACGACCATCCAGGAGGACATCCCGATCAAGATCTGCGTCTACGACAACCACAAGCTCGGCTTCGTCGAGATCGAGCAGCGCGCCGAAGGCATGGTCGACCTGTACACGGACCTGAAGAATCCCGACTTCGGCAAGGTCGCCGCGGCGATGGGCCTCTGGGGCCGCACCGTCGACAAGGGCGACGAGCTCGAGGAGGCGATCCAGGCCTGGCTCGCGCAGCCCGGCCCGGCGCTGCTCAACGTCCGCGTCCAGCCGCAGCAACTCGTGATGCCGCCGTTCATCGAGGCCAAGGCGGTGATGGGCATGGCGCTCTATTCCACGCGCGCCGTGCTCGCGGGCCGCGGTGGCGACGTGCTCGAGATGATCAAGGAGAACTTCCTCTAAGCGCCGCGCGGGAAGCAAGGCCCGCAGTGGACAGGGAACGCATCGATGACGACGACAACGCCTTCCCTGGCCGGCGGCGACTACGAGTTCCGCCCGGAAGACCGGCCGACGTTCCCGGGCGGCCCGCTCTCGCCGCCGCATCCGCCGCTGCGGCGGCTCGCCTATGCCGCGATCGGCCTGTGGATCGGCGCCACGGCGACCTTCGTCAACGCGACGGTCACGGTCAACGTGCCCAACCTGTCGGGCGAACATGCGGCCTATGTCGCCGAGATGAGCTGGTTCCCGGCGATCTACGTCGCCGCGAATTCTTGCGCCAACACGATGCTGGTGAAGGCCCGCGCGCAGTTCAGCATGCCTGACGTCATGCGGGCACTGCTGCTCGCCTACATTGTCGTCGCCGCGATGCAGTTCTTCGTGACCGGCTTCGCGGCCGAGGCCGCCGTGCGGTTCGCCAGCGGCGTCGTGGCTGGCGGAATGACCACCACCGGCATCTACTACCTGCTGCAGGTCGTGCCGGCCAAGGCGCGTGCCGCCGCCGTGGTCACGGGCCTGGGAATGACCCAGCTCGGGACACCGCTGGCGCGCCTGATCCCCGTCGACCTGCTGTCGGCGGACGGCTGGTTCGGCCAGCACTGCATCGAGCTCGCGACAGGCATCACGACGCTCACGCTCATCACGCTGCTGCCGCTGCCGCCCACGCCGCGATCGCGCCTCTACCAGCCGCTGGACTTCGTCACGGTCTCGCTGCTGCTGCCGGCCGTGCTGCTGATCTGCGGCGTGCTCAATCGCGGCCGCCTGGGGTGGTGGACGGACACGCCCTGGCTCGGCGTCGACCTGGCGATCGCCATCCCGTTGCTGGCGACGGCCGTCGCGATCGAGACCACGCGCGAGCGGCCGCTGATCCAGATCGGCTGGATCGGCACGCGCGACTTCCTGGGCTTCATCACGATCGCGTTGCTGATGCGCCTGGCCCTCGCCGAGCAGACCTACGGCGCCGTCGGCCTGCTGACGGCCGGCAACCTCGACAACGACCAGCTGCGCGAGCTGTTCTGCTGGGTGATCGTCTCGATGCTCGGGGGAATCGTCGCCTGCGTGCTGACACTCTCGGAACAGGCGCTGCCCAGGCAGGTCTTCGTCGCCAGCCTCGCGATCGCTGCGGGCGCCTGGATGGACAGCCACGCGAACGACCTCACGCGGCCCGAACAGTTGTACCTGAGCCAGTCGCTGATCGGCTTCGGCACCTGCCTGTTCATCGGGCCGACGCTGGCGCACGGCGTCATCAAGGTGCTGCGCCTCGGCGCCGACTATTTCGTGACGCTCGTGGTCGTCTTCAGCATGACGCAGAACATCGGCGGCCTGATCGGATCGGCGTTGCTGGGCAGCTACCAGACCGTCGCCACCCGGGCCCATTTCCAGGAGCTGGCGGAGCGCATGCCGGTGGGCGACATCCAGGTCGCGAACCGCGTCGCGGGCTCGTCCCGCGCGCTCGCGGGCACCGTCGTCGACCCGGGGCTGCGCGCCCAGCAGGGCGGCGCCGCGCTCGCGGCGTCGATGACGCGCGAGGCCACGGTGCTCGCCTTCAACGACGTCTTCCGGCTCGTCTGGCGCCTGGCGCTGGCCACGGCACTCCTCGTGGTCGTCCTGATGCTGATCGCCGCCGTCCGCCCTCCTCGCCGCATCGAATCCACATGACTGACGCCACCGACGCCACCGCGCCTGCGCCCGCTCCTCGCGGCCACTGGCCCCTGCCCGGCAAGCATCCGCTGCTCGTCGTCCTCATCGCGCTGTTCGCGCTGGTGGCGGTGCTGGCGGTGCTGCGCGCGTGGGAGCTGCCGCCGTTCCGCTCGGGCGTGCAGGTCACCGACAACGCCTACGTCCGCGGCCGCACGACCATCATCGCGCCACAGGTCAGCGGCTACGTCGTGGCCGTCGAGGCGACGGACTTCGCCGACGTGAAGGCCGGGCAGGTGCTGGTGCGCATCGACGATCGCCAGTACCGCGCCAGGGTCGACCAGGCGCGCGCCGCGCTCGAGGCCCAGAAGGCCGCGCTGGCCAACCTCGACCAGGCCCACGCGTCGCGCGTGGCGGCGCTCGCCTCGCAGGCCGCGGGCATCCTCAACGCCAAGGCGCAGCTGCTGCGCTCCCAGGCCGATCTCGGACGCGTCGACGACCTCGTCAAGGACGGCTCGGTCTCCGTGCGCGAGCGCGACCAGACCCGCGCGGCGCTGGCCCAGTCGCAGGCCCAGCTCGAACAGGCGCAGGCGGCGCACGAGATCGCGCGCCAGGACATCCGCACGGTCGCGGTCAACCGCGACAGCATCCAGGCCCAGATCGACGCCGCGGCCGCGCAGTTGCGCGCGGCCGAGATCGACCTCGAGAACACCGTCGTGCGCGCGCCCGAGAGCGGCCGGCTGGGCGAGGTCGGCGTCCGGCTCGGCCAGTACGTGACCAACGGGACGCAGTTGCTGCCGCTGGTGCCCGCGGATCGCTGGGTCATCGCCAACTACAAGGAGACCCAGACGGCCGGCATGCATCCCGGCCTGCGCGCCTGGATCACCGTCGATGCGCTCGACGGCCGGCGCATCGACGCGGCCATCGAGGACATCGCCCCGGCCGCCGGATCGGAGTTCTCGGTCGTCAAGCCGGACAACGGCACCGGCAACTTCGTCAAGATCCCGCAGCGCATCGGCGTGCGGCTGCGCCTCGACGGTTCCGCGGCGGCGCTGCAGGCCCTTCGACCGGGCATGTCCGTGGAGGCACACGTCGATGCCGGCGCCACGCAGTAGAACCGCGCTGGCCGCGCTCGCGCTGCTGGCGGGATGCGCCGGTCCGCGCCCCGCCCTGCCGCCGGACGCCAAGGTCGACCCGCCGGCGGCCTGGCGCACGCTGCCCGAGCATCTCGGCCCCGAAGTCTCGGCGACGTGGTGGGACAGCTTCGGCGACCCCGGGTTGACGCGCATCGTCACGGCCGCGCTCGCCGACAACGACGACGTCCGGATCGCCGCCGCGCGCGTCGAGGAGCTGATGGGCCAGGCCAGGTTCGCGCACGCGCAGCGGCTGCCCGAGGTCGACGGCGAGGTGGTCTATCAACGCGATCGCAGCATCAACCCGGCGTTCGGCCGCCCGCAGACCGAGAACGTCACGGAGCCCGTCGTCGCGTTCTCCTTCGACGCCGACCTGTTCGGGCGCTTGCGCGCAGCGGATGCGGCGGCGCGCGCCAACCTGCTCGGGACGCGGGCGGCGCAGGCGGATGTCCGGCTGCTCGTCGCCGCCACCGCGGCGCGCGACTGGTTCACGCTGCGCTCGCTCGACGTGCGCCTCGCGACGCTGCGCCAGACACTCGACGCGCGCGAGCAGACGCTCAGGCTCGTGCGCCGACGCGTCTCGGTCGGCTATGCCGCGCAGCTCGACCTCGCGCAGGCCGAGGCCGAATACCGCGCGACCGAGCAGCAGATCCCCGCGACGGAACTGGCCATCCGGCGCACCGAGGATGCGTTGAGCGTGCTGCTCGGACGCAGTCCCGGCGCCGTCGATCGCGGCGATCCGGCCAGCGAGACGTCGCCGCCGTCCGTGCCCGCTGCGCTGCCGGCTTCGCTGCTGCGCCGGCGGCCCGACATCGTCGAGGCCGAGGAGCGCGTCGTCGCGGCCGATCGCGGACTCGACGCGTCGCGCGCCGCGTTCATGCCGGACCTGCGCCTGTCCGGCGACTGGGGCCACGTCACGTCCACGATCCTCGACAACCGCCCGATCGACGTGTTCACGCTGGGCGCGAGCATCCTCGCCCCGATCTTCGATGCCGGACGTCTCAAGGCCCAGGAAGACTCGGCGGCCGCGCGGCGCGACCAGGCGGCCTTCGCCTATCGCAAGGCCGCGCTGGAGGCGTTCGGCCAGGTCGAGGATGCGCTGGCCGCGACGCAGCGCCTGCACGAGCAGCTAGCCTCGCTGCAGGCGCAGAAGGCGGCCCTCGAGCGCACGCTGCAGATCGCCTCCGAGCGATACAAGTCCGGCTACGCGCCGTTCCTCGACCAGCTGGACGCGCAGCGCAACCTGCTGTCGGTGCAGCTCGCGATCGCGCAGGCGCGCGCCGACGAACTCAATGCGTACGTGACGCTGTTCCAGGCGCTGGGCGGCGGCTGGGACAGGTCGGTGCTGGAGTCAGGCTCGCGACGGAACTGATCGCGCCGGTGAATGGGTCGCAAGCGTGGCGAGTCGTCAGCGCAGCAGGTTGGTCTTCGCGAGGTCGATCAGCTGCGACCCGCGCCCATCGAGCACGGCCTTCATCAGGAACATGCCGAAGTGGTGCGCCTCCTCCAGCGTCGTCTTCGGCGGCATCGCGAGTTCCTGGCGCGCGCTGACGACGTCGACCAGCACCGGCCCGTCGTGCGCGAACGCCTCGGCCAGCGCCTGGTGCAGCTTCTGCGGCTGCTCGACGCGGATGCCCTTCACGCCCATCGCCTCCGCCATCGCGGCGAAGTTCGGGTTCTTGAGGTCGCAGCCGGCATCGACGAATCCGTTGGCCTTCATCTCCATCTCGACGAAGCCCAGCGTGCCGTTGTTCAGCACGATGACCTTGACCTTGAGCCCGGCCTGGATGAGCGTGACGAACTCGCCCATCATCATCGTGAAGCCGCCGTCGCCGGACATCGAGATCACCTGGCGGTCGCGGAAGGCGCACTGCGCGCCGATCGCCTGCAGCATCGCGTTGGCCATCGAGCCGTGGTTGAACGAGCCGATGAGGCGGCGCTTGCCGTTCATCTGCAGGTAGCGCGCGGCCCAGATGATGGGCGTGCCGACGTCGCAGGTGAAGATCGCGTCGTCGTCGGCCAGCTCGCTCACGAGCCGGGACACGTACTGCGGATGGATCTGCTTGCTCTTGGGCCCGCTCTCGGCCAGCGCGTCGAGGTCGCTGCGCGCCGAGCCGTAGTGCTGCAGCGCGCTGTTCAGGTGCAGCGTGTCGGACTTCTCCAGGATGTCGGGCAACAGGGCACGCAGCGTGTCCTTGACGTCGCCGATGACGCCGAGGTCGATCCGGCAGCGGTTGCCCAGCGCCTCCGGCCGCAGGTCGACCTGCAGGATGCGCGCGTTCTCCGGATAGAACGGACGATACGGGAAGTCGGTTCCCAGCAGCAGCAGCGTGTCGCAGCCCTTCATCGCCGCGTAGCCGGAAGCGAAGCCCACCAGGCCCGTCATGCCGACGTCGTACGGGTTGTCGTACTCGATGTGCTCCTTGCCGCGGAACGCGTGCACGATCGGCGCCTTCAGCTTCGCGGCAAGCTCGACGACCTCGTCGTGCGCGCCCGCGCATCCGGCGCCGCACAGCATCGTGACGCGCTCGCCGGCGTTGAGCAGCGCCGCGAGTTGGCCAAGGTCGTCTTCGCTGGGCACCTGCACCGGCTTGTTCGGCAGCAGCCAGTTGGGGATCTCCGCGGCCAGGGGCTTGAGCGCGACGTCGCCCGGCATCACCACCACCGCGACGCCGCGCCTGGCCACCGCCACGCGCATGGCGCGGTGCAGGATCTGCGGCAGCTGCTCGGGCCGCGAGACGAGCTCGACGTAGTGGCTGCACTCCTTGAACAGGCTCTCGGGATGCGTCGCCTGGAAGTAGTCGATGCCGATCTCCGTGCTCGGGATGTGCGCGGCGATCGCCAGCACGGGCGTGCCGTTGCGCTGGCAGTCGAACAGGCCGTTGATCAGGTGCAGGTTGCCGGGCCCGCAACTGCCGGCGCAGACCGCGAGCTGGCCCGTCACGTGCGCCTCGGCGCCGGCCGCGAAGGCCGCGCCTTCCTCGTGCCGCACGTGCACCCACTCGATCTCGCCGTCCATGCGGCGCAGCGCATCGGTGAAGCCGTTGAGAGAATCGCCCACCACGCCGTACACGCGCTTGATGCCTGCCTGGCGCAGGGTATCGGCCATGTAGGCGGCCGCCGTTCTTGCCATGATGAAGTCCTCCTGGAACGAGCGTGATCGGAGCGGCGGCTACAGGATGCGCAGGTCGGTGACGGAGTACGACATCGAGCAGCGGAAGCCCAGTCCCGTGCGCACCGGCGCGAGCATGTGCATCTCCTCGCCGGCGACCTCCGGCATGCGGACCTCGGCCTTGCCGGTCCACATCTCGACGATGCGCAGGTTGTCGGTGATCGACATCGCCAGCTCGTTGACGGCGGGCTTGTCGTGCTGACCGGCCACCAGCCGCGGGAACCAGCGCACGTTGACGGTGGGCCGGTTGAAGATCTTCGTGACGTCCGGCTCGGGCGCCTCGAGTTCGATGCGCGCCTCGGCCAGGCGCGCGCCGTGCGCGGAGACGCTGCCCGCCAGGCGCCTGCCGCGCTCGAGCGGGCCGCCGGCCGCGCTGGTCGCGGCGAACGTGCGGGTCTGGAAGACGCTGCCGATCCGCTTCGGGAAGCCCTGCGCCCAGCCGCGCGCGAACGCCGCGTCGTTGTCCACGTAGATGAACGGGCAGAACATGACGGGCGTGTCCTTCCAGACCGCGTCGATCAGCACGAAGGCCTCGCGGTACTGGTAGCGCGCCGGGTCGAGCAGCTCGTCGTTCTGGGCGGTGAACTGCCAGTCGAGGAACAGCAGCGCGGCGTGCCCGTTGGTCTTCGGATCGGGCGACAGGCCGGGCGGAAGCAGCGCCTCGGTGGCCTTCGGGTCGGCCTGGTACTCGACGCCGATGATGTCGCTGGAGTAGTGCCACGGCGGCGGCGGCGCCGCCGCGGCGAGGCCCAGCGGCGTGCGGGGGGTGAAGTAGCCCTTGAGCATGTCGGTTCTCCTCGTGATGCGGCGGTTCAGCCCTTGCGGGCGGTCGATGTGAAGTCCTCGAGGACCTTCAGGTCGCTGATGGAGCACGACATCGAGAAGCGATAGCCCGGTCCCATGCGCACCGGCGCGAGCGCATGCAGTTCCTCGCCGCGTGCCTCGGGCAGCTTGAGGTCGGCCTCGCCCGTCCAGGTGCCGACCGCCTGCAGGTCGTCGGTGACCGCCATCACGAGTTCGTTGACCGCCGGATCGTCGTGCCGGCCCGCCGTCAGGCGCGGGAACCAGCGGCGGTTGACGGTCGGCCTCAACAGCGCGGCCGGCGGCTTGTCGATCGCCTCCTTCAGCGTGAGCCGTCCCTCGGCGAGCCGCTGGCCGTGCACGGACAGGCTGGCGCCGAACTTCGTGCCGCTCGCGATCGGCGCGGCGGCGGCGCTCGGTGCCGCGTGGCTGCGCGTCTGGAAGACGGTGCCAAGCCGCTTCGGGTAGCCCTGCGCGTGGCCGCGCGCCATCGCGGAGTCGTTGTCGACGTACATGTAGGGCGTCCACGCGACCGGCTGGTCCTTGTAGACGGCATCGACCAGGAAGTAGAACTCGCGGTACTGGTAGCGCGCCGGGTCGAGGTACTCGTCGTCCTGCGCCGTGAACTGCCAGTCGACGAACAGCGCGAGGATATGGCCGGCCGACTTCGGATCGGGCGCCAGGCCCGGCGGCAGCGTCGCGTTGGCGGCGGCCGGATCGGCCCAGTACTCGAGGGCGATGACGTCGCCCGAGTAGTGCCAGGGTGGCGACGCCACGAGGTTGGCCTTGCCCAGCGGCGACAGCGGGACGGTGTAGCCCTTCAACATGATCGCTTCTCCGACAGTGATGGATCGCACTATCCGGCGCCGCGGGCTCGCGCAGCATCCCCCGCATGGGGCACGCGTGCTGGCCTGCCGCATTCGCATCCGCGGCCGGCGCGCGGTGCCCCAGCGGGGGGATGCCCCGCGCGGCGCGAGACGCGGAGACTGCGTCGCTTGCACGGCAACGCCGTCGTCCCGGAGACCCTCGTGCAACACCTCGACCGGATCTCGCTGTTCGCCCTGGTGTCGTCGACGCTGCTGCTGGTCGTCGCCGGATGGCGGATCCCTGCCGACCAGGATGCGCTAGCATCGGTCTGCCGATCGCGCCCGCACGGCGCGGCGGCAACGCCGGTGCAAGCGCGTCCCGGAACAAGGAGGGCGACTCCATGATCACGCTTCATGTCAACGGCAGCGAGCGCGGCCTCGATGCGCCGCCCGAGATGCCGCTGCTCTGGGCGTTGCGCGACGTCCTCGGCCTCACCGGCACGAAGTTCGGCTGCGGGATCGCCCAATGCGGCGCCTGCACCGTCCATCTCGACGGCGCGGCCGTGCGCTCCTGCCAGCTGCCGATCGGCGTCATCGGCGCTCGCAGCATCACGACCATCGAGGCCGTCGGCGAGACGCCGCAAGGCCGCAGGATCCAGCAGGCCTGGCTGGACCTCGAGGTCGTGCAGTGCGGCTATTGCCAACCGGGCCAGATCATGTCGGCGACGGCGCTGCTGTCGCACAGCCCTTCGCCGAGCGATGCCGACATCGACGCCGCCATGGCGGGCAACCTCTGCCGCTGCGGCACCTACGTGCGCATCCGCGAGGGCATCAAGCATGCCGCAACAGGCGCCTGAGCTGGCCCTGCCGCGCGTGTCGCGACGCGCGCTGCTGCGCGCCAGCTCGGCATTCGGTGCGCAGCTGGTGGTCGGCATCCCGTTGTCCGGCGCGCAAGGCGCACAGGCCGCGGCATCGGCGTTCGCCCCGAATGCGTTCGTCGCGATCTCAGCCGACGACAAGGTCACGCTGGTCATGCCCGCGGTCGAGATGGGCCAGGGCGCCTACACGTCGTTGGCCGCGATGCTGGCGGAGGAGCTCGACGTCCCGCTCGGCCTCGTGTCGCTGCAGCATGCGCCGCCCGATCCGAAGTACGTCAACCCGGCATTGGGCATCCAGGCCACGGGCGGCTCGACGACCACGATGGTCTGGTTCGTGCCGATCCGGCAGGCGGGCGCGACCGCGCGCGCGATGCTCGTGCAGGCGGCGGCGCAGTCATGGCGCGTCGACGCCTCGACGCTGCGCACTGTCGACGGTGCGGTCACGCATCCGCCGAGCGGCCGCTCGGCGCGCTACGGTGCGCTGGCCCGCGACGCCGCGCGCCAGCCCGTGCCCGCCACGGTGACGCTGAAGGATCCCAAGGACTTCAAGCTGATCGGCCGCGCCGTCAAGCGCCTGGACGCGCCCGACAAGGTGAACGGCACGGCCCGCTTCGGCATCGACGTGATGCTGCCCGGCATGAAGATCGCGACGCTCTGCGCCTCGCCCGTCGTCGGCGGCAAGCTGCGCAGCGCCGATTCGGCGGCCGCGCTCAAGGTGCGCGGCGTGCGCCAGGTGGTGCTGCTCGACGACATCGCCGCCGTGGTCGGCGACGACATGTGGGCGGCCCGGCAGGGGCTGGCGGCGCTGCATGTCGAGTGGGACGGCGGCGGCGATGTCCACGCGAGCCAGGCGCAGTTGTGGGCCGGCCTGGAAGAGGCGTCCCGCGGCCCCGGCGTGACGGCGCAGAAGACGGGAGACGCCGCGCAAAGGCTCGCGCGCGGCGAGGCGGTCGAGGCCGTCTACGAGCTGCCGTTCCTGGCCCACGCGCCGATGGAACCGATGAACTGCACGGTGCACGCCACGCCGGGCGCCTGCGAGATCTGGGTCGGCACGCAGGCACCGGGCTTCGCGCAGGCCGGGGCCGCCAAGGTGCTGGGCCTGCAGCCCGCGCAGGTGACGATCCACAACCACCTGATCGGCGGCGGATTCGGCCGCCGGCTGGAGGTCGACGGCGTCATCAAGGCGACGCGCATCGCGCAGAAGGTCGACGGGCCGGTGAAGGTCGTGTGGACGCGCGAGGAGGACATCCGCCAGGACGTCTACCGCCCGCTGTACCACGATCGCCTGCGAGCGGTCGTCGAAGGCGGCCGCGTCGCGGCATGGCACCATCGCGTGACGGGCCCGTCGATCCTGGCGCGCTGGCTGCCGCCCGGCTTCAAGGACGGCATCGATCCTGACGCGATCGAGGGGGCCGTCAAGCCGCCATACGACTTCCCGAACGTGCTCGTGGAATACGTGCGCCACGAGACGCCTGTCGTGACCGTGGGCTTCTGGCGCGGCGTGGGCCCGAACAGCAACGTGTTCTCGGTCGAATGCTTCCTGGACCTGCTCGCGCGCAAGAACCACGTCGATCCGCTCGCGTTCCGAAGAAGCATGCTGCAGGGAAATCCGCGCGCGCTGCAAGTGCTGGAGCTCGCGGCGGCCAAGGCCGGCTGGGGCAGGCCGTCGACTCCTTCGAACAGCGGCCCGCGCGTCGGCCAGGGCATCGCCCTGCTCGCCGGCTTCGGCAGCTTCCTCGCGGCCGTCGTCGAGGTGGCCGTCGCCGACGACGGCGACGTGCGGGTCCGGCGCATCGTGTGCGCCGCCGACGTCGGCGTGGTCGTCAACCCCGACACGGTGGTCGCGCAGATCCAGGGCGGCACGATCTTCGGGCTCGGCACCATCCTCTACGACTCGATCACCATCGCCGACGGGCGCGTCCAGCAAAGCAACTTCCACGACTTCCGGCTGCCGCGCATCGACGACATCCCCGTCATCGAGACCCACCTGGTGCCCAGCACCGAGAAGCCCGGTGGCATCGGCGAACCGGGGACGGTGGTCGTGCAGCCGGCGATCGCCAACGCCGTCTTCGCGGCGACGGGCATCCAGCCGACCCGCATGCCGATCGACCGCAAGCAGCAAGCGCGCAAGCCGTCATGAAGAGCCGTCTCGTTCGCGCCGTGCTGCTCGCCTTGCTCGTGCTGTGCCTGGGCGGCGCCGGCTTCGCGGGCTGGCTCGCAATGGCGCCTGGCGCCACGGACTTCATCGCCGGCGAAGCGCCGATCTCGCTGGCGAGCTACGCGGGCGCGCCGCCCACGGGCGTGCCGCGCGAACTCGCGAACGCGAGCCTGGTCGAGAAAGGCGAATACCTCGCGCTCGCCGCGGACTGCAAGGCCTGCCACACCGTGCCCGGCGGCGTCGCGTTCGCCGGCGGCCGGGCCTTCACGCTGCCCTTCGGCACGCTGTACACGCCCAACATCACGCCGGACAAGGCAACGGGCATCGGCGCCTGGAGCGACGCGGACTTCCTGCGCGCCGTCCACCGCGGCATCGGCCGCGACGGCCAGCGGCTCTATCCGGCGTTCCCGTATGGCTCCTATGCCTTGCTGGCCGACGACGACGTCCTCGCGATCAAGGCCTACCTGTTCTCGCTGGCGCCCGTGCATCGCGAGACGCGCCCGAACACGTTCGCTTTTCCGTTCAACCAGCGCTGGACGATGGCGTTCTGGTCGGCGCTGTTCGTGCCCGGCTCGCGCTTCGAGCCGGTGGCGCGGCAATCCGCGTCATGGAACCGCGGCGGCTACCTCGTCGAAGCGGCGGCGCATTGCGGCGAGTGCCACACGCCGCGCAACATCGCGTTCGCGATGGATACGCGCAGGAAGTTCGCGGGCGGCCAGGCCGAGGGGTGGAATGCGTACAACATCACCGCCGACCCGGACACCGGCATCGGCGCCTGGACGACCGGCCAGCTGGCCGGCTACCTGTCGTCGGTGCATGGTTCGGCGGCGGGCGTCGCGTCGGGACCGATGGCCGAAGCCGTCGAGCTCAGCCTGAGCCGCCTGGCGCCTTCCGACATCGAGGCCATGGTCACGTACCTGCGCAGCGTGCCGGCGATCCGCGACGCGAACCTACCGAAGACCGCCGGCCCGGCTTCGGAATCCACTCAGGCCGGTGCGTCGGACCACCCGATCGGCCAGCGCGTCTTCGAGGGCTCGTGCGCGAGCTGCCACGCCTGGAACGGCGCCGGGGCGCTCGTGGCGCAGGCCACGTTGACGGGCAACCGTGCCGTCAACGATCCGTCGGCGATGAACGTCGTGAAGATGGTGCTGGCCGGTTCGACGGACGCGGATTCCAGGCGCCCGGCCATGCCCGGCTTCGCCGGGTCGCTCTCCGACACGGAGATCGCCGAGGTCGCCAACTACGTGACGCGGCGATTCGGCGCCGCGCCTTCGCACGCGACCGGCGAGGATGTCCGCAAGCTGCGCATGGATTGAAGGGAGATCGCGTGGATCGCCAGTTCGAAGGCAGGACGGCGCTCGTGCTGGGCGCTGGCCGCCGGCGACATCCTCGTCAACAACGCCGGCGGCCGCCGCCGACGCCGGCAAGCGGCCAGGGCCCGGCGCTCGACGCTGCCGTTCAACGCCAGGCCGATGCGTAGTGATCCACGAGCAAGCCGAGGAACAGCAGCGCCAGGTAGACGATCGAGAAGCGGAACGTGCGGCGCG
>FTKT01003193.1_pt1 | contig 15403 bp, 13 predicted proteins | sample 1658271 | NCBI WGS metagenome assembly FTKT01 (sample SAMEA3914811, study PRJEB12502) | metagenome | biome: forest; material: soil | place: Canada | collected 2011-08-04 | depth 0.3 m | reverse complement strand
GGGAAGAAGGCCGGCACGTTGGGCCAGTCGTCGGATGCGAACGGCGCGAACAGGGCGGTGACGGCGGCGAACGCCAGGCACACGATCAACGCGGCATGGCGGTGTGTTCGTGTCGCAGGCGTTTCGGCGAGTGTGATCGCGGCGTCCGGCATCGGCGTGTTCCGTCAGCTATCGCGCCATCCTACGCCGATGCCTTGGTCGAAGGCTGTCACTCCGCGACCGCGCGCGGAACGACCGGTTGTCTTCAGGGCCCGAACAACGCCTGCTCGAGCCCGTCCGGCCGAACCGCGCCCTCCTTCGGGTCGTAGTAGCCGAACCCGGCCGCCAGCTCCCAGTACGTCCACGTCATGCCGCGCCGCTCGATCTCGTCGCGCATCGTGCGCGTGTAGCGGTTGCGGTCGTCGCGGGCCATCTTGTCGAACGCGCCGAACTCGCCTACGTAGACCGGATAGCCGTTGCTGGCGCCCCAGCGCTGCGCCAGGTCCAGCGGCGCCCGGATGTCGGCCAACTGCTGGGCCGAGCAGCAGCCCACGCCGGTGGGCATCTCGGGCTTGATCCAGGGCGCGCCCTGGTGGGTGAGGGTGAACGGGTCGTAGTGGTGGATGGTGAGCACCAGGCCCGCGTCGGGCGGCATCGCGAACGTGGGCAGGCCGCGCGCCGAGTTCCATTGCGTGGGGCCGACGACGACGATGCGCTGCGGGTTGCTCTGGCGCACCAGGCGCACGCCGCGCGACATCAGGTCGTTCCAGCGCTCGGTGAGCCGGCCGTGCGGCTCGTTGTACAGCTCGAAGGCGAGCGCGGGCGGCGCGTCGCGGAAGTGCTCGGCGATCTGCCGCCACATCGCGAAGAAGCGCTGGTCCACCACGGCGTCGGGCACCTTGGCGTCGCCGACGTCCGGCGCGTCGCCGTCGAACTGGCGGTAGTGGTGCATGTCCAGCACCACCGGCACGCCGCGCGCGAGCAGGCGCCGCACCACGTCGTCGACGCGCGCCATGAAGGCCGGGTCGATGCGGGCTTCGGCGTCGGGAGACGCGTGGTTGCTCCAGCGCACCGGCAGGCGTACGCTGCGGATGCCGCCGGGCAGGCCGGCGAGCGCGATGAAGCGGTCGTCCACGCGCAGGTCCCACGCGCCTTCCGTGGGGGCGTCGAGCATGTTGCCGAAGTTCACGCCGCGCGCCAGGCTGGCGGCGTAGGCGCGCGCGGCGGGCGACGCGCCGGGCAGCCGGGCGGCGGGCAGCGGCGGGAATGCGGCGAGCGGGTCGGCGCCGGGCGGCGGCGTGTCGAGCACGTCGGGCGCGCCGGCGCAGGCGGCCAGCAGGGCGAGGGCGGCGGCGGTCAACGCCAGGGCGATCGAGCGCTTCGTCTTCATGCGGGGATCCTCTCTGAAAGGAAAAAGGGCCCGCGACCTGGGTCGGGGCCCCGTGGACAGGGCAATGATGGCAGGCACCGGACCCGGTGCCGCCGCGGTCAGAAGTCCATGCGGGCGCGGGCGCCGTAGGAGCGTGCGTCGTTCAGGAAGCGGATGTCGAGGTCGGCGCCCACCAGGGCCTTCTGCGACGCCACCTTGTTGGTGACGTTGGTGGCGTAGGCCTCCAGGCGGAGGCCGCCTTCGAAGGTATAGCCGCCGCCCAGGTTGAGCGTCAGGAAGCCGATCTGGCGATCCGGGAAGCCGGCGGCCAGGGCGGACTTCGTGTTGCCGCTGTTGTCCACGACGGGCTTCTCGTTGAACTGCGTCAGGTAGTACGACGAGCGCCAGTTCAGCAGCGCCTGCCAATCGGCCTTGCCGCCGAACAGCGGGAACACCTGCTGCAGGCGGGTCGACAGGTTGACCTTGGAGGCCAGCGGCAGCTGGTTGCCCGTCAGGTCGATCAGCGGGCTCTGGCCGCCCTTGCTGTAGTCGATCGCGCGCACGTCGGCCACGGTGCCGGAGGTGATGCGCGTGTGCAGCAGCGCGCCGTTGATGTCCAGCTTGAAGCCGGCCGGCAGCCCGATGCGCGCCTCGGCCTCCAGCCCGGCCAGCTTGGACTTGCCGATGTTGCGGTTGACCAGCGAATAGCCCGTGCAGGTGGGCGGCGTCACCGAGTTGTTGACGGCGATGCAGGTGAGATCCTGGAAGACCTGGTTCGTGTAGTCGTAGTAGAAGCCTGACAGGTTGAACACGGCGCGCTGGCCGCCGAGGGTGAAGGCGTTGCGCGAGCCCGCCTCGATCACGCGCAGCTCCTCGGGGCGGAACACTTCGGGCACCGACGAGCCGTTGAAGCTGTCGTTGAAGCCGCCGGCCTTGTGGCCCGTGGACACCTTGGCGTAGACCATGTTGTCCTTGGTCAGGTCGTACTCGGTGCCCAGGCGCCAGTCGGTGTAGTGGAACTTGCTGCTGCCGATCTGTTGCTGCGGCACCGCCAGGTTGACGAAGCTGAAGCCGCCGTTCTGGTTGGTCGGGCAGGTCAGGCCGTTGGAGATGTCGCTGCGCGCCAGGCAGGCGCCCTTAGGATTCGTGCCGTTGGCGATCGGCGCGAGCTGCGAGTTGATCGTGTCGAGCGCGCCGGGCGTCATCGTCGTCTGCATCAGGAACTGCGCCATCTGCTGAGGCGTCTGCACCTTGCTCATGTCGAAGTTCGGACGCGCCAGCAGGTTGGGCTGGAAGCCGTCGCTGCCGATGCGCGTGGAGATGCAGCAGGCGAAATGGTTGGGGTTCTTGGGGTCTGTCAGGTTCTCGGCGCCCAGCGTGAGCGCGATGTTGCCGCCGATGCCGTAGCGCGACTTGGCCTCCTCGGTCTCGCGCAGGCCGCCGATCAGGCGCAGGTGCGAGGTCACCGCCAGCGTGCCGTCTCCGTACAGCGCGGCCGACTTGCCGATCACCTTGGGCATCGTGAACTCGGTGCCTGAGAAGCAGCAATAGCCGCCGTCCGACAGCGAGAGGTAGCCCACCTTCTGGTTCTCGTTGAACGCGAACGCGCCCACGTTCCACTGGAAGGTCTTCGCGCCCTCAGGCGAGAACAGGCGGAACTCGCCGACACGGCTCGTGGACTTGGTCTCCCAGTACTGCGTGGAGAAGTTGGCCCACTGCTCGGTGGAGTAGTCGCGGCCCTGCCAGCCGATGCCCTCCGACTCGGCGTTGCGCTGGTAGAAGTTCACCGAGCGCTGGCTCAGCGAGAGTTCGGCGCCGAAGCTGTCGAAGTCGTAGTCCACCTTGCCCTGCACGCCACCCAGGTCGTTGTGCATCTCGCCCTGCGTGCCGTGATAGACCACGTCGCGCAGCGGCAGGTCCTCGGCTCTCAGCCCCGTGGCCTTGACGGCCGAGAAGATGTTGGCGCCGGGATACCCGGTGCCGCTTTCATGGCCGGCGTCGGCCATCGCCGAGATCGTCAGGCGATCGGTGGGCGCCCACAGCGCCGACAGGCGGCCGCCCTGGTTGTGCTCGATGCCCGCCGGGCGCAGGTCGTGCGACGTCGGGTCGGGCGAGACGTTCCTGAAGCCGGAGGTCTTGTCCGTCTCGAACGCCGCCGCGCGGATCGCGAACGTGTCGGACAGCGGCACGTTGATCGCAGCTTCCGCGCCCTGGTCCTTGTTGCCGCCGCCGAACTGCACGTAGCCGCCGACGCGATCCAGGCGCGGCTTGGCCGTGATGATGTTGAGCGTGCCGGCCATCGCGTTGCGGCCGTACAGCGTGCCTTGCGGGCCCTTGTTCACCTCCACGCGCTCGAGGTCGTAGAACATCGTGCCCAAGCCGCGCGGACGCGGGATGTAGATGCCGTTGATGTGCGGCGCCGCGGCCGGGTCACCCAGCTCGGTGTTGTTGGACGAGCCCACGCCGCGGATGTAGATCTCGATGTTGCCTTCCTGGTTGGCGATGTTCATGCCCGGGATGGCGGCCTGCAGCTCGCGGATCTCGGTGATGCCGTCCTTGCGCAACTGGTCGGCGTCGATCGTCTGCACCACGCCGGACACGCTCTGCAGCGTCTCGATGCGGCGGTTGGCCGTGACGGTGACCTGGTCGACGAGCACGGGCCCGCTAGCCGAGGCGGCCCTGGCGGCCGCCGACGCCGCGCCCGGGGGCGCGTTCGCGGCGGACTGCGCCGCCGCGATATTGGGGAACTGGCTCAGGATCGCCAGTGCCAGGATGGAATAAAGGTTCTTCATGGTCTCCTCACCAAGGTGGCAGTGTGGTGGGCGGTTTGTTGTAGTGCCTCGCGCCGGGAGGGCGAGGCCGATGCGGCAGTCACGAGCCCGCCAGTCTCTCTCGTGATGCACGGTTGGTGGTCATGCAGGTTGCGTCGCGGCGGCCTCCGTGGCGATCGCCGTCGCGGCGGACAGCGGGCGGGCGATCCCGTCCGCATCGAAGGCGTGCACGCGCCCGGGCTGCGGTCGCAGGCTCACGCGCGTTCCGGCCACCGGCAGCGCGCCGCCGGGCGACAGCCGCACGGCCAGGGTGGCGTCGCCGGCGGCCAGCTTCACCCAGGCGAGCGCGGCGTCGCCGACGTGCTCCAGGCGCTCGACCCGCGCGGCCAGGCCCTGGCCCTCGTCAAGCAGTTGCAGGTGGTCGGGACGCACGCCCAGCACCCACCCGCCGTCCACCGCCTCGGACGGCCCGAGGAACGCCGCGCGGTCGGCGGCGGCCAGCTGCGCCACGGGCAGGAAGTTCATCTGCGGCTGGCCCAGGAAGCCGGCGACGAAGCGTGAGCGCGGACGCTCGTAGACCTCCAGCGGCGGCCCCACCTGCTCGAGCCGGCCGCCGTTGAACAGGGCGATGCGGTCGCCCAGCGTCATCGCCTCCACCTGGTCGTGCGTGACGTAGATCATCGTGGTGCCGAGGGCCTGGTGCAGGCGCGCTAGCTCCAGGCGCATCTGCACGCGCAGGGCCGCGTCGAGGTTGGACAGCGGCTCGTCGAAGAGGAACACGCGCGGCTCGCGCACGATGGCGCGTCCGATGGCCACGCGCTGGCGCTGGCCGCCCGACAGCGCCTTGGGCAGGCGATCGAGCAGCGGGCTCAGCTGCAGGATCTCCGCGGCGCGGCCCACCGCGGCGGCGATCTCCGCCTTGGGCCGGCCGGCCATGCGCAGCGCGAAGCCCAGGTTCTGCGCCACGGTCATGTGCGGGTACAGCGCGTAGCTCTGGAACACCATCGCCACGCCGCGGTCGGCCGGCGCCACGCCGTCCATGTGCTCGCCGCCGATGCGGATCTCGCCGCCGCTGGCGTCGTCCAGGCCCGCGATCAGCCGCAACAGCGTCGACTTGCCGCAACCCGAGGGGCCGACGAACACCATGAACTCGCCGTCGGCGATGTCGAGGTCGAGGCCGCGCAGGACCGGCGTGTCGCCGAAGGCCTTGCGCACGCCGCGCAGCTGCAGGTCAGCCATGGCCGGCCTCGCCGCGCAAATTGGCGATGGTTTCGCGGTACCACAGCGCGCTGTCCTTGAGCGTGCGCCGCTGCGTGGCGTAGTCCACGTGCACGAGGCCGAAGCGCTTGTCGTAGCCCGAGTCCCATTCGTAGTTGTCCAGCAGGCTCCAGTAGAAGAAGCCGCGGATGTCGACGCCGGCCTCGCGGGCGCGCGCGATGGCCTCCAGGTGGCGGCGCATGTAGTCGATGCGCGGCGCGTCGGCCACGCGGCCGCCGGCCAGCACGTCGGCGTTGGCCATGCCGTTCTCCATCAGGTAGATCGGCGGCAGGCCGGCGTAGCGCTGGTGGATGCCCGTGAGCAACTCGGTGAGGCCCTCGGGGTAGATCTCCCAGCCCATGTCCGTGACGCCCAGCGCGCACGGCGCGGGCACCGGCGGCTGCGCGGTGCTGGCCCAGATGCGCGTGTAGTAGTTGATGCCCAGGAAGTCCAGCGGCTGGCCGATGATGGCGAAGTCGCCCGGCTGCACGTTGCGAGGGTAGTGCGCGATGCCCGCGTCCCGCGGGTAGGCGCCCTCGAAGATCGGCTCCATGTACCAGCGCACGAAGCTCGCGTATTCGGTGGCGGCGCGGGCCTGGTCGGCGGCGCTGTCGGTGGCCGCGCTGGCGGACGAGTGGTTCAGAACGATGCCCAGCGGGGTACGGGTGCCGGCCGCGCGCATCGCCTGCAGCGCCAGGCCGTGCGACAGGAGCAGGTGGTGCGACACGTCTGCGGCCAGCGCCTCGTCCCGGAAGCCGGGCGCGAACTTGCCCCACGCGTGGCCCAGCGTGGCGGTGCACCAGGGCTCGTTGTGCGTGGAGATGGAGGCCAGGCGATCGCCCAGGCGGCGCGCGATGTGCGCCGAGTAGTCGGCGAAGCGCTGCGCGGTGTCGCGCGAGGCCCAGCCGCCTAGATCCTGCAGGCCCTGCGGCAGGTCCCAGTGGTACAGCGTGGCGCTGGGGCGGATGCCGCGCGCCAGCAGCGTGTCCACCAGCCGGTCGTAGAACGCGAGGCCGGCCTCGTTCCACGCGCCGTGGCCCAGCGGCTGCACGCGCGACCAGGAAATCGAGAAGCGGTATGCGTCGACCCCGAGATCGGCCATCAGCGCGACGTCCTCGGGCATGCGGTGGTAGTGGTCGCAGGCGACGTCGCCGGTCTCGCCGCGCACGGTCTTGCCGGGCGTGTGCGAGAAGGTGTCCCAGATCGACGGGCCGCGGCCGTCGACGGCCGCGGCGCCCTCGATCTGGTAGGCGCTGGTGGCGACGCCCCAGGCGAAATCGCGCGACAGCGTGGCGCGCGTCTGGGGAGTGAGAGCAATCGGGTCGTTCAGATTGGACATGTCGGCAAGCTTGAAATCGTTATCAGAGGGAGTCTTCAAAAGGCCGCGGGGTGTGCGCGGCCGGTCGAGGGTGCGGGGCTCAGTGCTTGACGGCTCCGGCGGTGAGACCGGAGATGAGTCGGCGCGAGGTGAAGGCGAACAGCACCAGCAGCGGCAGCACGGCGATGGCGGCGCCCGCGCACATGGCGCCCCAGGGCGTCTGGCCCGAGCCCTGCAGCGAGCGCAGCGCCAGGGGCAGCGTGTAGCGATCCATGTCGCGCAGCACCACCAGCGGGCCGATGAAGTTGTTCCACGAGCCGATGAACGTGATCAGCGCGAGGGTGCCCAGCGCCGGCCCCAGCAGCGGCAGCACCACGCGCCACCAGATCATGAATTCGCTGCAGCCGTCCAGGCGCGCGGCCTCCACCAGGTCGCGCGGGATGGCCGACTCGATGTACTGGCGCATCAGGAAGATGCCGAGGGCGCCGCACGCGCCCGGCACGATCAGCGAACGATGCTCGTTGGTCCAGCCCAGCCAGCTCATCGTGAGCGCGGTGGGCACCATGAAGATGAAGCCCGGCAGCAGCATCGTCGTCATCACGGCGGCGTAGAAGCGCTCCTTGCCGGCGAAGTCGAGTAGCGCGAACGCGTGGCCGGCCAGCGCGCAGAAGAACAGGTTCAGCGCTGTCGTCACGATGGCGACGTGGAAGCTCCATCCGAGGTTCCACCAGAACGTGGGCAGGCGCTCGAGCAGGTCGCGCAGGTTGTCGCCCAGCGAGCCGCCGAACCACATCGGCGGCGGCATCGAGAGGATCTCGCTGTTGCTGTGCGTGGCGAACACGAACATGAACCAGAACGGCACCAGCATGACGAGGGCACCGGCCAGCACGGCCACGCGGCCGATGAACAGCGCGCTGCGTCGCTCGCGCGAGACGCGCCCGCGGGCGGGGGTGGCGCCGGGCAGTCGGGCGATGGGCATGGTGAGGGTACTTGTCATGCGCGTGCTCCCAGCAGGCGCTTGTTGATCCAGGTGGAGCCGGCGATCAGCATGAACAGCAGCCATGCGATGGCGGAAGCCGTGCCGAAGTCGCCGTCCATGAAGGCCACCGCGTACATGTGCATGGCCGCGGTCTTGCCGGCCTGGTCGATGCCTCCGGTGCCGCCGGTGAGGATGAAGGGCTCCTCGAACAGCTGCAGGTTGCCGATGATGGACAGCGTCACCGCGAAGAACATCATGGGCTTGAGCAGCGGCAGCACGATGTGCAAGAAGCGCTGGCGCGCGCTGGCGCCGTCGATCTGCGCGGCCTCCAGCAGGTCGACGGGAATGGTCTGGATCGCCGACATGTACAGCATCGTGTTCCAGCCCACGTAGCGCCAGAACACGACGGCGCTGATCATCCATTTGGTGTAGCCCGGCTGGCTCCAGTCGATGGATCGGCCCGGCACCAGCCAGCCGAGCACGGGCACCTCGCGCAGCGACGCGAACGCCGCGTTCACCAGCCCGAAGTCCTTCGAGAACAGCGACGAGAAGACCAGCGAGATCGCCACCGTCGACGTGATGAAGGGCAGGAAGTACGCGCCGGTGACCGCGTTGCGCGCCCGACCGAAGCCGCGGTGCAGGAACCACGCGAGCGGCAGCGCCACCAGGTGCTGCGGGATGCCCGAGACGAGCGCGATCCACAGCGTGTTGAACATCGCCTTGCGCAGCCAGTCGTCGCGCGTGAGGGCGTAGACGAAGTTGTCCAGGCCCACCCAGTGCATGCCCGCGACGCCGGCCACCGGATCCCATTGATGGAACGACAGCACGATGGAGAACAGCAGCGGGAACAGCCCGAACGCGCCGAACAGGATGAAGAACGGGCTGATGAAGACGTAGGGCGCCCAGCGCGCGGGGATCAGCGGCTTGCGGCGGGAGTTGTTTGCGGCAGTCATTTCAATACCGGCGCACGCGGCGCTCGATGGCGGTGCGGGCATCGGCCAGCGCCTGCGGGATGGGCTTGTCGTGCTCGAGCACCTGGTCGAGCTCGGCGTTGACGATGTCGTTGGCGACCTGGTCGTAGCGATCCACGTGCAGCGCGGGGACGCGCTCGCTCGCGGCGCGCCACTGCAGGCGGGCGGCCTGGCCGCCGAGGTAGGCGATGGGCTGCGCGAGGTAGTCGTCCTGCTGCGCGGCGAGCAGCGCCGGGAACGCGTCGAGGCGGCGGAAGGCTTCGAGCTGCTGCGCGCGATCGAGCGTCAGCGTGCGGATGAAGTCCCACGCGAGCGCCTTGTGCTCGGCGCGTGCGGGGATGGCCCAGTACGAGCCGCCCCAGGACGCGAACGCGCCGCCGGGCAGCGGCGCCGAGCGCCACAGGCCCGCGCTGGCCGGCGCGATCCAGTTCTTCAGGTGGCCCGCGAGCCACGAGCCCATCATCTGCGTGGCCACGCGGTCGCGCCGGAAGCCTTCGCTCCACTCGGTGCTCCAGGCGGCCACGCGCGCATCGATGCCCGCGCGGCGCGCCGCGCGCGCCAGCGTGAAGGCCTGCACGAAGCGCGGCGTCTCCACCTGCGGGTGGCCCGCGTCGTCGAAGAAGATGCCCTGTCCGTCGGCCAGGCCGGCGCGGATCAGGATGTCCTTCAGGTCGATGGCGCTCGCCAGCAGGTAGATGCCAGTGGCGCTCTTGAGTTTTCGGCCCGCCTCGATGTACGACGCCCAGTCGCGGGTGAGATCGTTTTCGACGAGGCCGGCGCGCGCGATCAGGTCGGCGCGGTAGAACAGCGCGCCGGGACCGATGTCGGCCGGCATCGCGCGCAGCTTGCCGCCGGCGCCGGTGGCCGGGCCCAGCGTGAAGTGCGCCAGCAGCGGCGCGACGGCGCCCGCGTCGTAGGGCGGCGCGACGAGGTCCTCGAGGCCGCTGGCCTGCGTGAACTTGCCGAGGTAGTCCATGTCGACGGCCATCACGTCGGGCAGGTTCGCCCCCGTGGCGATGGCGGTGGTCATGGCGGTGTGGTGGTCGGCGTAGGCGCGCGTGGTCAGCTTGACCTCGACGTCCGGATGCGCCGCCGCCCACGACTCGATGGCGATCTTCACGCTGCGATCGAGATCGGGGAACGCGGCCACGGTGAGCGTGGTGCGCGTGGCGCCGGCCGGCATGGCGAGGCCGGCCAGGCAGGCGAGAACAAGCGTGAGAATGCGCGGGCGCATGGCGGAATCGTGTCTCCGAGAATCGTTGATATCGTTTTCAGAATTCAGTGTGCGACAACGTTGTCAGCCAAGTCAATGGGTTGATGCCGCAGCTGGTGAATACCCTGAGAACGAGCGTCAACAGAGGTTGTTTCCCGCGGAAATAGACTTTAAGCAAGGTCGACTCGGTGATTTCCAGCACGCTTGCAATCGATTTCATGATTAGACTGCGGGCTGTGCCGTGCGACGGCGGGTTGGCGTGTCCTCACGTCGCTGCCATTCCCGCACCGCCGCACGGTCCCCTCATTCCTGACGCTCGCCAACCCCTCCATGCCTACCAAGGACAAGCCCCTCGCCGAATCCGCCACGCTGCTCGATGTCGCGCGGCTGGCCGGCGTCTCGGCGGCCACGGTGTCGCGCATCCTCAACGGCACGGCCCGCGTCACCGAGGACAAGCGCCAGGCCGTGGAGCGCGCCATCGAGCGCCTGCAGTTCCGCCCCAACTTCGCGGCGCAGAGCCTGCGCAGCGGCTCCACGCGCACGATCGGCGTGCTGACGCAGGAACTCGAGTCCCCGTACTTCACGCGCGGCGCCCGCGGCATCGAGGACGGCCTGCAGGGCAGCCACTACGCGCCCATCGTCGTGCCGGGCCACTGGAACCCGGCGGAGGAGCTCGATCGCGCCCGGCTGCTGATTGCGCGCCGCGTCGACGCGATGGTGATCCTGGGCGGCAACCTGACGGACGAGCAGGTGGAGGACATGGCGCGCAAGCTGCCCATCGCCATCACCGGCCGCGAGCTGCAGGCGCCCAACGTGTTCTCGCTGCACTGCGACCAGGTGGACGGCGCCTGCCGCGCCACGCGCCACCTGATCGAACTGGGCCACACGCGCATCGCCCACATCAGCGGGCCGGTAGCCTACCCCGACGCCGTGGATCGCCGCGACGGCTACATGCGCGCCCACAGCGAGGCCGGCCTGCCGGTGGATCCGCGCCTGATGGTGGTGGGCACCTACATGGAGACCGGCGGCGCCGAGGCGATGCACCGGCTGCTCGACGCGGGCCATCCGTTCACCGCCGTGTTCTGCGCCAACGATCAGACGCTGTGGGGCGCGCGCCAGGTGCTGGACGCGCGCGGCCTGCGCGTGCCGCACGACATCTCGCTGGTGGGCTTCGACGACCTGCCGCAGTCGGCCTACATGACGCCTGCGCTGACCACGGTGCACCAGCCGATCTACGAGATGGGCCGCGCCGCCGCCCACCTGCTGCTGGCCGCGCTCGGCGCGGCGCCCGCCGCCGCCGAGCCGGTGCCCGACCTTCACCTGGTGGTGCGCGGCACCACGCGCCGGCGCTGAGCATGCACGAGGCCACGCTGTCCGCCGCGCGCGCGCCGGTCGTGCTGCACGGCCACCACGTGCGCCGCCTCGAGGGCGTGGTGGACTTCGTCGACGCCCACCTGGACGCCGAGCTGTCGCTGGAGCGCATGGCCACGATCGCCGCGATCTCGCCGTTCCATTTCCATCGCCTGTTCCATCAATGGAGCGGCGAGACGCTCAACGAGTTCGTGCGCCGCCGCCGCCTCGACGTGGCCGCCGGCCGGCTGCGCCATTGCCCAGACGAGAAGATCACGGCCATCTCGCTGAACTGCGGCTTCGCGTCGCCGGAGGGCTTCGCGCGCGCGTTCCGCGAGCGCTTCGACATGACGCCGTCGGCCTGGCGCGGCGGCGGCTGGGCCCACGGCCGCGTGCCGGCCAACGACAGCTGGATGTGCCGGATGCCGCGGGTGACGATCGCGCGCGAGCCCGAGATGGACGTGCTGTTCATGCGCGGCCGCGGCGACTTCGGCGCGCTGGCGGCGCCGCTGTGGGATCGCTTCATGAGTGCCGTGCGCGCGCTGGGCCTGGTGGACCAGCCGCTGATGTTCATGGGGCTGGACGATCCGGGCATCGTCGGCGCGTCGCGTTGCCGCATGGACGCCTGCGTGCAGCTGCCCGCCGTCGCGGGCGCGTTGCCGGCGTGCCCGCCGCCGCTGCTGCACAAGCGCATCCCTGCGCGCTGGGTGGCCACGCTGGACTACGACGGCCCGGCCGACGACATCGCCGAGGGCTGGCACGTGATGCTGGATCAATGGCTGCCGCAGGCCGCGTTCACGCTGGCCATCGGCCCGTTCTTCGAGCGCTACGACCCCGCGCAGGGCGCGCCCGGCGGCCGCAACGTGCGCTGCCGGCTGGGCATGCCGGTGGAACCGCGCGTCGGCTAACTCCGCAAGATCCGTCAGGTACTCCGCAAGCGCGCACCAGTGCGACGGCGTGCCGGCCGGCACGATGGCTCCGTTCGACAACAACGACCGGAGACATTGAATGGACACCACGATCTCGTTGGGACGCATCGGCGTTCTCATGGGGCTCGTCGCCTCGCTGGGCCTGGCCGGCTGCGGCGGCGACAGCGCGACCGGCCCCGCACCGACGCCGGCCCCGACGCCCGCGCCGACCCCCGCGCCGACACCGGCACCGGCACCGGCACCCACGCCCGCACCGACGCCGGCCCCGACGCCCGCGCCGACACCGGCACCGACGCCGGCCCCCACGCCGGCACCGACGCCGGCCCCGCCCCCCGACACGGCCTTCGCAACGCCGCTGGACAACGCCGACACCGTCGAAGGTGGCTCCGTCGCGTCGTACTCGTACGCGGCCGCGGGAAGCACCCAGACCGCGGGCAGCGTCACCTACGCCTCCGGCACGGTGACCTTCTCCGCCTCGCTGGCCGCCGCGCCGTCCTACGCCGGTGCGGCGCTGCGCCTCTACGCGCCAGGCAACACGGCCACCGGCACGGCCGCGCCATTCGATGCCTCGGGCTTCTCGAAACTGCGCTTCCACCTGGCCTCGACGACCGACGCCACGCTGACGATCAAGCTGCAGCCGTCGCCGGTGGCGGCAGACGGCTGCGTTCCCACTGCGCAGGCGCTGGTCTCGGCCACGCTGTCGGAGATCGTGATCGACCTGAACGACGCGAGCTTCGCGGTCCCCAGCTATTGCGCCGCGTCCACGAAGACGCTGCATCAGTGGCTGGCCGGCCTCTACACGATCGACGTCATCAACGGCGCCACCGCCGCGGGCAACCACGACGTCGTCGTCGGCAGCATCTCGCTGGTGCCCTGAGGCCGGCACGTCCCGATCATTCCAACGACAACGGAGACAACCATGCGTCAATTCCTCACCGCGATCGCGCTCGCCGCGTCCTTCGCCCCCGCCGCCCACGCCACCAACTTCTTCGACGGCTTCGACGGCACCGGCGGCCCCAACACCGCGTATTGGCAGGTGTCCAACTGGTCCAACGGCTCGCCGTTCGGCTGCACCTTCTCGTACAGCGAGGCCTGGCTGGCGGGCAACAGCAACCTCGTCCTCAACGTCAACAGCTCGAACCAGTCCGCCATCAAGTGCGCCGAGATCCGTACCTTGCAGAGCTTCACCTATGGCAAGTTCGTGGTGCGCCTGCAGCCCGGCACCATCGCCGGTGCCGACAGCTCGTTCTTCCTGTACACCGGCACCGCGGGCACGCCCAGCCACAACGAGATCGACATCGAGTTCATCAACGGCGGCCGCACGCTGCACACCAACGTGTGGAAGGCCGACGTGCAGAACTACCAGCAGTTCGCGGTGGCCACCGGCTGGCGCACCATCGGCTTCGAGTGGCGCCCGACCTACGTGCGCTGGTTCAGCGTGTCGGACAGCGGCGTGGAGACCGAGTTCCGCCGCGTCAACGTCAGCGTGGCCACGCCGATGCAGCTGATGCTCAACCACTGGGTGGGCGACAACTCCACCAGCGCGAAGAACTTCCTGGGCACGTACAGCGGAGGCGGCGGGGCGGCGTACTACGACTGGGTCAAGGTCAGCGACTGAGGCTAGCTTGCCTGCGCCGCGGGCCGGCCCAAAGCCCCAAGGCGCTGGCGCTGCGCGGCCTGCGCAACGACCAGATCATGTTGCGCATGACGCGCGCCGAGATCGGCAGCTACCTGGGCCTGACGCTGGAGACGGTCAGCCGCGCGTTGTCGCGCCTCGCGCGCGAGGGCCTGATCGGCTTCGTCGACAAGGGCCGGCGCGACATCCACATCCCCGACGTGCGCGCGCTCGAGGGCTTCGTGCAGCAATGCCTGGCGCCGGTGGTGGGCACGCTGCAGTAGTCAGGACGGGCGTCCCGAGAAGTCCAGCCAGCGTCCGCCCTCGAAGTCGTAGAGCTTGCAGCGGCGCGCCGTGTCGCCGTACCAGCGCCACGAGAACGGCTGCACCACGATGTGGCCGGCCAGCTTCTTCTCCAGCAGGGCCTGCGCCGCCTTCAGCCGGTACAGCGGGATGCCCATGTCCACGTGGTGCGCGGTGTGCTCCATGATGTGGTGCAGCACCGCGCCGAAGGCCGAGCGGAAGGTCAGGTGCACGGTGGTCGACACGAAGGGCTGCGAGGCGCTCCAGGCGGCCTTGTCCTGGTGCCACTCGACACCCGGGTGGGTATGGTGGACGTAGACCACGAAGCCGATCAGGCCGTTCCAGAACACGAAGGGCAGCGCGAAGGCGACGGCCTCCAGCCACAGCACCGATTGGCCGGTGGCGCGCGCCGCGACCGCGAGGCCCGCGATCCATGCCGCCGCGAAGGCGCTCACCAGCAGGCTGTCCTGGACGAACACCGCGCGCCGCGTGGGCATGGCGCGGCGGTTGGGGAACAGCATGCGCGTCCACCAGATCTCCACGAGGTAGTACAGCCACGGCGCCCAGCCGCTGCGGTAGATGCGCTCCAGCACGCGGCGCGCCGGGCTCAGCGCCTCGAACTCCTGCAGCGAGCAGGGCTGCCAGACGAAGTCGAAGCCGCGCAGGTTGGTGTAGCCGTGGTGCACCACGTTGTGGCCCACCTCCCACAGGCTGTACGGCGTCAGCGACGGCAGGAACACGAGCCGGCCCAGCCAACGGTTGAGCGTGCGGTGCGGCGTGAGGCTCTGGTGGCAGGCGTCGTGGCCGAGGATGAACAGACGGCCGATGACCAGGCCCGTGGCGATGGCGGCCAGCACCTGCATCCAGGCGCGCGGCGCCAGCACGGTGGCGGCCAGCGTCGCGGCGAACAGGACGAGGTCGGCGGCGGCCAGCGCGAGCGCGTGGACGGTGCTGCGCTCGGACAGCGGGGTGAGCCAGGAGCGGATCTGGCGGCGCGAGGGAATCTCGGTCGGGTCGTTGGCGGGCATCGGGCAGGGGACGGGCGAGGAGACGTTTCCTCGCCCCGGATTTCACCGCGCCGGGGCGCCGGGCCGCTTGCGCTGCGTCAAGCGGCGATGTCGCAGTATGCTCACGCTTCGTACATTTTGTGGAGATGCCCGGTGCGGCAGACGGCCCTGGTCGGATTTTTCCTCGTGGCGGGCACGGCGTGCTCGACCGCGCATGCGCAGCAGGCCGCGTCGCCGCTGAAGGCGCCGCGCGACTGCGCCGCCGTCTCCGACGCGGCCGAGCGCGCGCGCGCGCTGTTCGTCGAGCTGGACAAGGTGCTGCAGAGCCCGCGCTGCCAGAAC
>FTKT01004089.1_pt1 | contig 15480 bp, 17 predicted proteins | sample 1658271 | NCBI WGS metagenome assembly FTKT01 (sample SAMEA3914811, study PRJEB12502) | metagenome | biome: forest; material: soil | place: Canada | collected 2011-08-04 | depth 0.3 m | reverse complement strand
CGAGCAGCGCCGGCGGTGGCGGCCGGCTGAGCGTGGTGGCGTCCTTCTACCCCATGCAGTACCTCGCCGAGCAGATCGGCGGCGAGCACGTGAAGGTGACCGACCTCACCGCCGCCGGCGTCGAGCCGCACGACCTGGAGCTGACGGCCAAGCAGGTCGGCACCGTCCAGGAGGCCGACGCCGTCCTCTACCTCAAGGGCCTGCAGCCGACCGTCGACAAGGCCGTCGCGCAGTCCAAGTCCAAACACGTGGTGGACGCGGCGGCCGCCTCCCCGCTGGTCGACCACCACCTCGACGAGGGCACCCCGGGCGCCACCGGGCAGAGCAGCACCGACCCGCACATCTGGCTCGACCCGACCCGCTACACGGCGGTGGCCAAGAGCGTCGGCGCCGAACTGGCCAAGGCCGACCCGACTCACGCGGCCGACTATCAGCAGAACGCCGACGCGCTGGTGGCCAAGCTCGCCACCCTCGACCAGAGCTTCCGGAGCGGGCTGAAGAGCTGCCCCCAGAAGGCGTTCGTCACCAGCCACGCCGCCTTCGGCTACCTCGCCGACCACTACGGCCTGGAGCAGATCGCCATCAACGGCGTCGACCCGGAGTCCGAGCCCACCCCGGCCCGGCTGGCCCAGATCCAGCAGGCGGCCAAGGACCACGGGGTGACCACGATCTTCTTCGAGACGCTGGTCAACCCCAAGCTCGCGCAGACCGTGGCGAGCGACCTGAACCTCAGGACGGCGGTGCTCGACCCGATCGAGGGCGTCAAGGACCCCGCCAAGGACAGCTACCTCTCGATCATGCAGCAGAACCTCACCACCCTGCAGACCGCCCTCGGCTGCACGAGCTGACGGGACCTCACCATGAGCACCCCCCAGACAGTGGACGGCGCCGGCGCACCGCCCGTGATCCGGCTGCGCGGCGCCGTCGCCGCGCTCGGCGGCCGTCCGGTGCTGCGCGGGGTCGACCTGACCGTCGCCCCCGGCGAGGTGGTCGCCCTGCTCGGCGCCAACGGCTCCGGCAAGTCCACCACCGTCAAGACCGTGATCGGCTCGGTGCCGCTGAGCAGCGGGGAGTTGGAGCTCTTCGGCACCCCGCGCGCCCGGTTCCGCGCCTGGCACCGGGTCGGCTACGTGCCGCAGCGCACCACCGCCGCCGGCGGGGTGCCGGCCACCGTCCGCGAGGTGGTCTCGGCCGGCCGGCTCTCGCAGCACGGCATGCTGCCCTTCCGCCGCAAGGACCGGGCGGCCGTCGACCGGGCGCTGGAGGCCGTCTCGATGCTGGACCGGGCCGGCGACGGGGTGGACCAGCTCTCCGGCGGCCAGCAGCAGCGGGTGCTGATCGCCCGCGCGCTGGTCGGCGGGCCGGACCTGCTGATCATGGACGAGCCGATGGCGGGCGTCGACCTGACCAGCCAGCGGGTGCTCGCCGACACGCTGCGCCGCGAGGTCGAGCGCGGCGCCGCCGTCCTGCTGGTGCTGCACGAACTGGGGCCGCTGGAGCCGCTGATCGACCGCGCGGTGGTGCTGCGCGACGGCTGCGTGGCGCACGACGGGCCGCCGATCCCGGACACCGGGCAGCACGCGCTGCCCGGCCACGACCACGTCCATCCGCACGCCGAGCGACGTCAGGGGCTGCTGACATGACCCAGATGCTCTCCTTCGCCTTCATGCAGCGCGCGCTGCTCGCCGCCCTGCTGGTCGGCCTGACCGCGCCCGCCGTCGGCATCTACCTGGTGCAGCGCCGGCAGGCGCTGATGGGCGACGGCATCGGGCACGTGGCGCTGACCGGCGTCGGGCTCGGCCTGGTCTTCCAGACCAACCCGGTCTGGATGGCCGTGCTGGTCTGCGTGGCGGCCGCCGTGATCATGGAGCTGGTCCGCTCGCGCGGCAACCAGCGCGGCGACATCGCGCTGGCGATGCTCTTCTACGGCGGCATGGCCTGCGGCCGGCTGCTGATCAGCAAGGCCCCGGCCGCCAGCGGCACCAGCGGCAGCCTGGACAGCTACCTCTGGGGCTCGATCCTCGCGGTGGACACCGCCGACCTGATCACCATCGCCGTGCTCGGCACCGTGGTGCTCGCGGTCACCCTGGGCCTGCGCCGCCAGCTCTTCGCCGTCTGCCAGGACGAGGAGTTCGCCAAGGTCACCGGCGTCCCGGTGCGGCTGCTCAACCTGCTGCTCGCGGTGATGGCCGCGGTGACCGTGACGGTCGCCATGCGGGTGGTCGGCCTGCTGCTGGTCAGCGCGCTGATGGTGGTCCCGGTGGCGGCGGCGCAGTTGCTGACCCGCTCCTTCGTGGCCACCCAGGCACTGGCGATCGGCCTCGGCGTGCTGGTCTCGATCGGCGGGGTGGCCACCTCGTACCAGACCGACGTGCCGCCGGGTTCGGCGATCGTGCTGCTGGCCATCGCGATCTTCGCGCTGTTCAGCGCGGTGGCCGCGCCACTGGCCCGGCGCCGGCACCGGCGGGCGAACGCGCTGGTCGGACCCCGGGTCTGCGAACCCGCGGCGCCCGCCGCGGACAGGGAACCGGTCAGCAGTACGGGGCTGGCAGAATGAGCTGTGTCTCGCCCCCACCCCCAGGAGGAGCCCCGGTGACAACCGCAGGCCCGTCGCCCCGCGCCCGATCCACCCGTCAGCGCGCCGCCGTCTCCGCGGCTCTGGACGAGATCGAGGACTTCCGCAGCGCGCAGGAACTGCACGACATGCTCAAGCACCGCGGCGACTCGGTCGGCCTGACCACCGTCTACCGCACGCTGCAGTCGCTCGCCGACGCCGGCGAGGTGGACGTGCTGCGCACCTCGGACGGCGAGGCGGTCTACCGACGGTGCAGCAGCGGACACCACCACCACCTGGTCTGCCGGCACTGCGGCAGCACGGTGGAGGTCGAGGGTCCGGCGGTCGAGCGGTGGGCGAACTCGGTGGCGGCGGAGCACGGGTTCAGCGACATCGCGCACACCCTGGAGATCTTCGGCACCTGCGCGGAGTGCGCCGCCAAGCTCTGACAGGGCGTCACGGACGCCGAACCGCCCGGGACCGGCACTGCCGGTCCCGGGCGGTTCACGTTCAGCGCTGCGGCGGCACCTCGGGCGCGGCGACCTCGTTGGGCAGCGCCGCGCCGAACCGCCGGTCGCGCATCGCGTACTCCTCGCAGGCCCGCCACAGGTCGCGGCGGTCGAAGTCCGGCCAGAGCACGTCCTGGAACACGAACTCCGCGTAGGCCGACTGCCAGAGCCAGAAGTTGGACGTGCGCTGCTCGCCGCTGGGGCGCAGGAAGAGGTCAACGTCCGGCATGTCCGGGTGGTACATGTACTTGCTGAAGGTCTTCTCGTTGACCTTCTTCGGGTCCAGCCTGCCGGAGGCGACATCGGCCGCCATCGCCGCCGCCGCGTCCGCGACCTCGGCCCGGCCGCCGTAGTTGACGCACATGTAGAGCGTGCAGGCGTCGTTGCCCTTGGTCTGCTCCTCGGCGACCTTGAGCTCCTCGACCACGCTCTTCCAGAGCTTGGGCATCCGCCCGGCCCAGCGGATCCGCACGCCCATCGCGTCCAGCTCGTCGCGGCGGCGGCGGATGACGTCCCGGTTGAAGTTCATCAGGAACTTCACCTCGTCCGGGGACCGCTTCCAGTTCTCGGTGGAGAAGGCGTACAGCGAGATGTTCTTCACACCCAGCTCGATGGCGCCCTTGAGCACGTCGAGCACGACGCTCTCGCCGACCTTGTGGCCCTCGGTGCGGGGCAGGCCGCGCTCCTTGGCCCAGCGGCCGTTGCCGTCCATCACGATGGCCACGTGCTCCGGGATCAACTCGCCCGGGAGCTTCGGCGGCAACGCACCACTGGGGTGCGGATCCGGGGTGCGGTACTCCCGCTGCTTGCTGCCACCGAAGAGCCGTCGCGCTGCCATGCTCACTTCTCCACGTATCTCATCGAGCGGATACCCCGCTCAAGGTGCCACTGAAGGTAGGCGGCGACCAGGCCGCTGCCCTCTCTCCAGTACCTGGGTTCGCAGGTGTCGGCGGTCTGCCAGTCTCCGGAGAGCAGCGCGCCGAGCAGGACCAGTGTCTCAGGGGAGGGTACGGCACAGCCAGGCACGCGGCAGTCCCCGCAGAGCACGCCCCCGGCTTGCAGCGAGAAGAACCGGTTGGGTCCGTCCAGTCCGCACTTGGCGCAGTCGGTGAAGGAGGCGCCGTAGCCGTTGACGGCCAGTGAGCGCAGCAGGAAGGCGTCCAGCACCAGGTGCGACTGGTGCTGCCCGGCCGCCAGCGTGCGCAGCGCGCCGACCAGCAGCAGGTACTGCTGGACGGCCGGTTCGCCCTCGTTCTCGGCGAAACGTTCCGCCGTCTCCAGCATCGCGGTGCCGGCGGTGTAGCGGCCGTAGTCGGTGACGATGCCGCCGCCGTAGGGCGCGATGGTCTCCACCTGGGTGCAGAGCGGCAGGGAGCGGCCCAGCAGCTCGCTGCCGCGGCTGAAGAACTGCACGTCCACGTGGGAGAAGGGCTCCAGGCGGGCGCCGAACTTCGACTTGGTCTTGCGCACCCCGCGGGCCACCGCCCGGACCTTGCCGTGCTGGCGGGTGAGCAGGGTGATGATCCGGTCGGCCTCGCCGAGCTTCTGGGTCCGGAGCACCACGCCGTCGTCGCGGACCAGGCTCATCGCCGAACCTCGACTCGCCGGGCCTTGACTCGCCGAAGCACGCCTCGCCGAGGCGCGACTTGCCGGACCTCGACTCGCCGGACCTCGCAGGGAGAGTACGCCAGGGTGGACATCCCCCCATTGTCCCGCACCGCGGGCACCGCGCGGGCCGCCGGGTCCGGGCAGCCATGTACCCGCACCGGGCGCTTGGGGAGCCGGTGCGGGCATGGCGGGCCCGGAGGGGGGAGTCGGGCCCGGCTCGTGGGGACTCGGCCGGACGCGGACCGGGTCAGTGCGGGGTGCGGGTGGCGGCTTCCATCAGCCGCCGGACCACGTCCGTGCCCAGCCTCAGGCACTCGCCGACCGCGGCCAGCGCGTCGCGTTCGTGCGGCACGTAGCGCCCGTCGGCCAGCGCGATCCAGGCGCCCTGGAGCAGCAGCCGCTCGCGGCCCTGCTGGGCCAGGTGCGGGGCCAACGGCTCCAGCGCGGCGTGCAGTTCGATGGCCAGCCCGGTCCCGACGCCGTGCACGTCGAACGGTTCGCCGTCGCCGTGCCCGCTGAGCGCGCCGAGCGCGGCCAGCACCTGGACCTCGCCGCAGTCCTCGAAGCCGGCCGCCCGGATCACCTCGCAGGCCTCCGCGCGGACCGCGGCGGAGCCCGTCCCGCCGGCCGCCAGCATCGCCAGCGCGATGGTGTACTGCGCGTCGCGCAGCATCCCGGTCAGCCGGGCGCAGGTGGGCTGTTCCAAGCTCTCCACGCCGTACCGCCCGTGGCAGGAGGTGCACTGCACGCTGCCGATCACCGGCCCGAGCGGCAGCACCGGGCTGCCGAACAGCCGCAGCCACCGCCGGCCGTGCTGCCGGCGGTAGTTGCGGTCGCCGCCGCAGCCTGGGCAGAAGAAGTCACCGAGCACATCCGTCCGCCACCGCGGGCGGACACCCCACAACCGTGTCACGGCGCCAACTCCCCAGACATGGCAGGCGGCCTGCACGACAACGGGCAGGTCACGCGACCGGAGGTGGCGGCCGTCCCACCGACCCCCGTTTCCGGTGCGTCGATGTTGCCACGGTTGAGGGCGGGTGTCAGCACCTCCAACGGGCGTTGTCGGGAAAAAATGTGTCCCAGGACACATCGGAACGCGGCCGGGCCGCCCGGCTCGGTGGGAGCGGGGCAGCCCGGAAACGACTGCGAAGCGGGGGGTTAGCGCCGGCTGGTCCGGTTGACGGCGCTGATCATCGCCTTCAGCGAGGCGCGCACGGTGTTGGCGTCGATGCCCACACCCCACAGCACCTGGTCGCCCACCGCGCACTCGACGTACGCGGCGGCCTGCGCGTCGCCGCCCTCGCTCAGCGCGTGCTCGGCGTAGTCCAGCACCCGTACGTCCACGCCGATGGCGGCCAGCGCGTCGCCGAAGGCGGAGACCGGGCCGTTGCCGGAGCCGGTCAGCGTGGTCTCGGCGCCGTCCACCACGGCCGAGGTGGAGAGCGCGTCGCGGCCGTCCTCGGTGGTCAGGCTCTGCTGGCCGGTCAGCGCGATCCGGCCCCACGGGTTCTGCGGGGTCGGCAGGTACTCGTCCCGGAAGATCTCCCAGATCTGGGCCGGGGTGACCTCGCCGCCCTCGGCTTCGGTCTTGGCCTGGATGATCCGGGAGAACTCGATCTGCATCCGGCGCGGCAGGTCCAGCTTGTGGTCGTTCTTCAGCACGTAGGCGATGCCGCCCTTGCCGGACTGGCTGTTGACCCGGATGACCGCCTCGTAGGAGCGGCCGACGTCCTTCGGGTCGATCGGCAGGTACGGCACGCCCCAGGTGTACTCGCCGACCGGCACGCCGGCCGCCTTGGCGTCGGCCTCCAGTGCGTCGAAGCCCTTCTTGATGGCGTCCTGGTGGGAGCCGGAGAAGGAGGTGAAGACCAGGTCGCCGGCGTAGGGGTGGCGCTCGGGCACCACCATCTGGTTGCAGTACTCGTAGGTGCGGCGGATCTCGTCGATGTCCGAGAAGTCGATCATCGGGTCGACGCCCTGCGAGAACAGGTTCATCCCGACGTTGACCAGGTCCAGGTTGCCGGTCCGCTCGCCCTGCCCGAACAGGCAGCCCTCGACCCGGTCCGCGCCGGCCATCACGGCCAGCTCGGCGGAGGCGACGCCGGTGCCGCGGTCGTTGTGCGGGTGGGTGGAGAGCGCGATGAACTGACGGCGCGACAGGTTGCGCGACATCCACTCGATCTTGTCGGCGTACACGTTGGGGGTCGAACGCTCGACCGTGGTCGGCAGGTTGAGGATGATCTCGCGGCCCTCGCCGGGCTGCCAGACGTCCATCACGCCCTCACAGACCTCCAGCGCGAAGTCCAGCTCGGTGTCGATGAAGATCTCCGGCGAGTACTGGTAGCCGAAGACGGTGTCATCGCCCAGCAGCTTCTCCGCGTACTCCATGACCAGCCGGGTGCCGTCCACCGCGATCTGCTTGATGTCGGCCTTGCTGCCCTTGAAGACCACCCGGCGGAAGAGCGGCGAAGTGGCGTTGTACAGGTGCACGGTGGCGCGCGGGGCGCCGACCAGCGACTCGACGGTGCGCTCGATCAGGTCCTCGCGGGCCTGGGTCAGCACCGAGATGGTGACGTCCTCGGGGATCGCGCCCTCGGTGACCAGCGAGCGCACGAAGTCGAAGTCGGTGGCCCCGGAGGACGGGAAGCCGACCTCGATCTCCTTGTAGCCCAGCTTCACCAGCAGGTCGAACATCTTGCGCTTGCGGGCCGGCGACATCGGGTCGATCAGCGCCTGGTTGCCGTCGCGCAGGTCGGTCGAGAGCCAGCGCGGAGCCTCGGTGATGACCTTGCTGGGCCAGGTGCGGTCCGGCAGGTCGACGCTGCCGAAGGGTACGTAGCGCTGGAAGGGCATCCCGGACGGCTTCTGCTGAACGCTGGCCGCCGTGATCGGGGTGGGCCGGTCGTTGAACGCGCGAGCGATGGAGGACTGCTCAGTCATGGGTGAGACTCTCGGCTTCTCTCGGATGCGGGCTGGTCGGGGTGGTTGTTCACCCGACGGGCCGACTCGTGCCGCGCGGAACTGAAGGCGAATGCGCACAGCACAGACTCCGCGGCAAGGGAGCCGGCCTCGTGATGGACTACAGGCCCTCGCCGCGGCAGCTAAGAAGAAGCAGCCCGTAACGCATGCCAGCCAGCGTAACCCAGGTCCGGGTGGCGCCGAAGTGCGGTCCACAACATTTCCACCCCTTGAGACGACATCTGCGTGACAGAGTGCCGTTAATTGCTGACCCTGGGTGATATGACGCAGCTCTGCACGATCGTCCCGCCGTACCTGCTGGACCGGCTCGCGGCCGGCGGCCACGAGGCCGCCGAGCGGTCGCTGGAGCTGGACGCGGCCCTGCGCCGCGGCCGCTCCCCGGGCGCCGCCTCGCTGCGCGCCGCGCAGCCGGGCCGCCCCGGCCGCACCGTCGCCGACGCAGGCCACACCCGCCGGCTGCCCGGGCACACGGTGCGCACCGAGGGCGGCCCGCCGACCGCCGACCCGGCCGTGAACCGCGCCTACGACGGCCTCGGCGCCACCCTCGCGCTGCTGCTGGAGGTCTACGGGCGGCGCTCGGTGGACGGCGCCGGGCTGCCGCTGCACGCCAGCGTCCACTACGGCCGCGGCTACGACAATGCCTTCTGGGACGGCCATCGGATGGTCTTCGGCGACGGCGACGGCACGGTGTTCGGCGACTTCACCGGCTGCCTGGACGTGATCGGCCACGAACTGGCCCACGCGCTCACCCAGTTCACCGCCGGCCTGCGGTACGCGGGGCAGGCCGGCGCGCTCAACGAATCGGTCTCGGACGTCTTCGGCTCGATGGTCAAGCAGTACGCGCTGGGCCAGAGCGCCGAGCAGGCCGACTGGTTGATCGGCTCGGGCCTGTTCGTCCCGGGCGTGCGCGGGGTCGCGCTGCGCTCGATGAAGGCGCCGGGCACCGCCTACGACGACCCGCGACTGGGCCGCGACCCGCAGCCCGCCGCGATGGACGGCTATGTCGAGACGGCCGAGGACGAGGGCGGCGTGCACCTCAACTCCGGTATCCCGAACCGGGCGTTCCAACTGCTCGCGGTCGAACTCGGCGGCCACGCCTGGGAGCGGGCCGGGCGGATCTGGTACGACACGCTGACCGGTGGCGCGCTGCGGCCGGACAGCGGATTCGCCGAGTTCGCCCGGGCCACCACCGAGGCGGCCCGGGCCCGCTACGGGGAGGGACCGGTACCGGAGGCGGTCGCCGGGGCCTGGAAGCGGGTCGGGGTCGCGGTGGGCTGAGCGGTGGGCTGAGCAGCGGGCTGGGCAGCGGGCGGATCGGGGTCGCGGTGGGCCGGGGAGCGGGTGGATTGCGAAAATGTCCCATTCGGGTCCCAACTACGGGAAATCCGAGCAGATCCCATCGGTGCGTAGCAGACTGACGACCATGCGTATACAGGTGACCCGGACCGGCGGCCTCGCGGGGCGCACCACACGAGCCGAGCTGGACACCGCCGACCGGATCGACGCCCCGCACGTGCACGCGCTGGCCCGCGAGGCGGTCGCGGGCGCCAGCCGCGCGCCCACGTACGGCGTGCCGGACGGCTACCACTACGCGATCGAGGTGGACGGCCGAACCGTGCACTGCGCCGACCCGAAGCTGACGGACTGCCAGTGGGAGCTGATCTCCCTGGTGCTGCGCCAGGGGACCATTCGCGACTGATCTGACGACTGGTCACAAACCCGACACATCAGCCGACTTGCCTCACCGAAAACACTTCCCGCCGGGGCTACCTTCACCATGTCGCCTGTGATTGAGTACGCCTACTCATCGAGTAGACGTCACGGGAGTACTCAGGTGGATGCGACAGAGGTAACCGCGGTCCTGCTTCCCACCCTCACGGCCATCGCGACCAGCGCGGCCGGCCACGCGGTGGACAGCACCGGCCAAGCCGTGGCGGAGGCCGGGGCGGCGTGGGGCGGGCGACTGCTCAGGCTCTTCCGGGCCCGGCGGGCGGACGGGGTGCCCGACGAGGCGGCCCTGCCCGACTCCGCGACGGTGAACGAGGTGGAGCAGGTGCGAGCAGCCGTCCTCGCCGCCCTCCTGTCCGACGGGACGCTGCTGAAGGAGTTCGCCGCCCTCGCCGCGCCCGGCGGCAGGAACGTCCAGATCACCGTGCACAAGGGCGCGGCCTTCGGCGGCGACAGCTACGGTCCGATCACCATCAGTTAGGCCGGGGGCGGGGAAGCGATGGCAGCGCGATGAGCACGACGATCGGCAAGGGTGTCGCCTTCGGGGGGAACAACCACGGGCCGATCAACTTCACCGTCAAGGGTCTCGCCTGGCTTGCCGCCGCCGTGGTCCTGATCGCCGCCTGCTGGGCCGGCTGGGCCTGGTACGGCACCTGGCGAGACCTCGACGTCACGACGAAGGCACAGCTGACGGGCGACAGCCCGACCGCGGCCGACGGGACGCTCACGCTGCAGCTGCTGACGCCCGCCAACCGCAGCCATCTGCGCCTGACCCTCACGATCGCCGACAGTCGACCGACCAGCGAACTCTGCCTCCCGCACGCCTCGGTGGCCGTCGCACCGGGCGCCGGTACGGGCTTCTCCGCCAAGACGGCCGTGAACGGCGGTGAGGTGACACTCCCCCTGATCGCCGGGTCGAGCCGGCCCGGCCTGCTGCTGACCCTCAAAGCGGATCCGGGCTGCGTCATGGACATCACCGTGGCCAAGGCGGTTCTCACCAATGACACCAACTAACTAGGAGACACGGTGCGGGGACGAGTCGGGCCGGTACTGGCCTGCGCGGTCACGTACACGCTGCTGGTCGCGTGCGGCGGGTCGGACCCGTCGATGTTCCAGCAGAAGTCGATCAAGGTGGGAACCAAGAACAACCAGCCGGGCACCAGCGAGGAGGACGCCAACCACACCTGGCAGGGCCTGGACGTCCTGCTGGCCTACCAGCTCACCAAGAAGCTCGGCTCGACTCCGTACTTCAGCGATGTCGCCTCCGAGCAGCGCGAGTCGGCGCTCGTCAACAACGCCGACGATCTGGTGATCGCCACGTACTCGATCACCCAGCCGAGGACGGCCCAGGTCGACTTCGCCGGGCCGTACGCGGTCACGCTCCAGGGCTTCATGATCCGGGCCGGGGAGACCTGGCTGACGAAGCTGGACGACCTCAAGGGGCGGACGGTGTGCAGCTGGGGCGGCACGACGTCCTTCGGCGAGCTCTCGACGGCCGCGAAGATCAAGGGCTTCATCCTGGTCGAGAAGGAGGACGCCGAGGGGTGCCGGCAGGAACTGGTGGCCCAGCCGCCGCGGGTCGACGCGGTCTCGACCGACCAACTGCTGCTCTACGGCCTGACCGAGGGCTACCCGGGCCTGGCCGTCGTCCCCGACGTCACCATCGGGTCGAAGAACTACTACGGCATCGGCATCCGCAAGGGCCGCCGCGGCGACTGCCGGAAGATCCGCGACTTCCTGCGGTCGTACGTGACCAGCAGCGACTGGACGCGGGACTTCCAGACGACGCTCTCCGCCATCAGCCGGCCGGGAGACTTCCGGCCGGACCCCGCGGACATCGACCGGATGTCCTGCGTCGACCAGATCAAGTGACGCAGCCGTCCCGGACCGGGCCGGTCAGGTCGGGCGCGGGCCGCCGAAGCCGCCCGCACCCGACCTGACCCGGCGTCAGAAACCCAGCTTGCGCAGCTGCTTGGGGTCGCGCTGCCAGTCCTTGGCGACCTTCACGTGCAGGTCGAGGTAGACCGGGGTGCCGAGCAGCGCCTCGATGTGCTTGCGGGCCGTGGTGCCGACGTGCTTGAGCCGGGCGCCCTTGGCGCCGATCACGATGGCCTTCTGGCTCTGCCGCTCGATGTAGACGTTGGCGTGGATGTCCAGCAGCGGACGGTCGGCCGGACGGTCCTCGCGCGGGATCATCTCCTCGACCACCACGGCCAGCGAGTGCGGCAGCTCGTCGCGCACACCCTCCAGCGCGGCCTCGCGGATCAGCTCGGCGACCATGATCAGCTCGGGCTCGTCGGTCAGGTCGCCGTCCGAGTAGAGCGGCGGGCCCTCGGGGAGCATCGGGGCGAGCAGGTCGGCCAGCAGGTCCACCTGCTTGTCGCCGACCGCCGAGACCGGGATGATCTCCGCCCACTCGATGCCCAGCTCCAGTCCGAGCTGGTGGATGGCGATCAGCTGCTCGGCGAGCTTCTTGGAGTCCACCAGGTCGGTCTTGGTGACGATCGCCACCTTCGGCGTCTTCTTCACCTCGGCCAGTTCCTTGGCGATGAACTTGTCGCCGGGACCAAGCTTCTGGTCGGCGGGCAGGCAGAAGCCGATCACGTCGACCTCCGCCCAGGTGGAGCGGACCAGGTCGTTCAGCCGCTCACCCAGCAGGGTGCGCGGCTTGTGCAGGCCGGGGGTGTCGACGAGCACCAGCTGCGCGTCGGGTCGGTGCACGATGCCGCGCACGGTGTGCCGGGTGGTCTGCGGACGGTCGGAGGTGATCGCGACCTTCGTCCCCACCAGGGCGTTGGTCAGGGTCGACTTGCCCGCGTTGGGGCGGCCGACGAAGCACGCGAAGCCCGAGCGGTAGATGGCTGCCGGGGCGGAGGAGGTGTCGCTCATAGGGACCATTCTCCCTGATCACCCCGCTACTTCTTCCCGCCACCGCCGCCGCGCGACTGCAACGCCCCCACCAGCGTGAAGACCAGCAGCGCGAGCGAGCCCGCCAGCCAGTACGGCGAGCCCGTCTCGTGCCACCGTCCCAAGCCCATCACCACCGCCAGCAGCGCCGCGAAGAACCCGAGTATGCCCATAGGAAGTGAGATTATCGCTACGCCTCGGCGCTGACCCGCAGTACTCCGTCCGGTCCGGCCAGCAGCAGCGGGGTACCGGCTCCGCCGAGGTCCCCGACCGCGGCCAGGTCGGCCGCCGCCGGGCTCTCGGCCGCCGTCACCACGGCCGCCGCCTCCAGCCCCTTCGCCCCGCTGGCCACCGCCATCGCGACGGCCGTCTGCACGGCGCTGAGCCGCAGGGAGGCCAGCGCGACCGTCCCGGCCACATAGGTACGGCCGGTCTCGTCGCGGACCGCCGCGCCCTCGGGGACGCCGTTGCGGGCACGGGCCGAGCGGGCCAGGGTGATCAGCTTCTGGTCTTCGGGGTCAAGGGTGCGATCAGGCTCAGTCATGCCGCCGAGCATAGGACGCCCGGCCCGGTCCTCGCGGACGGGCCGGCCCACGGGCCGTCCGCCGCGCCGTCAGACGCGTCGTCAGACGGCCGGGCGCATGGTGCCCCGGCGGCCCTCCGGGCTGGTCAGCCAGACCAGCTTCTGGGCCGTGTCGGTACCGGGCACCGGGTTGTGCAGCACGATGGTCAGGTCGGGCCGCTCCGGCACCCGCAGCTGGGTGCTCTCGAAGTGCAGCGTGCCGACCACCGGGTGCCTGATCTCCTTGCCGATCATGCCGCCCGCCTTCACGTCACCGCGCGCCCACAGCGCGGCGAACTCCGGGCTCTGCTCGGACAGTTCGCTGACGATCCGCTGATAGCCCAGATCCCCCGGCCGCTCCGAGACGGCCAGCCGGAACTGCGCCACCACATGCGGCGCGTTGGCCGCCCAGGAGGCGTCCCGGGCCTGGTAGATCGGGCTCAGGAAGTAGCCGGCCAGGCAGTTGTCGTTGTCCTCGTCGAAACCGAAGACCAGCCCGGCCGCCTCGTTGACCGCCACGTTGTTCCAGTACGGGTCCAGCACGTTGGCGGGGAACGGCATCCAGGAGTCGATCAGCCGCCGCAGCCCGTCCGAGACCGGGGTGTGCACGGCGGCCGGCAGCGGCGGGTTGAGCCCGGCCAGCACGTACAGGTGGCGCCGCTCCGGCTCGTTCAGCCGCAGCACCCGGGAGACCGCGTCCAGCACCTGCGGGGAGACGGTGATGTCACGCCCCTGCTCCAACCAACAGGACATACCTGGGGATACTCGGCTGAGGGGCGAATCTACGATGGTTGCTATGTCTGTTCCCGCATCTCGTCTTCCTGCAACTTTCCTGCCTGAGGTGCGGATTGCGATCAGTCTGCGGTTGTCACGGGCCGATGACGCGTCGACGTCGTTGGATGTGCAGCGGCGTGCGTGCCGTGACTCGATCAGGGCGGCGGGGTTCGATCCGGACACTGCCAGGGAGTTCGTGGACGACGGGGTCTCGGGGGCCACGCCGTTGGCGGACCGTGAGGGTATGTCTGGGCTGATGGCCTTTCAGCCCACCCATGTGTGGGCGTGGAAGGTCGATCGGTACTCACGCTCTGTGCGTGAGTTCCTGGCGCTGGTGGAGTGGGCGGAGAGTACGCCCCGGGTGATCCTGGCGACGGCGGACGGCTCGTTGAACACCTCGACGCCGGGCGGGCGGCTGGTGGCGCTCATCCTGGTGGCGCTGGCGGAGTGGGAACGTCAGATGATGACGGATCGGATCCTGGCCGCTCATCAGGAGAGGCGGGAGCAGGGGCGTTGGATCTCGGGGAAGGCGCCGTTCCCGTACATGGTGGTGCGTGAGCATGAGAAGGCGCCCGCCTACCTGGACGCGGACTCCTCGATGGTGCCGCTGGTGATCAAGGCGGTCGGGGAACTGCTGGCGGGTGGGAACCTGTCGAGCACTGCCAAGCCGTTGCCGATCGGCCGTCAGCAGTGGCGCAAGCTCCTGCGTGGGGTGGTGCTGCGCGGGTGGCGGATGTTCGGCGGTGAGCTGGTGGTGGGTGAGGACGGGGTGACGCCGGTTCGGTTCGCGCCGGAGGTGCTGGACACGGTGACGTACGCGCGGGTGCAGCAGCGGCTGAGGGAGTTGGAGGCTGGCGAGCGGGCGGAGCCGGGTGAGCCGCCGTTCCTGTCGCATCTGATCTGGTGCGCCATGGGCCCGGATGGGACGGGCGAGTGCAAGATGAACGGCGGCGCGTCCAACAGGAAGGTCCCGCTGTACAAGTGCGAGCGCGGGCACGGCTCGATCATGGCGCACCTGGTGGAGCCGGTGGTGGAGGCGGCGTTCCTGGACCGGTTCGGGTCGGAACCGGTGATGGAGGCGACATACTCAGGTGGTCTGGACCACTCGGCGCAGTTGGCGGACCTGGACGCGTCACGGGCCCGGCTCGTGCGGGCGGTCACCCTGGCCTCGGGCCCGTCGGTGGATGTGCTGGTGGAGAAGCTGGCAGAGATCGAGTCGCTGCATGCCCAGCTGGCTGCGGAGCACGACCCGGTGGTGAAAGTGACGCGTACGCCTACCGACACCCTGCTGTACGAGGTGTGGCACAGCACGGGGGATGAGACTCGGGCCGCACTGCTGGCGGAGAAGGGGTGCCGGGTCGTGGTGCGCAGGGCTGGTGACGGGGATGGCCGGGTGTCCGTGACCTGGGAGCCGGTGGAGTAGCGGGCGCGTTGCCGGGGCGCCCCGGCCGGTAGGCCCTGCGGGGTGCCGCTGGCCGGGGCGCCGCTTGTCCTGGCGGCTGGCCCGGTGGGCGTGCACCTGGTGCTCGCGGCCGGCCGGAGCGGCTTTGGCCGGTGTCCTGTCAGGTCGGGGGCCGGGCATGGTCAGGGGGCCGTACGCTGGCCCGCGACTCGGGCAGGCTCCTCGCCTGCCCGCAATCTGGCCGAGTGGCCCCCTGTCCTTGCCCGGCGAGGGGCCCCGGCCGGGCAGGTGGGTAAAGCCGCGTAGGCCGTCCGCCCCCGGCCACACGCGGGGCCGTGACGGCTCACCGCTACCGGGTGTGAGGCGTGCCAGGGCGGCCCGGCCGCGCGGCCGGAACGGCCGAAGGCCGCATGTCCGGGCGCAGCGGCAAGGGGCGCCCGGCGGCGCGCAGCGCCGC
>FTKT01433087.1_pt1 | contig 15555 bp, 10 predicted proteins | sample 1658271 | NCBI WGS metagenome assembly FTKT01 (sample SAMEA3914811, study PRJEB12502) | metagenome | biome: forest; material: soil | place: Canada | collected 2011-08-04 | depth 0.3 m | reverse complement strand
CGGTGGAGGAGGGGAGGGCTGACATCAGAGGGGCTCCATGGTGAGTGCGAAAGGGTGAACACGGCTGCCAGGTCAGCTGGTTGACGCTGCGTCGGACTGGAAGGACGATCGGAGGACGGCCGGATGACGACTGGAGGACGGCCGGAGGACGACTGGCGGACGACTGGCGGAGGACTAGCCCTTGACGGCGCCCTGGGCGATGCCGCCGACGATGTGACGGCCGAACAGAGTGAAGACCAGGAGCAGCGGCAGGGTGCCGATCAGGGCTCCTGCCATGATGACCGACCAGTCGGTGGACCAGCCGGTGCCCAGGCCGGCCAGCGCCACCTGGACGGTCGGGTTGGTGGAGCCGTTCATCACGATGATCGGCCACAGGAAGTCGTTCCAGGACTGCACGAAGGTGAGCATGCCGAGCACCGCCATCGCCGGGCGGGCGATCGGCATCACCACGTGCCAGACGGTGCGCAGCGAGTTGGCGCCGTCCATCCGGGCCGCCTCCAGCAGTTCGGTGGGCAGTGCCTGGACCAGGAACTGGCGCATGAAGAAGACGCCGAAGGCGGTGACCAGGGTGGGCAGGATCAGCGCGCCCAGGTGGTTGCCCAGGCCCAGGTGCCGCATCAGGATGAAGAGCGGCACCACGCTCAACTGGGCCGGTACCGCCAGGGTCGCGACGACCAGCGCCATCATCGCCCCGCTGCCGCGGAAGCGGAGCTTGGCGAAGGCGAAGCCGGCCAGCAGGGAGAAGAGGACGGTGCCCAGCGTCACCGCGCTCGCCACCAGGGTGGAGTTGAGCAGCGCGACGCCCATGCCGCGGCCGCCCGCGTTGTGCCAGACGTAGCTCAGGTTCTTGAAGAGGTTGCCGCCCGGGACCAGCGGCGGCGGGCTGGAGACCACCCGGTGGGTGTCGGTGGAGGCGGCCACCAGGGTCCAGTAGAGCGGGAAGAGCGAGGCGAGCGCGACCAGGCTCAGCACCAGGTAGGTCAGCGGCCCGGCGTGGTGCTGGCGTCCGGCGCGGGTGCGCGGACGGCGGGCCGCGAACCGGCGCGCGGCCGGCTCTTCGGCGGCGTCGGACTGCCGCTCGGAGCGGGCGGCGGCACGCAGCGGCGCGGCGGGATCTGCGGTGGTCATGGGTTTCCTCCCCGTCACTGTGAGGTGCGCAGGCGGCGGGCGATCAGGGCGTTGACGAGGCCGATCAGCAGCAGCAGGCCGAACATGATCCAGGCGATCGCCGAGGCCCGGCCGAGCAGGCTGTTGCGGAACCCCTGGTCGTACATGAACACGCCGAGCGTCTCGTACTGGTTGGCGGTGCCGCCCTGGTGGCCGCTCTGGCCGCCGAACAGGAAGGGCTCGCCGAAGAGTTGGGTGGCGCCGATGGTGGAGATGATGATCGTGAACAGGATGGTGGGGCGCAGCGCCGGGACCGTGACGTGCAGGAACTGCCGCCAGCGCGAGGCGCCGTCGATCGCCGCGGCCTCGTACAGCTCGCCGGGCACGGCCTGCATGGCGGCCAGGTAGATCAGCGCGTTGTAGCCCGTCCAGCGCCAGGTGACGATGGTCGCGATGGCGAACTGCGAGGTCCAGTGGCCGGCCTCCCAGTGCACCGGGCCGACCCCGACCAGCCCCAGGAACCAGTTGGCCATGCCGCCCTCGGGGCTGAAGATCAGCGCGAAGACCAGGGTGGCCGCCGCGACCGAGGTGGCGTACGGGGCGAGCAGCGCGGTGCGGAAGAAGGAGCGTGCGCGCAACTGGTAGTTGAGCAGGTGCGCCAGGCCGATGGCCATCATCAGCTGCGGGACGGTGGAGAGCACGCCGAGGGTGACGGTGTTGCGCAGCGCGTTCCAGAAGAAGTGGCTGGGCGCTCCGGTGAAGAGGTCCGTGTAGTTCTTCAGGCCGACCCACTGCGCCTGGTCGATGTTGTAGAGGCTCACCTGGTGCAGCGAGAGCCAGCCCGTGTAGAGCAGCGGGAAGAGCCCGAACGCCGCGAAGACCAGGAAGAACGGCGAGATGAACGCGTACGGGGAGCCCTTGCTGTCCCAGCGGTAGAGCCGGCTGCGCCAGGTCTGGCGGCGGTCGGCCGGGCTGTCGCCGGCGGGCGGGGCGGGCCGTTCGGTCGGTGCGGGGCCGGGCCCGGGGGCGCTGATGGAGGTGGCCACGGGTGGCTTCCTTCCCTGAGGTGCGGTTGGGCTGAGTGGTCGTCAGGTGCGGCGGCGCGTCGGCCGGTCCGGCGGTCCGGTGGTCCGGCGGTCGGTGGTCCGGCGGTCCGGCCCCGGCGGGCGCGGGCCCCCGGGGCCGCTGGGCGGCCCCGGGGTGCGACCTGGGGTGCGACCCGGGGTGCGACCTGGGTCCGGGTCCGGGGGTGCGGACCCGCTCGCGCGGGTCCGGGGCCGGGGGCCGGGTGGCGGGGGCCGGGTGGCGGGTGGCGCCAGCGGCCGACGGGCGGCCGCCCCGGACTACTGGATGCTGCTGTCGATCTGCTGCACGGTGGCGTTCCAGGCGTCGGCCGCGCTCTTGTGGTTCTGCTCGACCAGCAGGATGCCGTTGCTGAAGTCGCTCTGCAGGTCACCCGCGTGCGGACCGGTCTCGGCGGGCTGGATCGCCTTCGCCGCGGTGGAGAAGATCTGGCCGGTGGCCGCGTTCGGGCCGATGTACGGGTTCTTGAAGTCGGAGACGTCCGGCAGGGTGTAGGCACCCTGGTTGGACGGGATGTTGCCGACCTTCTGGAAGACCTTCGCCTGCTGCTCGGGCGCGGTCAGCCAGGCCACCAGCGCCTCGGCCGCGGCCGCGTGCTTGCCGCTGCTCGGCACGGCCAGGAAGGAGCCGCCCCAGTTGCCGGCCGCCGGCGCCTGGGCGACGTTCCACTTGCCGCTGTTGGCCGGGCCGGAGTACTTCTCGATGTTCGCCTGCTGCCAGGAGGGGCAGATGGTGGTGGCGAAGGTGGACTGCGAGAAGGCGGTCTGCCAGGGGGTGTCGAACTCCTTGAGGCCCTGCGAGGTGCCGGCCGCGTCGGCCTGCATCGCCAGGTCCCAGGCGGACTTGACGCTCGGGGAGGTCTTGTAGGCGAGCTTGCCGCCCTGGTAGTACTGCTGGGTGCTGCTGGAGACCACCGCGTTGAACAGGCCGGTGGCGGAGTCCATGAAGTAGGTGCCCTTGGGCGCCTTGGCCTGGAACTGCTGGCCGGCCTGGACGAACTTGGCCCAGTCCCCTGCCCAGAGCGCGCTGACCTGGTCAGGGGTGGAGGGCAGGCCGGCCGCCTGGAAGAGGTCCTGGCGGTAGCAGACCGCCATCGGGCCGACGTCGGTGCCCAGCCCGATGGTCTTGCCGCCGGCGGTGGTGGCCTGCTGCCACTTCCACGGCAGGTAGTCCGCCTTGTTGACGCCCGAGACCTTGGAGAGGTCGGCGAAGTTGCTGCTCAGCGCGTCGGAGGTGGCCAGCGAGATCCGGCCGACCTCCAGCGCCTGGACGTCGTCGAGGCCGCCGCCGCCCGCGAGGTGGGTCTGCAGGGCGGTCCAGTAGTCGGCCTCCTGCGTGGTGGTGTCCTCCTTGATGGTGATGTTCGGGTGCGCCGCCGTGTAGGCGTCGAAGAGACCGGCCTCCTTGTAGCCGAAGGTGCCGAAGTCGCCGACGGTCAGGGTGATCTTCTGGTTGGCGTCGGCGCTGGTGCTGCTCGAACCGCCGCCGCTGCTGCTGGAGCAGCCGGTGGCCAGCAGCGCGGTGGCGCTCAGCACCGTGGTGGCGAGGACGGCGGCTCTGCGGGTACGAGTGGTGCGAGACGTGCGCATGTCGGTCTCCTTGGTCCTGGCCGCGGCGGTGCGGCCCGGGAGGGGTGAGCGAGGTCGGGAGCCGTAGGACGGCGGGGTGGTGCGGGGTACGGCGGGGTGGTGCGAGGTGCTGCGGGCGATGCGGGTACGGCACGGTGATGCGGGTGATTGCGGGTGATGCGGGCCGGGCTGCGACTGGCGGCGGTGCTGTGGCGTGGGATCGCCTTCCGCCGGGGAGCCCTGTGGGAGCGCTCCCATGCGTCTCCGGAAGGTTCCTTCCTGCCCCGGGGGTGTGTCAAGGGAGGAAGTCCAAGACGTTACCGGAGCGTGTCCTGTGGCGGTCGGTCCGAAAGAGCTTTCAGTCAGGGAACGTTGCTGGTCCCAGGCTGCTCACCGGCCCCGACGCCCACTGACGGCGGCATTTGGCGCGGGGGCGAGCCGTCGGCCTGTCATGCCCATTGGGGAGCGCTCCCACAGTCCGCTCATCGACCTCGACCGAACCAGACCGAGCTTGGCTCTGCCGCTCAGTGCAGGCCGCGAGCCGGCGGCTCGTCGCCGGCTCCGTCCGGGGCGACCAGGGTGAAGCGGTTGGGTCCGGAGACCGACAGGTCGACCGGGTTTTCCGACTTCACGAAGTTGATGTCCAGGCTCGTGGCCGGGTGTCCGGTCGCGGCCTCGATCCGGGTCAGCTTCATACGGGTCAGCGCCCAGACCCCGGTGCCGTCCGCGTCCAGCGCGATGCCGGTGACCTGGTCTTCCAGCGCCACCGTCCACTTCTTGCCGCCGTCCGCGAGCGAGTACGCGACGAGGTGGCCGATCGCGTTGCGGGTGACGGCGTGGTTCTTCCCGGTGCTGTAGGTGACGTCGCCCGGCTTCTCCCCCGGTGCGATGAGCAGATCACCGACCACCACCGCGCCGTACGACGGGCGGGCGGTGAACTTCGGGAAGGAGAGCGAGGGAGTGCCCAGAGTGATGTCCAGGTCGTACTCGGCCCCGGAGACCGGGATCGAGGAGCGCAACCGGCCGGCCCCGTCGAAGCTGAGCACGGCATGCGTGCCGCGATCGCCCTTCTCATCGGCCCACACCGTGAGCGGGTCGGTGGCGAGCACGGCCACAGCGTTCAGCCCGTTGGCCATCGGCAGCACGGCCCGCGTCCGCTCCCGCCCGTCCGACGCCGTCAGCGAGCGCAGCAGCGGGCCACCCGTGCCGCACTGAGCGACCGTCACGACTGCGGTCGGGCTGCCCGCGACGCGCAGCGGGGAACAGCCCGGGTCGGCGTCGCTGCGCCAGGCCGCAGTGCCGTCCGCCAGGTTGACGGCGCGCCAGCCGGCGTTCTCCTGGAGGACGGCGCGGTCGCCGGCGATAGCGAGCAGCCCGTCCGTGGCCGCGTCACCGGTCCGGGCGGGCGCGTCCAGTTGGGCCGTCCAGCGGCTGGCACCGGTGGAGAGGTCGAGCGCGACCACGCCGGCGCACGGCTGATTGAGTCCGGCGTGGCCGATCAGCCCGAGGCCGTGCCCGCTCTCGCGGCTCATGGCGCACACCGAGTCCTCGCCGGGCGGGGACCAGCGCCAGACAACCTCGCCGGTCGCACCGCGGTACGCCACCACCTGGTCGGGACGGGCCCGGACCACCAGGTCCCCACTGGTCCAACTGCCCACGGCCCGGATGCCCGAGGGCCGGTCGAGCGGGGCACTCCACGCCGTGCGCAACACCGGACCGGCCACGAGCAGGAACACCCCCAACCCGATCAGCCCACCGACGGCAATCGAGGGCAGCCCGCGGGTGGGGTGGAACAGCGAGAAGAGCAGACCGGCGCCGCAGACCATCAGCCCGAGAATGGCGGCCATGCCGCAGAGGCCGGCAGCGTCCCCGCCGTAGCCCAGGTCCGGCCCCAGGAGCGCCGCCAGTCCGAGGGCGGCGAAGAAGGCCCCGAACAGCCCACCGAGAATCACCATCCTGGCGTCCTCGATGCTGACAAACCTCGCCCACAGTGACCCACCACCCCTGTCGCTGGGTGTCCTCGCCATCCCCGCTCTCCCCCCGAGAAGCCCGGCCGCCCACCCGAGGACGCCCCCGGACGATCATGGCAGGAGCCATCGGACTCCGAAAGGGAGGCGACGGTTCCACTGGCCCTCCCAGGCACGCAGTCATCCCGTTGAGGGATCCTTGCCCCGTGCTTACAGTGCAGATGAACGATGCGGCGGCGGCCCTCCTCAACGTATGGACAGGACTCGCACCGACACAACCGCCACAGGGACTGGCAGCCGGCCTGCGTGAACTCACAGCCGCCGGTCTCGCTCTCCACGGGGATGCCGTAGTGCTGACCGATACCGCCCATCCCCTGGGCGAGACGGGACCCGGGGGCTTCGTCGACCTCACCGCGTGGGAGTGCAGCGTCAACAGCTTCCACCTCGAGGATTTCGTGCCCGTGACCGTGGAAGTCCTGGACGACGGCGAGCCCGTCATCGCCGAGTCCGATCAGAGGCTTCTGCTGGTCCACGGCCTCACTCTCGCCTTGCACATCTGCAATCTCGGCCGTTCAGCCGAGCCGCCGCTGCAGATCCGATGCATCGTCAGCGCGAGTACGACCAACGGGACCTTCCGCTTCCACCGCGTCCGCGCGGGCCAGCACGGGCACCATCCGGACCTGGACGGGTACACGCTGGAGAAGCTGATCGTCGTCGACACAGGCTCGCCGAGTACGTGAGCTCACCAGTATCAACCCCGTTGCCGGCCCCGTGAAGTGCGCGAAGGCCGCCGGAGCTGACCCCGCGTCAAGCGCCCGACCATGCCACCGGCCGGCCAACTTCACGAGTTGGCCAAGGGGAATTTCGAATATGTACAGCCAACTCTCCTAGAGGCCCACTGTCGGGCGGTGGTGCACTACCTGCTGCTGCCCAGTCACCGCATCCGGGGCAGCTCGGTGAGCAATCCTCTTGAAGGGTTTCGCAGATGCATCTGTCCCGAGTACGTCGGGCACGGCACCGCTTGCGCCCGGCCGTGGTCGCCGCGGCTCTCTCCCTGTTCGTTCCGGCCGTGGCGGCCGGGGTGGCGGCGGGTACCGCGACCGCGGCGAGTGCGGCGGTGGTGGCCGGGCCGGTCACCGGCCTGGCGGGCAAGTGTATGGACGACTCCGGTGCCGCGACCGCGGACGGCAGTCCGATCATCCTGTATCACTGCAACGGTGCCGCCAACCAGTCCTGGTCGGTGCCCGGCGACGGCACCCTCCAGGTGCTCGGCAAGTGCCTGGACGTCAGCGGCGGCGCGACCGCCGACAACTCCAAGGTCGTCCTGTCCAGTTGCGACGGCTCCGGCGCCGAGCAGTGGACGCCGACCGGCGCCACCCTGGTCAACCCGCAGTCGGGCAAGTGCCTGGACGTGCCCGGCTCCAACTCCGCCGACGGCACCCAGCTGATCATCTGGACCTGCGGCACCGCCCAGCCCAACCAGGCCTGGACCCTCCCCGCGGCCGGCGGCAGCGGCGGCGGTACGAGTGCGAACCTGATCGTCGACCCGGGCGGCGAGGCCGCCACCTGCACCACCAACGGCGCCGACGGGATGACCGTCCCCGGCTGGACGATCGCCAAGGGCGAGCCGAACGTGGTCTGCTACAACAACCCGACCGGGTACCCCACCGCGAGCACCCCCGGGTCGCCGAACCGTGGCAACGCCTTCTTCTCCGGCGGCGGCACCGGTGACTCGCAGCTGACCCAGAGCGCCGACGTCTCCGCCGCGGCGAGCGCCGTCGACACCGGCAAGGTCACCTACAACCTCTCGGGCTGGCTGGGCGGTTACTCCTCGCAGAACGACCGGGTGGCGCTCGACGCCACCTTCCTGAACGCCGCCGGAGCCTCGCTCGGCAGCGCGCAGATCGGACCGGTCACCAACACCGACCGGTCCAACACCACCGAGTTCCTCCAGCGCGCCACCAGCGGAACGGTCCCGGCCGGCACCCGGCAGATCAAGATCGACCTGGTCTTCACCTGGAGCTACGGCGTCCTGGACGGCTACGCGGACGACCTCGCGCTGACCCTGTCGACCCCGCTCGCGGCGCCGCAGCTCACCGTCCCGGCCAGCGGCGTGCCCGGCTACGACCACGTCTTCGTGGTCTACATGGAGAACCAGAACTACTCCGACATCATCGGCAACAGCGCCGCTCCGTACATCAACGGCCTGGCCACCACCAGCGCCTCGCTGACCCAGTCGTACGCCACCACCCACCCCAGCGACCCCAACTACGTGGCGCTGGCCGGCGGCAGCCTCTACGGCCTGACCGGCAACAGCGTCGCCACCACCAGCATCAACGCCCCGCACCTGGGCAACAGCGTGGAGGCGGTGGGCAAGACCTGGAAGCAGTACGCCGACGGCGCGAACGGCAACTGCGACACCACCTCGCACGGCAGCTACTACCCCGACGACGTCCCGTTCTACTACTTCAAGCAGCTCAGGGACGACGCCGCCTACTGCCAGGCGCACTGGCAGCCGCTGACCAGCATGGTCAGCGACCTCAAGTCCACCGCCACCACGCCGAACTTCGTCTGGTTCGCCGCCGACGACTGCAACGACATGGAGGGCTGCGGGATCGCCGCCGGTGACACCTGGCTGAAGAACACCCTGCCGGCCCTGTTCAACTCCCCGGCCTGGACCACCCAGCGCTCACTGCTCATCCTCACCTGGGACGAGGGCTCGGTGAAGGCCTTCGGCAACGGCTACCCCAACCAGGTGCCCACGCTGCTGATCGGTTCGCAGAACAGCGTCAAGGCGGGCTACCGCAGCGCCCAGCGCACCGACCAGTACGGCCTGCTGCGCACCGTCGACCAGGCGCTCGGCCTGGCCCCGCTGACCAACAACGACAAGTACGCGGCCACCGTCAACGACGCCTGGCAGTAAGGACCGTGCTGACGGCCCGTCAAGGTGGATCGACGGGCCGTCAGCGCGTCACCCCAAGCGGACGACCGACCCCGGTCCCAGCAGCAGGTCTCCCTGTCGGAAGCCCGGCGGGGTACGGCAGCATGGTCACCATGATTCGTACGCCCGTCCAGAAGTACTCCGACCCCCCGCGCCGGCTCGGCCGGCTCACCGCGACCGAGCAGCGGATCTGGCGGGCCTTCCCGCGCGGGGAGTTGGTGGACCTGCGCAGCGGCGACGCCCGGCTCGACGACCCGGCGCAGGCCGACGAATGGACCGCGGACCGGGTGGTACGCGGCGAGGTGCTGGCCGCGCTGCTGCTCGGCGCCTGCCCGGCCGAGCCCGGCGGGGTCGGGGCGGTGCGGATCGCCGGGGCCAGGATCACCGGCGGACTGGCCGTGGACCACGGGCAGGTCTCCGCCTCGCTGCTCCTGCAGTACTGCCGCTTCGAGGGCCCGGTCGAGCTGGACGAGGCGACCACCGGCTCGATCGACCTGAGCGGCTCGCACCTGAGCACCCTCTCCGCGTACGGCGCCCATGTCCGCGGCACGCTGGACCTGCGTGACGCCGTGGTGAAGGGCACCGCCGTGCTGGCCGTGCACGCCGACGGCATCGTCGTGGACGGCAGCCTGCACGCCGGCGGGATCGACGTGACCGGCTCGCTCTGCCTGATCAACGCCGTGATCAGCGGTCAGGTCACGCTGAACAAGGCGAAGCTGATCAACCCGTTCCCGCACGGCAAGTCGCTCAACGCCGGTGGCATCCGGGTCGGGCGGAGCCTGCTCGCGCAGAACCTGGAGGCGGTCGGCGAGATCCGGCTGCCGGGAGCGCACATCGGCAGCGCGCTGGTGCTCGACGGCGCGCAGCTGACCGGCTCGGACGGCTCCGCGTTCCAGGGCGAGGACCTCTCCGTGGCCAGCAGCGTGTTCTTCCGCCGCGACAAGCCGCGCGGATCGGTCCGCTTCACCGCCCGGGGCCGGATCCGGCTGGTCGGCGCGAGGATCGGCGGCGGGCTGCACTTCTCCGGCGCGAGGCTGGAGCAGATCGAGCCGCCACCCGCATCCGAGGAGCAGGCCGAGGAGCAGGCCGAGGAACTGGAGGAAGAGCCGGAGGCCGCCCTGGAGCCCGTCACGCCGCCGACTTCCGCACCGCCGGCCCCCGGCCCGCTCCGCCGCGGCGCGGTGCGCCTGCGCCGCCTGCTGCGGGCCACCTGGGACGGGACCGAGCCGGAGACCTGGCCCGAGCCCGCCGCCGCCCCGGCGCGGCCCGGCCCACAGGAGCAGCCGTCCGAACAGCCGGTACTGGCCGGCAGCCGGATGGTGATCGAGGGCAGCCTCTACTTCGGCAGCGGCTTCTCCACCGAGGGCGAGCTCCAGCTCACCGGCTCGCGCATCACCGGGCACCTGGATCTGCGCGAAATGGCCTCCCCGGAGGCGCTGTTGACGCTCTACGCGGTCACCGCCGTGGGCGGCATCCGGGACGATCCACAGGCCTGGCCGGGCCGGGTGAACCTGGACGGCTTCAGCTACGGCGCCTTCGACCAGTACCTCGACGCCCGCGGGCGGCTGCCGCTGCTCCAGCGGATGGTCAAGCGCGACGACCCCGGCCGGATCGGTGCCTACCGGGCCCAGCCGTATGAGCAACTGGCCTCCTACTACCGGGGCCTGGGCAGTGACGGTGAGGCGCGGACGGTGCTGCTGGCCAAGCAGCGGGCGCTGCGCCGCAGGCTCCCCCGCTGGCAGCGGGTCCCCGGCCATGTGCTCGACCTGCTGGTCGGCTACGGCTACCGCCCGCTGCGCGCGATCGGCTGGGCGCTGGGGCTGCTGGTGGCCGGCAGTGTCTACTTCAGCCAGGTCGAACCGCAGCACGTGAGCAGCGAGGACCACTCCCTCTTCAACCCGGTGCTGTTCGCCGCCGACCACCTGATCCCGGTGATCCGCTTCGGCCAGCCCGAGGTCTGGCAGTACCACGGCGTGGCGGCCGTGGTCACCGTCGTGCTGACCGTCCTCGGCTGGACGCTGGGCATCGCGATAGCCGCGGCCGCGACCCGGACGCTCACCCGCGGCTGACCAACCGGGCCCGACACCCACTCCAGCCAGGCGAGTTGACGACGCGTCATCTTTGATCGACCGAGCGTGGGCCGGGATTCCTGGGAGCTTTCCCAGGGATCCCGGCCCACGCTCTTGACAGGTCTATACCAATACTGTTGAGTCCCCCTCAGTCCCGTCCCGGCCCGCACCCCGGTCGGGGCCCGGCCGCCGAGGCCGGCCCCCCGCGGGACCGTCCTGTCTCCAACCCTTGCGGCCCCCACGCCGCATCGAGGGGTGATCAAGTGTCGATCAAACGCATCATGGCGCTTCTGGCCGCCGTCGCCACCGCGATAGCGCTGGCCGTCCTGCTGCCGGCCTCCGCCTCGGCGGCGAGCTGCGCGTCCGCCTGGAACTCCGGCGCCGTCTACACCGGTGGCGCCGCGGTCTCCTACAACTCGCACAACTGGTCCGCCAAGTGGTGGACCCAGAACGAGACCCCGGGCGGCGCGTCCGGGGTCTGGGCCGACCAGGGCGCCTGCGACGGCGGCTCGGGCAACCCGTCCCCCACCCCCACCGGCGGTAGTGGCGGCCAGAGTTGCGGCTACCCCGCCTGGGTGGCCGGCCAGACCTACCCGGCCGGGTCCATCGTCACCTACACCAACGGCGGGCTCTACCAGGCCACCCACGACAACCCGGGCTACGACCCGGTGATCAGCACCTGGTACTGGTCGCCGTACAGCTGCTCCGGCCAGAGCCCCACCCCCACGCCCACCGGCACCCCCAACCCGGGTGGATTCCCGGTCAGCGAGGCGCAGTTCAACCAGATGTTCCCGAACCGGAACTCGTTCTACACCTACAGCGGCCTGGTCAACGCCCTCAGCGCCTACCCGGCGTTCGCGGCGACCGGCACCGACACGGTGCGCCGCCAGGAGGCCGCCGCGCTGCTGGCCAACGTCAGCCACGAGACCGGCGGCCTGGTCTACGTGGTGGAGCAGAATACGGCCAACTACCCGCACTACTGCGACACTTCGCAGTCGTACGGCTGCCCGGCCGGCCAGTCCGCGTACTACGGGCGCGGACCGATCCAGCTCAGCTGGAACTTCAACTACAAGGCCGCGGGGGACGCGCTCGGCATCGACCTGCTGAACAACCCGAACCTCGTGCAGACCGATTCGGCCGTCGCCTGGAAGACCGCCCTGTGGTACTGGAACACCCAGAACGGGCCCGGCACGATGACGCCCCACAACGCCATCGTCAACGGCTACGGCTTCGGTGAGACGATCCGCAGCATCAACGGCAGCCTGGAGTGCAACGGCGGCAACCCCGCCGAGGTCCAGGACCGGGTCAACGCGTACCAGAACTTCGTCCAGATCCTCGGCACCACCCCCGGCGGCAACCTGAGCTGCTGACCCGGACCGGACGAGAGGGTGCGGCCCTGCCCGGGCCGCACCCGCCGCGCCGGCACCCGGCGGACGGCGCGGGCCCGTGGGTGCCGGGAGTGCGCGGCCCGGTCGGTAGTCTGGACGGACATCCGCTTCGAGAGGCACCCGTCGATGGCCAAGACGCCCACCGAGTCACGCAAGGCCCTGCTCCAACTGACCGGTGTGAGCCGCAGCTACGGTGAGCGACGGGTGTTGCACCCGATCAGCCTGAAGCTCGCGGCCGGCGAGTGCGTGGCGCTGCTCGGCCACAACGGCTCCGGCAAGTCCACCCTGCTGCGGATCGCGGCCGGCCGGGAGCTGCCGACCAGCGGCACCGTCCACTTCGACGGTCTGGCGATGGACGAGAACGACCCGCGGATCCGGGCCCGGGTGGCCGTGGTCGGCGACACCGTCGCCTGCTACCCCGACCTCTCGGTCCGCGAGCACCTGCTGCTGGTGGCGGTCGCCCACGGGGTCGCCGACGCCCGCTCCTGGATCGAGCACGTGCTGGTCGAGCGGAACCTGGCCGAGCGCGCCGACGCGCTCCCCTCCGCCCTCTCCTCCGGCCAGATGCAGGCGCTGCTGCTGGCCTGCGCGATGGTCCGCCCGCGCGACCTGCTGCTGCTGGACGAACCCGAGCAGCGCCTGGACCCCGACGCCCGCCGGCAGCTCGCCGACCTGCTCAAGGCCGAGCTCGCCGACGGGGTGGCGGTGCTGCTGGTCACCCACCACACCGACCTCGCGATGGCGGTGGCCAACCGGGTGGTGGTGCTGGAGGACGGCCAGGTGCTGACCAAGGGCTCACCCCGCAGCGTCCTCGGCGAGGGCGCCCGGGGCGGTGTCCGGTGACCCGCTCCCCGGCCCGGCCGACCGCCGACGCCGCTGTTCCGGCCCAGCCCACCGATGCCCCCGATGCCCCCGACGCACTCGGCGCCACCGACGCGGCCGAGCAGGAGTCGGACGAGCGGGAGCTGCTGGACCACGACCACCCGGGTCTCGGCGAGCCGCCCGAGGAGTGGAGCGCCGAGGAGGACTGGACCGACGAGGCCCTCGCCCTGCTGCGGACCCTGCGCGCGCCGCACCGCCGCAACCGCGCCGGGCAGATCGGCTTCGCCGTCTACTGCACCCTGCTGATCCTGGTCGTCTGGGGCGTCACCCCGAGCTTCGGGCTCTTCCTGCAGTCCTCGATGGGCGCCGACTACACCGGCCACGGCCCCGCGCTGCTGGCCGCGCTGCCCAGCGGCATCGCCGCCGTCGCCCTGGCCACCCTGCTGCTCGCCGCCCGCGACGGGCTCTGGCGCGGCCCGGTGATCCCGCCGCGCGCGACGGCCGACTGGCTGCTGCCGCAGCCCGTCCAGCCGCGGCGGGTGCTGCGGCCCTGGTTCTGGCTCTCCTGCGCGCTGGCCGCCGCGCCCGGCGTGGTCGCGGCCGGCGGCGCCATGGTCGCCCTCGGGCTGACCACCCGCACCGGTCTGCTCGCCGCCTTCGGCTGGTGCCTGCTCGGCGGGGTCTGCGTGCCGCTGCTGGCCACCTGCGCCGGGCTCGCGGTGGAGCTGAACGACCGGGCCGCGGCCCTGGTCCGCCGGTTCACCCCCGCCCTGACCCTGCTGGTGCTGCTGCTCGCCGCGCAGAGCGCGCTGGCCGCCCAGGGCCACCGGATCGGCTGGCTGGAGCGGGTCGAGCTGTGGTCCGGTCCCTGGGGCTGGGCCGGGCTCGCGGCGCTCGCCCCCACCCACGCGGCGCAGCCGGGCGGCTGGCTGGCCGCCGTGCCGCTGGTGCTGCTGACCGCGTTCTGCCTGGTGCTGGCCGACCGCGCCTGCGGCCGGATCGTCCCGGCCCGGCTGCGCGAGCGCGCGCGGACGGCGGCGGGCGTGATGGCCGCGCTGCGGACCGTCGAGCTGCGCGCCGCCCGCCTGGCCGTCACCAGCGCCGCGCCGGGCGCCCGGCAGCGCCGGCTGCGGCTGCCCGCGCCGCGCGCGGCCTGGCTGGTGGTGCCGTGGCGCGACGCGCTGGCGCTGCTGCGCTCCCCCGCCCGGCTGGGACGCTCGGTGCTGCTGGCCGTGCCCGCCTCGCTCTGCGCCGTCCTCGCCCACGCGGCGAGCGGCGCGGCCTGCTACGCCGCGACCGCGCTCGCGCTGGTCTTCGGCTACCTGGCGGTGGCCCAGCTGCTGGAGCCGGCCCGGATCGAGACGGACGACGTGCGGCGCGCCTCCTGGTCGCCCTATCCGTTCGCGGATCTGATGCTGCGTCACGCGATCGTGCCGACCGTCCTCGGGGTGCTGCTCGCGCTGCTCGGCGCGGGCGGCGCGCTGCTCGCCGGTATCGGCGGGCCGCAGGTCTGGCTGGCGCCCGCCGCCGTGCCCGCGCTGGTCGGCGCGGGGCTGGTGAACGCCTGCCGCGGGGTCATCCGCCAGGACCTGATGATGGGCAGTTCGCAGACGCCCGGGGCCGGCGCCGGACCGTTCCTCTTCGCCGCCTGGTACGCGGCCGGCCCGGCGGTGGCCGTCCTGGTGCTGATCATGCCGTTCACCCACGCGCTGACCGGCGGCTCGGCCGACACCCTGCTGACCGCCGTGGCCTGGTCCCTGGTACTGGCCGCCCTGCTGCTCACCTGGGCCCGCGGCCGGGCCGCGAAGCTGACCGTACGGACCAAGCCGGGGAGCTGAGGCCGAGCAGCTGCCCGGGTGGGCCGGGGTGAGGCGGTCGGCCTGGCAGGTGTCGGCGAGGTCGGTCCCTCGTTGGCGAGGTCGGTCCCTCGTCGGTGAGGTCGGTCCCTCGTTGGCGAGGAGGGCCCGGACCGGCTCGGCGGAGACGTCGGCACCGCGCTGCTCGCGGGTGGGCGAGGCCCATGCGCTGCTCGCGGGTGGGCGAGGCCCGGCGGGCCAGGTCTCAGGGAGCCGAGACCGGGACGTCGGGGCTCTTGGCGAAGGCCTGGGTCGGCGTCATGTCGACGCCGTTGACCGTCGTGGTACGGAAGGTGCTGACCTGGGCGCACTTGCTGTTGTCGTCGGCGGTGGCGGCGTTGGTGTCGCTGAGTGCGGCGTGGGTGTCGACGGGGGCGGGGGTGGCTGCGGCTCCAGCGCCCGTGCCGCCTGTGCCGGGGGTGAAGGTGGTGCCGGAGGTCCAGTCGGCGCCGATGACGAGGGTGACGCCGGTGCCGGTGCCGGGTTGGACGGCGCTGGCGGGCAGGCCGACGGAGGCGGCGACCTCGGTGGCTTCGGCCTGCTTGCCGGGGGCGTACTCGACGAGGCTCTTGGCGCTGTTGGCGGTGGCGTTGGTGGCCGCGGTGGCGGGGTTGTAGCCGGCCGCCTTCAGGGCGGTGGCGAGTTCGCCGGCCCGGCCGGTGGCGCCGCTGGCGTTCTTGACGTGGACGGTGATGTCCTTCTTCGGCACCGCGTCGGCGGCAGGCGCCGGGGCCGCCGGGGTCGGCGCGGCGGC
>FTKT01001374.1_pt3 | contig 15556 bp, 12 predicted proteins | sample 1658271 | NCBI WGS metagenome assembly FTKT01 (sample SAMEA3914811, study PRJEB12502) | metagenome | biome: forest; material: soil | place: Canada | collected 2011-08-04 | depth 0.3 m | reverse complement strand
CGCCGCCGGCGTCGGCCTCGTCGTGGAGCGCGATCGCCGACACCAGCATGACCACGGGCTGCGATCCCGCGCCGACCGGCTCGCCGCCGCGGCACTTCAGGCGCAGTTCCACCGTGGCCGTGCCCGTGGCGTCGGTGTGCGGCTGCGTCGAGATCTGCACGGCGAGCCGCTGGTCGGCCTCGTCGACGACCGAGGCGAACGCGCGGCCGTAAAGCTCCTCGCGCCGGGTGCCCAGCAGCGCCTCGGCGCGCGTGTTGAGGAAGGTGAAGCGGCCTTCGGCGTCGAGCGCGTAGATGACGTCGGGCGAGTGGTCGACCAGGAAGCGGTGCAGGCGCTCCGACTGCGCCAGGCGTTCGGCCATGCGTCGATGCTCGCGCTGCAGCCGGCGGCGGGACAGCGCGTCGGCCACGCGCGCGAGCAGGAAGTCCGCGTCCTCGCCCTTGCGCACGAACTCCACCGCGCCGTCGCGCAGCGCGCGGATCGCGGAGTCGATGTGGACGTCGCCGCTCACCACGATGACCGACGTGTCGGGCCGATGCTGCGAGATCCAGCGCAGCAGGTCGAGGCCCGACGCGTCGGGCAGGCCGATGTCCAGCAGGGCCAGGTCGACCTCGTTGGCCTCGAGCGCCTGCACGCCCGCGGCGACCGAGCCGGCCTCGAGGAACACGCGATCGGGACGCGCCAGCAGGCGCCGCATGCTGGCGCGCAGCCGCTCCTCGTCGTCGACGATGAGGATTCGCTCGGGCATGCTCGCGTCGACACCGGGGTTCGAACCGAAAGCTGTCAGGAGTTGCTTCATCAGAGCGTCCTCGGGGGTTCGGGAACCAGGATCGTGAACGTCGTGCCCCGCCCCGGCCGGCTCAGGCAACTGATGCTTCCGCGCAGCCGCTCGACCAGCGCGAGCACGATGGACAGCCCCAGCCCCGCGCGGCCGTCGGCCCGCGGCGCGCCCTGCACGGGCGGCAGCGGCCGGTACAGCGAGCCGAGCACCGCGGCAGGCAGGCCCGGGCCGGTGTCCTGGACCACGATGCTGGCGTACATGCTGCCGTTCTGGTTGACGTGCGCGGTCAGGCACGTGCGCACGACCTCGCCCGCCCGGCACGCCTGCGCGGCGTTCTTCCAGAGATTGAAGATGATCTGCTTGACCTGGTCGCGGTCGACGCTCGCGAACACCGGCTCCGGCGGCAGGTCGAGCTCCAGGCGCACGCTGGCGGCGCCGAACAGCGAGGCCTCGTAGACCGTGCGCATCGCCTCGACCAGCTGGTTGAGGTCGATCGCGCCGCCGGGAGGCACGGGCGCGGCGGTGTCGAAGGTCAGGTTGGTGACGATGCCGGACAGCCGCTCGATCTCCTCGCGGAGCACCGCGATGTCGGACTGCTGCACCGCTCCGGAGCCGCCACCCGCCGCGTCGTTGGAGATCAGCGTCAGGTAGTTGCGGATGATGGCCAACGGGTTGTTGACCTCGTGGGCCACGCGCTGGCCCTGCAGCACGAAGCGCCCGCCGACTTCGGCCGCGACCTGCGCCTCGCGCTCGCGCATCTGGCGCCAAGCGCCGAGATTGGCGGCGGCCACGCTCGCGAAGTTCTCCAGCAGCGCCGCGCGCCCCGACAAGCGCGTGCGCTGCACCGGCGACACGCCGAACGCCATGACGCCCACCAGCGCCCCGTTGGCCAGCAGCGGCAGGTAGATCAGGCTGTCGGCGCCCAGCGCCCGCGCGACCTGGCGGTCGGTCGGCGTGGCCTCCGGGCCTTCGACGTTGGACGCGACGATCAGGTCGCGCGTGAGCGCCGCGCGCGCACACAGGCTGCCGTCGGCGTCCAGCGCGATCTCGAGCCGCTGCAGGGCGCCGCGGCCCAGGCCCGTGGCGGCGGCCGACAGCACCTGGCGCTGCGGCTGCAGCAGGAAGAACGCGAGCTGCCGGACGCCGAACAGGATGCGCGCGGCCTCCTGCAGGCACAGCAGCAAATCGGCCTCGCCGTGCACGGCGGACAGGTCGAGCGGCAGCGCCTGCAGCGCCGTCATCGGCAGCGTGACGGCCTGCAGCGCGGCGTCGTGCTTGTCGACCGGCGGCGGGTCGCGGCCATCCGGCAGGCGCAGCGCGACGCGCAGCGGCACGGTCTGCTGGCGCGGCGCCTTGGCGACGTCGAGCGCCGTCGCCAGCGCCTCCACGCGCGACAGGGCCGCGTCGTGCAGCGCGTCGAGACGGGCCGCGCCCATGCCGATCAGGCGCTCGATGCCCTGCAGCCCGATGCGCTGCGAGCCCAGCTTGGCGGTGCAGACGGCGTGGGCACACCACAGCAGGCGACCGAGGCGATCCAGGCCGGCCACCTTGTCGGCGGCCAGGTGGTGGAACAGGATGGCGTCGGCCATCAGCGAGGGCAGCTCCCACTGGTCGACGAACCAGGCGCCGACCGCGCCGTGATCGGTGTCGAGGACGGAGCGTTCCAGCTCGGACAGCCCGTCCTCGCCCGGGTCGCGCGCCAGGATCGCGCCGTACGCGTCGCCGAGGCCGCCCAGCAGCAGCAGTTGTCCGACGTCGTGCAGCAGGCCGGCGAGATAGGCCTCCTCGGCCTCGTCGTCGCCGAAGCCCAGCTCCGTCGCGAGACCGCGCGCCAGCTCGGCCACCAGCAGCGAGTGGCGCCAGAAGCCGGCCAGGTCGCGCGCGTCCGAACCGGGCACGCGCAGGAACGCCGACTGCACCAGCAGGCACGAAGCGATGGTGCGCACCATGCGCGTCCCGAGCACCAGCAAGGACTGCTTGATGCTGCGCAGCTCGGCGCCGCGGCGAAAGGCAGCTGCGTTGGCGGCGGTGAGGATGCGGGCACTGAGCGCCGGGTCCTGCAGCACCAGGCCGGCGAGCGCCTCGGTGGACGTGGTGTCGCTGCCGGCCGCGTTGAAGAAACGCAGCAGGACCTGGGGCATCGCCGGCATGTGCAACGACTCGATGGCCCGCAACACAGGCCCGGGCACGCCCCCCACTGGTCCGTTCCGTCCAAACTTCACTGGTCTTCTCGGTTTACCGCTCCAAAGCAACGAGTTTATGCGGCAATCATGTCGGGATGCAGCAAACGTAATACTTTGTTCATCTTCAAAACTCCCCCATTCCGGGAAGGAACGCTTGTTCGGCCCGCGGCGTTTTCGGCGATCAGACCGTGAATCCGCGGCGCGCTGACTCCGAGGGCATGCGACTTGCCGTATCCAGATTCCTGACCACCCATCGGTGTGGACACCTCATACAACAGGAGATCGAGATGAACGCAATCACGAAGCTGACAGCCGTGGCGCTTGGCGCGATGAGCATCGCCGGGGGCGTCGCCCTCGCCCAGACCGCCTCGCCCGACGACGGCCGCGCCGCCACCGCCAACTACGGCACGCCGCCCGGCGCGCCGCTGAAGCGCGACGGCAGCCTGAGCGCCGATCCGGTGCCGGCGCCGATGACGAGCGCGGCGACGGACTCGTCGAGCACGACGACGACGACCACGCAGTCGACCACCTGGAACAACCCGCCGGCCGCCGCGCCGGTCGTCGCCGCACCGGTCGCCGCCGCGCCTGCGCCCGCACCGGACACCTCGACCGCCATGACGGACACCACGCCGGCACCGCGCGCCGACCGCAACTGATCCGCGCTGGCGGATCCGCCAGTTCGAAGGGCCGCTGTCGCAGCGGCCCTTTTTCATGGAGGACTTGTCGAGACTCCCGCCTCGGGCATTGCCCCGATGGCTGTCATGGCGCGCTCGGATACAGTCGCCCGCGGCGTTTCGCATGACCGCGACTCGCCGGCGCGAACCCGCGCCCAAGATCAGAACATCCGGGAGGAACCTCGATGAATACGCCCCTGCGCGCGCGCCTCGCGCTCGCCGCCTGCCTTGCCCTGTCTTTCGCGTCTGCGAGCGCGAGCGCACGCACGATCACGTTCGAAGATCTCGATCGCATGAATGCGGCGGCCTTCACGTCCAATGGCTTCAAGTTCGACGCCACGGGCGACGGCAAGCCGTACGCCAATATCTGGAACGTGCCGAAGTACGGCCAGATGTGCAGCCCCGCCTGCCCGGACAGCGGCTCGAACGAGTTCGTCGCGCCGGTCGGGCCGACGGTGTTGACCATGCAGCTGCCCAGCGGCGCCGATTTCAGCCTGAAGAGCTTCCGCGGCGCGGGCGGCTTCAACTACAACGTCGACGGCCCGGACGTCGCCGAATGGAACGGCGCCAATGAGATCGACGTGTTCGGGCTGCTCGATAGCGGCAAGGTGGTGGAGCAGTCGTTTGCCATCGACGATTCGCCCCTGACCGGCCCGCTGCCCTTCACGCTGGACAAGCTCGGCGCGGCCTTCGGCAGCGTCCGTGCGGTGTCGTTCGTCGCCAACGGCGCCATCGAGCTGAACTCGGACGGGTTCTCGCTGGACGACATCGTCGTCGGCAGCGCGGTCTCGTCAGTGCCCGAGCCCGCGTCGTCGGCCCTGCTGCTCGCGGCGCTGGGCCTGGGCCTCGTCGCGCGCCGACGCGCACAGGCCTGAACAAGCCCTAGCCGGCCCAGTCGGCCACGTCGCACACGGCGCGGGCGAAGGCTTCGGGCGCCTCCTGCGGCAGGTTGTGGCCGATGCCGCCATCGAGGCGGCGGTACTCGCAGCGTCCGGTGAACTGCCCCGGCCGCGGCTCGCCGCCTGGCGACACGCCGTCGGCGTCGCCATCCAGCACGATCGTCGGCACGGCGATGCCGGGCTGCGCCGCCAGCCGGCGCTCGATCTCCTCGAGCTTCGGATCGCCCGCGACCAGCGCGAAGCGGTGGCGATAGGAATGGATCACGACGTCGACGAAGTCGGGGTTGTCGAACGCGGCCGCGGTGCGCTCGAACGCGGCCTCTTCGAACTGCCAGCGCGGCGACCACAGGCGCCACAGCAGGCGCGCCATGTCGCGCCGGTTGGCCTCGAGGCCGGCGCGCCCGCGCTCGCCGTGAAAGTAGTACTGGTACCAGAGGCGATGTTCCTTTTCCGGCGCGACGGGCCGGCCCGACTGCGCGATGTGCTGCACGTTGTAGCCGTTGACGGTCACCAGCCCGCGCACGCGTTCGGGCCACAGCGCGGAAACGACGCAGGCCGCACGGCCGCCCCAGTCGTAGCCGGCGACGATCGCCGAAGGGATGTGCAGCGCGTCGAGCAGCGCGAGCAGGTCGGCGCCGAGCGCGCCCTGCTGGCCGGATCGCGGCGTGCTCGCCGACAGGAAGCGGGTCGGCCCGTAGCCGCGCAGGTACGGCACGATGACGCGCAGGCCCTTGGCGACCAGCAGCGGCGCGACGTCGTCGTAGGCGTGCACGTCGTAGGGAAAGCCGTGCAGCAGCACGACCGGCCGCGCCGCGCTGTCGCCGAATTCGAGCCAGGCCACGCGCAGGTCGCCCGCGTCGATGGATCGCTCCGTTGCCTGCAAGTGCTGCATGAGGTCCGCTCCACGAATGCGTGATGCCGCATTCTCGCGCCGGCCTCGATGCAATCGATGCGCCGGCTTCGATTGATTCGAGAGCCGCGCAATAGCGGCAGGCTACGACGCGTCTCCGTTCGACAGCTTCGTTGGCGCTGCAAGCTGGGGATGCGCGCGCGATTCCCTCACTGCGGGGGATATCGACCCGCCCTGCCGGCGCGCACGATGCGCCCGCACCTCGACGCCGCGCGAGATCTCTCGATCCCCGAGAAGACGCGGCGAAGGACTCGCATCTCAGGAGCGCTCGCCATGTCATCCCAAGCCATCCCCGCCCACTACCAACGAATCGCCGGCACGCTGCGCAGCCCGGCGGCCGCCGCCACGCGGCAAGGCCCCGCCGATGCCGGCGAGACCGTGCAGGTCACGATCTCGCTGCGTCGACGCGTCGACGGCCCGCCCGCGCCCGACTTCGACGCCATCGCCGCGATGCCGCTGAACGCGCGCAAGCCGATGTCGCAGGACGAGTTCGCCGCGAAGTACGGCGCGCACCCGGCCGACATCGCCAAGGTGGAGGACTTCGTGCAGACCGCGGGCATGAAGGTCGTCGAGACCAACGCCGCACGGCGCACGGTGGTCGCGTCGGGCACCGTGGCGCAGATGAACCGTGCCTTCGCGGTCGACCTCGGCCGCTACACCGCGCCCGCGCCGGCGCGCACCCGCGACGAGCAGCCGCGCATGGAGACCTATCGCGGCCGCGACGGCTACGTGCACGTGCCGGCGACCCTGGCCGACATCGTCGTGGGCGTGTTCGGCCTCGACAACCGCACCGTCATCAAGCGCAACAGCGCCGACCCGGCCAACACGCACACGCTGACGATCCCCACGCTCAAGCAGCTGTACAACTTCCCGACCAACTCCGCGCACGGCCAGACGATCGGCATCGTCTCGATGTCGGGCTACGCGATCCACGACGTCCAGCTGCTGTTCAACGGCCTGGGCGCCGGCTACACGATGCCAACGGTGCACGACGTGCCGGTGCACGGCACCAACTCCGGCAGCGACCCCTTCGGCGAGACCACGCAGGACATCGGCATCGCCGCCGCCGCGGCCAACGGCGCGGCGATCGCCGTCTACATCACGCAGGGCTCGCAGGCCGGCTGGGTCGACATGATCCATCGCGTCGCGCACCCGAACGCGGGCGATCCGTCGTGCTCGGTGCTCTCGAGCAGCTGGTACCTGTCGAACGGCGACGACGCGGCCACGCTGACCGCCGAAGGCATCACCACCGCCTTCATCAGCACCGTGTCGGCGGCGTTCCAGGATGCCGCGATCCAGGGCATCACCGTGTGCATCGCCTGCGGCGACACCGGCTCCAACTCGAAGCTCAACAACGGCACGGCGCATGTGCAGTACCCGGGCAGCGATCCGTGGGTGCTGTCCGTGGGCGGCACGACGGTGGGCAACGTCTCGGGCTCCAGCTTCGAGGAATACGTGTGGAACGACCCAAGCCCGACCGACCCGTCGCACTGGGGCACCACGGGCGGTGGCGTCAGCGATTTCTTCGCGCTGCCGTCGTACCAGGTCTACGCGCGCGTGCCGCCTTCGGTCAACGCGGGCCATCACGTCGGGCGCGGCCTGCCCGACGTCGCCGCCAATGCGAGCTACCACTCCGGATACGCCGGGCTGTATCTGAACGGCCAGCCGATGATCGGCAACGGCACCAGCGCATCGGCGCCGCTGTGGGCCGGCTTCGTCGCCACGCTCAATGCCGCGATGGGCACGCGGCTGGGCTTCATCAACCCGATGCTGTACTCGAAGGGCACGAACGCGTTCCGCGACATCGTCCCGGGCGCCGGCCCGGCCAACAACGCCAACGGCGGCGTCGCGGGCTATCCGGCCGGCCCGGGCTGGGACGCCTGCACCGGCTGGGGCAGCATCGACGGCGCGAAGATGCTCAACATGCTGCGCGGCGTCGGCCAACCGCCCGGACTCGCGGTGTTCAACAACCGGCTCTTCATGGCGTGGAAGGGCATCGAGCACGACCAGCGCATCTGGTTCTCGAACTTCAACGGCGCGAGCTGGGCGCCGCAGCAGTCCGTCGGCGGCGTGGCCACCAGCTGCGGGCCGTCGCTGGCGATGCTCAATGGCAAGCTGTTCATGGCCTGGAAGGGCATGAATGCCGACGAGGGCATCTGGTACTCGAGCTTCAACGGCTCGGCGTGGACACCGCAGAAGAACGTGCCGGGCATCGCCACCAGCACCGGCCCGGCGCTGGCCGTGTTCAACAGCAAGCTGTACATGGCGTGGAAGGGCATGGTCAGCGACCAGGCCATCTGGTGGTCGAGCTTCAACGGCACGGCGTGGGCGCCGCAGCAGTTCATTCCGGGCGTGGCCACCAGCGTCGGGCCGCAGCTGGCCGAGTTCCAGGGCAGCCTCTACGCGATCTGGAAGGGCATGAACGAGGACCAGGGCCTGTGGTACTCGCATTTCAACGGCACCGCCTGGGCGGCGCAGAAGCAGGTGCCCGGCGTGGGCACCAGCGAGGGCGCGGCGATCGCGGTGTTCGACGGCCGGCTGCACGCCTGCTGGAAAGGCATGAACGACGACCAGCGGATCTGGACCGCCAGCTTCGACGGCACGTCATGGACCGCGCAGCAGCTCATCCCCGGCATCGGCACCAGCGTCGGCCCCGCGCTGACCGTGTTCAACGGCAGGCTCTACATGACGTGGAAAGGCATCACCGGCGACGACCGCGTGTTCTATTCGAGCTTCAACGGCCTGACGTGGACGCCGCAGGCGCAGATCGTGGGCATCGGCACGAATCCGTTCGACATCCGCGAGCCCGAGGCCGCGATCGCGGCGTAAAAGGCGACCGGCCCCGTTCCCATTCGAACGAGGCCGGTCGAAAGAGCAACGCTCACTTCGGCGGCGTCGCCTCCACCTTGATCGAGGAGAACCACGCCGCCAGGTTGGCGATGTCGGCGTCGGTCAGCGGCCTGGCCATCAGCGACATCACCTCGTGCCTGCGCGATCCGCCGCGGTAGGCCTTCAGCTGCTCCTCGATGTAGCTGGCCGGCTGGCCGGCGAGGTTGGGCGTGTCGGGCGCGGCGGCGATGCCCACGGGGCCGTGGCACATCGCGCAGGCCGCCGCCTTGGCCCTGCCGGCGGCGGCGTCCTGCGCGTGCGCGCACGTCGCGCACGCGAGCGCGGCGGCGAGCACCGCCCTGCCCTTCATTGCGGCGCCACGTAGGTGATCCGGTAGATCGCGCCGGCATAGTCGTCGCTGACCAGCAGCGAGCCGTCGTGCAGCACCGCGACGTCCACCGGGCGGCCGGTGTAGGTGTTGTTGTCGTCGCGGAAGTTGTCTGCGAAGACCTCCGACTTGCCCGCCTTGTCCGGCCCCTCCAGCGGCACGAAGTTGACCAGCGCGCCGGTGGGCACCGTGCTGTTCCACGAGCCGTGCGCGGCCACGAAGATGCCGCCGCGATAGCGCTCGGGGAACATCTTGCCGTTGTAGAACGTCATCCCGAGCTGCGCCTGGTGCGCGGGGAATTCGACCTGCGGGAACACGGCCCCCTTCGGCTCGGGCAGGTCCTTCAGGTCGGGCGCGGCGGCCGAGCCCGCGACCTTGACGTGGCCGTTCCAGTATGGATAGCCGAAGTCCTGGCCCATCTTCGTCGCGTGGTTCAGCTCGCCGGGCGGGATGCCGTCGCCCATGCCGTCGGTCTGGTTGTCGGTGAACCACAGCGTGCCGTCCTTCGGGTTGAAGTCCTGGCCCACCGAGTTGCGCACGCCGATCGCGTAGATCTCGCGATGCGTGCCGTCCAGATCCATGCGCACGATGCCGCCGATGCCCAGCTTGCGGAACTCCGCCACCTTGTCGGCCGGCGGCACGTTGAAGGGCTGGCCGAGCGTGATGTAGAGCTTGTTGTCCGGGCCGACGCGGCAGGTGCGCGCGCCGTGGTTGTAGCTCTCGTCGTCGACCGGCACCAGTTGCCCCTGCGGCACGATCTCGCCGACAGCGACGTCCGGGCTCTCGTAGAAGAATTCGGCGGCCGGGAAGATCAGCACGCGGTTGTGCTCCGCGAGCACGAGCTGGCCATCGCGGGTCCAGCACACGCCGTTCGGGTTCTTGAAGTTCAGGCTGGGCGCGAAGGACTTGACCTCGGTGGCCATGTCGCCGTTGTTGCGGTTGGTGACGGCCCACACGGTGGTCTTGCGCGTGCCGACGAACAACATGTTGGTGGCCGGCGCGATCGCCATGTGGCGCGCGTCGGGTACCACGGCGTAGAGGTCGATGCGGAAGCCGGGCGGCAGCTTCACGCGCTTGAGGTTGGCGCGGATCGCGTCGGCGTTCTTGCCCGTCTGCGGCACCAGCGGGATGTCGAGGCTGGAGCTCGCGACCTTCATCTGCTTCAGCTTGTCCATGTTGGACTGCGCCGTCGCGGGCGGCATCGCCAGGGTCGCGAGCGCGGCGGCCGTGAGCGCGAAGGCAAGGGATCGGGTGCGTGCCATGTCGGGAGTCTCCTGTTGGTTGTCGTGCGCGGCGCGGCTGGGCGCCACCACCGATTCCGCAAGTCGCGTTCCATTGCGGGAAGACCCTGAAGCATGCCCGGCAGCGAGCACGAATGCGCTGTCGCACGACGTTGGACAGGTGGACAGCCCTGTCCAGAAAGTGTGCAGTTGCGCATCCCCAGGCCGGCTGCTAGCGTTGCCCATCGCGATCCAGTCCACGAGCCGGGCTCGAAAGCCGGCCAGACGGAGACATCCTGCATGAACTTCGGTTCCGAGCGCCAGCTGGCCCACGCGCGCGTCCTGCGCGCACGCGGCAGCGCCATGCCGCCCGACGGCCTGCCGGCGGGCGAGATCCTCGACAGCTGGGCGCGCTGCCTGGAGGCCGGCCTGGACTTCGCCGGCGCGACGCCGCTGCAGGTCGTCGAGGCGCACGAGCTCGCGCGGCGCCGCGACCGCGCCGCCGTCGTGCGACGGCTCGCGCAGGCGGAGCTGGAGACGCTGTCGCAGCAGATCGCGGGCTCCAACTTCCTGCTCGCGTTCGCCGATCCCGAGGGCATCATCCTCGACCTGTTCGCCGACAACCGCTTCCAGATGAGCGGCTCCGGCGCGGGCATCGTCGTGGGCAGCAACTGGAGCGAGGGCGTCTGCGGCACCAACGGCACCGGCACCGCGCTGCGCACGGGGCGCTCGGCCTCGGTGAGCGGGCTCGAGCACTACTTCCTCGGGCTGGGCGACATCTCGTGCAGCGCGACGCCGGTGCGCGACGCGCAGGGCGAGATCGTCGGCGTGCTCGACGCGTCGTCGTACTTCGAGTCGCGCCAGCATCACACGCACGCGCTGGTGCAGATGGCCGCCACGCAGATGGAGAACGGGCTGCTCGCCCACCAGATGCGCGACCACTTCGTGCTCGCGATCCATCCGCGCGCGGAGTTCCTCGGCACGCTCAGCGCGGGCCTGCTCGCGTTCGACGGCGATGGTTGCATGCTGGCGCACAACGCGCGCAGCCGCACGATCCTGCAAGGCCTCAGCCTGAGCGGCACCAGCTTCGAGGAGCTGTTCGGCGAGCCCATGGATCTCGCGCTGGCGCGGCTGCATCACGGCGCCGACGTGCGCCTGCGCGACGTGCTGGGCAGCGCCCTCGTCGCGCGCTGCGTGGCCCGGCCGACCCCGCGTCGCACGGTCGCCGCCGCCGTGCCGCCGCGGCCGCGCAAGGCTGCCGCCGCCATCGCGACCGAAGCGGACATCGTGCTGCACGATCCCGAGGCGGTGGCCGCCTTCGAGATGGTCGAGTCCGCGGTGCGGCTGGCCGCGCCGGTGCTGATCGGCGGCGAGACCGGCACCGGCAAGGAGGTGCTCGCGCGTCACGCGCACCGCGCGAGCGGGCGCACGGGCGCGTTCGTCGCCGTCAACTGCGGCGCGCTGCCCGACGAGCTGTTCGAGTCCGAGCTGTTCGGCCACGTCGGCGGCGCATTCACCGGCGCGCGCCGCGAGGGCGGCCTCGGCCTGATCGCGGGCGCCGACGGCGGCACGCTGCTGCTCGACGAAGTCAGCGAGCTGCCGCTGCCGCTGCAGGCCGCGCTGCTGCGCTTCCTCGACGACGGCCTGGTGCGCCAGGTTGGCGGCACCGTCTCGCGCAAGGTCGACGTGCAGCTGCTGGCCGCGACCAACACCGATCTCGCCGAAGACGTCGCCGCCAGGCGCTTCCGCGCCGACCTGTTCTACCGCCTCAGCACCGTGTGCGTGACGCTGCCGCCGCTGCGCCGCCGGCGCGACTTCGCCGACAGCGCGATCGCGCTGCTGCGGCGCATCGACCCACGCGCCGCGATCGACGACGCCGCCATCGACCGCCTGCAGGCGCACGCGTGGCCCGGCAACTTCCGCGAGCTGCGCTCGGTGCTGACGCGCGCGCTGCTGGCGGGCGACGGCCATCCGATCGTGCTGGCCGACGTCGAGCGGCTGCTGCCACCCGCGCAGCGCGTGGCCACGTCGGCGCTGCAACAGGTCGCGGCCGAGACGATCCGCCGCGAGTTCGAGCGCACGGGCCACAGCGTGAGCCAGACCTCGCGCAACCTTGGCATCTCGCGCACCACCGTCTACCGCCACCTCGCGCCGGCGCGGGCGTGATCAGAACCGGTAGCTGCCGGTCAGTCCCGCGAAATACGTGCGGCCCGGCGCGGGCTCGAAGTAGCGGCTATTGCCTTCGTTGACGATCACCGAGCCGACGTAGCGGCGGTTGGTGACGTTGTCGAGGCGGCCGAACGCCGACCACTGCCAGTGGCCGACCGGCCACAGGTAGCCCGCGGACACGTTGGCCGTGACGAAGGACGCCGCGGCGTCGGAGTTGGTGTCGTTGACGAAGACCCGGCTCAGCGCCCGCGCCTCGACGCCCGCGCGCCAGCCCTTGGCCGGCGCCCACGCGAGCGACGCGAACAGCGCGTTGCGCGCCGTGCCCGGGATGCGGTTGCCGGAGGCGATGGGCGTGCTCGGCGTCGAGCACGGCGTCGTGGTGCACGAAAGGAACGCGTCGGTGTATTGCGCGTCCAGCAGCGTGTACGCGGCCTGCGCGTTGAGGTCGTGCGGCAGCTGCTTGGACCATTCCAGTTCCAGCCCGAGCCGCCGCGTCGATGCGACATTCTGGTACGTCGTGCGGCCGCCGGTGTTCGACAACGTGACGATCTCGTTGGTCGTGCGCGTGCCGAAGACGGCGGCGTTGAGCACGCCCCAGCTGTCGGACTGCGTCTTCACGCCCATCTCCACGTTGTTGCTGCGCGAGGGCTTCAGGTCGAAGTTCAGCCCCGTCAGGCCGTTGGGCCGGTAGCCGATCTCGTTGAGCGTGGGTGTCTCGAAGCCTTTGCCCGCGGTCGCGTAGAAGTGGACGTCCGGCCGCCAGGCATAGAGCACGCCCAGCACCGGCAGCGTCGCCGAATAGCTCGCGCCGCCGCTGTCGTTCGGGTTGGTGCCGACGATGTACTCGTCGTGCGAGACGAAGCGCACGCTGCTGTGGCGCACGCCGGCGTCCAGCGTCCAGGCCTCGGCGGGATGCCACTCGCCCTGCAGGTAGGGATCGAGATCCTGCACGTCGTTGATCTCGTTGCGGCGCAGCGCGCCCTGCACGCCCAGCACCTGCGCGCTGCCCGTGCCGACGAAGCTCTGGTAGCCATAGCGGTGCTCGCGCAGCTTGTCGTAGGCCAGGCCGCCCACCAGCGACCAGCGCTGCCGCTCCGCGCCGCCCTGCGTCGTCCAGCGCACATCGGTGCCGTCGTAGTCGCGACCGAGCTGGATGACGCCGCCCGGCGCCAGCGGGCTGGCCTGCGAGGCCACGGGAATCGATTGGAACTGCTCGGTGTCGCGGTGGCCGCCGTAGACCATCGCGCGCAGCGCGTTGTCGGCGTCGACGCGCAGGTCGTAGATCAGCCCGCCCTGCGTCTGGGCGAGCGATTTGCGCGTGTTGAACTGGATCGCCGAAGGATCCGCGCTGCGCGGCGCGGCTTGCAGCTCCGCGCGGCTCAGGCCCAACGCGTCCTGCGCGTAGGGCAGCTCCACCCCGTTGCCGACGATGCTGATCTTGCTGCGCTCGTCGAGCCGGATGCCCAGCTTGACGTTCTCGATGTCGCGCCGCGCGGCGCTGTGCTGGCGGTAGCCGTCGGTCTCGAAGTGGGACACGCCGGCCACATAGTCGAGGTTGCCCTCGGCGCCCGTGAGCTTGCCGTCGTAGCGCAGCTCGCCGTTGCTGCCCGCGCCGCCGCCGAACGTCCATTTCGGCGTGCCGCTGCCGTCCTCGGTGAACACCTGCACCACGCCGCCCGAGGAATTGCCGTACAGCGCCGAGAACGGGCCGCGCAGCACCTCGATGGCCGCGGCGGAGCCGAGGTCGACGTTGGAGATCTGGCCCTGGCCGTCGGGCATCGTGCCCGGAATGCCGTCGATGTAGATACGCACGCCGCGGATGCCGAACGTCGAGCGCGCGCCGAAGCCGCGCACGGAGATCTGCACGTCCTGCGCGTAGTTCTGGCGGTCGCGCGCCAGCAGGCCCGCCACGCCGCCGAGCGTCTCGGACACGTTGATGCCGGGGCGCGTGTCGGTGTCGGGCGACAGCGCGACGAGGGAGATCGACGCCGGCACGTCGAAGGCGGGGGTCGCGACGCGTGTCGCGGTGACCGTGACGCTTTGCGCCGTCGGCGCAGGCGCCGGGTCAGGTGCCTGCGCGGCGCACAAGCCGCAGGTCGCGCTGGCGACGGCGGCCGCCGGCCGCAGCCAGCGCGCGCGGCCGAACTCCATTCTTGTCTCCATTCCTGTCGTCCTTCTTGGTGTGCCCGTTCGCCGCACGACGGGCCGGACAGGCGGGGTCGTGGCTCGCAGGATACGCCGAGGATGCAAGAGTCGTTCCAGTCGAGCGCGCCTGGCGTGGGTCGGCCCGATCGGTCAGGGAAGCGGCAACGCGTCGAGTTCGACCGCCACGCCGCAGCTCGCGAGATAGCGCAGCTTGTCGGCGCGCGGCCGCTGCTTCAGCGCGTACTCGGCCTTCAGCGCCTGCGAGCGCGACGGCAGCTCGGCCGCGGCGACGATGCGCAGCGGCACGAAGGCCTTCGTGAAGCGCGCGCCGCGGCCGGCGCGGTGCGCGGCGAAGCGCGCGGCCAAGTCGTTGGTGATGCCGGCGTAGAGGCGATCGCCGGCGCACTCGATCAGGTACAGCACCCAAGGCTGCCCGGGCGCGTCGTCGCTCGCTTCGGACATCACCACAGGTGCTCGGCGCCTTCCGGCACGCTGACCCACGGATGGCGCCGCTGCTCGTAGAACGAGTAGACCGGCGGCGGGAACGTCGGGTCGGCGAACGCGCCAACCGGCACGGCGCGGAAGCTGTCGTCGTCGTCCATGCGGTAGTAGACGGTCGCGCCGCAGTCGGGGCAGAAGTGGAAGTGGATCTTCGTGCCCTCGTCGCCCGTGCGCACGTACGCCGTCGACGTCCCGGCGATCTCGACGTTCTCCGTCGCGAAGCGCGCCTGCGCGCCGTAGGTGCTGCCGGTGCGGCGCTGGCACGCGAGGCAGTGGCACATCGACACGCGGATCGGGTCGCCGCGCGCGACCAGCGTCAGCTGGCCGCAGGAACAGGAGGCGTGGTGATCGGGCATGCGCGGACTTTAGCGTCGCCGCGGCTCATTTGGAAGCCGACGCCAGCAGCGCCCGCGCCGAGGCCAGCAGCACGCGCGTCGCTTCGTCCGGCGTCAGCATCGACGCGCTGACGAAGGCGCCGTTGACGAGCACGCCCAATTGCGCCGCGAGGTCGTTCGGACGCGCGGCACCGACGCGCCGCGCCAGCTCCGCGAGCCGCTTGCGCATCGCCTGCATGTGGCGCCGCGAGACCGCCCGCGCCGGATGCTCCGCCTCGGCGAATTCGGCGGCGACGTTGATCTGCGGGCAGCCGCGGTAGTTGGCACGCGCCAGCCGCTTGCCGATCCAGCGCATGTGCGCCTCGATCTCGGCCACCGGGTCGTCTGCGTGGCGCGCGGCGACCTCGTCCCACTGGCCCCAGAACTCGACGTCCTCGCGCTCGAGGAAGGCGACGATCAGGTCGTCCTTGGTGCGGAAGTGGCGGTACAGGCTGGTCTTGGCGACGCCCGACTCGTCCACCA
>FTKT01005094.1_pt1 | contig 15577 bp, 25 predicted proteins | sample 1658271 | NCBI WGS metagenome assembly FTKT01 (sample SAMEA3914811, study PRJEB12502) | metagenome | biome: forest; material: soil | place: Canada | collected 2011-08-04 | depth 0.3 m | reverse complement strand
GGGGTTCGGGGCGGGTTGGGGTGGGTCCGTGACGGCGGGTTTGGTGGGCATAGTGCTTCCCCCTAAATGATTGATAGATCAATCATCGATTTTTCGATGATTGAAAAACTAGTGATCGGATTCTCGACTGTCAACAAGCCGATGATCGATTTGCCCACTGTTACCGGCCTGCCACTGGCCCGTCACCCGGGCGCCGTCCGGGCGCCGCCTGAGCACCATTCGGGCGCCGTCCGGGTGCCCCGCAGGAAGCTGACGGAGCGCCACCCACGGGATCCCGGGCATGCCAAAGGGCCGCCGACCCAGTCGACGGCCCTTCATCGGCCCCTCGCCCCCGCAACCAGCGCCCTGGCGACGTCACCCGCCCGCCACCGCCGCTGCGCTACTCGGTCCGCCGCCCCGCGAGCACCGCCGTCCCCGCCGCCACCAGCACGGCGAGCGCAGCAGCGAGCAGCAGCGCGGCCACCGGGAAGTCCACCCGATCCAGGCGCGCCCCTCCGACCAGCGCCCGCACCGCACTGTTCGCCGGCGACCCGCCGACCACCAGCACCAGTACGGCCAGCCCAAGCGTCGCCAGGATCCCGTACTGCGCACGCAGCAGCACCGGTCGGCTGCACAGGGCCCCGACTGCCAGGCCGACCAGCACGCAGGCCACCGCGGCGAGCAGCCCCGCGAGCGCGGCGGACGAGGCCGGGACCTCGGGCCGCCGGCCGTCCGCGAGCCCGCCCGCCAGGCCGGCGAGGCCCGCAGCAGTGCCCGGGGCCTCCTGGCGCGCGGGCGGGTTGACCGTGTGGCCGCTGACCAGCAGGACTACCAGCACCCCACCCCCGGCGAGCAGCAGTCCCGCAGTCAACGCGGCGACAAGCGAGGCCAGTTGAACCCGTGCCGAACCGAGCGCCGCCACCAGGCAGGCGCGCGCGGGCGCCGGGTCGGCGGTCAGCGCACAGCGGACGAACCAGGCGGTGACCGGGACGAGCATGGCCGCGTTGTATCCGAAGCTGTCCATCATCGCCTGGTCGCCGGAGATGCCGATCCCCATCAGCAAGGTGTAGGCGAGGAAGGGCGGCAGCCATCGGTGGGACCGAATCAGCAACTCGATCTGGTAGCGCACCAGGGCGGCCATCACGCCTCCCCTCCGAGAACGTCCGAGCCCGGATACGGCCCGTCAGGGAGGACCGCCGACGGACCGTCAGCCGCCAGGGCGCTCACCGCCTCGACCCCCGGCCCCGGAGCACCCACCTCAGAACCATCAACCTCAGCACCCCCCACCGCGAGGGCGTGCACGTCGAGCACGTGCACCGGCGGCTGCCCCGTGAGGAGCCGTCGCAGCAGCGCGTCCGAGTACCGGGCGGCGACTTCGAGCAGCACCCTGCCGTCCGGCTGCGGTCTGCGCACCGGGTCGCCGGGCAGTCGACTCGGCAACTCGCCTCCCCTGAGCACGAGTTCGATGGACATCAGCGGCTCCGCCGTCTCCTCCGTGGGCAGTTCGGCAGCTGTCAGCCGTCCGTCCCGCAGCTGGTAGGCGGCGGTCGCCAGTCCGGCCAGTCGGTTCGGGTCGTGGTCGACGAAGAGCACCAGGCCGCCGTGGCGCGCCCGTTCGGCGGCGGCCTCGTCGAGCAGGGTCCGGGCGGCCTGGTCCAGGCCGGTCCAGGCCTCGTCGAGCAGCAGCACGTCGGCTTCGGCCATCAGTGCCTGGGCGACCGCGACCTTCTGGCAGGTGCCTTTGGAGAGGCGGTTCAGCGGGGTTCCGGCCCGGTCGGCGATGCCGAAGCGGTCCAGCCAGCGGGCGGCCCGTCGGTCGGCCTCCGCGCGGCTCAGACCGTGGATCCGGCCGAGGTGGCGGAGGTAGCCGGCGGCGTCGAAGGGCAGCGCGGGCGGGAAGCGCTCCGGCACGTAGGCCCGGCGGCCGTCGACCTCGATCCGGCCGCCGCTCGGCGGTTCGACGCCGGCAACCAGCTTGAGCAGCGTGGACTTGCCGCTGCCGTTCGCCCCCTCGATCCGCACCAGGGCGCCCGGTTCCAGGTCCAGGTCGACATCGTGAAGGATCCACGGTGCACGGCGCCCGTACCGTTTGCCCACACCGGCCAGCCTCATCCGTCCCATCGACCCCTCCTGGTCCAGCCCGTCGACACCTCCGGCCATCCGTCGCCTAGCTACATCGGAGACCGGGATCCGACTGGGCTCAACTGACCCGCCGGCCCGCCCGCCTCATTCGATCATCCAGCCCGGCTGCGGTCCGCCGGTTCACCCGAACTCCCGCGAGACCGCTCCGATCCACCGCGACCGCTCCGGCAGGTCGCTCGCGCATCAGCACCGTCTCGCGCATCAGGACCGCCTCTCGCACACTGCGCGGATGACGGGCCGGTGCAGCAGGCGAAGGCCTGGAACCTCGCCGAACACGGTGCTACACGACGACGGCCAAGTCCCTTGTACGCAAAGGTCTCTGACGGGCGCGAGGCCGCAAGCTGGCACAGTCAGGCGGAGGCTCCGCCGTCGATCACCAGGTCGGCACCCACCACCGAGGCCGCCGCATCGGAAGCCAAGTAGAGGACAGCGGCGGCGAGTTCGTCCTGCTGCACCACCCGTCCGAGCGGGTTCTCCCGCTTCATCCGCGTCGCGCGGTCGGCCTCGGTCTCGCCGGGCCGCAGCGACATTCCGGTGTCGGCCGCCCCCGGACTCACCGCGTTGATCCGGACGCCCTGATGGATGTGGTCGAGCGCGGCGGTGCGGGTCAGCACGGAGACGGCGGCCTTGGTGGCGCTGTAGGCGCCGAGATTCGGGATGCGCAGGTGCGAGCCGAGGTTGGAGGAGACGTTCACGATGACGCCGCCGCCGGCCACCCTCATCCGGGCTATCTCATGCTTCATGGCGAGCCAGACACCGGTGAGGTTGGTGGCGAGGAGTTCCTGCCAGTCCGCCTCGTCGATGTCCCCGACGGGACCGACGGCGCGCAGGATGCCCGCATTGTTGACGGCGATGTCGAGACTGCCGAAGCGCTCGACGGCCTGCCGGACCAGCGCCTCGACGTCGGCGGACCGCGTGAGGTCGGCGACCACGGCGGCCGCCTCGCCGCCATTGGCGGTGATCAGGCGGACCGTCTCGTCCAGGGTCGTCGCGGTCCGGCCCGCGACGACGACCTTGGCGCCCTCGGCGGCGAAGGCGAGCGCGATGGCCCGGCCGAGCCCGGATCCGCCACCGGTGACGAGGGCGGTGCGACCGGCGAAACGTGCGGTGCTCATAATGATCGACTCCATGGGTAGCAGGGTGATACGGGTAGCGGCTATCTGACGATTCGTCATATTCGTTGCAGTGGAAAGAAGATGGCGGCGACGGCCGCGAGAGCGAAACCGCCGCCCGCTGCGGCGAGCGGCGCACCGTCGCCGGACAGGGAGAGCAACGCGGCCAGACCGACCGTCGGGCCCAGCTCCATCGCGGTATTGAAGACACCCCCCGCCAGTCCGGCCTGCTCGGGCGGCGTCCCCTCGACGGCGAGCACGGCGGCTGCGGCGAAGGCGGGAGCCGCCCCGAGCGGCAGCAGGAGCAGTCCGGGCAACAGGGTCGAGGCGTACCCGGCGGGTGGCCCGGCGATCGCGACCGAGAGCACGAACAGTCCCGCCGCGCCGAGGCCGACCCCGCCGCCCGTCACCGCCCGGGCCCCGAAGCGGGCGAGCAGCGGTCGCGCCACCCTCCCGCCGACGAGCAGCGCGACCGCGTACGGGACGAAGGCGCCCGAGGTGCGCAGCGGGGACCAGCCGCGCTGCTGCTGGAGGTTCAGGGCGAGCAGAAAGAAGGCGAGGGCTGTCCCCGCCGCCGTCAGCAGGACGGCGGCCAGGCCGAACGCGCGCCGGGCGTCGCACAGGAAGGCCGGCGGCAGCAGCGGGTCGCGGGTGCGACGCTGTAGCAACAGGAACGCCACCAGCAACGCGCCGCCGGTCAGTAGCGGGAACAGGACAGCGGGCGCGCCCCAGCCGCTCACCCGCGTCTGCGCCAGTCCGTAGTCGGCCAGCACGATCCCGGCGGTGGCGAGTACGCCGCCCCGCAGGTCGAGCGCGGCGATCCGGCCGCGCGGCGGCGGGTCGCCGGCGAGCAGACGCGGCGGATCGGCGGGCAACAGGCGCGGCGGGTCGCCCTCGAGCAGAAGCGGCGGATCGGCAGGGAGCAGGCGCGGTGCCAGGACCAGCACCGCGACCGCCACCACGACCGGCGCCGCGAACATCCAGCGCCAGGAGACGTAGGTCGAGACCAGGCCGGAGAGCAGGTTCCCGGCGGTCGCACCGATCACCGAGAGCCCGCCCCACCCCGCCATCGCCCGCCGGTAGGCGGCCTCGGAGAGCAGCAGGATGCGCAGCACCGCCATGGCGGCGGGCGCGGCGAGCGCTGCCGCCGCACCCTGCGCGAACCGCAGTGCCAGCAGCCCGCCGAACCCGGGGACGAGCGGCACCGCCGCCGAGGCCGCCGCGAACAGGAGCAGTCCGACGGTGAGCAGCCTGCGGCCGCCGTGTCGGTCCGTCAGCCGCCCGCCCAGCAGCAGGAGGCCGGCGAAGGAGAGTCCGTAGGCCGAGGAGAGCAGGACGAGGGCGGAGCGGCCGAGCCCGAACTCCGCGCCGATCCGCGGGAGCGGGACGGAGATCGCCATCAGCGTGAAGATCAGCGTGACCTGCACCGCACCGAGCAGCACGACACCGGGCCCGGTGCGCCCTGCGGCGGGCAGCCCACCGGCGGGCGGACCACCGGCAGGCCGGCCACCGGCGGGCGGACTGGAACTGGTCGACATCTCGAAGCCGGCGTCGGTCCCGGAGCCCACTGCGGTCATCGATCCCCCAATATTTGACCGTACGTTCCATTATCAGGACAGCCGAAATGCCCAGCCCCCCGGCTTATCCGGCACCCCCGCGTCAGGCCAGCAGCAAGAGCGCCTGCTCGACCGCGTCCCGCACCCGGGCGGGCTCGTCCGACACCTTGCCGACCACCCGGACCCCCTGCAGCAGGACCAGCAGCAGCCGGGCCAGCGCACGCGGATCACGCTCCTGCGACAGCTCCCCCTGGGCCTGCGCCCGGGTCAGCGCCGAGCAGAGCAGCGTCTGCAGGTGGTCCCAGCTGGCCTGTACCCGGCGCGTCGACTCCCCGTCGTGCACCGCGAGTTCCGCCGCGATGTTGGTGACGAAGCAGCCGCGCTCGCGCCCCTCCCCCGCGGCCTCCGCGGCGAACCGCCGCACCAGCGCCCGCACCGCCGGCAGCGCGGGCCCCGGTTGCGAGAGCTCGTCGAGCAGCCGCGGGTCGTGCAACTCGCCGTACCGGTCCAGGGCCCGCAGATAGAGCTCGTGCTTGCTGCCGAAGGTGGCATAGATGCTGGCCCGGCCGATCCCGAGGTACTCCACCAGATCGGCCATCGACGTCGCCTCGTAGCCGCGGCGCCAGAACAGCTCAAGAGCCGAGTAGAGCGCCGCGTCCGGATCGAATTCCTTGGTCCTGGCCACAGAAGGAACCCTAGGCAATCCAGAACGATCGGTCAAGATCTTTCCTCGGCCCAACCGGCCTCGCCGGGCGGTCGGATCCACCTCCCCGGGCCCACCCGCTACATCCCCGGGATGACAGGGGCCGGAGCTTGCATCCACGGGTGGATGTCCAGCAGGCCGCTCTGCGCCTAGCGTTCCTGCCATGACTACTGAGGACAACACGGGACGGGTCGTCGTCCACCTGAACGACGTTCGCAAGGAGTACGGCGACTCGGCGGCGCTGGACGGCGTCTCGCTGGAGATCCGGGCCGGCGAGGCCGTCGCCGTGATGGGGCCCTCCGGCTGCGGCAAGTCCACCCTGCTCAACATGGTCGCCGGCCTGGACCGCCCGACCTCCGGCCAGGTGATGGTGAACGGCGAGGACCTGGGCGCGCTCAGCGAGACCGGGCTGGCCCTCTTCCGCCGCCGGCGGATCGGCATGATCTTCCAGTTCTTCAACCTGATCGACGACCTGCCCGCCCTGGACAACGTCGCACTCGCCGCCCAACTCACCGGCGCCAAGGCCTCCCAGGCCCGCGCCCGCGCACTGGAACTGCTCGACGAACTCGGCATCGCCGACCAGCGCAACCACTACCCCGCCACCCTCAGCGGCGGCCAGCGCCAACGCGTCGCCGTGGCACGGGCCCTGATGAACCGCCCGGCCCTGCTGCTCGCGGACGAGCCCACCGGCGCCCTGGACAGCCGGGCCGGCGAGCAGGTGATGGACCTGCTGATCGACCTCAACCAGATCGGCCAGACCCTCCTCATCGTCACCCACGACCAGCACCTCGCCACCCGCTGCGCCAGCCGCCTGATCGAGTTCGCCGACGGCAAGGTCGCCCGCGAGAGCACCCTGGAACGGACGGCCTGAGCAGCCGGTCACCCCGGACCGCCGCCAACCCCCTGGGCACCCTCCCCAACCCGGCACTACCGTAAGGCGCATGACCACCGACAGGCCGACCGGGCGACCCCTGCTGATGGTGGACGTGGATGGCCCGCTGAACCCGTACGCCGCAAAGCCGCACCGGCGCCCTCCCGGCTACCGGACCCACCGGCTGCTGACCCCGCGCTGGGCGGCGGCCGAACGCCGGCGGCTGACCGCCTCGGGCCTGCCGGACAAGGCGCCGAGGCCGCTCCGGGTCTGGCTGAACCCGGACCACGGCCCCGCCCTGGCCGCGCTCCCCTTCGACCTGGTGTGGGCCACCACCTGGGAGAACGGTACCTCCTTGCACCTCGCGCTCAACCTGCGGGAATGCGCCGAGGTGGTGGGTTACGCGACCCCCTTGCACCTGGCCAGTTAGAGCCCCGCCCGCGCGCCACGGGGGAAGCGCACGAACGGGGCGGTTAGTGGGCGAGCAGCAGCAGGCCCAGGGAGGCCAGCAGCGCGACCCCGCACAGGGTGCACAGCCAGATGGCCGCGCCGGAGGGCTTCCGGGGCCCCCGGTGGTAGCCGCTCACGGCTCGATCCTCCGGGCGTACACGCCCTCGGCGAGGGGTCCGAAGTCGTGGCGCTCCCATGCTCGCCGGAGCTTGTCCACGGCCTCTTCGTCCGGCCGCCGGACCTCCGGGTCATCGGACGCGTAGGAACACGGCTCGTCCGGCCCATGGTCGTGAATCGGCGCGGGATAGCAGACCGCCACCGCCCCGGGGACGGCCAGCCGACGAAGCGCGGTGACGGCCAAGCGCATGCCCACGCCCTTGCCGCGCCACTCGTCCGTGACGTGGACCGACTCCAGCAGCAGCAGAAGCGTCGGCTTCATCTCGGCCAGCGCGGGGACCAGGCCGCCATCCTCGACAAAGATCACGCGCGGGATGCGGTCGAGAAGGCCCGGGTCCACCTCGAACGCACGGCGGGGGTTCGGAGTGACCCCGGGGATGACGCGCGTGATGGTGGCGGTGCCGACCTGCGGCACGCTCGCCGTGTAGAAGGTCGCTGTCCAGCGCTCCGCGAACTGTGCCCAGTCCGCGTCAGCGTAGTGCGCCGCCGCGTACTTGATCACGAACCGTTCATCCATGGGCTCTCCCTTGGCACGGGGGGCTGCCCCCGGGCAGCTTGCGCCCGGGGGCAGCCCGTCTGTCACTTCGGCTGCTGCGGCGGGGTCTCCGGGGCGGGGTTGCCCTGGTGCTTCGGCGGGGGCTTCGCGTCGCCCTTGTGCTTGGAGACGATGATCTCGATACGCATGGGGGGGGTTCCTCCTACTCGGCGGGGTTGATGGTGTCGGTGTCGTCGCCGTCCGGCGGCATCGGCCCGGGGCCCGGGGGCCTGTTGGGACCGGGGGTCGTCATACTGATGTCTCCTCACACTGTGGGGTCCCTGCCGCCGGTTGGCGGCCGGGCCGTTCGGTGTTGCGGACCCCGCTCCGGTCGGCATGCTGTCCAAGGAACGCCGATCGGGGCGGGAGCTTTGGGGGCAAGGGCTCAGCTACGCCGCGAGCCTTTGTCGTCGGACTTCTTCTTGAACTTATCGACCAGCGCGGCCTTTTCGGCTCCCTGCTTGTTCGCGGCGGCCGTGCCCTTCCTATCGACCTTGCCGCTCGTGCTGCCCTGGTTCTTACCGAGATTGGGCATTGGGGTGCCTTTCGTCGCGGCGCTTCACTGTCGGGTGTGGCGACCCGTGCCAGGCGGTGTTTGATCCTCTTCCCCACGCCCGGCACGGGGGTCTAGTGGTGGTGGCGGTTCTGGACCATGGCGGCGCGGAGCCGTCGCATGGTGTCCGACTCGGCGGGCTCCAACGCACCGGGGCCGGAGGGGGACTCCGGGTCATCAGGGTTCGGCTCTGACGATCCGTCCCCCATCGGCCGGCCTGGGTCTGACTGGGACTCAGGCCACGCTGCCGCACTGTCCATCGGTACCGCCTCCTCTCGGGTCCAGGCACTCGGGCGCGTGCTTGTCGCGCAGCCGAGCGACCGTGGCCAGCTGTGCCGTGTTCCCGGCGTACTGACAGGCCACCGCGTCCAGGTACTGGCACGTGCGGCAGTCGTTGACGGTGACCCCAGGCAGGCGCTCGGCAGCCTCGGGGGTCTCAGGCGGCGTCTGCATGCGCGCTCACCTCCGGGAAGTCCCGGGCCACCACGCGGGCGATAGCGGCAGCGCCTGCCTCGCCGCACCTGGGGCAACCGCACCGGGGGGTGACCTTTATCCGGGGCTGGGCAGCGAGGTAGGCGGCACGGTCCGCCGCCTGCTGCGCCGGGGTGGTCTTCTCGTTGTTGCGCCAGGAGTTGGCGGCTCTGCTCATCGGTCGGCCCCCTTGTCGGGGCACCCAGCCTTGCCACGGGTGCACGGCGGCCAGCCGGTCGGCGGGGTGGCGAGCGTGTCCCACGCCTTCTTCTTGGGGGCGTAGTTGTGCCCGGCGGTAGCGCTCATCCTTGGTCACTCTCCTTCACCAGCAAGGTGTGGGGGCGAGACAAGACCGTAGGTGCGTCGGCCAGCGGCACTCAACGAAGTTGCTCAGAGTTGCTGGAAGTCTCCCGAGAGAGGCTTCGGCACTGTCGGGTGCTTGACCTCGGGGTAGTCGCTGGGCGAAGGTCAGAGGTGGCATACGGCCGAATCATGGGGGGAGCAACATGCGGCAACACAGCAGCGACAGCGACGACTTAACCGCTACGTTCTTCTGCACGGACCCCAACTCTCAGGGCGGCGTCGAGTGCGAGACGTTCTATGAGACCGACCAGGACTCTTGGATCGTGCAGCTCAAGAAGCGCGGACCGAAGGTTCGGGATCAGCTCGTCGCATTGGCCGATGACGAGACGTTCGGGGAGATGTCCGGGCGGACCATGGATGTGTTCGTGCGGAAGTACGTCAGGGAGCGCTATGGAATTGATCTCGGCATCACGCCGACTTGAGCTGCTGTTTGGTGAGCCCGCCCAAGAAGTCCGGAAGCTAGAGCTACGGGACTTCTATGAGGTAGACCGCCCACTGTTCGAGGCGTGGCGCTCAGGCGACCGTGAGGCGGTCGAGGAGACGATGCGTGGGCATCGTGCGTTTCTGACCGGGAAGGCCGCTCTCGGCTTCCCTTACCGGCGCGTGCGAGTCATCTCCGAACCGCTCTCGGAGTACCAGCGGATGGCAGTCGAGTTGGCCGATCCCGAGGAACGTCTTCGGTGGCTTCCCCGCCCTCTGTTGTCGGCGGTGCCGTTGCCGGGGAACGACTGTCTGATCCGGGATGACCTGGTGATCTTCAACCTCATTGGGGGAGAGAACCAGCAGACCGAGATCCAGCTCTCAACTGATCCGAACGTGGTCGGTTTCTGCAATGACGCGTTCGAGCAGGCATGGTCGCTCGGCGTCCCCAACGGTAAGTACAAGCCCTGACGACATGTCGGACCAAGAACCATCCGAGTCCGCGAAGCGCGCATTCGGAACCCAACTCAAGGAACTCCGCCGGGACACCAACCTCTCAGGCGTCGAACTCGCGCGGCTCTGCGGTTGGCACAAGACCAAGGTGTCGAAGATCGAGCACGGGACACAGATCCCGACCGAGGACGACATCCGAGCGTGGGCAACGGCCTGCGGCGTCGAAGGGCAGATCCCCGAACTCATCGCGGTGAGTCGTGAGATCGAGCAGATGTGGACCGACTACAAGCGGTGGCACCGACCGGGCATGAAGCGTCTCCAGTTCCAAGCCATGGACCTCTACGCGAAGACCAAGCTCCTCCGCGTGTATGAGTCACTGTTCATTCCTGGTTTCCTACAGACAGTTGAGTACGCCAAGGCGCAGTTCACCATCCATGCCAAACTGCACGGTCTGCCGTTGGGCGACATTGAGGAGGCCGCGCAGAACCGCATGGTCCGCAAGCGGTTCCTCGGCACCGGAACGCCCATATTCTCGTTCCTCTTGGAAGCGTCCGCACTGACGAACAATACAGGCGGCGTAGAGGTGATGAACGGCCAACTCGACCACCTGCTAGAAGTGATGAAGCTCCAGTACGTGTCCATTGGGATCATCCCCCAAGGCCGGGAGCGGTTGCTCTATCCAGGTGAGGGCTTCTACCTGTTTGACGAGAGCTTGCTCAAGCAAGAATTCTGGTCAGGGGCGTTCCAGACGTCCAGACCCGAGAACATCGCGTACTTCGTCCGCGTTTTCGCTACCCTGCGGGATCAAGCCGTATTCGGTGCTGCCGCCCGAAACGAGATCGAGGCGGCCCGTAGCCGTCTTCAAGGATCGTGGCAGTAGACCTCCCTGCGGGCCGATCGGCCCGCACCCCGAGGCCCCGGCCAGTCCCCAACCGGGGACCGGCCGGGGCCAGTTGGTGAGGTCAGCCGTCCGAGTGAAGCGGCGGGTCGCCGGAGCAGTCGCAGACGCCCCGGGTGTGGTCCAGCTCAGCCAGCCACCACGACAGGTCGTCCACCAGTTCAGCCGCGTGCCGCCGGGCGACCGCCTCCGGGTCCTGCCTGCGGCGGGCCATCAGAGACGACCCGACCAGCGCACTCCGGCCGCCGAGCGGGCGTTGTGGCCGCGCGGTGCGGTGTCCGGGGCTGGCCGGAGCGGGCGGAGCACCCTGTCAGCGGCGGTGCGGTTCCGCTCGGCCTGGGCGATGGCAGGGTGAATGACCTTGACCCCGGCTCGCATCCCGCCGTTGATCATCCGGCCGTCTCGGCGCACCTGGCCTTCAAGCGCTTCGGCTTCGGCGAGCAGGGCGGCGGCGTTGTCGAGTAGGACGTAGTCGGCGGGGTCCAGGACTTGGCCGGGGATGGGCTCCCCGCCATCCGGATCGGGAAGATCCTCCGTGAACTGGCGGATCAGCCGGGCCCGGATGCGGTCCTGCCGACTCCCGGCCGGTCGCCCGGTGGTCTCGGGGGCGTCGTTGGTCATGGTGCTGCCTTCGTGGGGTTTTCAGTACGGGCCGGAAGGGTCTCCAGCCCAGTGTTTGCAGGGGATTTGGGGTTGAAAGTGGTTGCGCGCGCTGATCGCATCGGACCTGAGCTGCTATGACGCCCCGGAGAAGAAAGAGGCGCACGAGGGAGTTACCCCCCGGGGTACCGTGATCGGCGTCACTCGCCGACTCGCGCAGGCGCACCGCGCAAGATCACGTCTCGCGTGCTTCAAGTTGGCGAACGGCGACGCCAACTCAGCCTCGCAACAATCTCGTTCAGAGTCGCGATGGCCGCGCTGCTTCACCCGTGGGCGCGGATTGGGAGGGCCGGGGTGTCCCCCCAATCCGGCTGTCTCGCCGGGACGAGACGCCCCTCCTTAGCGGGTACAGCCTGTACCCGCTATTCGTCCGGCCAGCTCACCATGCTCTCCGGATCAGCCGCTCCGCGATCGCCTGGTGATCGGGCTTGGCGGGGGCGGTGGGGTCGAGCCCGCCACGGCCGATCAGCGGGCGCGGGGTGACGGCCTCTGCCAGGTTGCGGCACAGCGCGTCCAGGTCCACGAACGGGCCCGCCGCGCGGGCTGCCTCAGCGGCGAACGGCGGCAGCGAGTACCCGGCGATGACCTGCTCGACCTCGGCACGGCGGGCGTCCTCGGCGGCCTGGCCGCGTAGCTCGTCGGCCTCGACGGACGCGCCGCTGTGCTCCTCACGGATGTGGGCCAACTCGGCCTCCAGGTCGGCGATCCGGGCGTCTCGCGGGTCGGGCTCGGGCTCCGGCCGGCCGGAGGGGTCAGCCTCGGTGGGCGGGGGCGTCGGTGCGTCGTACGGGGTGGGGGTGTCGGGATGGGCGACACCGCCGGGGATGGCCTCGGCGGGCGTGGGCATGGGCTCTCCGGTCTGGCAGCGGGACGGGGCTGGAGGTGGCCAAATGCCCATTTGGACATTTGGCCGGGTGCGTCTCGGGTGGCGCGGGACTGGTCCGTTTGGACCAGTTGGGCGCCGGGCGCTCAAATTCCATTTGGAGTTTGAGCGCCCGGCGGGATGGCGGGAACCTTGGGAAATTTCTCCCAAGGTCCCCGGACGGGGGGTCACACCTTGGCGGGCGGGGTGACCGTGAAGGCGATGGCGCGGGTGGCGTCTATCGTCGCGACGCCGCACAGGGTGTCCACGATGGACACCTCCGACTTCACGGACGGGTCGAAGTCCATGGTCACGCGCAGCGCGTAACCGTTGTCGGCGGAGGAAACCGAGCGGGCCCCGCCCTGCACCTCGCTGGGGGCGCGCACCGCGAGGGCGAACGCGGTCTTGTGGAAGGCCACCGCCCCGTCCAGGTAAGGCGAGACGACCACGCGGAAGCCGAACAGCTCACCCATGGTCGCATTGCGCAGCGCGTGGGGCTCCCCGGACTCGTTGACCTTCTGGAGCTGCTCCACATCCAGCAGGATGTTCTGCACGTCCGGGCCGATCGCGAGGAAGCGGTCCGTGGCGGGGATCTCGCGGCGGGTGAAGTCGGCTGCGGCGGCGGTCAGCATCTTCACGACGTGACCGGTCTCGCCCGGCTTGGCGTCGGCCTTGATCACGCGGGCCGTGGTGGCCTTGCTGGCGGCGTTGAACAGCGCGGCGGCGGACTTCTCGACGTAGGTCGAGACCGCGTCCATCTGGGGCTTGAGGACCTGCTCGCCGAAGCTCTCGATGTTGAGCGTCATGTCCTTCGTGGTGAAGGCAGCGGCGTCGGTCGGCTCGTCGGTCAGCTTCACCTGAACGTGCCCCTCCTCCACCTTGGTGTAGACGGTGGTGCCGTTGAAGTTCTGGGCCACGCGGCGCTTGGGGGTGCGCACGCGCACCGAGTCGCCCCGGCCGCCGGAGAACCCGGCCTCGGCCTCGCGCATCACGCACTCGCCGAGTACGGAGTTCGAGCGCATGAGGGCCAGGCTCACGGCGACGACGTCGGTGATCTCGAAGGTGTTGCTGGTCATGGGGGGTGCCGCCTTTCCTGGAGTTCCCGCCGCTGCGGCGGGAACGCGAAAGCCCCGGCCATCTGCGGCACGGGGCTGGGTAGTTCGGGTGTCGGGGCGGTCAGCCGGCCGAAACGGCGGGGGCCTCGGCGAACAGCTCGGCGGCGGTCGGCGGCTGGTAGCCGTCGGGGGCGCGGAACAGCCTCGCTTCACCGCTCATGAAGTACTGGTCCCCCGTGCGGCGCAGGCGCAGCAGAGTGGAGAGGAACAGGAACTCGGCGTCCGGGTTGGCCTCCCACGCTTCGTGGTTGACGACGTCGCGGTAGGTCAGCGAGAGCGCGTTGCACCACGTGAGGTAGTGCGCGGGGGTGGGGGTCTTGTCCTCGGCCTCCCAGGCGTAGACGGTGGCGAGGTGGACACCGACGCGGTCGGCGACCTCGGCCACCGTCAGGTCCAGGGCCTTGCGGCGGGCATTGAGGGTGATCGGGTGGATCATGGCGGGGGTTCCGTTCGGTCGAGTGGCGGAGTTCATGATCACCAGGGGGCGTGGGGTGAAACGGCACGCTGACGGCCTCAACCGCCCCGAAACTGGTGATCATGGTCCGGAGTATGGGCGGGGCTCGGTCCGCTCTGGCACGGGCCTCGGCGGGGTCGGGGCTGGGTGCGGCCCCCTCCCTGGGGTCAGGGGGTCGGGGGGTTTGCGCACGTCACGACATCCCCCCGAATCTGAGGTGGGGTCAGGCGTTCGCGGGGTGAGATCCACTCGGTCAGGAGCATGTCGCCCTTGTCGGTGTTGCAGTCGCGGCAGGCCCAGCGGAGATTGGCGATCTCCGTGAGCCCTCCGCGCGCCACCGGCCGGACGTGGTCGAGGACTTCACCCGGCGTGGCCAGCTCGGGCGGACAGTACGCGCAGTGGCCGCCGAACCGCTGCGACACGTTGCGGCGGATCGACTCCCTGCGGTCCTTGAGGCGGCGGCGCTGCTCGGCCTGGCAGGCGCGGCACACGCCGTCCGGGAACTGCATCACCTCCTTGCGGAAGCGGCAGCGTCGGCAGGGGCGGGGCTTCTCTCCGGGGTCTCTACCGGCCTGCCTGGTCTTGCGGCGGGCGTGCTCGGCGGCGCGGGCGCACTTGTCGGAGCAGTAGCGTCTGCGGGGGTCCGCCAGCGCGTCTACGACGCCCGTGCACCGAGGGTTGTGGCATGGCCGGGGGCCCTGTGCGGTGCGCTCCAGTAGTTCGGCGCGGCGGGCGTCCTCGCGGCGGCGCGCCCTGCGGTCGGCCGCGCACGGCTCGCAGTAGGTGACCTGCCCAGCGCGGGCGGGCCGCCTGCCTGACGGCTCGCCGCACTCACCGCACAGCGCGGGGTCCGCAAGCTCTCTCAGCGCCGCGCGCTGGGACTCCTGCGCCAGGGCGAAGGCCCTGCGGCAGCGCTCGTCCGCACAGAGCGGCTGCGGGCCGTCCCGGGCCCGGGGCCGCACCCCGCACACCCGGCACCGGGCCGTGATGGTCTCCATGTCCGGCACTCCTCCCCCGACGAAACGCGGTGATCATGAACAGGTGCAGACGTGACCGTCGCTCTCGCCCCCGGACGAATCCCGGAGCAAATGAGAGAGACCCCGGCGCAGTGCCGGGGTCTCCCGCGAAGCCGTCGCGCACGTTCGAGTGCGCGCATCTGTCCACTTGTATTGAGGGGAAGCGGTTAACACCGAGCCCTCAACTCCCCACGAGAGAAAGTCTCATAGGTATTAAGCCGGGCCGGTTAACGGCTCCCCTCCCCGGCCGCCGGCTTCGGGGGCTTCCACCCACGCGGCTTCTTCCACACGATGTCCAGCCGGTCCGCCTTGAGCCGTGCCCCCGAGTAGGGGGCCTTCTTCAGATACACCCGCTCGATCGCCAGCCGCAGCAGCTGACCCCGGTAGTGGCTGTCACCGGACTCCCACAGCTCCAGGCAGCGCTCGGGATCTCTCAGCACCGAGATGTCCGCTATCGGCTTGGCCACCGCCTCCCAGTCCTTGCGGGCGCTCTCCACGTCCTCCACCGCCGCCCGTCGCAGCTTGATGAACGTCTCCTCGCCGTCACGGCCGGTGTAGGCCCCGCCCGCGTTCAGCCGGTCCAGGCGGGCCACGGCCTCCTCCGCCAGCTTGATCTGGCCCCGGGCCTCGGACTCCTTCTGGCTCTCCTCCGGCTGCGAGAGGGCCACCCAGCCTTGCGCGACGGCCAGCATCACCGGGTCCAGCGGGCTGCCCGTGGCCACCTTCTTGCGCCATTCCTCCCCGAGGACGCGTTCCACCGAGGTCCGCATCCCGCTCACCGGGTCGG
>FTKT01042827.1_pt1 | contig 15597 bp, 14 predicted proteins | sample 1658271 | NCBI WGS metagenome assembly FTKT01 (sample SAMEA3914811, study PRJEB12502) | metagenome | biome: forest; material: soil | place: Canada | collected 2011-08-04 | depth 0.3 m | reverse complement strand
GCGACGCGGGCGGCCATCTGGTCGCGGGTCCAGCGGGCGAGCTTGGTGGTGGCTGTCATGGTCAGGCGGTCTTGAAGCCGGCGCCCCGGGTGGCGACGCGAGGTATGGGAACGACGCGCTGCACGAACAGGCCTTGCGTGACGACGGCCTCGGGATCGAGCGCGCCGAGTTCCACCACCTCGTGCACCGTGGCGATGGTGCACTTGGCCGCCATCGCCATGATGGGCCCGAAGTTGCGCGCGGTCATGCGGTAGGTGAGGTTGCCCCAGCGGTCGCCGCGCTCGGCCTTGATCAGCGCCACGTCGGCGTGGATCGCGTATTCGAGCACCTGCATCTTCCCGTCGATCTCGCGCGTCTCCTTGCCCTCGGCCAGGATGGTGCCGTAGCCGGTGGGCGTGAAGAACGCGCCGATGCCGGCGCCGGCGGCGCGGATGCGTTCGGCCAGGTTGCCTTGCGGCACCAGCTCCAGCTCGATCCGGCCCTCGCGGTACAGCTTGTCGAAATGCCAGGAGTCGGCCTGGCGCGGGAAGCTGCAGATGATCTTGCGCACGCGGCCGGCGCCCAGCAGCGCGGCCAGGCCGGTGTCGCCGTTGCCGGCGTTGTTGTTGACGACGACCAGGTCGCGCGCGCCCTGGTCCATCAGCGCGGCGATCAGCTCGTCGGGCAGGCCGGCGGTGCCGAAGCCGCCGATCATCACGGTGGCGCCGTCCTTCACGTCCGCGAGGGCGGCGGCGGCGCTTTCCACGATCTTGTCGATCATCGGCGTGTCATCTGTTGAGTGAACCGCGCAATCTACCAAACCGGGGCCGACCCCGCGGCCGAGTGCGGCATGCGGGCCGCGTCAGCGCGTTGACGTGAATCGTCGTCGCGTCACGGCGGGTGACTTTCGACGGCCTGTCCTGCGTGCGTCCGGACCTCAGCCGGAGGCCGCGAGCGTGCGAAATCACCGCCGATTGGCTCGCCGGGTCACTCGGGCGCGAACGAAATGCGGGAGGATGGATCGGTCTAGGCGCGAGCCCGCGCAAGGATGGCGGCGAATGCCAAGACAGCTGTCGCCCTTCCGTGTGAGACTACGCGACAGCAGCGGGACAGGCCGCAACGGACGCACGCAGAGGCGTCCGCGACATACCAACGATTTCGGAGACTCACCCAGACATGCAGATCCGCTCGTATCGCCGACTGTTCGCTCTGCTTCTCGCGGGCGCGACGTCCGCGGCCTGGCTCGGCGCCGCGCGCGCCGCCGACGCGCCCGTGGCGCCGCCGCCGTGGCCCGTGGCCAAGGACCCCGCCGTCACGCCGGGCGCCGATCCGGTGCGCCCGCTGCTGATGGGCACGTTGCGCGTGACGCTCGACGGCTCCACGCTGGCCGGCACGCTCCAGGCCATCGGCGTCGGCGCGAGCCAGCGCCAGGGCAAGGGCACCGACGCGCTCGACTGGCTCTGCTACACGGTGTCCGACACCGCGCCGGCGCAGCGGCTGTGGCTCACGTCCAGCGAGCTGTCGCGCGGCCGCATCGACGCCGTCGTGGCCACCGACCTGCCCGCCGGCGCGGCGCCCACGGCCCAATGCCCCGACCTGCCCGCGCGCTTCAGGCCGGTGCGCTTCGACGACGGCCTGTGGCTGGGCGGCATGAGCGCCGAGCTGCGCAAGGCGCTGGGCGTGACGGCCAGGTCCGGCCCCGTCTTCTCGAGCCTGTTCCAGGGCCAGACCGGCAACCTGGCGATGGTGAGCTCCACCGTGCTGGTGTTCCGCGCCGGCCGGGTGGAGTCGCTGCACGTGGCCCACTCGTCGCAGAACTAAGAAGCCACATTCCTCTTCTTTTCGTGCTTTCGCCCCGGCCCGGGATACGGGATGCTCACGGGTGACGGCAGCGACTGCCCGCGTCGCGCGCGCGGTCCTCGCCGATTCCACCAAAGAAGAGACACATGGCCCGTCCCGCCCCCACCGCCGCGCGCCTGCGAGCCGCCGCCGCCCTGGCGTGGGCGACGCTCGCCTGGCTCGCGCCGGGCGCCGCGGCGGCCGAGCCGCTGCGCATCGCCGCCGCGCGCTCGCCGGTGTCGCTGCCGCTGTACGTGGCCCGGCAGCGCGGGTTCTTCGCCGACGAACACCTGGAAGTCGTCTTCGCCGACTGCATCGGCGGCACGCGCTGCCTGCGCCAGGTGCTCGACGGCAAGGCCGACCTGGCGACGACCTCGGAGATGCCGGTCGTGCTGCAGGCCTTCGGCCATGCCGACGTGGCGATCCTGGCCACGATCGCGCACGCCAGCGACAACCTGAAGCTGATCGCCAGCAAGGCCAGCGGCATCACGCGCAGCGAGCAACTGGCCGGCCGCAAGGTGGGCGTGACCGCCGGCACCGCCGCGCAGTACCTGCTGGAGACCCACCTGCTCAACGTCGGCGTCGACCCGCGTCGCGTGACGATGGTGCCGTTGCAGGCCGAGGACACCGTGGCCGCGCTGCGGTCGGGCCGCATCGACGGCGTCGCCGTGTGGGAGCCCTACGGCTACGCGGCGCTTCACGGCGCCGATGCCGTGGGCGTGCGCCTGCCGCTCAGCAGCGGCTACCTCGAGAGCTGCAACCTCGTCGGGCGCGAGCCGGTTCTGGTGCGCCGCGACGACGCGGTGGTGCGGCTGTTGCGCGCGACGGAGCGCGCGGAGCAGTTCATCCAGGACCATCCCGCCGACGCGCAGGCGATCCTGCGCGACCAGCTCGACCTCGACCAGCCCTTCGTCGAATGGGTCTGGGCCGGCCTGGCCTTCCGGATGTCGCTGGACCAGGCGCTGGTCTCCACCATGGAAGGCGAGGCGCGCTGGGCGCAGCGCGAAGGCCACGTCGCCGAGGGCGGGCGTCCCGACGTGCTCACGCTGATCCATCCCGGGCCGCTGCGCAGGGTCAAGCCCGCCGCCGTCGGGACGGGCGGCTAGGCCGGCGACATGCGCATCCGCACCCAGCTCCTCGCATTCGTCACCGCCTCGGTGTGCACCGGCATCCTGGCCGCCGCCATCGTGTTCGCGGCCGGACGGCGCGAGGACGCGGCGGGCGACGCGCAGGCCCGTGCGCAGACCACGGAGCACGAGGTCGCCGGCCTGCTCGCGTTGACGCAGGAGTACGCGCGCTACGCCGAGCCGCGCGCAGCCGAGCAATGGCGGCTGCGCCACGCCGCGATCGCCGCGGCGCTGGCCGACGCGCGCGGCGCGGCCGGCACCCCGGCGCTGGCGGAACTGCGCGACGTCACGCAGGCGCTGCCGGCGCTGTTCTCGCGCCTGGAGGAACTGCCGGCCGTCGACGACGGCTTCACGCTGCGCCGCAAGGAGGCGCTGCTGGACCAGCTCCTCACCAACAGCCAGGCGATGAGCGACGACGCCTACCAGTGGTTCCAGGACGCGGTGGCGCAGCGCCGCGCCGCGGAGAACGAGTTCAGGTGGATCGCGTTCTCGGTGCCTTGCGTGATGCTTCTGATGCTGCTGGCCAGCGGCGCGGTGGTGGTGCGGCGCGTGCTGCTGCCGATGCAGCACCTCGACCGGGCCGCCGCCGCCATCCGCCGCGGCGACATGAGCTTTCGCCTGGACAACACCACGCAGGACGAGTTCGGCGAGCTGGCGCGCGGGTTCGACGCGATGACCGCCGCGCTGGTCGAGAGCGACCAGCAGCGCGACCGCTCCGAGCAGCAGCTGCGCGACATCACCGACAACCTGCCCGCGCTGGTGGGCTACATCGATCCCGGCCATCAGTGCCGCTTCGCCAACGAGAAGTACCGCGAATGGCTGGGCCACGACCCGTTCAGCATGGTCGGCCGCCACATGGCCGAGGTGCTGGGCGAGAGCGGCTACGCCGCGATGAAGGGCCATCTCGACAAGGCGCTGGCCGGCGAGCGCGTGCAATGGGCGCGCAGCATGCGCCGCGACGGAACCGAACGCCACCTGCTGGCCGAGTACATCCCCGACGTCGGCCCCGGCGGCGTCGTGCGGGGCTGCTACACGCTCACCGTGGACATCACCGAGCGGCGCGCCGCCGAACTCGAGATCAGGCGCAGCGAGCAGCGCATGGCCGACCTCACCAACGCGATCCCCGCGATGGTGGGCTACTTCGACATGAACGAGACCTGCCTGTACGCCAACGACGCGGGCCTGCGCTCGCTGGGCGTCGACCGCGCCGACATCCCGGGCCTGGACATGCGCGCCGCGCTCGGCGAGTCGGTGTACGCGATGCACGAGCCCTATGTCCGCGAGGCCTTGCAGGGTCGGCGCGCGCGCCTCGAGGGCAGCGTGGACTTCGCCGGCCGCGCGGCGCACTTCCAGGCCCACCTGATCCCCGACCGCAGCGACGGCGGCGAGCAGCGCGGCTTCTACCTGATGACCTTCGACATCACCGCGCTGAAGGAGGCCGAGGCCCGCCGCGCCAAGGTCGAGGGCCAGCTGCGCGCGATCACCGACAACCTGCCGGTGGCCATCACCTACCTCGACGCGGGGCAGCGCTACCGCTTCGTCAACCGCACGGGGCTGGAGTGGCTCGAACGCTCCGCCGACGAGGTCATCGGCCAGCGCATCGGCGACATCCTGCGGCCCGCGGCCTACGAGCGGCGGCGCGAGGCCCTCGAGGCCGCGCTCACCGGCAAGCGCGTCACGTTCGAGGCGGAATCCATCGTCCGCGGCGTGGCGGGCATCCTGAGTTGCGTCTACATCCCCGACATCGAGCCGGACGGCCGCGTGGCGGGCCTGTACGGCCTGGCCACCGACGTGTCGGCGCTGAAGAACGTCGAGAAGCAGCTGAGCCTGCTGGTGCGCTCCGATGTGCTCACCGGACTTGCCAACCGCTACTCGTTCAACGAGACGATGCCGCTCGCGCTGTCTCGCGCACGCCGCGCGATGTCGGGCATCGCGCTGATGTACCTCGACATCGACCACTTCAAGAGCATCAACGACAGCCTGGGCCACGCGGCCGGCGACGAGGTGCTCAAGGGCTTCGCGCAGCGGCTGCAGCAGAGCGTGCGCACCACCGACACCGTCGCGCGACTGGGCGGCGACGAGTTCGTGATCATCCTCGAGGGCGTCGACCACCCTGAGGAAACGCAGGTCGTGGCGCGCAAGATCGTCGCCAACGTCGCCCGGCCGCTGGAGGTGGAGGGCCGCACGCTGGCGCTCACCACCAGCATCGGCGTGGCGTTCCGGCGCGAGATCCTGTCGGCGGACCCGGCCACCGCCGAGGCGCTCATCGGCCGCGCCGACGCCGCGCTGTACGCCGCCAAGAACGCCGGCCGCAACACCTGGCGCGTGATGGCCGACGACGTGCTGATCGAAACGCAGGGGGTCGCATGAGCATCGCCCGGCCGTCCGAAGGCGTTCCCTCCGAAGTCGGTCACACCGCGGCCGATAGGCGGAGGGTAGCTTCATGAGCGAACGCCCGGTCGCGCGCAGGACGCGGCGCGCGCTCGTGGGCGCCGCGTGGGCGCTCGCCTGGACGCTCGCGTGGGGCGGCGCCCTCGCGATGTTCGCCCACCGCACCGAGGCCGCGCCGCCGCTGGCGGCCGCGGTGTCGCAGCGGGTCGCGCCCGACGCCGTGGGGCTCGTGCGATGACGCAGGCGTTCACCACCGAGGAGACGCGGCGGCTGGCCGCGCTGCGCGAGCTGGGCGTGCTCGACACGCTGCCCGAGGCCGCCTTCGACACCATCACCGCCACCGCGGCGCAGTTGTGCGGCGTGCCCGTCGCGCTGATCTCGCTGGTCGACGCGCAGCGCCAGTGGTTCAAGTCCAACCTCGGCTTGGCCGGCACCGGCGAGACGCCGCGCGACGTCGCGTTCTGCGACCACGCGATCCGCAACGACGCGCTGTTCGAGGTGCCCGACGCCACGCGCGATCCGCGCTTTTCCGGCAACCCGCTCGTCACGGGCGAGCCGGACATCCGCTTCTACGCCGGCGCGCCCATCGTGATGCCCGGCGGCGAGCGCATCGGCACCGTGTGCGTGATCGATCGCGTCAGCCACCAGCTCGACGAGCACCAGCGCGCGATGCTCACGCACCTGGCCGCCATCGTCGCGGCCATGCTGACCCAGCGGCGCCAGCTGCTGGCCACCACCAGCCAGCTGGCCGAGAGCGAGCTGCGCGTGCGCCGCCTGTACGAGGCCACGCCGGCCATCCTGCACTCCATCGGCGCGGACGGCCGCCTGCTCCACGTGAGCGACCGCTGGCTGGCGCTGCTCGGCTACCAGCGCCACGAGGTGATCGGCCGGCTCTCCTCCGACTTCCTCACCCCGGCGTCGCAGGCGCATGCGCGCGACGTGGTACTGCCGGCGTTCTTCCGCACCGGGCGCTGCGAGCGCGTGGAGTACCAATTCGTGCGGCGCGACGGCAGCGCCATCGACGTGCTGCTGTCGGCCACGCTGGATCGCGACGAGCACGGCGGCACCGCGCGTTCGCTGGCGGTGCTGGAGGACGTGACGGCCACGCGCCGGCTGGAGCGGGAATTGGACCGCACCCGCGCGCACCTGGACGCGGTGGTGGACAACATGCCGGCGCTGGTGGGCTACTGGGATCGCGGCAGCGTCACCCGTTTCGTCAACCGCGATTTCCAGGCGGCCGTGGGCCTGCCCACCGATCGCCTGATCGGCGTGCGCCTGGGCGAACTGTTCTCGGCCATCGACGCCCAGGGCTGGAGCACGCTGGAGCCGCGCGTCGAGGCGGTGCTGGGCGGCCGGCGCCAGGAGTTCGAGTGGGCGATGCTCACCACCTCGGGGCTGCGCCAGCTGCGCGTCACGCTGGTGCCGGCGACGCCGTTCGACGGCGAGGTCGACGGCTTCTACGGCACCTGGTTCGACATCACCGGCATGAAGTCGCTGGAGCTGCGCCAGCGCAACAGCGAGCAACGCTACCGCCTGCTGTTCGACAACCTGTCCAGCGGCCACGCGCTGCACGCGATCGAGGTGGACGAGGCCGGCACGCCGGTGAACTATCGTTACCTCGCGATGAACGCGGCCTTCAGCGCCATGCTGGGCGTCGTCGCGTCGAGCGCGGTGGGCGCACGCGTGACCGACCTGATCCCCGGCATCGCCAGCGATCCGGCCGACTGGATCGGCCGCTTCGGCCGCGTGGCGCTCACCGGCGAGCCGGCCCGCTTCGAGCAGCGCGACGCCGCCGGCCGATGGTGGGACATCGTCGCCTACCGCCCGGTGCAAGGCCAGTTCGCGGTCATCGCGCAGGACGTCTCCGAGCGCAAGCGGCTGGAGGCCGAGGTGGCCGAACTCCGCGCGCGTACCTCGTAGAAACATCGCGTCCCTATACTCGGCTCAAACCGCGTACAGGAGACCGCCCGATGAATCGACCCCCCCGGATGTGGAGCCTCGCGCTCGCGCTGCTGGCGGGCCCGGGCGCGGCGATGGCCGCCATCGGCACCGATGCGGCGCAGGAGCTCACGCGCAAGTCGGGACTGTGGGTGCAGCTCGATTCGCTGGGCAGCCAGGTGCGCGGGGGCATGTCCGACGCGCTGGACAAGGACGGGGCCAGGATCTCCGCCGCGCAGCGCGCGCGCATGCTCGATTGCGCGCAGTCGGCCTTCGCCGCCGACGGCCTGAGGGAGATCGGCGTCGACGCGGTGGCCGGCGCACTCGATCCGTCGGACGTGGCGCCGCTGCGCGACTGGTACGACAGCGCGCTGGGCCGCAAGATCGCGAGCGCGGAGGAGGCGTCGGCGAACCAGATCCTCGCGCCCCAGGAACGCCTGCGCCGCGGCGGCGAGGCGCTGTCGGCGGGCAGCCCCGCGCGCACGGCGGCATTGCAGTCCATCCTCGCCGAGACCCATTCGGTGGAGATCATGGCCGACACGCTCATCGAGATGGCCTTCGCCGTGCAGCAGGGCATGGCCACGCTCGACCCGGCGTCCACGCCCGCGGCCGTCGCCGGCATCAAGGCCAGCATGGAGGCGCGGCGTCCGCAGCTGGTGCAGCACTACGCGCAGATCTCGCTGCCCGCCTACGCGTTCACGTACGGCAAGCTGGAGGACGACGACCTGCGCCGGTACGCCGAGCACCTGACCAGCGCCAGCGCCAAGACCTTCAACGACGCCTCCGCGCGCGGCGTGGCGCGCGCGCTCACGGCAGGCTCGGCGAAGCTGGGGCGCTGCCTGAAGGACGCGGGCGCGAAGTCCTGACGCTCAGGCCTCGTTGGCCGCCGCCTTGGTCTTGCGTGCGGGACGCGCCGCCTTCTTCGCGGCGGGCTTGCCGGCCGCGGCCGCGACCTTCTTCGCTGCGGGCGTCTTGCGCGCGCGTGGGGTCTTCGCGGCGGCGGCGGGTGCCGGCGCTTCCGCAATGACCGGGGCTGGTGCCGGCGCGGGGGTCGGTGCCGGTGCCTCGGCAACGCGCTCCGCGGCCGGCGCCGCGTTCTTGCGCGCCGCGCCACCCCGGCCGCCGCGCCCGCCGCGGTTGCCGCGACGCGGGTTGCCTTCGCGCGCTGCTTCCGGCTCGATCGCCTCGTCGGTGACGTAGGTGTCGGCGTCGGGCGCCGGCTCGCCGGGCGGGTTCACGCCGCGGCCGGCCTGCGTCTCGCGGGCCGCGTCCGCGAAGCGCTCGGCCGCGTCGTCGTCCTCGTCGGTGTCGAAGAGCGCCGGCTGCGGCGCCTGGACGGCCACCGGGGTCTCGAAGTCGTGGCGGTCCGGCGCGCCGCGACGGCCGCCGCGCGATCGCGCGCCGCGGCCGCGCGGCTCGCGGGCCTCGGTTTCGCCGACGCGATGGGTCACCGGCAGCACTTCGGGGGCCGCGGAGGCCGACTCGGGGGCGGACGATGCGCCCGGGGCCGCATCGCTGCCGCCGCTGCGGAACACGTAGGCGTTGGACTTCTCGTCGCGGCCCATCTTCAGGAAGCCGCGCGCCTGCATCTCCTCGAGCAGGCCGCCGAAGCTGCGGAAGCCGTAGTACGACTCGGAGAAGTCGGGCTTGCGGCGCTTGATGGCCTCCTTGAGCACCGACGCCCAGATCTTGCCGCCGTCGCCGCGCTCGGAATACAGCGCCTCGAAGGTCTGCAGCGCGAGCTCCACGGCCTTGTTCCTGCGGTTCTCGGCCTCCTCGCGGCGGCGGTCGTCGTCGGCGTTGCCCGAGGGCGCCGGACGGCGGCTCTTCTCCTGCGGCGGCCGTTGCTCGCGCCGCATCGACTGGCGGCCGCTCTCGCGCACCAGGTCGTCGTAGAAGATGAACTCGTCGCAGTTGGCGATGAGCAGGTCGGAGGTGGACTCCTTGACGCCCACGCCGATCACCTGCTTGTTGTTCTCGCGCAGCTTCGAGACGAGCGGCGAGAAGTCGGAGTCGCCGCTGATGATCACGAAGGTGTTGACGTGCGACTTCGTGTAGCAGAGGTCCAGCGCGTCCACCACCAGCCGGATGTCGGCCGAGTTCTTGCCCGACTGGCGCACGTGCGGGATCTCGATCAGCTCGAAGCTGGCCTCGTGCATCGGCGCCTTGAAGCCCTTGTAGCGCTCCCAGTCGCAGTACGCCTTCTTCACGACGATGCTGCCCTTGAGCAGCAGGCGCTCCAGCACCAGCTTGATGTCGAACTTCTCGTGGTGCGTCTCGCGCACGCCGAGCGCGACATTCTCGAAGTCGCAGAACAGCGCCATGCTGGTGATGTCGGGGGAGGTGGCCATGTGTATTTCCGTCCGGGGGAATGTTCTTGTGGGTGCGCGAAGCCTCACATCATCACACGTTCGGGCGATCGCTCCAGGTCGAGTAGGGCGATGCCGCGAGATTGGAATTGAAGTAGCGCGGGTCGTGGGTCACCTCGGCGCCCAGCCAGGGCGGCGGCTCGAACGCCTCGTCCTCCGACCCGAGCTCGATCTCGGCGACGACCAGGCCCGCGTTGTCGCCCTCGAACTCGTCGATCTCCCAGGTGGCGCCGGCGTGCACCACGACGCGCCGCAGCTTGCGCACCAGCGGGCCGTCGCACAGCGCCAGCAGCTCGCGCGCATCGGCCAGGGGAATGGCGTATTCGAACTCGGCCCGGGTCGCGCCGGCGCTGGCGCCCTTGACGGTCAGCCAGGCGGCGTCCTCGACGATGCGCACGCGCACCGTGCGCTGCTTGTCGCGGTTGAGGTAGCCCTGCGCGTAGGCCGTGGCCGGCGCCTGGCGCCAGGCGTCGCCGACGACCAGGAACTTGCGTTCGATCTCGATGCCCATGGGATGCTTTCGTCTTGAGTGCCGCATTGTCGGTGGCCGGGACGGTAGAGTGGCGGCCATGAACAAGTGGACGAAGGACCACGTCGGAGGCGCGCTGCTGCTGGCGCTGGGCGTGGCGGTGGCGATCGCCGGCGTCGGCTACGGCCTGGGCAGCCTGCGCCAGATGGGCTCGGGCTTCTTCCCGACCATGCTGGGCGTGCTGCTGGCGCTGATCGGCCTGGCGCTGCTGGCCTCCGGCCGGCGCGCGCCGCAAGCCGCGCCGCCGGAGCCTCCCGCCGAGATGGCGCACCTGGCCGGCCCGCTGGTGCAATGGCGCGCGTGGCTGTGCATCGTGGCCGGCGTGCTGGCCTTCGTCGTGCTGGGCGAGCACGGCGGGCTGGTGCCGGCATCGTTCGCCGCCGTCTTCATCTCCGCGCTGGGCGATCGCGGCAACACCTGGCGTTCCGCCGCCGCCCTGGCCGCCGGCCTGACGGTGCTGGGCGTGATCGTCTTCCACTACGGGCTGCACCTGCCGCTGCCGCTGTTCACCTGGTAGCCGGATGCACGACAGCCTGATCCAGCTGATGTACGGCTTCGGCGTGGCGCTGCAGCCCGACAACCTGATGTGGTCGGTGTTCGGGGTGCTGGTGGGCAACCTCATCGGCGTGCTGCCCGGCATGGGGCCGCTGTCGACGATCTCGATGCTGCTGCCCATCGTGTCCCTCATCGCGCCGGTGCCGGCGATCCTGATGCTGGCGGGCATCTTCTACGGCTCGCAGTACGGGGGCGCGATCGGCGCGATCCTGCTCAACCTGCCCAGCCATCCGCCGCACGCGGTCACCTGCCTGGACGGCTATCCGCTCACGCGCCAGGGCAAGGGCGGCACGGCGCTGGGCATCACGATGATGGCCTCGTTCTTCGCCGCCTCGGTGGGCATCGTGGTGATGATCTTCCTGTCGCCGGCGCTGGTGCGGGCGGCCAACAGCTTCGGCCCGGCCGACATCTGCGCCATCATGCTGCTGGGCCTGCTGGCCGGCGCCACGATGTCGCGCGGCTCGCCGCTGAAGGGCGTGGCCATGACCGTGCTGGGCCTGCTGTGCGGCAGCGTCGGCACCGACCCGCTGAGCGGCACCGCGCGCTACACGCTGGGCATCCCGGAGCTGCGCGACGGCGTGGAGCTGGGCGGCCTCACCATGGGCCTGTTCGGCATCGCCGACTTCCTGGTGAGCGTCAACCGCACCACCGTCAGCCCGTCCGACGCGCACGTGCGCATGCGCGACATGCGCCCGAGCCGCGCCGAACTGCGCCAGTCGTTCTGGCCGATGCTGCGCGGCACCGGCGTGGGCACGCTGTTCGGCGCGCTGCCCGGCACCGGCCCCACCATCACCACCTTCATCGCCTACGCCCTCGAACGCAGGTGGTCGAAGACGCCCGGGCGCTTCGGCAAGGGCGCGCTCGAAGGCGTGGCCGCGCCCGAGGCCGCGTCGCATTCCAAGACCCAGGTCGACTTCATCCCGACGATGTCGCTGGGCATCCCCGGCGACCCGGTGATGGCGCTGATCCTGGGCGCGCTGATCATGAAGGGCATCCAGCCCGGCCCGCAGCTGATCTCCGACCACCCCGACATCTTCTGGGGCCTCGTCGCCAGCTTCTGGATCGGCAACGTGCTGCTGGTGATCCTCAACGTGCCGCTGATCGGCGTGTGGGTGCGCCTGCTGCGCGTGCCGTACCGCCGGCTGTATCCGTCGGCGCTGTTCTTCATCGCGGTGGGCGTCTTCAGCACGCGCAACAACCTGTTCGACGTGGCCATCGTCGCCGCGTTCGGCGTGATCGGCGCGGTGCTGCTGGCGCTGGAGTTCCCGCTGTCGCCCATCGTGCTGGGCTTCGTGCTGGGGCCGATGCTGGAGGAGAAGTTCCGCCAGGCCACGCTGCTCTCGCGCGGCGACCTGTCGGTGTTCCTCACGCGCCCGGTGGCCGCGGGCTTCGTCGCGGCGAGCGGCCTGCTCGTGCTGGTGCAGGTGGTCGCCTGGCTGCGCGGCCGGCGGCTCATGGCCGCCTGAGCCGGTGCTTTCGGGGAAACCGCGGATCTCAGGGTCTGTGCGGTGTGGCGTTGCGCAACGGCTGTGCACAATCGATGGAACCGATCCCAAGCACGGAGGCTTCCATGTGTTCGCTGCGCGTCTGGTTCCTGCTCTCCTTCGCCCTGTCGTCCGCGGCCGCCGGCGCCGCCACCGTGAAGCCGTCCGGCAGCTTCGGCACCCGCGCCCAGTTGCGCGAGTGCCTCGACCTCGACGACGCGCTCAAGGCGCGCTCCCGCGGCCTCGAGTCCACCGCCGTCTCGATCAACGCCAAGATGACGGCCAACGAGGCCGAGGCGGCGCGCCTGGCCGACATGAAGAAGGGCCTGGATCGCAGCGACAAGGCCGCGATCGCGGCGTTCAACCAGGCGGCGCTGGCGCACAACGAGCATGTCCAGCAGGTCGACGAGGAAGCGTCCGGCGCGGAGGCCGCCCGCACCCGGCTCGCGGCCGACAAGGCGGACGCGGACCAGAAATGCGGCGCGTTCACCTATCGCCCCGCCGACATCGAGGCCGTGGACAAGGAACGCAAGAAGGCGGCCGCCATCGCCGGCGCGGCCTCGGCGCCTTGAGCCGCCGCCGTGCACGGCCGGGCACAATCCCGGCTCCTTCGCGCTGCCCCGCCCCCATGCCGTTCCTGCGCCGTTCGCTGTTCGTCCTCGTCTCGCTCGCAGCCTGCGCGGCGGCCGGCGCCACCACCGTCAAGACCGGCAAGCCCGCGGCCTCGCAGCCGGCCGCGCGCGCCTGGGCCACGCGCGACCAGTTGCGCGACTGCCTCGACACCGAGGCCGCCCTCAAGGAACGCTTCAAGGGCGTCGAGGCCGCCGCCGACGCGCACGAGCTGCTGTTCAACCAGGTCGAGGCCGAGAGCAGCAAGCTGGCGGAGCTGCAGGGGCAGCTGGATCACGACAGCGACATCGCCGTGCGGGCGTTCAACGCGCTGGTCAAGGAACACAACCAGCACGTGAAGCAGCTGAACCAGGACGCGGCCGATTCGCGACCGGCCTCCGAGGCGTACAACGCCGACATGTCGGCCTACAACCACCGCTGCGCGTTGCTGGTCTACCGTGTCGAAGACATGGACGCCGTGATGCGCGAGCGCAGGAAGGCGGCCGCCGCGCAGGCCGCGGCCTCGGCGGCCTCGCATTAGGACAGGATGAAGGGGCGGCGGGGTGCCGCGGCGATTCAGAACGCGAGCGTCATCAGCGCCGTGTCGCCCACCCGCAGGCGTGCCCCCGCGGGACCGCGCGCATAGACGCCGAACACCGTCGCGCCGTCCGCGCGGCGCCGGCGCGACATCCGGGCCAGCGTGTCGCCCACCGCCTCGTCGACCAGGCCCGAATCGGGGTCGACGTCGGGCACCGGGCATCGCACGCAGGGCGCGGTGACCTCCAGGCGCGTCGTCTCGCCCGCCCGCAGCCAGTCGAGCGCGGCCACGCTCTCCTCGATGAACTCGACGCCGTCCTCGCCGGCCGGTCCCGACAACACGATGTTGGGCCGGTAGCGGCGCGGGTCGGCGGCGGGACGGCCGGCCGCCGCCAGCTGGGCGTCGACCGCGTCCACCGAGGGCGCGAACACCAGGTGCAGCGCGTTGTTGCCCTCGCGCGCGACGGCCGCGTCGCCGAGCCGCACCAGCCGGGCCGGCGCGCCCACCACCTGCGCCAGCCAGCGGGCCACCGCGTCGCCGGCGTCGGCGGCGGCGAAGACCTCGTGGCACGCCTTCTGGTCGCTCCACATCTTCACCTGGCAGGCGACGAGCTCGTCCGGCGTCGCCACCTCGGCCGCGCCGGGCGCGCCCAGATGCAGGCGGGCGCCCGCCGCGCGCGGGTGCACCAGCGCGAGCCGCGGGAACTCGCCCTGCCACGTGACCTCGCCGCGCGCGTTGGCGATGGCCCAGCCGCGGTCGCCGACGGCGCCGCCGCGGGCGTCCAGCACCAGCTCCTGCACGGGCATGGGCGCGCAGGCCTTGACGGGGTAGACGTACAGCGCGGTCGCGGCGCAGGTGAGGCTGAAGTCGGCGATGGAGTCGGTCATGGCGAAGGGGCGGCGCGGGTCTCGCGGGACGCCCACGCGCGACTATGCCCCAGGCGTGCTCAGGTACAGTCGAATTTCACACCTGATACGGCGCTCCCATGACTGTTCGCGTTCTCACCGGCATCACCACCACCGGCACCCCGCACCTCGGCAACTACGTCGGCGCCATCCGGCCCGCGATCGCCGCCAGCCGACGCTCGGACGTGGAGAGCTTCCTGTTCATGGCCGACTACCACGCGCTGGTCAAGTGCGACGACCCCGATCGCGTGGAGGAGTCGCGCCTGGCGCTGGCCGCCACCTGGCTCGCCGCGGGGCTCGATCCCGAGCGCGTCACGTTCTACCGCCAGAGCGACATCCCCGAGATCCCGGAGCTGAACTGGCTGCTCACCTGCGTCACGCCGAAGGGGATGATGAACCGCGCCCACGCGTACAAGGCCGCCACCGACGCCAACGCCGGCGGCGAGCCCGACGACGGCATCAACATGGGCCTGTTCTGCTATCCCGTGCTGATGGCGGCCGACATCCTCATGTTCAACGCGCACCAGGTGCCGGTGGGCAAGGACCAGGTGCAGCACATCGAGATGGCGCGCGACATCGCGCAACGCTTCAACCATCTCTTCGGCCAGGGTCGGACGCTGTTCACGCTGCCGGAGGCCGTCACCGACGCCGAGATGCAGCTGCTGCCGGGCCTGGACGGGCGCAAGATGTCCAAGAGCTACGACAACACGATCCCGCTGTTCGAAGGCGGCGCCAAGGGCCTGGCCGCGGCGATCGCGCGCGTGGTCACCGATTCGAGGCTGCCCGGCGAGCCCAAGGATCCGGAGGGCGCGCACCTGGTGACGCTGTTCGACGCGTTCGCCACGACCGAGGAGCGCGCGGCGTTCCGCGCCGAGCTGCGCGCCGGGCTCGCCTGGGGCGAGGCCAAGAAGCGCCTGCACGACGTGATCGAGCGCGAGATCGCGCCGATGCGCGCGAAGTACGAGACGTTCATGGCGCGCCCCGAGCTGATCGAGGAGCAGCTGCTGATCGGCGCGAAGAAGGCGCGCGCCATCGCCGCGCCGTTCCTGCAGACGCTGCGCGAGGCCGTGGGCCTGCGCCGCTTCCGCGCGCTGGCCGCCGCGCCCGCCGCAGGCCCGAAGGCCGCCGCGGCCGCCCCGCTGGCCACCTTCAAGCAGTACCGCGAGGCCGACGGCCAGTTCTACTTCAAGCTGGTGGGCGCGGGCGACGCGCTGCTGCTGCAGAGCACCGCGTTCGCGCAGGGCCGCGACGCGGGCGCGTGGGTGGCGAAGCTGAAGAAGGACGGCGCCGCCGCGCTCGCCGGCGCGCCGGTGACGCTGGCCGCCGACGAGGCC
>FTKT01000815.1_pt5 | contig 15641 bp, 9 predicted proteins | sample 1658271 | NCBI WGS metagenome assembly FTKT01 (sample SAMEA3914811, study PRJEB12502) | metagenome | biome: forest; material: soil | place: Canada | collected 2011-08-04 | depth 0.3 m | reverse complement strand
CCACGCCGAGGTCGTGGGTGATCAGGATCAGACCCATGTGGAACTCCGCCTGGAGCTCCGCCAACAGGTCCATCACCTGCGCCTGCACCGTGACGTCCAGCGCCGTGGTCGGCTCGTCCGCGATGATCAGATCCGGCTCCAGCGCCAGCGCCATCGCGATCATGATCCGCTGACGCATACCGCCCGAGAACTGGTGCGGATAGTCACCCACCCGCTGCGCGGCAGCGGGGATGCGCACCCGGTCCATCAGCTCGATGGCCTTGGCCTTGGCCTCCTTGCGGGAGGCGCCCTGGTGCACCCGGAACATCTCGCCCAGCTGGTAGCCCACGCTGAGCACCGGGTTGAGCGAGGAGAGCGCGTCCTGGAAGATCATCGCGATCTTCCGGCCGCGGATCTTCCGGCGCTGCTCGTTGGACATCTTGAGCATGTCCTGGCCCCGGAAGAGGATCTCACCGGAGGTGACCCGGCCCGGGGGCATGTCCAGGATGCCCATGATGGTCTGCGCGGTGACGGACTTGCCGGAGCCCGACTCGCCCAGCACGGCGAGGGTCTCGCCCGCGCTGACGCTGTAGTTGACGCCGTTGACGGCCTTGGCGATGCCGTCCCGGGTCTTGAACTCCACGTGCAGGTCGCGCACTTCGAGCAGCGGGGTGCCGGGGACGAGCCGGTCTTCAGCGGTTGCCTTCTCGGCGACGGTGGTCATGATGCGTGCCCCTCTCAGCGCAGCTTCGGGTCGAGGGCGTCGCGCACCGCGTCGCCGAGCATGATGAACGCGAGGACCGTGAGGCTCAGCATGCCCGCGGGGAAGAACAGCACGTGCGGCGCGGTGCGGATGACCGTCTGCGCCGAGTTGATGTCGATACCCCAGGAGATGGTCGGGTCCTGCAGGCCGATACCGAGGAAGCTCAGCGTCGCCTCGGTGGCGATGTAGCCGCCGAGCGAGATGGTGGCCACCACGATCACCGGGGCGATCGCGTTCGGCAGGATGTGCTTGAACAGGATCCGCGGCGTGCTCGCGCCCAGCGCCTTGGCGGCGGTGACGTAGTCGGCCTGCTTGACGGTGATGACCGAGCCGCGCATCACGCGGGTCATCTGCGTCCAGCCGAGGAAGAGCAGCGCGAAGACCACGCTCCACACGGTGCGGTTGGTGAAGGCGTTCAGGATCACCAGCGCGCCGAGCAGCAGCGGGATGCCGAAGAAGATGTCGGTGAGCCGGGAGATCAGCGTGTCGATCCAGCCGCCGAAGTACCCGGCGATCATGCCCAGCAGGCCTCCGACCACGGTCACCGAGATGGTGACGCACAGGCCGACGATGATCGAGGCGCGGGCGCCGTGGATCACCCGGGAGTAGATCGACCGGCCCTGGCCGTCGTAGCCGAACCAGTCGGCCTGGAAGAAGTGGCCGTACTTGGGCATCCCCAGGTAGTGGTTGCGCAGGTCGCCCGAGCGCGGGTCCACCGAGGTGAAGAGGCCGGGTGCGACGGTGATGACGATCAGCACCAGGATCAGGCCGGCGGAGAGCAGGAAGATCGGCTTGCGGCGCAGCTCCTGCCAGGCGTCCGAGCCGAGGCTGCGGGCCTTCTCCTGCTTCGGCTCGTTGCCGGCGGTGCGCTGGCCGGGAACGACCGCGCCCTTCTTCTCGATCAGGTCAGGCATACCGGATCCTCGGGTCCAGGACCGCGTACAGCAGGTCCACGATCAGGCTGGCGACGAGGTAGACCAGCACCAGGACCACCACGAAGCCGGACACCGTGGCGCCGTCGCTCTGGTTGATCGCGTGGTACATGGCGTTGCCGACGCCCTTGACGTTGAAGATGGACTCGGTGACGATCGCGCCGCCCATCAGGGCGCCCAGGTCGGTGCCCAGGAAGGTGATCACCGGGATCATCGAGTTGCGCAGCAGGTGCGTACCGATCACCCGACGGCGCGGCAGGCCCTTGGCGATCGCCGTGCGCATGTAGTCCGCGCGGACGTTCTCCACGATCGAGGTCCGGGTCAGCCGGGCCACGTAGGCCAGCGAGAGCGAGCCCAGCACGATGGCGGGCAGCAGCAGCTGACCGAGGTTCATCGAGTCCTGGACCGTCGGCGTGACCATCTTCAACTGGTCGGCGAAGACGTTCTGGAACAGGAAGCCGAGCACCGGGACCGGCACCGAGATCAGCAGCAGGGTGAGGATCAGGGTGGCCTTGTCGAACGACTTGCCGCGGCGCAGGCCGGCGAACAGGCCGATCAGGACACCCAGCACCAGCTCGATGGAGAAAGCCATCAGAGCCAGCCGGATGGTCACCGGCATCGCCTCGGTGATCACGTCGATCACCTTGCGCTGGTTCATCGTGGTACCGAAGTCACCCGTGAACAGGTGGCCCATGTACGTGAAGTACTGCTGCAGCAGCGGCTGGTCGAGCCCGAGCTGATGGCGCTTGGCGGCGAGCTGGGCGGGATCGGCCGCCTTGTCACCCCACATCGCGGCGACCGGGTCTCCCGGTAGCACGTGCACCATAAAGAAGATGAGCGCGGTCGTCCCCAGGAAGACCGGGATCATCTGGAGCAGTCGCCTGGCGACATAACGCCCCATCAGTTCCTCCAACTGACGCTCCGGCGGGCCGTTGTGGGGCCCGCCGGAGCTCCGTGACGTGCGGGGGGTTACTTCTGCTTGACCTGAACGTCGGTGAACACCGGGTCACCGAAGGTGTCGTACTTGACGTTGGTCACGTTGTTCGACCAGCCGGCGTTGGTCTTGTAGAACCAGAGCGGGATGGCCGGCATGTCCTTGAACAGCTGGGCCTCGGCCTGCTGGTACAGGTTGGCGGTCTCGTCGACGCTGGTCGCGGCGTCCGCGGCCTTGGCGAGCTTGTCGAACTCCGGGCTCGAGTAGAGCGAGTCGTTCGAGTCGGCGCCGGTCTCGTAGATGTCGCGCAGGAAGCTGACGTTCAGCGGGTAGTCCTGCTGCCACGCCGAACGCATCATGCTCGGGACCTGGTGCGAGGAGATCACCTTGCGGGCGGTCTTGAAGTCCGGCTTCGGGTCGCCGACGCACTCGATGCCGGTGGCCTGACGGATCGAGTTGCAGGTCGCGTCGACCCACTCCTTGTGACCGCCGTCGGCGTTGTACAGGATGGTGATCTTGTTGTTCGGCACGCCGCCGCCGGCCGCGATGAGCTCCTTGGCCTTGGTCGGGTCGTACTTGCAGAAGTCACCACAGGCGCCGGCCTTGTAGCCGACCGCACCGGGGGCCACGAAGCTGTCGGCGGGCTGGCGCGAGCCGTTCAGCACCGTCTTGGTGATGGTGTCGCGGTCGATCGCCATCGAGAGGCCCTGACGGACCTTCGCCTTGTCGACGCCCTGCCACTCGGGCTGGTACATCGCGAAGGCGATCGAGGTGATGCCACCCAGCGGCTGGTCGACCGCGCGGTCACCGAGGTCCGACTTGTACTTGGGCAGGTCGGTCGGGTCGACCTGGTCCAGCACGTCCAGGTTGTCCGAGGTGAGGTCCTTGTAGGCGGCCTCGGCGGCGCTGTAGCTCTTGAAGACGATGCCGCCGTTCTTCGGCTTGTCCGTGCCGGCGTACTTGTCGTACGCGGCCAGGGTGATCGCCTTGTTGTGCTCCCACGAGACGAACTTGTACGGGCCGTTGCCGACCGGGTTCTCGCCGGCCTTGACCGGGTCCACGAAGAAGGACTTCGGCAGCGGCGAGAAGGCGGTGTAGGCCAGCTTGTACTGGTAGTACGAGACCGGGCCGGTCAGGTCGATCGTGAAGTGCGTGTCGTCGACGACCTTGAGGCCGGACATCGTGGTGGCCGTCGGGTCACCCTTGTCCGGGTGCACGTCGGTGTAGCCGGCGATGTCGGAGAACCAGTTCGAGTTGATCTGGTTGTTCTTGACGTTGGCCGACCAGTTCCACGCGTCGACGAAGGAGGCCGCGGTGACCGGCGTGCCGTCCTGGAAGGTCCAGCCGGTCTTCAGGGTGACCGCGAAGTGCTTCGCGTCAGCGCTCTCGATCTTGTCCGCGACCGCGTTGACCGGCTTGTTGGTGCTCTGGTCGATCGTGGTCAGACCGCGGAACAGGTTCTTGATGACGCGGCCGCCCTGGACCTCGTTGGCGTTGGCGGGCTGGAGCGGGTTCTGCGGCTCACCGCTCTGGTAGCTGAACACGCCCTGGGCGTTGATCTTGCCACTCGAACCGCCCGACGACGACGTGCTGCTTCCGCATGCCGTCGCGGCGAGGGCCACAGCTACCGCCGCGACAACCCACTTGGCCTGGCTGGCACCGCGCATGGGTGTTGCCTCCTGATATCAGCGTTTCCAGGTGGGGAGCACCGACCGTGAGGGTCCGGCAGTTGTGCCTGAACCGGCGGTGCATCCCCGTGCCCGAGGTTCGGCGCGCACCCCTGCGCGTTCCCCTTGACCCGAGCTTGACTTCACCCACTATCAATCACGCTCGGGTATGAACCTGTCGATTACCGATCTCAATTTGGTCACATAAGCGGATAGTTAACTCCGGAAATCGGACATTGCAGACATAGGCAGACAGGGGTGAAACGGACAGTTGCGACGGATGACAAGGCGTAGCGTCCGATTAACGGACCATGAAGCCGAGAAGGCGCCCCCGGAGAGCAACTACGGAGAGTTACAAAAACGCCGTCGGCCGGCCCCCGATGGGGGCCGGCCGACGGCGGAAACTACCTGTTGGATCAGTTCTTCTTGGCGCGCGAGGCGGTGCGCCCGCGCTCCTTCTGGTCCAGCACGACCTTGCGGATCCGCACGGTCTCCGGGGTCACCTCGATGCACTCGTCCTCGCGGCAGAACTCCAGGGACTGCTCCAGCGAGAGCTTGCGCGGCGGCACCAGGTTCTCGGTGGTGTCCGAGGAAGCCGCACGCATGTTGGTGAGCTTCTTCTCCTTGGTGATGTTGATGTCCATGTCGTCCTGGCGCGAGTTCTCGCCGACGATCATGCCCTCGTACACCTCGGTGGTGGGCTCGACGAAGAGCGTGCCGCGCTCCTGGATGCCCATCATCGCGAACGGCGTCACGACGCCCGCGCGGTCGGCCACCAGGGAGCCGTTGTTGCGCATCCGCAGCTCGCCGAACCACGGCTCGTGGCCCTCGAAGATGGAGTGCGCGATGCCGGTGCCGCGGGTGTCCGTGAGGAACTGGGTACGGAACCCGATCAGGCCGCGCGAGGGGACGACGAACTCCATCCGGACCCAGCCGGAGCCGTGGTTCGTCATGGTCTCCATGCGACCCTTGCGGGTCGCCATCAGCTGGGTGATCGCGCCGAGGTACTCCTCGGGGCTGTCGATCGTCATCCGCTCGACCGGCTCGTGGGTCTTGCCGTTGACGATCTTGGTGACCACCTGCGGCTTGCCGACGGTCAGCTCGAAGAGCTCCCGGCGCATGGTCTCGACCAGGATGGCCAGCGCCAGCTCACCGCGGCCCTGCACCTCCCAGGCGTCCGGGCGCTCGGTCGGCAGCACGCGCAGCGAGACGTTACCGATCAGCTCACGGTCCAGACGGTCCTTGACCATCCGGGCGGTGACCTTGTGGCCCTTGCCGCCCTTGCCGACCAGCGGCGAGGTGTTGGTGCCGATGACCATCGAGATGGCCGGCTCGTCCACCGTGATCAGCGGCAGCGCGATCGGGTTCTCCAGGTCGGCCAGGGTCTCGCCGATCATGATGTCGGGGATACCGGCGACGGCACAGATGTCACCGGGGCCCGCCACCTCGGCCGGCTTGCGGGTGAGCGCCTCGGTCATCAGCAGCTCGGTGATCTTGACCTGCTGGACCGAGCCGTCGCGCTTCATCCACGCGACCTGCTGGCCCTTGCGCAGCTCGCCCTGCTCGACGCGGCAGAGCGCGATGCGGCCGAGGAAGTTGTCGGCGTCCAGGTTGGTGACGTGGGCCTGCAGCGGCGCGCCCTCGTCGTACTCCGGCGCCGGAACGGCGGACAGGATGGTGGAGAAGAACGGCTCCAGCGAGTCGCTGTCGGCCGGAACCGTGCCGTTCTCCGGCTTGGTCAGCGAGGCCACACCGTCACGCGCACAGGCGTAGACGATCGGGAACTCGATCTGCTCCTCGTTGGCGTCCAGGTCCAGGAAGAGGTCGTAGGTCTCGTTGATGACCTCGTCGATCCGGGAGTCCGGGCGGTCGGTCTTGTTGATGCACAGGATGACCGGCAGGTTGGCGGTCAGCGCCTTGCGAAGCACGAAGCGGGTCTGCGGAAGCGGACCCTCGGAGGCGTCGACCAGCAGGACGACAGCGTCCACCATCGACAGACCGCGCTCGACCTCGCCACCGAAGTCGGCGTGGCCCGGGGTGTCGATGATGTTGATGGTGATCGGCGCGCCACCCTCCTTGGGGTGGTACTTGACCGCGGTGTTCTTCGCGAGAATGGTGATGCCCTTCTCGCGCTCCAGGTCGTTCGAGTCCATCATGCGGTCGTCGAGGTGCTGGTGCGCCGCGAAGGCACCTGCCTGCTTGAGCATCGCGTCAACCAGGGTCGTCTTGCCGTGGTCGACGTGCGCGACGATGGCTACATTGCGGATGTCATTGCGCGTGGGCATGCGGAGCGAACTCTCCCGGAGTCGTGGGTTGTGGCGCCCCGGCTCGATTCACCTACCGGTCCACCCGCCGGGCACGACATGCCACGGCTTACTCCTATCGTACGGGGAACGGCCCAGCGAGGCCGAAACGGGCAGGGCTGGGTGGGTTTCCGGCCGTTCAGGAGGCCGCCGACGGCGGTCGTCGGGCCAATCCTGTCAGAAGACTTCCGGGGAATTGTGATCAAGGTCACACTCTCAGGATGACCTTAGCGATCCGGGAACGCACGCTCCGTACCGACCGCTGGTGGCTGCCGCAGCTGACGACCGCGGCCGGACTCCTGGTCTTCATCGGCTATTCCACCTGGCGGGCCTTCGAAGGCGCGCACTACTACGCGGCGCCGTACGTGTCGCCGTTCTACTCCCCGTGCCTGGCGGCCCGCTGCGTCCAGATGCGCGGCGGGGCGGACTGGGCGGTGGTCGGCGACTGGTGGCGGCTGTCGCCCGCGCTGCTGGTGCTGGTCTTCCCGCTCGGCTTCCGGCTGACTTGCTACTACTACCGCAGGGCCTACTACCGGGCCTTCTGGTCCTCGCCGCCGGCCTGCGCGGTGGCCGAGCCGCACGCGAAGTACACCGGCGAGACGCGGTTCCCGCTGGTGCTGCAGAACCTGCACCGGTACTTCTTCTACCTGGCCCTGCCGGTCGCCGGGATCCTGACCTACGACGCGGCGCTGGGCTTTCGCGACGCGGCGGGCCGCTGGGGGCACGCCGGGCTGGGCAGCCTGGTGCTGCTGGTGAACGTGACGCTGATCTGGGCCTACACGCTCTCCTGCCACTCCTGCCGGCACATCGTCGGCGGCCGGCTGCGGCACTTCTCCAAGCACCCGGTGCGCTACCGGGCCTGGCAGCTGGTCGGGCGGCTGAACGCCCGTCACATGCTGCTGGCCTGGCTCTCGCTGGCCTCGGTGGGCCTGGCCGACCTGTACGTGTACCTGGTCTCGTCGGGCGCCTTCGCCGACCCGACGTTCTTCTGAGAGGCGGGCATGGACAGCTACGACGTGGTGGTGGTCGGGGCCGGCGGGGCCGGGCTGCGGGCGGCGATCGAGGCCCGCGAGCAGGGCATGCGGGTCGCGGTGATCTGCAAGTCGCTCTTCGGCAAGGCGCACACGGTGATGGCCGAGGGCGGCATCGCCGCGGCCATGGGCAACGTCAACAGCGGCGACAACTGGCAGGTGCACTTCCGCGACACGATGCGCGGCGGCAAGTTCCTCAACCACTGGCGGATGGCCGAGCTGCACGCCAAGGAGGCGCCCGACCGGGTCTGGGAGCTGGAGACCTGGGGCGCGCTCTTCGACCGCACCAAGGACGGCCGGATCTCGCAGCGCAACTTCGGCGGGCACGAGTACCCGCGGCTCGCGCACGTCGGCGACCGCACCGGGCTGGAGCTGATCCGCACGCTCCAGCAGAAGATCGTCTCGCTCCAGCAGGAGGACTTCCGCCGGTCGGGCGACTACGAGGCGCGGCTGAAGGTCTTCCAGGAGTACACGGTGACCCGGGTGCTGAAGTCCGACGGCCGGGTGGCCGGGGTCTTCGGGTACCAGCGGGAGAGCGGGAAGTTCTTCAGCCTCCGGGCGCCCGCGGTGGTGCTGGCCACCGGCGGGATCGGCAAGTCCTTCAAGGTCACCTCCAACTCCTGGGAGTACACCGGCGACGGCCACGCGCTGGCGCTGCTGGCCGGGGCGAGCCTGCTCAACATGGAGTTCGTCCAGTTCCACCCCACCGGCATGGTCTGGCCGCCCTCGGTCAAGGGGATCCTGGTCACCGAGTCGGTGCGCGGGGACGGCGGGGTGCTGCGCAACAGCGAGGGCCGGCGGTTCATGTTCGACTACGTGCCCGAGGTCTTCCGCGGGCAGTACGCCGAGACCGAGGCCGAGGCGGACGGCTGGTACGCCGACCCCGACGGCAACCGCCGCCCGCCCGAGCTGCTGCCCCGCGACGAGGTGGCCCGGGCGATCAACTCCGAGGTCAAGGCCGGGCGCGGCACCCCGCACGGCGGCGTCTACCTGGACGTCTCGACCCGGCTCCCGGCCGAGGAGATCATCCGCCGGCTGCCCTCGATGCACCACCAGTTCAAGGAGCTGGCGGACGTGGACATCACCAGGGAGCCGATGGAGGTCGGCCCGACCTGCCACTACGTGATGGGCGGCGTGGAGGTGGACCCGGACACCGCCGCCAGCCCGTCCGTCCCCGGCCTGTTCGCGGCCGGCGAGGTGGCCGGCGGGATGCACGGCTCCAACCGGCTGGGCGGCAACTCGCTCTCCGACCTGCTGGTCTTCGGCCGCCGGGCCGGACTGCACGCGGCGCTCTACGCGGCCGCCCGGGCGGAGCCGGGCCCGGCCCTCGACCAGGCCCAGCTGGACGCCGCCGCGGCCGAGGCGGTGGCGCCCTTCGGCGAGGGCGGCGAGAACCCGTACGCGCTGCACCAGGAGCTGCAGCAAGCCATGAACGACCTGGTCGGCATCGTCCGGCGGGCGGGCGAGATGAAGCAGGCGCTTGACCGGCTGAGTGTGCTGCGCCGGCGCGCCGCGCAGGTCTCGGTGGAGGGCCACCGGCAGTTCAACCCGGGCTGGCACCTGGCGCTGGACCTGCGCAACCTGCTGCTGATCTCCGAGTGCGTGGCGCGGGCCGCGCTGCTGCGCCGGGAGAGCCGCGGCGGGCACACCCGCGAGGACTGGCCCGGGATGGACCGCGACTGGCGGCGGGTCAACCTGGTCTGCACGCTGGCCGGCGAGGAGGCCGGAGCGGTCGGGGAGGTCGGGGAGGTCGAGGTGGCCCGGCAGGCGAACCCGCCGGTCCGCACCGACCTGCTGGAGCTCTTCGGACGCGAGGAGCTGGCGAAGTACTTCACCCCCGAGGAGCTGGCCGATGAGCGTTGAGAGGCAGTTGCGGGTCTGGCGCGGCGAGAAGGGCGAGGGCGGCTTCGTCTCCTACCGGGTGGAGGCCGAGGAGGGCGAGGTGGTGCTCGACCTGGTGCACCGGCTGCAGGCCACCCAGGCGCCGGACCTGGCGGTGCGGTGGAACTGCAAGGCGGGCAAGTGCGGCTCGTGCAGCGCCGAGGTGAACGGGCGGCCGCGGCTGCTCTGCATGACCCGGCTGTCCACCCTGCCGGCCGACGAGCCGGTGGTGATCACCCCGCTGCGGGGCTTCCCGCCGGTCCGCGACCTGGTCGCCGACGTCTCGTTCAACTACGCCAAGGCCCGCGAGGTGACCTCCTTCACCCCGCCGCCGGAGCTGGCACCCGGCGAGTACCGGATGCGGCAGCAGGACGTGGAGCGCTCGCAGGAGTTCCGCAAGTGCATCGAGTGCTTCCTCTGCCAGGACACCTGCCACGCGGTCCGCGACCACGAGGAGAACAAGGCCGCGTTCGCCGGGCCGCGCTTCCTGATGCGGGTGGCCGAGCTGGAGATGCACCCGCTGGACACCGCGGACCGCCGGGCCGACGCGCAGGAGGTGCACGGGCTCGGCTACTGCAACATCACCAAGTGCTGCACCGAGGTCTGCCCCGAGCACATCAAGATCACCGACAACGCCTTGATCCCGCTCAAGGAGCGGGTCGCCGACCGCAAGTACGACCCGCTGGTCTGGCTGGGCTCGAAGATCGGCCGCCGGCCGAAGTCCGACCAGTGACCCAGGACGGCCGGTGACCCGGCCCTAGAGACCGAGCTCGAACCAGACGATCTTGCCCTGCGGAGTGCGCCGGCTCCCCCAGCGCTCGGCCAGCAGGCTGACGAGTTGCAGGCCGCGGCCGCCCTCGTCGGTCTCCTGGGCGCGGCGCTGGCGGGGCTGGGCGTAGCCGTCGTCCCAGACCTCGCAGACCATCGTGGTGTCGCGCAGCAGGCGCAGCCGGATGTCGCCCCGGCCGTGCCGCAGCGCGTTCGTCACCAGCTCGCTGACCAGCAGCTCGGTGGTGTCCACCAGCTCGTCCAGGCCGCGCACCAGCAGCCAGCCGCAGGCCAGCTCGCGGGCCTTGGCCACCGAGGTGGGCTCCGGGGGCAGCCGCCAGTCGCCGACCGCGTCCTCGGGGAAGGCCCGGACCCGGGCCATCAGCAGGGCGATGTCGTCCTCGCCGTGGTGCGGGTCCAGCTCGCTGAGCACCTGGTCGCAGAGCGTCTCCAGGCCCGGCGAGCCGTTCTGCAGCGCGGTGCGGAAGGCCAGCAGGCCCTCGTCCAGCTGGTGCTTGCGGGACTCCACCAGGCCGTCGGTGTAGAGGCCGAGCAGGGCGCCGTCCGGCAGCGTGATCTCGACCTCCTCGAACGGCTCGCCGCCGACGCCCAGCGGCAGGCCGGGCGGGACGTCGAGCATCCGGGCCGGCTCGCCCGGGCTGAGCAGCACCGGCGGCAGGTGGCCGGCGTTGGCGAACAGGCAGCGTCTGGTCACGGCGTCGTAGACGGCGTACACGCAGGTGGCGAGGTAGACCTCGACGGCGTCCTCGTCGGCCGGGCCGGGGTCGCCGAGGCCGCGGGCGATCTCGTCCAGCGCCGTCAGCACCTCGGCCGGGTCCAGGTCGAGCATCGCCAGGGTGCGCACCGCGGTGCGCAGCTGGCCCATCGCCACCGCGGCCCGCAGGCCGCGGCCCATCACGTCGCCGATCACCAGCGCGGTGCGGTTGCCGGGCAGCGCGATGACGTCGAACCAGTCGCCGCCGACCTCGGTGTTGTTGTTGCTGGGCCGGTAGCGGCAGGCGATCTCCAGGCCGCTGGCCTCCGGGTTGCCCGGGGGCAGCAGGCTGCGCTGCAGGATCAGCGCGCGCTCGTGCTCGCGCCGGTAGAGCCGGGCGTTGTCCACGCAGACGGCGGCCCGGGCGGCGATCTCCTCGGCGATCGCCACGTCCCGGGCGTCGAAGGGCTCGCTGCCGATCGCGCGGGAGAGCTGGATCAGGCCGAGCACCACGTTGCGGGCCACCAGCGGCACCACCAGGGTGCTGCGCAGCAGCGGGTCCGGGCCGGGCTCGGGGATGGCGCTGCGGCCGGTGCGCAGGGCGCGGGCGTGCGGGGAGCGCGGCGGGTAGCAGAGGGTGCCGCCGGCCTCGGCGGTGGGCAGCTGCGGGCCGGGGTGCTGCCCGGTGCCCGGCAGCGAGCCGTAGCCCACCGAGGAGGCGCCGCCGACCACGCTGGAGACGGCCACCCGGCGCAGCTCGGCGCTGCCGTCGTAGGGGCCGGCGCCGTTGCCGGCCAGCGAGGGGCCGCTCTCGCCGGAGAGCAGGGCCGAGTAGAGGTCGACGGTGGCCAGGTCGCAGAACTGCGGGACGACCACGTCGAGCAGTTCCTTGGCGGTGGTCTCCAGGTCGAGGGTCGAGCCGATGTGCGCGCTGGCCTCGTTGACCAAGGCGAGGTTGCGCCGCACGCCGGCCGCCTCGCGCTCGGCGACCAGCCGGCTGGTGACGTCGTGCACCTGTCCGGCCACGCCCATCGGCCGGTCGCCCGGGCCGGTCAGCCGGTAGAGCGAGACCGCCCAGCGGCGGTTGCCGTCCCGGGTCGGCACCGCGCCGGTGAAGCGCAGGTCGACCACCGGCTCGCCGCCGGCCAGCACCTGGTGCAGCGCCGCCTGGAGCCGCTCGGCCTCGGAGCGGGAGAAGACGTCGTGGGCGGTCAGGCCCTCCAGGCTCTCCGGCTCCACGCCGACCGCCTCGGCGAAGGCCTGGTTGACCCGCTGGAGCCGCAGCTGCTGGTCGAAGAGGAAGAAGCCGCTGGGGGTCTGCCCGAAGACCGCCTCGGAGGCGGCCAGGTCGGTCTCGATCCGGCGCAGCTTGCCCAGGTCCACGGCCAGGCAGAGGGCGCCCGGGACGCCCTCCGGGGCGTGCTCGGCGCCGTCCGGGCCGGTGGCGGGCATCAGGTAGATCTCGGCCAGTCCCTCGGCGCCGGAGCGGTCCCGGTAGGGGGCGGTGCCGATCCACTCCTCGCCGGCCAGCGTCCGCTCCAGCCGGGTCCGGCCGCGCTGCCACAGCTCGCGCGGCACGAAGGTGGTCACCGGGTCGGCGCCGACCGCGTCCGCCGCGGGCACGCCGAAGAAGTCGGCGGCGCGATCGCTCCACTGGCTGATCAGGCCGTCCGCGCCGATCGAGAAGGTGGCGACCCGGATGTACTCGTAGATCGAGCCCGGATCGTGGTGTCCCCAGCGGGCGTGTCCCGGGGTGGGGACCGGTACCGCGGGCCCGCCGACCGGAGCGCCCGGTTGCCCGGGCACGGCGGCATGGCCGCTACCAGTCAGCGCTTCCCGCGCCGGCATGCTGTTCAAGGACCGACCCCTCCAACCCGCGCCCATCCGGATGTCGAGAAGACCGAGTATTCATCATCCGAGGGCGAGCGCACACGCCCCCAACATCACAACATCAAATCGAGGGAAGGATTTTGTTCCCGGCCTCGCACTACCACCCTGCCACGCCCGCGCCCCTGGTCCGCCCCCGTGCGCTGTCCGAATCACTCCCGAATCGCTTCCTTCCCCGGCAGTTCCTGCTCGAACCAGACCACCTTGCCCATTCCTTCCGCCCGGGCGCCCCACCGCAGGGCCAGCCTGCGGACCAGCTCAAGACCGCGTCCGCCCTCGTCGGCCGCCGCGGCGTGTCGCTCCCGCGGCGGGTCGGGCAGCGGGTCCGAGATCTCCACCAGCAGCGTGTCCCCCAGGGTCAGCCGGACGCCGATCGGTGCGCTGGCGTACCGGACGGAATTGGTCACCAGTTCGCTCACCAGCAACTCGGCCGTATCGGTGAGTTCCTCGACCTTCCACTCCTGGAGCGCGCCGCGGACCAGCCGGCGGGCCCGGGAGACCGCGGTGGGTTCCGCCGGGAGCGTCCAGCCGACCGTGCGCGCCCCCTCCTCACCCCGTCCGAGCCGGGCCAGCAGCAGCGCCACGTCGTCCGGCTCGCGGCCCTGCTCCAGGGTTTCCAGGACCGCCTCACAGGCGTGCTGGATGGACCCGTACGGCTTCTCCAGCACCGCCTGGAGGCGGCCCAGGCCCACGTCCAGGTCCTTGTCCCGGGACTCCACCAGGCCGTCCGTGCAGAGCGCCAGCACGCTGCCCTCGGGGATCTGCAGCTCGATCGACTCGAAGGCCACCCCGCCGACGCCGAGCGGGGCGCCCGAGGGCAGGTCCAGCACCGTCCCCGTGCCGCCCGGCAGCGGGCTGCCGGTCCTGGCCGGGCCGGGGGTCGGCGGCACCACCAGGATCGGCGGGATGTGGCCCGCCTTGGCCACCACCAGCTTGCCGGTGTCCGGGTCGTAGACCGCGTACACGCAGGTGGCCAGCAGCGCCTCGTCCGGGCCCTGGGCGAGGTCGTCGGTCAGCTCGTGGACGTGCCGCAACAGGATGTCCGGCGGCAGGTCGAGCGCGGCGAGCACCCGCACGGCGGTGCGCAGCCGTCCCATCGTGGCGGCCGCCCGCAGGCCGTGGCCCATCACGTCGCCGACCACCAGCGCGGTGCGGTCGCCGGGCAGCGGGATCACGTCGAACCAGTCGCCGCCGACCTCGGTGCCGCTGCTGCCGGGGACGTAGCGGTAGGCCACCTCGATGCCGGTCGGCTGCGGGACGTGCTGCGGCAGCAGGGTGCGCTGCAGGGTGAGCGCGGCGGTGCGCTCGCGGGCGTAGAGCCGGGCGTTGTCGAGCGAGCTGCCGGCCCGGTCGGCGAGCTCCACCGAGAAGGCCAGGTCGTCCCGGTCGAAGCCCTCGCGCAGGCCCGCCCGGCTGAGCACCAGCAGCCCGATCACCAGGCCCCGGGCGCGCAGCGGGAGCACCAGCATCGAGTGGGTGCCCAGTTCCAGCGCGGCGCGGACCTTGGGGTCGCCCGGGTAGGTGGCGTCCTCCAGCTCCTGCGCGCCGGAGAGCAGCTCCGGGACGCCGGTGCGCAGCACCCGGCCGTAGCAGGACTCCTCGGCGAAGGTGATCCGGGCGCCGCGGCGCAGCATCACCTCCACCTCCTCGCCGTCCTGCACGGCGGCCACCCCGAGCTGGAGCAGCGAGGTCCGCCGGTCGTGGCCGTGCCGGGGCAGGTCGTCGCCGTGCGCGACCGCCTGGAGCAGGATCGCCGCCGCGAAGTCGGCCAGCCGCGGGACGACCGTGCCGGCCAGCTCCTGGGCGATCCGGGAGGCGTCCAGCAGGTCGCCGACCCGGGAGCCGAACTCGTTCAGCAGCGCGAGCCGGCGGCGGGCGTGCTCGACCTTGGAGATCGCCCGGTAGCGGTCGGTGACGTCCATCACCGTGCCGGAGATGCCGAGCACCCGGCCGCCGCGGTCGGTCAGCCGGCTGTAGGAGATCGAGCGGAAGCCGGCGCCGGCCGTGCTCGGCGCGGCCAGGGTGACGTCGATGACCGGCTCGCCGGTGGCCAGCACCTGGCGCTGGATCACGGTGATCTCGTCGGCGGCCCGCTCCGGCAGCGTCTCGCCGGTGGTCCGGCCGACGTGCTCCTCGGCAGTCAGGCCGTTCATCTCGGCCAGCGTCTGGTTGACCGCCGTGTAGCGCAGCTCGGTGTCGAGCACCGCGATGCCGAGCGGGGACTGCTCGAAGAGCGCGTCCCGCACCGCCAGGTCGCGCTCCACGGCCTGCAGGGCCCGCGCCTCGGCGAGCGCGACCAGCAGGAACGGGGTGCCGTCGCCGTCCACCAGCAGCGAGATCCGGGCCTCCACCCGGACCCGGTTGCCGTCCCGGTCGCGCAGGTGGGTCAGGCCCTTCCAGCTGCCGCTGCGCAGCGCCCTGCGGAACGCCTCCCGGATGGCGGCGACCTGCTGCTCGTCGCCGATCAGCTCCTCGATCCGGCGGCCCACCAGCACCTCGCTGGGCCAGCCGAGCAGTTCCTCGGCCGCCGGGCTCCAGAGCACCACCCGGCCGGCCGTGTCGAGCATCGCGATGGAGACCCGGACGACGTCGAAGAGGCTGCCCTGGGTCCGCGCCCCGAGCCGCTCGCCGGCGCCGGCGGTGCCGGGGAACGGCTGGGCGGGCCGGCCCCGCTCGACGGGGACGGCACGGTCCTCGCCGGGGAGCACGGCGGGGGTGGTGGTGGCTTTGGTGGCGGCGGCGGCTTTGGCGGTGGCGGCTTCGGCGGTGGTGGCGGCGGAG
>FTKT01003255.1_pt1 | contig 15683 bp, 16 predicted proteins | sample 1658271 | NCBI WGS metagenome assembly FTKT01 (sample SAMEA3914811, study PRJEB12502) | metagenome | biome: forest; material: soil | place: Canada | collected 2011-08-04 | depth 0.3 m | reverse complement strand
CCGCGGTCGGCTCGTCCAGCATGATCAGCTTCGGATCGAGCAGCAACGAACGTGCGATCGCGACCGTCTGGCGTTGGCCGCCGGAAAGGGATGCGACGACGTCGCGCACGTTGGGAATGCGCGCGGACAGCTCGTTGAGCAATGTCCACGCGCGCACTTCCATCGCGACCTCATCCAGACAGGCCGGGCTCAGTTCGCGGCCGAGAAAGATGTTCGCGACGACGTCGAGGTTCTCGCACAGCGCGAGATCCTGGAACACCGTGGCGATGCCCAGGTCGAGCGCTGCGGACGGATCTGCCAGCGTGATCGGACGGCCGCCGAAATGGATCTTGCCGCTGCTGGGCTGATGCGCGCCCGCAAGCACCTTGACCAGCGTCGATTTGCCGGCGCCGTTGTCGCCCACCAGCGCAACGACCTCGCCGGCGTGGACGTCGAGCTCGATGTCGGTCAGCGCCGAGACGGCGCCGAAATTCTTCGAGATGCCCCGCAGGCTGAGGACCAGTTCGCCCCGGGGACGCCGGGACGCTGAGTTGTCGTTCATTGCAAACCTTTCTCATGCCGATCCGGCCCCGGCGGCGCCGAGGCCGGCCGATCCGCGCGTCGTTCAGCCGCCGATGCCCAGGCGCTTGCAACCGTCTGCGTAGCGTCCGGTGCACAGGTCCTTGGCGCTCGTGATGCCCTTGTCAATGATCTCGGCCTTGAGGTTCTTCGCGGTGACCACCGCCGGCGTGAAGAGCTGCGACGGCGACTTGTACAGCGTGGTCTCGGCCTTGGGCGCCTGGCCGTTCAGGAAGCCGATCGCGACCTTGGCAGCCGCAGCCGCGACGATCTCGCTCGGCTTCGAGATCGTGTTGTACTGGTCGCCGGCGATGATCAGCTGCAACGCGGCGATCGTGGCGTCGTTACCGCTGACGGGCGGCACCGGAGCCACGCCGGCCGCCTTGAAGGCCGCCACGGCGCCACCGCCGGTGCCGTCGTTGGCCGCGACGACGCCGACGATCTGCGTCCCGAAACGGGTGATCTGGCCGCTGACCCATTGCTGGGCCTTCGGGGGTGCCCACTCCGGCGTGTCGAACTCGGCGAGCGTCTGGTAGCCGCTGCCCTGGAGCCCGGCGTGGATGCCGTTCTTGATCAGGCCAGCGGCTGCATCCGTCGGCGACCCATTGACCTCGAGCACGCCGCCCTTGCCGGGCGGGACGCCCATCTCCTTCAGGTGCTGCACCAGCGATGACGCGATCGCCTTGCCGATGCCTTCGTTGTCGAAGGACACGTAGTAGTCGACCGGTGTGGACGGCACGGGCCGGTCATAGGCGATCACCTTGACGCCCTGGCTCTGCGCCATGTGCACCAGAGAAGCCGCCGCAGTGGAGTCGACCGGGTCCAGCACCACGACCTTCGCGCCCTGCGCGATCACGGCGTTGAACTGCTGCTGCTGCTGCGACACGTCGCCGTTGGCGTTCTGGTAGAGCACCTTGCAGTCCGGGCACAGCTTGCTCATCTCGGCCTTGAAGCCGGGAAAGTCGTGCTGCTCGTAGCGCGTCGATGCCTGGTCGGGCATCAGGAAGGCCACGGTGCCACCGGGTGCGGCCAGCGCGGGCAACGCACCCATCATCACGATGCCGACTGCGGCGAGCGTGGTCGGGGAAAAGGCTTGTCGGGTCATTTGTCTGTCTCCGGTTCTCGTTGAAATACGGCGCGTGTGCCGCCGGGTTGGTGACTTGCCGCAAGCCGCCAGCAGCCGCACCCGGATTCCGTGGGGTGCGCTCCGCCCGGACGCCTCGCTGGCGACAGCAAGAGTCCTTCGTGGCTTGTCGATGGATGGGCGGCGACCGCTACGGCGCGGCGGTCGCCAGGTGTCGCGCTTGCCGATGCGAAGAGCCGGCCGGTTTGGCCGCCATGTCGCTGGAGCGGTGTACCGGGTCGGGCGCAGGGGCGGTGTCCCGCCCCGAGTTCTCTTCGAGCAGCGTGCGGAAGCGCGAAGGAGACATCCCCTTCTGGCGCAGGAACTGCCGGTTGAAATTGGAGAGGTTCGTGAAGCCGGAGGCGAAGCAGATGTCGGTGATCGACGTCGAGGCTTCGTTCATGAGCGTCTGGCTGGCGAGGTTGATCCGCAAGCGGTTGACGTACTGGCTCAGGGACATGCCGGTGTGGCGACGGAAGCTGCGCGAGAACCCGCTCGGGCTGAGTCGCGAAATGGCGGCCAGGTCGGTTTCGTTGAACGGCTGCGTCAGATTGGCGCCGATGAAGGTGAGCGCCTCGTTGATGCCCGTTGCCAGGAAGCCCGACGGATCGGGGTAGTAGCCGGCGCTGGTCAATGGCCGGACGCCTTGCGATCGGCTCAGCGCGCCGACGATCGCCATGAAGAGTTCGATGCGACGCGCCTCGGTGGCCACGATCAGCTCGGAGAAAAGGGGGCCGACCCGGGCAGACGTCTCGGACGTGAAAATCGCGCCGCGCCGGCTGAGTTCCAGTACCGGCGCGAAGGACGCCAGCTCCGGCAGCACCTGAGTGGCGTCGCGGATGAACTGCTCCGAGAACTGCAGCACCCGTCCCCGCAGCGGCACGTTGGTGCCGGGAGCGACGTGGCTGACCCAGTTGTGCGGCAGGTTCGGGCCCGTCAACACGAGATTTCCCGGTGCGAAGTTGCCGATGAAGTCACCGACGAAGTACCGCCCCGAGGTGGAGACCACATGATGGAGCTCGTACTCCGGGTGGAAATGCCACCGCGCCGTGCGGAAGGGGAAGCCGTGCTCCCACGCCTTGAACGATTCCGCGCGTCCTATCTGCACCAGCTCCAAATCCGGTTTCATTGACTCTTCTCCTGCGCGAAAGTGGTGGGTTTCGCCTCGTCGCGCGGTTGTCTCGTCGTCTGTCGTCCACGTCGTGCCCGCTGCGTGGTGTCCAGAATGTAGACCAGACCCTCCTCGACAAGCCACTACGTTTCCGGCCGTGCGCTGATATTTTTTTGACGTTCAGCCGGCAGGAAACGACCGGATTGCCTGATCTGGCCTGCTCCTCGAGCAAACACCGTTCAGTACGCGCGCCGCGCGCGCGGCCCGAATGGCATCGGAGCAAATACTGAGAGAAGATTCCTTGCTGGTCGAAATCCGTTCGGCCGAGCCATTCGTGGATGCGATATGACAAGCCCGCTGAGCACGCCGCAACCGAGCGCCGATGAAGGTGCGGCCGGCGCGAGCGCGTCTGTCTCGTTCACGCTGCTGCGGCGGTTGCACGCACGAAAGCCAGCGAACTCTGCGGACGTGCTGGAACGGTTGGATGCGTTGATGCTGGCGGTGGCCCGGGACTTCGACAAGGCTGCGTTTGCCACCTTGTTCTCGCACTTCGGGCCGCTCCTCAAGTCCTGGTTGATTCGCTCGGGCAGTTCGCCGAGCGCGGCCGACGATCTCGTCCAGGACACGTTCGTCCTCGTTTGGCACAAGGCTCACCAGTTCGATCCGGCACGGGCGCGCGTTGCAGCCTGGATGTTCACCATCGCGCGCAACCTTCGGGTCGATCGCCTTCGGCGCGTCGGCGACTCGTGGACGACGCTGGACGATGTCGATCTGGAGGCGATACCCGGCCTCGAGCGCGCGGGCGACGACGCCCTGAGCGCTCGCCAGCGCGAACAGCACGTCCGCTGGGCGTTGTCTCAACTTGCGCCGGATCTTCGACATCTGCTGCAGCTCAATTTCTACGAAGACAAGTCGCACACCGATATCGCCACCCAGCTCGCACTGCCCCTCGGAACCGTCAAGACGCGGTTGCGACGTGCGGCCGCCCGCTTGAGGGAACTGTTGCAAGACCATCGACCATGATCAAACACCACCCCGACGAGGCCATGCTGATGGCCCATGCGGCCGGCACGCTCGCGAGTGGCGCGTCGCTGCTCGTGAGCACCCACCTGGAGAACTGCGCGCGCTGCAAAGCCGCGTTGCGGGTCTTCGAGGAGGTCGCCGCCACCTTGCTACTGGCGGAATCGCCCTCGGCGCTCCCTGCCGGACTTTTCGAGCGCGTCGTGGCCCGGACGGAGTCCGCGCTGCCCCGGACTCCGATGCTCCAGGTCAAGCCGCGTCCGCCTCTGCCGGTGGGGATGGAATGGCCACGCAGCCTCCGGCACGCACACGTTTCGCGCTGGTGGTGGATGGGCCCAGGGGTTCGATGGGCACGGGTGCGACTGCCCTACGACCCGGCCGCCAGCCTCTTCATGTTCCGCATCGGCGCCGGCAAGTGCCTGCCCACGCATACGCACGTTTCGCAGGAACTGACCCAGGTGCTCTACGGCGCGTTCGACGACGGCAGGGCAGTCTTCGGTCCGGGTGATTTCGATGCGGCCGCCGATGACGTCCACCATCAGCCCGTGGTTCAGGCCGGGAGCGAGTGCATCTGCCTGGCCGCCGTGGACGGACGTGTCGTCTTCGACAGCGTGTTGGCGCGGTGGGCCGGTTCGGCCATTGGACTCTGACCCGCGCGAGATCGCGAGGCTCGCGAGAACCCGCGGCGGACGGATGTCTTCACAGGAGAGCTGAACATGCACGAGGATTTTCGCGAGTGGCCGTCGAGGCGTGGAACGCGCGTCTCGCGGCGCCGCCTTGTCATGGGCGCTGGCGCCATGATGCTACAGATGCGTGCGCTCGCTGCCGCCTCGCCACCGCCTGCGGATCGCCCGGACGTGAATGCGCTGAGCGGCGACGTCGACATCCTTCAGTCAGCCTACGATCGACTGCATCCCGGGCTTCTTCGATACAACACGCCCGCGCAGATTGCCGCGCATTTCGGCACGCTGCGCGGAGAGCTCGCTTCGCTGCCCGAGAAAGGTCCATGGCTCGCGCCGGCGTATCTCGCATTCGCGCATTTCGCGGCAAAGATCCGTTGCGGGCACACCTACGCCAATTTCTACAACCAGTCCGACGCGGTGCGCAAGGCGCTGTTCGAGAATGCCGACAAGCTGCCCGCGGAGTTTCGCTGGCTCGGCTCGAGGATGTTGGTCACGCGAGACTTGAGCCATGAACAGGCGCTGCCGCCCGGCACCTTCATCGTGTGCGTCAACGGGGTTCCCGTCGACCAGTTGCTCACAAAGCTCATTGCGGTGGCACGTGCGGATGGTGGCAACGACGCCAAGCGGCTGGCGCAGATGGAAGTGCAGGGCGTCGATCGCTACGAAGCGTTCGATGTCTACCTGCCGCTTCTTGCGCCGGGCCGCGACGGAAAGATCGGACTGGCGTGCCAGCGGCCCGGAGTTCCACACACTGAGCGCCTCGAGCTTCGTGCGCTGACGTTCGAGGAACGCCTGGCGGCGCGTCGCATATCTCCCGAAGACAAACACGCGGGCTGGAAGTTCGAAAGCACCAACCCTCTTTGCGCGACGCTGAAGATGCCCAATTGGGCACTCTACGATTCCAAGTGGGACTGGCGGGCGTACGTCGCCGAGTGTTTCGAGCGACTTGCAGCGCTCAAGCCGTCCGCGCTAGTCATCGACCTGCGAGGCAATGAAGGCGGCCTCGACGTGGGCGACGAGATCCTGCCGCATCTTGTCACGACCGAGCTGGTAATCGACGAGCCACCTCGCCTCGTGCGATACCGGGATGCCCCCGCCAATCTCGATCCGTACCTGGACACGTGGGACAAATCGTTCAAGCACTGGGGTGACGACGCGACGCGGTTCGACGATCGGTTCTATGCACTCCGTGGAGACGAGGGCGCTGGTCCGCGTCGAATCGTTCCCCGAGGAGCGCATTTTCCCGGCAAGGTCTTTGTCCTGATCGGGCCCGACAACAGTTCGGCGACGTTCCAGTTCGCCCAATTGGTTCGGTCGTCCAGCCTCGGAACACTGGTGGGCAGGCCGACGGGTGGAAACCTGCGCGGCATCAACGGCGGTGCGTTCTTCTTCCTGCGTCTGCCTGGATCGGGACTTGAGCTGGATGTGCCGTTAATCGCGCGCTTTCCACCCGGATCGCCGCCCGATGCCGGCATCATTCCCGACATAGAGGTTCGGCCGGAGATCTCCGACATCCTGGCTGGCCGCGACCTTGAGATGGCCGCGGTCAGGCGTCTGCTGACAACGAACGAGCCGAGCTAGTTCAGTTCGCCGACGCTTGCAGAGACGACGCCTGACCCTCCCGAGCTTGCCAAGAGTGCCTTCAATTCAGCGAGCAGGAGTTCTGGCGCCACCGGCTTGTGAACACGCGCATCCCCGCAGCCGTGGCGTCTTCGATTGGCTCCGCATCGCCGGGCGGTTGACTTTGCACCGACTGTGGCGTTTGCCAGGCTTGTACTCCTATCTTGGCGGCCTGGGTGGGTCATGCCCCCTTGCGGCTCCAACTCCCGCTCAAGGGGGCAACATCAAGCCCTCCTGGATGGCCACGCGCTCCAGCGCGGACTCGAACAGGGCGCGAGCGGTGCCAGCAACTCGCCGAAGGTAGGCGTGCAGGGATGCGTCGGCAGGACTACGGATCTCGCAGTCGGCGCTGTAGGCCTCGAAGTGGGAAAGCTGCATCAGCAATTCTGCGACATGGCGGGGGCACTCGCACGCGATCGTCGAAGAAAGCCCTGCGAAAGCCGTCAGGGCGGCGACCGCGATGCCCGGCGTTCGCGAGTGCCGCTTGGCGCTCGTACGAGCGAAGAAGCGTCTGGCAACTGTTCGTTCAGGCCCGGGAAGTCGAGCAGTGGAAACGCTGATCGCTTGTCAACTAGCGCAACTTGACCGCGGTGATCTCGATCGAGTCACCGGTGGTGCCAAGGGTGCCCTGGGTCGGAAGGCGACCTGTCACCTGAATGTCCCAGTGTGCATCTCGCAACTGACCGACCGTCACGGAACCGTACGTGCCGCATGTGAGGAAGAGATTGCTGTCGACTGGCCTGTCTCGTGAGAGCAGGAACCTCGACGTGCAGAAATCCTTGGTGCCAACTGCAGCCGTCCGCATGCGCTCCAGCCTCGCCTCGTCGGCGTGCTGCTTTTCGATCGCCTCTTCTGCGCGGGCTGCGTCGTACATCTTTGCGGCCTTCTCGTTCGTCGCCTCCACGGCCCCGAACTTCGCAAGTTGTTGATCCGCAGCTGGTCCAGTGAAGACGGCTAGTTGCCGTTCCAGCAGACCGTTGAACCCCATAGGCTGCCATTGAACTCGATGAGCGCGCGATTGAACGCTGCCCTCTTCGCCAACGAGCATGCGTGCCTTCAGGCATTGATTGCCTGACGATTCCGGGGTCTGTGACTGGGGGCACCATAGGAAGTATTGGTTGACCACGTCGGTCCACTTGCCATCGTTCAGCAAGATCTTGGTTACGGCGACATTGCCGGTGATGGTTTCGTGGTCCAACTGTGCGATCTGATCGACGCTGATCGCATGACGGACGAAAAGATGGTGGCCCGAAATCCAGAGGGTGCCGGGCACTTCGAGCTTGACGCCTGCCGGCGCATCGATTCTCGCCGCGAGGATGTTCAGGTAGGTCAGTCCCGACACGAACGTCACGTGTTCAGAGACCGCGGCGTCCATTGGAATCGTGTGCGCTGCTTCTTGATGAGACGCGCATGCGGCGAGGCCGATGATGACGAGCGAGAGGGAAGCGAGAAGTCGAAGGCCCTTTGATTGCATGCGTGTCGTCTTGGAAAAAAGCGAAGTCAGAGTCATGGCTGAAATGGCTGGTTGATCACCGCGTTTCAACGCGGGGCAGATCGCAAATCGCGTGTCGAATGTTATCTATAGACACGTGTACTAGAGTGTACATGTAGAAACACTGAGGCATGCGACCCAGTGGCGACAAACAGTTGATCGAGGCGCTGGGCTCCGAGGTGAGGGCCAGACGCAATGAGCTCAAACTCACCCAGGAAGATGTCGCTGGACGATGCGATCTTGATCGTCCCTACGTGACGTTGATCGAGGCAGGTCGGAAGCAGCCGACCCTCAGCGTTCTATTCAAGCTTGCCTTGGCGCTCGAGCTCAATTTCGGAGAGTTCGCGTCCCGAGTCGAAGCGCGCTATCGGAAGCCCGGCTAGTCACTCGACCCGTACGCGTTTCCAGCCACGTCGAGGCCTCCGCACATCGTCAGGCCAGTGGCAGGATTGACGCGGGGGTAGTGGTCGTCATCCCAGCGGTGCCAGGAAATATCTTCTTGAGGTTGCAAGGCTTCGTCCTCTTGCCATCTAAGGCTGGGCTCGTCATCGTTGTCAGCTGCACCGCCGGACAGGCAGGCCGCGCCGATGAAGCAGATGAAGAACACCAGAATGATCCATTGATGGACGCCGACATCGGCCGTTCGGAAGGCGTCCGTGACCTCAGAAACCGAAACGCTGTTCTTTGCGACATGAGCCAGCAGATCGCGGTTCACGAACGCCGCGACTCCGGCATACAGGACGGCCAGTGCGATGACGACGAGGACTGCGGTCTTGAGGGTGATTGGTTTGTTCATGTCTTTCTCTTTTGAACGGGTCAAATGTCTTGATACAGGGTCGCCAGATCGAGCGCGGCCTGCGTTGCTGCCAGATCGATCCTCGCGACCAGTGATCCGCCGACATGCGGGCAGCCACGGAGGTCCAGCGCGCGATCAACGACTGGAACGAACTTCACGTTCCAGGCTTGAGCAGGTCGACCGTCGGCAGGCAGCCAGGCGTCTTCCGAGTCATCTCGGGTTGGCATCGTGACGATGACGGCATCGCCAGGACTGAGCGCCTTGCCCCACGCCGCGACGTTCGTGAAGTCCGCTGAAACCATTGCGGTCGCCACCGGCTGGGCGTCGTCCGACAGGTACAACTCCGCCTTCCATGCGAGGCACGAGTAAGCGAGCAGGCTGGCATTGCGGATACGAACCGTGACGGTCGGCTGCAGACCGAACATGTCTCGTTGGAGACCAAACGCGGTCGCTTCGATGGTCACGAGCGCCAGCATCGCTTCTACAGCTGCCCATTGCCGTTGCATCACCTCCAGGACGGCGATGCGTGGCGGCAGTTCGCGCAAGGATCTGGCGACTTCGCCGCGAATGATTTCACGAGCCGTGCGGTCGGGGTACCGAGAGGCGAGGGATTCGAACTCCAACCCTCGTGCCGCCCAGCGGTATGCCTCGATCTGCTGCTTGGTAGCGCGTCGCATCACGGCGTCGAGCGATGCGGAATAGGCGGACGACCCTTTTGTTGTCACGACGATTCGGTCGATGCCGCGAGGCCAGCCTGCGAGCAGAACAAACAAGATGCCGGAGACGACGACCATTCCGATGAGCTGCAGGATCGTGCTGGCGAGCGATAGGTGCATGGCTTGATTTCTTGTACGACTGCCGTTGCTTTCTGTCGGGAGGAGCTGAAAGGGATGGACGCTCTGCGCACCAGAGGCGCTAGCCGGTGCAAGCGTGAGGAATCAGGTGCGCCACAAGCTGCGCGACGCCAAAAATGGCAAATCCGGCCAGGAGTGGCCAGTGCCGGCGCAGGAGGTCGATGCACCTTTTCTTGATCTTGGTCATGCGGTGGTCTGAGGGTGGTTGCAGGTTGAGGGCAGCCCGCGGCGTGTAGCGATGGGCTGTTTTCAGTATTGAGCGCTCGGATGCTTCGGTGAAGAGGCGACACGGACGACACAGGCGACACAGGCGACACAGGCGACGCTGGCGACGCTGGCGACGCTGGCGACGCGGGCGACGCGGGAGGTGCAGGCGACAGACGATCAGGCCGACGCTGCCCAGTTGGGCGAGACAGGCGATGTATCCGATGCTGGCGCTTCTGACGATGAGCGGTAGCAGGACGGTGCGAGCGACTCCGGCGATCGTCGCCGTACAGGCGAGCCAGGCGACTCATCCTGGGCAGGCAATCCGGGAGAAAGCGTCTCAGCGGCCTGCAGGCGACGACCGGTGGCTTGGGATCGAGGCGGCTTTGCGCTTCCGGTGCCTGCGTTCACCAGGCACGAAGCCCGATCCCGAGGTGCGGTTCGTTCACTGAATCGGTATACCGCTGCGACCAGTCTGTAGTTGGTGGTCCATCGCGAGCGCTTTGCTTCCTCTCGTTATAGGGGTGCCGGACATGAACTAACCTCCCATGAGCACAGATACGCCCCGTCACAACGCCGAACCCACGATCACGGCCGCCTTGAAATCTCCGCACGAATGGGTGCGCAAGCTGGCTGCGTGGACGCCGCCTGAGCAGTTCGCCTCGGCCGACACGCCGGTGACGTTCGAGTTCGAGGGCGTGATCGCCGCTGGCAAGGTGGGCGCGCTCGTCGCCGGCGGCGGAACGGGCAAGACGATCCTGATGCTCACGATGTTCGTTCACGGCGCCATCGGGCGCCCGTTCCTGGGCCGGCATGTTCGGCGCGGCAGCTACGCGCTGATGTCGAGCGACGATCCTCAGGAGGATCTGGAGATCGCACTCGCTCTCGTGGTCGCTGCGATGGATCTGTCGGCAAGCGAGCGGCGGGAGGTGCTGCAGCGCGTGCGTGTGCACAGCCTGAAAGCGTGGGGAGGCGAAAAGACGTTCGCCACGGTGCAAGGCGGGGCAGTCCATCCAACGGACCTCGATCGCTCGATCATCCAGGCACTGGGATCCGCTGACGACCTTCGTATCCTCGCGTTGGATACACTGCGCCAGTTCAGCGGTGGTACGACCAATGATGAGCAGGTCGTCAAACTCTCGATCAACGGGGCGGAGGCGGTCGCGCGTGAACTCGGATGCGCCGTGGTGATCGCCCATCACACGGGCAAGATTAACTATCGGGAGGTCATCACGGACATGTACGCCGGCAGCGGATCGGCGGCAATTGGTGACAACTGCCGCTTCGTGCTTCTTCTGCAGAACGCGAGCTGGCGCGACGTCGACAAGAATATCGCGCGTATCGGACCGGCAACAGGGACGCCGCTCGTGCTTCGCCCCACCCGTGGCAGCCTGTTGGTAAAGGCTGCGCCACCGATGTGGATCCGCCGTGACGACTACTTGATCGAAGAGATCAAGGGGGCGCCGTCCTCCTCCGCCTCGACGTTCGATACGCGAGATCGCGAGATCCTGTCGGCCGTCCGAGATGGCGACTCCTCGAAGAGCGCCATCTACGAGCGCGTCAAAGGCAGGAGGGAGGACGTGTTCGCCGCGATCGACGCCCTCGAAAAACGGGGGCTGATCATGAACAGCGCTCCGAATGGTTCGACCTCCCGTCGTAAGTTCTTGATGACCGATGCAGGGTCTCGGCATCTGAAACTCCCCGAGCGAGCAGATCTTGACGGTTCCCAAGGAGCGGTTCCGTCTTAAGACATGGGAACCGGGGAACCACCCTAGCCCTGACTGACGTTTCACTGCGTCAGGGCAGGGTGGATCTGGAGTGGCCGGTTCCAGCGGTTCCGGATCGGTTCCGGAACCGGGAACCGATCGATGACCAACACCACATCAACCGAGGTCACTTTCGCTGAACATCAGTCCTATACAGATGACTCGAAACAACCACGAGAGGTCATCACCTATGAACGACGCAGAAATCTTTGAATCGGCCCGCGGCTTTTCCATCCACCTCGGAGGCCAAGTCTTTCCGGCGACGCCGAGGGCGCACGAAATCGCTGCGCTGCTCGAACTCTTCGCCGTCGAGCACATCACCTGGCGTTTCCTGAGAGATCCGGAGGACGAGGCGGTCCAGTACGAAGTCGTGCAGATGGTCCGCGCCGTCGGGATGTACCGACAGCGCCTCCGTCAACTGCGTGAACCGCTGTCGCGCGAGACCGCGCGCGCCGCATGATCAAGGCCAGTCTTTGACGCACCGAGCCGAGCGACATTTGTCGCTCGGCTCTTCTTCGTTTCCGATGCACGAGTCGTAGATCAACAGGGCAACAAGTTCGGGTGCGCCTTCGCATCGCAAGCGTCTGAAATTCTCTGCGCCAGAACCATGGCAATTGGACCGCCGATAGCGACGATGCAGGTCGTTGCGCTGGTGCAGGCGATTAAATCGACGAAGACGAGACAGTCGATGCCCGTCGACACGGGCGACACGGGCGACACAGGCGGTTGTCGGCTGTCTCCGCGGCGCTCCGACAGGCCTGGCGAGGCTTCGAGCCGATGACGCACCGTTCCCTTGCTCGTGCGGTGCACTTCGCGAGGCTCGTTGGCTAGACGGTGCCCCAACGGACATTGACGACTATGCAAACAGGAACACTCATCCAAACGAAGGCGGGCTTTCAGGTCGAGTACTGCTGCGCTGTGACCGGCGTGCCGACTTGGGACCTGCAGGCTATCGCGGGACTCTTGTCCGCGCTCGGCGTGAGACAGCTGGATCTGCGCATCGACGACAACCTAGATGAGGTTGAACAGCTCATGTGGTGGGCCGACACCCTCAAGGCCCTGCGTGGCTTTCGCGAAACTCTGAGAATGCCCGAGTCAGTCGACGCTTGCTAGGTCGCGTGGAGCTTGATGGCAATAGCGTCGATCAGCGATGCCCCCGAGAGCCCGCGATTGCGGGCTTTCTCTTTCAGTGAGGCTCGTGCCTTGACGGCCGTCGTAGACGATCGCGAGATCCGAGCTACGGAATCCGAACTGCATTGCTACATGACTGGTGTTTGATTAGCGAATGGACATCGAGATCATGATCCCGCAAGGAAAGAAAGACGCGCAGCGCGCGAGCGATGCAAGAAGCTTCCGTGTGACCAGCAGCGCAGCAAAGATCGTGGCCGTGCTCTCTGGCAAGGGAGGAAGTTGCAAGACCACGACTTCTACCTGTCTGGCCGCCGGCTTGGCAGGATTGACGGAACGCGATAGGCAGCGCGTGGCCTTGATCGATGCAGACATCAAGCACGATGCTTCAACCTGGGTACACGCGGGCGAGCCCAATCGTCGGCTGCCAATCGACGTCTACGCTCTCGCATCGGCTGGCCTGACGCTGCCCATGCAGTTGGAGCCGCTTGCGCAGAAATACGACTGGCTGGTAATCGACTGTGCACCGAACTTGTCGGACCCGTGCAGCGTCCCGGCGCTGCTCTGTGCGGACATCTGCCTGACGCCCTTGAGGCCAACTCCCCTAGACCTCACAGCACTCAGCGACACCGCCGCGATGGTTGCAGCCGCCCGAAAGGCCGCGAACCCTGGCCTGCTGCATTGTGTGCTGATCGGGGCGGACAAGAAGACCTCGGTCGCAGCCGACGTCATCAATGTGTTGATGCGCTGCGGCACGCCGGTCATGAGCGCGCGTCTCGGCGACCGGACATCCTTTCCGCGAGCCGCGGCGCTCGGAAGCGTCCCGCAGTACATGGGATATGCGCATCGGGCTGCTGCCGAGGAGGTCGAGATGGTAGTGCAGGAGCTGAAGGCTCTGCTGACAGGAGAACCGAAATGAGCCTCGACAAGCAGCTTTTCGAGCGCGTGATCAAGAACGCCGAGGGTGCAACCACTCGCTTTCAGACCGCAAACACGGTGCTCATGAATGCCGCAAAGGATTCGACCGCGAAGAAGTCGTCCGGCGAGCGCACGGCGAGGCCTGGCGGAATTCGGATCTACATGCCGGAATCGGACGAGCAGTTGATCGAGCGACTCGTTGAGGCCGCCGGCTTGGCGCGGGTCCGATCGAGCCGCAGCGAGGTCGTTCGCGCCGGCATTCACCTCTTGCAGTCGCTCAGTGACGAGGAGTTCATCGCGGCCATCAAGAAGGAACAGACCTGATCGATGACGAGCAAGGACATGAGTGACCTGACGCAAGGATTCCGAGTGTCCTTTGGGGACTCCGCGCATGCGGAGTCCCCTTTTCTCGGCGCCGACCGCGGCCGTTGGGGCAACGCAGGGTGGTGCCTAGAACTTCGTCGGCATTGAGTCCTCCGAAGGGCGCACGCCGAGAGTGCCGCGTGCGCATCCGTGCGATTCAAAGGAGCAGGCAGCCGCTCATCGCATGCCGGCGTAGTCGCCGACGGTTCGGAATCTGCAGCGGATCCGCTCGTCCGCTGCGATGCCGTCCCGATGTGCCTCTTCCAAGACGGTGTCCCAGCAGCGCCGGTAGCGATCCAGCGTCCTCGAGCCGCCTCGGACCGCAAATTCGATGGCGAGACTGCTCAGCCCAGCGATGGCACGAAAGCGGCAGAGACGGTGCATCTTGTTCTTGACCAGATCGTCAGTGCTCTTTTGACTGCGCTCCACTTCGATCGCATACCCTGCATTGGAGCGGGGATCGACATAAAGCACGTCAGGCCGGGACCACTTCTCGAGATGAGTGAGATCTCGCGACTCGCGAGCGTGCCGGAGAAACTCGGCTAGATCGATGGAACATCCGCTTCGCTCTGCAATCCCTTTCAAGCTTTCGAGCAGCGCGATCTGCGTCATCAGATCGTGGCTGAGCATGTGCGTGCTGAAGCTGTCCATCCGGCGTGCGGCGACGGCTCGGCCGAGGTGGAGTTGGGCCAGCTTTCGACCTTTCGCGGTCAGGGACACGAGGCCGAATGGAAGTCCAGGAATGTGGGTCGCTTTCAGAAGGCGCTTCCGGCACATCGTGTAGGTGAAGTTGCTGCACCGGACACCGAGCGCGGTGTCGATCAACTTCACCGTCGTGACACCGAATACCGCTACGAAGCTGAGCGCGATTCGCAGCTTCTCCTCGTGCCGGCTTTGCGGCGTGTGGCCTTCGGGAACGCATTCGCGGGGGATCGTCGGTCGTGGCATGGATCGGTCTGGTGGTTGTGGTGCGGCGTCTAGTGACGCCGCACGTCGAAACGCTCCCGTTCCGGGGGCGTTTCGAACTACATGCCTGCTACATGCGCGAGCGCATGTAGGCCCGATCTCGTCGAATACCGGATTTCATCGAATGCCCCGGAGGCACGGCTCGTCTCACGAGGGCGCTGCGCTCCCTCGTGCGGCATGCGCCGGCGACGCGCCTCTCGGTCTGCACGACCTCGTCCGTCCTTATTCGCGACTCCCCGGGGTTTCACCCCGGGCAACGCGCAGCCCCTTCGGGTCTGCACGTTGCCCGGGCTGGCGCCCCGGGAGTCGGGGCTTCGCCCCCAAGGGCCGCGCTGCCGACTCAGGGTCGGCACCACCTTGCTCCAGCCTGCGACCCCGGAAATGGTCTTCGACATTTCCAGGTCGCAAGCCTCCGCGCGGTTGCGTCAGCCCTCGGCGCCCCCCCGCCATCCGAGCCGTGGGCGGCTCGGATGGTTTGCTCACGGCTGCTCGCAAATCCCTTCGGGACGGACGCTGCGCTGTCGCTCCGCGTTTGAGCGCCGCCTGGGGGCGGCGCAAACAATCGCTGGCAAACGTCTCCGTCGGGCAACCACCATTCTCGCCCGAGACGAACGGTATCTGCGATGCGGATTGCGGCATCCCCAAAGCTGATGCCGCGCTGCACCTATGGACAGACAGGTACTTCAATCTACACATTTCAAGCCGCGCCTCGGGGTCAAAACGACTTCGAGCGTGGGGCCGAGAAGTCTGGTTTTTGAGGCGTCGAGGAGTTCTTTGCTAGGCATTTTAAGGCTGCAATGAGTAGCGATAACGTAAGTCTTTGATCTATAAGATAATATACGGATTGCAAATCCGTCTAGTCCAGTTCGACTCTGGATCGCGCCTCCAGATCTCCAAACGCCTCGCCCTCGCGAGGCGTTTCGCTTTGCGGCGACGAAATCGCACCGCGTGAAGCAGTCAATCTCCATTTGCGATGATGCGTGCGGAGCGCGCATCGCTCACGAATCAGGAGACCGTCCGCCATGGCATTGTCCACCGTCACTCTCGTCGCCGCCGATGGCTTCCAGTCGTCCGCCTACGT
>FTKT01000093.1_pt2 | contig 15718 bp, 14 predicted proteins | sample 1658271 | NCBI WGS metagenome assembly FTKT01 (sample SAMEA3914811, study PRJEB12502) | metagenome | biome: forest; material: soil | place: Canada | collected 2011-08-04 | depth 0.3 m | reverse complement strand
CGCGACCCTCACCTTGGCAAGGTGATGCTCTACCAACTGAGCCACGTCCGCACGATCTTTGGTTGTTGCGCTTGGAGCGATACTGCGAGCGGACGACGAGATTCGAACTCGCGACCCTCACCTTGGCAAGGTGATGCTCTACCAACTGAGCCACGTCCGCACGATCTTTGGTTGTTGCGCTTGGAGCGATACTGCGAGCGGACGACGAGATTCGAACTCGCGACCCTCACCTTGGCAAGGTGATGCTCTACCAACTGAGCCACGTCCGCACGGTGCCGGTTAAGGCGCCGGTCGCTGCATCCGGGTTCCGGTTGCGGCGACGTGAAATACTCTACCCCATCGCCAGGGCTGGTCGCGCCTCCCTTCCGCGCGGCCCCTCGGGCGGCGGGCGGAAGGAAGGCGCCGCAGGTCAACGCGGTGACCCTGGAGTTCAGTTGGCCTCGGCGAAGGCCTCGTAGACGTGCTTGGGGATGCGGCCGCGGGCGGGCAGTTCCATCCCGTGGGACTGCGCCCAGGCGCGGACGGCGGCCGGGTCCGGGGCGAGGGCGGTGCGGCGGAAGGACTTTCCGGTACGGCTCTGACGCCGGCCGGCGGCGACGAAGGGGGCGAGTGCCTCCCGCAGCTTTTCGGCGTTGTCCAGGGACAGATCGATCTCGTACGACTTCCCGTCGACGCCGAAGTGAACGGTTTCCGCGGCGGTACCGCCGTCCAGGTCGTCGGAGAGCGTGACGACTACACGCTGAGCCATGGGTGTCAATCCTCTCGGCAATTCGGCCGCCGGGCGCGGTGTGCCCCGGGGGCCCTGTGCACCGGTCGCCCAAGGGCTTACGGGCAGACCAGGTGGCCTGCCGCTTGCGTAGCTCCTGCCACCACCGGTCCGCCTATTCTGCACCTGCCACGGGTGGAAATCGATGGGTCCTGCTTTCTTTTTCTGGATATTCACCTTCCTTCGCCGTCGTACGGATACCTGCGGGTATCCCGGGGACGATCTGTCCGGTGTGCGGGTATTCGGCTGTTCTTGAAGCGGACTCGTACCGGATGCCGCCTGTTGTGGAAAAGGGGGAGGAAACGGGCCCCGGAAGGCGGTCGGCCCTTGTCGGGTAAGGGCTGCGATCTACGCGCGTCGCGTTCCCCGGGACGTCGGAGGGCTCCCCCGCCCCGGTAGTCTGGAGGTCCCCCCGCCTTCACGCACCACACCATCGGGAGTGCCAGTGGCACGCGTCGTAGTCGACGTCATGCTCAAGCCGGAGATCCTCGACCCCCAGGGACAGGCGGTGCAGCGCGCACTGCCCCGTCTCGGGTTCGCCGGGATCGCCGATGTCCGCCAGGGCAAGCGTTTCGAGCTGGAATTGGAGGGCCCGGTCGACGACGCCGCGCTCGCCCGGATCCGCGAAGCCGCCGAGACCTTCCTCGCCAACACCGTGATCGAGGACTTCACCGTCCGGGTGGAGGAGTCCTCGTGACCACCCGCGTCGGCGTCGTCACTTTTCCGGGCTCGCTCGACGACCGTGACGCGCAGCGCGCGGTGCGGCTGGCCGGCGCCGAGCCGGTCGCCCTCTGGCACCGTGACAAGGATCTCCACCAGGTCGACGCGGTCGTCCTGCCGGGCGGATTCAGTTACGGCGACTATCTGCGCTGCGGTGCGATCTCGCGCTTCTCGCCGGTGATGGAGACCGTCATCGAGCAGGCGAAGCTGGGAATGCCGGTGCTCGGTATCTGCAACGGCTTCCAGGTGCTCTGCGAATCGCACCTGCTGCCCGGCGCGCTCACCCGCAACGACTCGCTGCACTTCATCTGCCGCGACCAGAAGCTGCGGATCGAGAACACCGGGACCGCCTGGACCGGGGATTACACGACCGGCCAGGAAATCATCGTCCCGCTGAAGAACGGCGAAGGCCGATTCGTCGCGGACGAGCACGTACTGGACGCGCTGGAGGCGGAGGGGCGGATCGTCGCCCGTTACCTCGACGTCAACCCGAACGGCTCGTACCGGGACATCGCCGGCATCAGCAACGCGGCCGGCAATGTCGTCGGCCTGATGCCGCACCCGGAGCACGCGATCGAGCCGCTGACCGGCCCGACCGTCGAGGGCCTGGGCTTCTTCACGTCCGTCCTCAAGCAGTTGGTGAACGCCTGATGACTCTCACGCCTGCCGACCGGTCGAACTCGCCGCGCGCGCTCGACACCGTCAAGAACGCCGAGCAGACCCCGGACACCGCCCAGCCCTGGGCCGAACTCGGCCTCAAGGAGGACGAGTACGCCCGGATCCGCGAGATCCTCGGCCGCCGCCCCACCGGCGCCGAGCTGGCGATGTACTCCGTCATGTGGTCCGAGCACTGCTCGTACAAGAGCTCCAAGGTGCACCTGCGGCAGTTCGGCGAGAAGGCCCCGGCCAACGACGCCATGCTGGTGGGCATCGGCGAGAACGCGGGCGTGGTCGACGTCGGCCAGGGCTACGCGGTCACCTTCAAGGTGGAGTCGCACAACCACCCCTCGTACATCGAGCCCCACCAGGGCGCGGCCACCGGCATCGGCGGCATCGTGCGCGACATCCTGGCGATGGGCGCCCGCCCGGTCGCGGTGATGGACCCGCTGCGCTTCGGCGCGGCCGACCACCCCGACACCCGCCGGGTGCTGCCCGGGATCGTCTCCGGCATCGGCTCCTACGGCAACTGCCTGGGCCTGCCGAACATCGGCGGCGAGGTCGTCTTCGACTCCTGCTACCAGGGCAACCCGCTGGTCAACGCGCTCTGCATCGGCGTGATGAAGCACGAGGACATCCACCTCGCGCAGGCGTCCGGGGCCGGCAACAAGGTCATCCTGTACGGCGCGCGGACCGGCGGCGACGGCATCGGCGGTGTCTCGGTGCTCGCCTCCGAGACCTTCGACGCGACCGGCCCGGCCAAGCGCCCGGCCGTCCAGGTCGGCGACCCGTTCCAGGAGAAGCTGCTCATCGAGTGCACCCTGGAGATCTTCGCCGAGAAGCTGGTGCTCGGTATCCAGGACCTCGGCGGCGCCGGACTCTCCTGCGCCACCTCGGAGTTGGCCTCGGCCGGCTCGGGCGGCATGCGGGTCGAGCTGGACACCGTGCCGCTGCGCGACTCCTCCCTCTCGCCCGAGGAGATCCTCATGAGCGAGTCGCAGGAGCGGATGTGCGCGATCGTCGAGCCCGGCAAGGTCGCGCGCTTCCTGGAGATCTGCGAGAAGTGGGACGTCATCGCCACCGTGATCGGTGAGGTGACCGAGGGCGAGCGGCTGGAGATCTTCTGGCACGGCGAGCAGGTCGTGGACGTGCCGCCGCGCACCGTCGCGCACGACGGCCCGGTCTACAACCGGCCGTACGCCCGGCCGTCCTGGCAGGACGCGCTGCAGGCCGACGCGCCGACCGCCGAGCGGCTCAAGCGCCCGGTCACCGGCGAGGAGCTGCGCGAGACGCTGCTCCAGGTCGCCGGTTCGCCGAACCAGGCCTCCAAGGCGTGGATCACCGACCAGTACGACCGGTACGTGATCGGCAACACCGTGCTGGCCACCCCCGAGGACTCCGGCATGATCCGGATCGACGAGGAGACCAACCTCGGCGTCTCGGTGGCGACCGACGGCAACGGCCGGTTCGCCAAGCTGGACCCGTACGCCGGCGCGCAGTTGGCGCTGGCCGAGGCGTACCGCAACGTCGCGGCGGGCGGTGCCAAGCCGCTCGCGGTCTCCGACTGCCTCAACTTCGGCTCCCCCGAGGACCCGGACGTGATGTGGCAGTTCGCCGAGGCCACCCGCGGCCTGGCCGACGCCTGCCAGATCCTGGGCACCCCGGTGACCGGCGGCAACGTCTCGCTCTACAACCAGACCGGCGACGTCGCGATCCACCCGACCCCCGTGGTCGCGGTGCTCGGCGTCATCGACGACGTCACCCGGCGCACCCCGATCGGCTTCGCCGAGGAGGGCCAGCACCTCTACCTGCTCGGCGACACCGCCGACGAACTGGGCGGCTCCGCCTGGTCGCAGGTGGCCCACGACCACCTCGGCGGCCTGCCGCCCAAGGTGGACCTGGAGCGCGAGCGGCTGCTCGCCGAGATCCTGATCGCCGCCTCGCGCGACGGCATGATCGACGCGGCGCACGACCTCTCGGACGGCGGCCTGGCGCAGGCGCTCGTGGAGAGCTGCCTCAAGGGCGGCCTCGGCGCGCGCGTCATCGTGCCCGCCGAGCTGGACCCGTTCGTCTTCCTCTTCTCCGAGTCGGCCGGGCGCGCCATCGTGGCGATCCCGCGCAGCGAGGAGCTCCGGTTCAACGACATGTGCGGTGCGCGTGGCCTGCCGGCCACCCGGATCGGTGTCGTGGACGGCGAGGTGCTGGAGGTCCAGGGCCAGTTCACCGTGTCGCTGGCGGAGCTGAAGCAGGCGCACACGGGCGTCATCGAGGCGCTGCTCGCGTAGTGCCTCGCACTGACTGGTGGCCGGCCCGCCCCCCGACGGGGGCGGGCCGGCCTTTTTGGGTAGCGTGGGCCGCATGACGAAGAGTGCGGGGCCGCGGGCCAGGAGCTACGACCCGGCCAAGGTGCGAGCAGCGCTGGCCGGGCAGACCGAGGCGCTGCGCGCCGCCGTCCACCGGCTCTGCGCGGACCCCGGGGCGGAGCTGCTGCTGGCCGCGCCGACCCGGCTGGGGCATTGGCGGGTACGGGAGTTGGTGGCGCACCTGGCGCTGCAGATCGGCTGGGTGCCGCGCCATCTCGACCAGCCGCTCCAGGGGCGGGCGGCGCTCACCCTCACCCGGTGGGTGGCGGGGGTGGGCAGCGTGGCCGAGCTGCTGGACGCCGGTACCCGGGAGCACGCGGACGGCGCCTTCGCCGGTGCTCCGGCCGAGGTGGCGGCGGAGTTCGACCTGGCCGCCGACGAGCTGCTCGCGCTCCTGTCGGGCTCCGAAGTCGCCGACGAGCAGCGCCGGTTCGAGATCCGGCTGGGCTCGATGACGCTCTCCGACATGCTGGTCACCCGGCTGGTGGAGACGGTGGTGCACGCGGACGACCTGGCCGAGGCGCTGGGGCTCGCCGACTTCCCGCACGACCGCTTCGCGCTGGCCTCGGTCTGCCGGCTGCTGGCCGACTCGTTCGCCGAGCAGGTGCCGGGCGGGGCGGTCGAGTTGCGGATCCCGCCGTACGCGGTGGTGCAGGCGGTGGCCGGGCCCAGGCACACCCGTGGGACGCCGCCGAACGTGGTCGAGACCGGTCCGCTGAGCTGGATCAGGCTGGCCACCGGGCGGGTTGACTGGGCGTCGGCGGTCGACTCGGCCGCTGTGACGGCCAGTGGGGAGCGCAGCGACCTGGGCGGGTACCTGCCGGTGATGGGCTGAGTCAGGCGCGGGCGACGGCTGTTGCGGGGGCGGAGGCGCGTGCGGGCATCCGGGCGCCTTCGTCGGGGCGGCCTGAAGTGCACTGCTGCTGATGAGAAGTGACTGATCGTCAGGGGATGGACGGGCCGCTGATGTAGCTGCCGTCGGCGGCGTAGGGCCAGGCGTTGGGCAGGCAGCCGTGCAGCCCGTAGATCTGCTGCATCATGGCCGGCGCGAGCCTGCCGGGACCGGGGCAGCCCTCGTGGCCGTGGCCGATCCGGTGGCCCACCTCGTGGTTGACGATCAGCGCGCGGTAGTCGTCGATCGAGCCGCTGAACTGCGGTGAACCGCTCTGCCACCGCTTCAGGTTGACCATCACCTGCTTGCCGACGTCGCAGTTGACCTCGCCGCCGGTGTTCAGCCCGGCCGAGCCGCAGATCCGGTCCACCGTGGCGGGCGAGGCGATCCGCACGGTGAAGTCGTAGGAACCGCTGGAGACCAGCTGGAAGCCGTCCTTGCCGTCCGCCGTCCAACTGCGCGGATCGGCCAGGATGTGCTGGATCTGGGCGGCGGCGGTCTGCGGGTCGACGCCGATCCCGTCCTCCACCTCGACCTTGTAGAGCCGGATGTTGCCGTGCCCGACGGCCTGGCCGCTGCCGGTGGCGGCGGTGAAGGTCCCGTGGCCGGCCTGGTCCGCGCCAGGAGTCGCGCCGGTGCCCGCTCCGGTGGCCGGACTGCCCGGTGCCTGGGAGGTGAGCGCCGGGGGAAGCACGTCGGCCTGGGCGCCGGGGCGGGCGGCGGGCCGGCCCGACTGGCCGTTCAGCAGGATGACCAGACCGGTCAGGACGGCCAGCGCGATCACCGCCGACAGCCCGGTCCAGGCCCGCAGCCGCTCGCTGCGGGTCGGCGCGCGCTGGGGGCCCCGGCGGCTGTCCGGGCTGCTGCCGCGACGGCTGGGCGGGGCTGTGGGCACGGCGGGCTTCCGTTTCGCGTGGGGGAGGTGACGGCCCGTCCGGAACCGGACCGGGGCGGTGTTCGTCCTCAACCTTTGCATGGGGGTGAGCGTTCTGTCTACATACCCGGTATGTAGTAGGGAAAAAGAAAAAGGCCGCCCCGGATCGCGGGGCGGCCGGCGGCCGAGCGGCTGCTACTCCTTCAGCGCGGTGTAGGCCTCGGGGCTGCTGTCCTTGAGGAAGTCCCAGCAGCGGGTGGCTTCCTCGGTCTCCTTGATGGCATCGGCGGCCCGGGCGAGCGCCGCCAGGCAGCGCAGGAAGCCGCGGTTGGCGCGGTGGTCCCACGGGACCGGGCCGTGGCCCTTCCAGCCGGCCCGGCGCAGCGAGTCCAGGCCGCGGTGGTAGCCGGTGCGGGCGTAGGCGTACGACTCGACGACGCGGCCCTCGGTGAAGGCGTCGTCGGCGAGCATCGCCCAGGCGAGCGAGAACGACGGGTAGTCCGCTGCGAGCTGGGTGGGCGACGCGGACTCCTCGGCGAGCCGGCGGTACGGCTCGGTCTCCTCGGGGAGCAGCGTCGGGGCCGGGCCCGAGAGCAAGTTCTTCCGTTCAGTCATGCTCCCCAGTCTGCCAGCCCCGCCGACGCGCCGGACCGGGCCGGTGCCGGGTGGGCAATTGCCCCGGTTGCCGGGTCCCGTTCGCCGGGTGTTCGCCGGCCGCTCACCCGGCGCTGGGGTTGGTGTAGACCACCACTGCCAGCCTGCGCGTGCAGCTCGTCGATCAAGGAGCCCAGGTATGGTGCAGCACTCTCGCAGGACAGTCCTCCGCACGGCGGCGGTGGCCGGTGCGGCCACCGCGCTGCCCGCCTCCACGGTGCTCTGGTCGCGGCCCGCCGTGGCCGGCGTGCCCGGCCCCGACCAGGTGCACCTGCAGTACGGGGACCGGCCGCACCAGGAGATGACCGTCTCGTGGGCCAGCGCCGCCTCCGTGCAGCGCCCCCGGCTGCGGCTGGGCACCCCGCGCGGCGGCCACGGCCGGACCGTCCAGGCGGAGACCAAGACCTACGTGGACGGCCTCAACCAGGTGGAGACCTACACCCACCACGTGCGGCTGCGCGATCTGCACCCGGACACCTCCTACGTCTACGAGGTGATGCACGACGGCGCCGACTCGGTGAAGGGCACCTTCCGGACCGCGCCCGCCCCCGGCCGCGCCGCCTTCCGCTTCACCAGCTTCGGCGACCTCGGGGTCGGTTCGTCCTCGTTCAAGAAGTCGGCGATCAACGGTGCCGTCGCGGTGCGCCAGGTCGAGCAGTTCAACCCGCTCTTCCACCTGCTCAACGGCGACCTGGCCTACGCGGACGCCAACCCGCAGCTCAAGCCGCAGTGCTGGAACGCGTTCATGAACAACCTCTCCGTCTCGGCCGCCAACCGGCCCTGGATGCCGGCCCCCGGCAACCACGAAGTCGAGGCCGGCGGCGGCGAGTTGGGCTACGCCTCGTACCACACCCGGTTCGACCTGCCGGACAACGGCACCCGCGACTACTGCGGCAACTGGTACAGCTTCCAGGTCGGTTCGGTGCTCTTCCTGTCGCTGGACGGCAACGACCTCGCGGTGGAGGACGCCGCCAGCATCGACCCGGCCACCGGCCAGTCGATCTACATCAGCGGCTACAGCGAGGGCGCCCAGCTGCGCTGGCTGGAGCGGACCCTGCAGCGCGCCCGCGGCGGCCGGGAGGTGGACTGGGTGGTCGCCTCGATGCACCAGTTCGCGATGTCCTCCTCGGCCTCCAGCCACGGTGGCGACCTGGGCCTGCGCGAGCACCTGCTGCCGATCTTCGACCGCTACCAGGTCGACCTGGTGCTGGCCGGCCACGACCACGACTACGAGCGCACCCACGCGGTGCGCGGCACCGACGACGAGGGCGGCCTGCTGCGCCCCAGCGTGGTCGACGAGGAGCTCAAGGAGGTCGACACCTCCCAGGGCACCGTCCACCTGATCCTGGGCGGCGGCGGCACCGCCTCGCACGACGACACCTTCCTCAGCGACCCGAACGACCCCTCGGTGCCGATGGCGACCGTGCGCACCAAGCGGCTGGGCTTCAAGGCCGACCCCGACGCCAAGGAGCTGGCCACCTGGTCGGCCGTCCGTGACGCGGACGAGACGCACCCGTACGGGATCGCCGTCTTCGACGTGGACCCGGGCCGGGTGCCCGGCGGCCGCACCTCGATCACGGTGAGTTACTACCACACGGCCACCGCGACGGCGGCGAACCCGTTCCCGGCGCCGGTGCTCTTCGACACCTTCACCGCCTACCGCGACCGCAGCGACAGCTGGGGCTGGTGGGGCGACGACCGCGGCCACGGCCGCGACCGGGCCTCCGCGAACGCCTGACACCCGCGGCCCCGGCCGGAGGGTTGCGCAAAGCCCGTAGGCCCGCTGGACGCTACGGCGTCCGGCGGGCCTACGGGCTTTCGGGCTTTCTACGGTGCTCGCGGTGCCCTTACTTCAGGCGGGTGCCGGCCGAGCGCAGCGCCTGGGTGGCCTCCAGCACGCGGGCGGCCATGCCGGCCTCGGCCAGCTTGCCCCAGGTGCGCGGGTCGTAGGTGTTCTTCTTGCCGACCTCGCCGTCGACCTTCAGGACGCCGTCGTAGTTGCGGAACACGTGGTCCACGATCGGGCGGGTGAAGGCGTACTGGGTGTCGGTGTCGAGGTTCATCTTCACGACGCCGTTCTCCAGCGCGGTGGCGATCTCCTCGGGGGTGGAGCCCGAACCGCCGTGGAAGACGAAGTCGAACGGGTCCTTCTTGCCCGACTGGGCGCCGATCGCGTCCTGCAGCTCGCGCAGCAGCTCCGGCTTCAGGACGACGTTGCCCGGCTTGTAGACGCCGTGCACGTTGCCGAAGGAGGCGGCCAGCAGGTAGCGGCCGTTCTCGCCCAGGCCCAGCGCCTCGGCGGTGCGCTCCGCGTCGTTGACCGTGGTGTAGAGCTCGTCGTTGATCTCGTGCGAGACGCCGTCCTCCTCACCACCGGTCGGGGTGATCTCGACCTCAAGGATGATCTTGGCGGCGGCGGCCTTGGCCAGCAGCTCGCGGCCGATCGCCAGGTTGTCGGCCAGGGTCTCGGCCGAGCCGTCCCACATGTGCGACTGGAAGAGCGGGTTGAGGCCCTTGGCCACGCGCTCGGCGGAGATCGCCAGCAGCGGGCGGACGTAGCCGTCCAGCTTGTCCTTGGGGCAGTGGTCGGTGTGCAGCGCGACGGTGATGTCGTACTTGGCGGCCACGATGTGCGCGAACTCGGCGAGCGCGACGGCGCCGGTCACCATGTCCTTGTTGTACTGGCCGCCCAGGAACTCGGCACCGCCGGTCGAGATCTGGATGATGCCGTCGCTCTCCGCCTCGGCGAAGCCGCGCAGGGCCGCGTGCAGCGTCTGCGTCGAGGTGACGTTGATGGCCGGGTAGGCGAACTTGCCCGCCTTGGCCCGGTCGAGCATCTCGTTGTAGACCTCGGGAGTTGCGATGGGCATGCGAATCCGCTCCTGTCGGTGTGCGGCGTACGGTCGCCTGTCTTGGCACCTGTACGTCTCGGTACGTCCTCGGTACGTTCGCGGCGGTGCGGAAGTACCAGGTGATACGGCGGCGCGTTGCCGCGGTACGACAAAGAGGGTGTGTTTGCGACCGCGGGCCGGACGCCTGTGCCATCTTCCCAGACTCGTGCCCCGGCTTCACCCCACCGCCCGCCAGTCGGGACGGCCGGTCCGTGATAGGAGGGGTCGCCGGGGGACGCGGCGCGCCCTCGGACGGGTCCGGCGCCGGGAGGTCTTCAGGTTTCCGCCATCCGGCCGCGCTATTCTGCGCCCGTGAACACCACCACCGAACTAGCGGTCAACCTGCTGGACGCCAAGTCGTTGATCGCCTCGGCCGGGACGATCGGGCTGCTGGCGATCATCTTCGCCGAGACCGGTCTGCTGATCGGATTCTTCCTCCCCGGGGACTCGCTGCTGATCCTGGGCGGCGTCGCGGCCTCCTCGGCCGCGGCCAAGGCCTTCGGCCCGGGCGTGCAGATGCCCATCGCCGTGCTGCTGATCGCCGCCCCGATCTGCGCCGTGGCCGGCGCCCAGCTCGGGCACCTGATCGGCGCGAAGGTCGGCGGCCGGCTGTTCGACAAGCCGGAGTCGAAGATCTTCAAGCGCGAGTACGTGCAGAAGGCCGAGGAGTACTTCGAGAAGTTCGGCCCGGAGAAGGCCGTGGTGATGGCCCGCTTCATCCCCATCGTCCGGACCTTCCTCAACCCGGTGGCCGGGACGCTGGAGATGCCGGCGCGCAAGTTCTTCGTCTGGAACGTCGTCGGCGGCGTGCTGTGGACCGAGTCGATGCTCAGCATCGGCTACTTCTTCGGCGACTCGATGGCCCCGGTCATCGACAAGTACCTGATCCCGGCGATGGCGCTGATCATCCTGCTGTCGATCTCGCCGATCCTGGTCGAGGTGGTCCGCGAGCGCCGCAAGAAGAAGGCCGGCGGCGTCGCGGTCGCCGGCGCGGGAACCGAGTCGGACGAGGCGCTGCAGGCCGGCGGCCGGCACCGCCGCGGCTGAGCGCGCACGCGACGCGTCCCCTGCCACCACGGGTGGCAGGGGACGCGTCGTGCTCCGGTGGGGTCAGTCGTGCTCCGGCGGGGTCAGGGGGTGACGATCGCGAAGTTCGGGTCCGGGGTGTCCAGGAAGGACGCGAGCTTCGCGAAGGCGGCCGGGTCGCCGAAGTGCTCGATCCCCTCCATGCCCTTGCCCGCCAGCAGGCCCAGCAGCTGCGCCTTGCCGAGGGTGAGGGTGAGGTCGGCGCGCTCCGCGCCGAGCGGCTTGCCGAGGGCGGCGCTGCGGTGGGTGAGCGCGCCGTTGGAGAGGGTCAGCCGCCAGCCGCGCTTCTCGTCGGTGACCAGCAGGTCGATGGTCAGCGGGGTGTCCCAGGCCCGCGGCCCGTTGACCCGCACGGCCAGCGAGTCGATCAGCTGACCCACCGTCAGGGCCATCGCCATCTCGGGGTTGGTCATCTCCAGGTCGACGGTGGCGGGGGTGCCGCGCAGCTCCATCGCGGCGGTCAGGTAGAAGTTGCGCCAGGTGCCGTTCTCCGCGCCGTACCCGAGGGTGTCGTAGACGCCGGCCAGGGACTGCTTGGCGTCCTGGTGGTCGGGCGCGGCGAAGACCGCGTGGTTCAGCAGGGTGGCGGCGAAGCGCAGGTCGCCGGCCGCCACGTACTCCTTGGCCTTGGCGACCGTGGCGTCCACCCCGCCCAGCGCGTCGGTGTACCGCTTGGCCTGGTCCACCGGCGGGTGCTCCCACAGGTGCGCCGGGTTGCCGTCGTACCAGCCCAGGTAGCGCTGGTAGATCGCCTTCACGTTGTGGCTGAGCGAGCCGTAGTAGCCGCGCAGCGCCCAGGACTTCTCCAGCTCCGGCGGGAGCGGGATCTCCTCGGCGATCTCCGGGCCGGTCAGGCCGGCGTTGAGCAGCCGCAGGGTCTGGTCGTGCATGTAGGCGTAGAGGTCGCGCTGCTGGGTGAGGTAGCCGGCGATCTTCTCCTGGCCCCAGGTCGGCCAGTGGTGCGAGGCGAAGGCGACGTCGGTGTCCGCGCCGAAGAGGGTGAGCGCCTCGTCCAGGTAGTGCGCCCAGATCCGCGCGTCGCGGACCACCGCACCGCGCAGCGTCAGCACGTTGTGCATGTTGTGCGTGGCGTTCTCGGCCAGGCAGAGCGCCCGGCGGTCCGGGAAGTGGAAGTTCATCTCGGACGGCGCCTCGGTGCCCGGGGTGAGGTGGAAGACGATCCGCACGCCGTCCACGGTCTCCACCTGGCCGGTGCGGGTGACGTCCACGGTCGGCGCGATCAGCGTGATGGTGCCGGTCGAGGTGGTCATGCCGAGGCCGGCGCCGATCTGGCCGTCGGGAGCCTTGGGCAGCTGGGCGCCGTACATGTAGACCGCGCGGCGGGTCATCGCGGTGCCGGCGTAGACGTTCTCGCTGACCGCGTGCTCCAGGAAACCCTGCGGGGCGATCACCGGGACCGGCTCGTGGCCGTGCGGGAGGACGCCGCGCGCGCCACCGAAGTGGTCGCCGTGCGAGTGGGTGTAGATCAGGCCGGTGACCGGGCGGTCGCCGCGGTTGCGCCGGTAGAGCGCGAGCCCGGCGGCGGCGGTCTCCGCCGAGATCAGCGGATCGATGACGATGACACCGCGGTCGCCCTCGACCAGGGTCATGTTCGACAGGTCCAGGCCGCGGACCTGGTAGATGCCCTCGGTGACCTGGTACAGGCCCTGTCGGGCGGTCAGCTGGCCCTGGCGCCAGAGGCTGGGGTTGGCGGTCTCGGGGCAGTCCTTGGCGAGGAAGGCGTAGGCGTCGTTGTCCCAGATCACCCGCCCGTCCTCGGCGGTCACCACGGCGGGGTCGAGGCGGTCGACGAAGCCGCGGTCCGCGTCCGCGAAGTCGTCGTTGTCCTGGAATGAGGGTGCGGTGGTCGTCATGAGGCAGAGATTGTCACACTATGGGTGCTTTTGCGGGTCATTGACGCGGCTTCGGAATGGGGGTGGAACGAGAAACGGCCGAGGTGGTGCGTTGTTTCACGTGAAACAACGCACCACCTCGGCCGTTGGGCCGGACGGGGTAGCCCGGTGTTGGCGTCGGGCGGGGCTGAGCGAGGTCAGGCGAGGTCGAGGTCCGCAGCGGTGAAGACCGTGTAGTACGGCAGACCGGCCGCCTCGATGGACGGCGCGGCACCGCGCTCGACGATCACCGCGACGCCGACCACCTCGGCGCCCGCCTCGCGCAGCGCCTCGACGGCGGTGAGCACCGAGCCGCCGGTGGTGGAGGTGTCCTCGACGGCCAGCACCCGGCGGCCCTTGACGTCCGGGCCCTCGATCCGGCGCTGGAGGCCGTGCGCCTTGCCGGTCTTGCGGACCACGAAGGCGTCCAGCTCGCGCCCGCGCGCGGCGGCCGCGTGCAGCATCGCGGCGGCGACGGGGTCGGCGCCCAGGGTCAGCCCGCCGACGGCCTCGTAGTCGAGCTCGGCGGTCGCGTCCAGCAGGACCCGGCCGACCAGCGGCGCCGCCTGGGCGTCCAGGGTGATCCGGCGCAGGTCGACGTAGTAGTCCGCCTCCTTGCCCGAGGAGAGGATGACCTTGCCGTGCACCACGGCCTTGTTCTTGATCTGCGCCAGCAAGGCGTCGCGGTCGTTGCTCATGGACAGTCAGTCTAGGGCCTGCCCCCGAGCGGCCCAGGTCAGCGCTTGCGCAGGACCCGGACCAGCACCACCGCGCCGCCGAGCAGGGCCACCCCGCCGCCGATCATCCACGGCACCGCCGGGCGCGGGTGCACCCGGGAGGCGACCGTGGCGCCGCCGCCGTGCTCGCCGGACCAGCGACTGGCGGCCCGGGCCCGGGCGCTGCGGGCGGGCAGCGCGGGGGCGTACCGGCCGCGCGGCGGGGCGTGGTCGACCTCCTCGGCCGAGCGCCCGACGATGCTGCGGCGGATCGGGCCGGCCAGCACCTCCTCGGCGGAGAGCGGGTCGCCGACCGGCTGGAGGCCGTACGGGGCGTCCGCGTTCTCGGTCGGGCCGGCGTCCTGGTAGCCGGCCAGGGCGTCCAGGTTCTCCGGCTCGGAGGTGAGTCCGAAGGCCTCCGGGTCGGAGAAGGCGATCAGGTCGGAGAGGTCCTCGGCGAACAGGTCCTCGGGCAGGCTGCCGCCGGTGAGGGGGGTGGGCTCGACTGCTTCTGGTTCGGCTGCTTCGGGCTCGATTGCCGCTGGCTCGACTGCTTCGGTTTCGGTTTCGGTTTCGGGCTGGGCTTCGGGGGCATCGGGGGTCGTCTCGGCCGCGGGTGCGCCCTCGGTGGTCAGAGCGGTGCCGAAACGATCCAGCAGGCGCCGGCCCGCGACCGCCAGCACCTCGGCGTCGAACTCCGCCAGCCGGCCGGCCGGCGTCAGGTCGCCGCGGAACCGCAGCAGGGTGCGGTCCGCACCGTCCTCGACCACGCTGATCCGCACGGTCGCCACCACCTCGCCGTCGCCGCGGGCCTCCTGACCCTCGACGAAGGCGGTCAGGACGCCGGCGGCGCCGCTGCGGATCAGCGAGATGACGCCCCGGTAGGTGATCGTGGCGCCGCCGATCCGCAGGCGAAGCCGTCCGTGCAGCTCCTCGGCGGCGGTGCCGCGGCCCGCTGCCTTGGAGTCGGTGGGCTCGGCCGCGTCGGTGCTCAGTCCGGGCACGCAGCGCGCGAGCAACGCGGGATCCTGCAGGGCGCGATGGACGAGCGCGGCCGGCAGCTGGACGACAACCTCATGCTCCATGTCTGTGAGCCTACCGACCCGCCCCGGGAGTGGGAGGGTGCGGCGCCAGGTTGACGCTCGCGGGAGTTGGGGACGGGGGATTCGCCAGGGTGTTCATCAGGGTGTTCACCGGGGTGTTCGGCGCGGTGTTCGACGGGGTGCGCCGGGGGCTGGTGCTTCGGGTTCTGGTGCTTCGGGTTCCGGTGCTTGCGGCGGAGTTCAGCGGGGGTGCAGCAGGGTGCTCGGTTCGGGGAGCTGTTCGGGCCGTTCGGAGCCCAGCCGGGCGGCGGTGGCGGCCAGCTCCTCGGCGGTCAGTGAGCGCGGTGGCGGTGCGTCCGGGGCCAGCGTGAGCGGGGGCCGTGCGCTGCGGGCGGCGAGCAGCACGGCGGCCACCGCGCCGCTGCCCGCCGGGTCGCAGGCCGGCCCGGTCCCGGCCACGGGGAACGGCACGGTGGCCAGCCCGACCGCCCGCAGGCCCGCCTCCGCGGTCCACAGGCCGGGGCCGGCTGCCCCCGTCGGGACCGCCAGCCGTCCGGACGGGGCGAGCCGGGCGGCGGCCAGCCCGTAGAACTCGGTCGAGCGGTACTCGCTGCGCGCGGCCCGGTCGGGTGCGGGCAGGTCGATCAGCACGGCGTCGAAGGGCTCCTCGCCGCCGGCCTGCCGCAGCCAGGAGAGCGGCTCCGCCGTCCGGACCCGGACCCGTGGGTCGCCGAACGAGTGCTCGCCGAGCGCGGCCAGCTCCGGGTCGGTCCGGGCCAGCGCGGTCAGCGCCGGGTCGAGGCTGACCACCAGGACCGAGGCGACCCCCCGGTGCCGCAGCACCTCGCGCAGGGCCAGCCCGTCGCCGCCGCCCAGCAGCAGCACCCGGGCGTCCGAGCCGCCGGCCAGCGCGGGGTGCACCAGCGCCTCGTGGTAGCGGTACTCGTCACTGGCGCAGACCGCGAGGCGGCCGGCCAGGTAGAGCCGCAGCGGGTCGGCGGGGGCCGCGCGCTGCTCGGGGACCCGGGGCGGGCGCTCGGTGCCGCTCCCGGGGGCCGGGGCAGGACCCTCGCCGCCGGTCAGCACGATCTCGCCGTACCGGCTCTGTACGGCCTGCCGGGTCGGCCCGCCGTACAGCGCGTGCCGGGCGGCGCGCTCGATCGC